>Ga0170475_134959475_pt1 | contig 12897 bp, 2 predicted proteins | sample Soicark_Litter_5_FD_111474 | JGI IMG/M metagenome (GOLD analysis project Ga0170475, IMG submission 111474) | Avena fatua rhizosphere microbial communities from Hopland, California, USA. Combined Assembly of 48 SPs | reverse complement strand
GTCAGTGGGCACTGGAGCAGAAGCACCTGCAGCCTCTTTGACTATAGGCTCTGCGGGGCTGAGTGCCAGCAGTCAGGCAGCTGAGTCAGCTAGCAGCAGAGCACAGCAACGCTACAGGGTGGGAGGTAGTACTGCTGTGGGAGGGGTGCTGGAGAGTGGAGGTGGAGGACTGGAGAGAGGTGGAGTGGACAGGCAGAGTAATAAGCAGAGTGATAAGCAGAGTGAGGCAATGAAAGCACAGATAGAGGGATGCAAGGATGATCTTATGTCATGTCTGTCCTCAGGCAATGTGCACGTGATGCTGCTAGAGTTGCTAGAGTTCTTAATGCCCAGCCTGGCTGTGGTCTACGAGGAGCTGTCAAGTCTGAGGGGCGTGGCCAGGGCACAGCAGGCTCTCAAGGATCTCAGGGAGCTGCCTAAGACTGTCGAGAACAGTGACCTACTTATGATGGCGACGCTAGGCTCACAGGAGGGAGCGTTTGAGAACGTGAGGATTAACTACAGCGGAGACCAAGGACAACAGATCAGACAGTTGATCACGTCACACGTGTTGAGACGTATTGGAATGTGTTGTCTCACGTCACCACATGGCAAGCGACAACATCTCGCTGTGAGCAATGAGAAGGGCAAGGTCACCATACTACAGCTGTCTGCACTGCTCAAACAAGCGCACTCTAGCAAGAGAAAACTCACGCTGACTAGGTTGAGTTCAGCATCGATACCGTTTACAGTGCTTAGCATTGCTGGCAGTCCTTCTAATGAAGACTATCTGGCTGTCTGTGGACTTAAGGACTGTCATGTGTTGACATTCAGTAGCGGTGGCTCTGTGTCTGATCACCTTGTTCTACACCCAACACTAGAGACCGGCAACTTTATCATCAAGGCGGTTTGGTTGCCCTGCTCACAGTCTCAGTTAGCCGTCGTCACCGCTGACTTTGTCAAAGTCTATGACCTCGCCATCGACGCGATCAGTCCACAGTTTTACTTCCTGTTGCCGACGGGGAAGATCCGTGACGTGACATTTGTGTGTACAGAATGTGACGCGGCGTGTTACGTTGTGCTGATGGGTTCAAGTGGCTACATCTACACACAGATCATGGACAACTCTAGCTCTGCACAGCATGGGCCTTTCTATATCACCAACATACTAGAGGCTAAACATGCTGATATTAAGGAGACAGGTGGGCAGGTCTGTGGGGGAGGAGCCTCAGTGTACTACTCCCACGCCCTTCAGATGTTGTTCTTTAGTTACACACAGGGGCGGAGCTTTGCTGCACCACTCAACAAGATCACTGATGAACTGCCCATTCTCTTTCCGATCACTCTGAAAAGTAGTAGCAATGGTGGCAAGTCAGGAGGCACGGGCAGTGGTGGAGGTAGCAGTGGTGGTGGGGGTGCAGCAAGTGGAGGAGGAGGAAGTGGTGGGGGTAATGGACAAGCCCTTGTGCAGTGGATGGAGGTTCACAATCATCCTGGTCTCATCTGTTGTATGACCCAGTCTGCTAATAACCCTGTGGTGATCATGATTAAACCCGACTCCATTCAAGTACAAGAACTCAAGATTGTGCCTGCCAAAGCCAAGATCCAGGACATGGTAGCTATACGTCACATGGGCAGTAACTCAGATCAGCGCACCACTCTGATCCTTCTGTGTGAGGACGGGTCTCTGAGGATCTACATAGCTAACGTAGACCATACTAACTACTGGATGTCTGCCTCACTGCAGCCCCACTCTGCATCTCATCTGCTGCAGCCACCTAGCAAGAAGAAGAAATACCAAACTACTGGACGACGTCAGACAGGCAGTGGCTCAGTACACTTCACAGTGGACTACTTTGAGCATTGTCAGCAGTCTAATGATGTTGAGTTTGGAGGCAGTGACGTGCTGCATGTCTACAACACACAGCAAGTTAAGCATAGACTAAACACTACCGGACTGTACATCGCAAGCACCAAGCCTGGTGGCTTCACTATGGAGGTGACCAACAGTAATGCCAGCACTGTGATGGTAGGTGTGAGAGTACAGGTTGGCAGTCAGTCCATTGACCGCAGTCCTTCTTACATTGACATCTTTGGACGCCGATCTCAGGTGACACTGACTAGACACAGATGGTATGACTTACCATTTACTCGTGATGAGGCTCTGACAGCTGACAAGAAGTTCACCATAACATTTGGCCCGAGTGCCGACCCAGCCGGTGTGGTGATGGTCGACTCAGTGAAGGTGTACACTAAGACCAAAGAGTTATTTGGTTGGCCTGATGATGCTGACGAGGCAACAGATGGCACTCAGACCAAGACCTCATCATCATCTGGAGGAGGAGGAGGGACAGGAGGAGGGGTAACGACGTCATCAGGCTTTGTCTGCGTGGACTCTGACTCTCAGGGGCTAGCAAGTCCTGGGGCAGGCCAGGCACAGACGGGGGCACCTCAGGCTATCACTACCGTGGACAAACTGATTGCTAGTAGTATAGAAGTACTGGATGGATGTCTGATCACAACACATATAGATGAAAAGGACCCAGTGAAGAGTACCTCTCTAGACCTGGCTACAAGACTGTTGACTCTAGCAGTGCCACCTTTGATACAACAACAAACAAAGACCCTTATGTCCACACTGTTTAGCAGCAAGACGGCTTATCACTGGCACAAGGACCAGGCTCAGTTAGAAGGAGCAGTGAAATGTTTGAGCACATTTCGTCAGACCAAAGAGCTCAACTCTGATTCCTTCCAAAGACTTGTCAGTATTGCGCGTGCTGTGGGCGTGGCCAGACCGGCTAACCTTGTGCGATTTGCTGAGAAATGGGCCAATCAGCTGCCTCCATATCAGTCTGACTTGAGTGATGAAGTAGTAAGTAAAGAGAGTTCCCAGCCTGATGACCTGTCACTGACAGTCAATGAGAGGCAACACTTTGCTGTACAACTGACTGAGGCTTTCTGGCATCTACACTCACAACGCATACAGAACCCTCTCACTGCACACGTCTGCACTACTGGACTGAATGACATAGAATGTGTAGTGGCAGCTGTAGTAGAAGTCATTCATGCCTTCTGTGTTGTTGCTATCGCTAACAACACACAGACAACAGCAACAACATCAACAACAACAGGACGTGCCCAGAGTAATGTGGATGAGTTGTCAGTGCTCTCTAAACTCTACATCAGAATGTTGCTGTCTGAGGATCTACAGGTAAGTTTTACCTGTAAGCAGACCCTTGTGAGAGTCCTTAAGCCACGCCCACACACAAAGAGACCACACACCACGTCGCTGTCAATCAAATCAGCTCCTCCCACTACTGCAGAGGGTTCTCAGGCAGACGGAGGAGACAAAGAATCAGGTCAAAGATCATATCCGTCTCAGTCATACCCCTCCCAGTCATACCCATCTCAGTCATATTCCTCTCAGTCAGCCCATCAGTCTAATCCTCCACAACCTTCCCCCGCTGAGCCGGAGGACATCCTGGAGCCAGGCTCTATGGCTGTGGACCAGCAGCATGCAGGAGGAGGAGGAGGAGGAGCTGCAGCAGGAGGGAGCGGAGCAGGGGCAGGAGTGGGCGGAGCCGCACGTAATGCCCTGGAAGCTCTTCTGGCTAATGGAGGCGCTAACCTGCAGGCCTTGCTTGACATACCACCTGATGCAGACGATGAGACCATGGTGCAACTGGCTATAGCTCTCAGTCTACAAGACCAGGCAGGTGGGGCTGATGCTAATGCAGGCGGTGTTAATCTTCCAGCCCTTGGCGCTCAACTGCAGGCAATGTCACTGGCAGGTGATCACCTGTCTGACACGACAGCCTCGGGTCCACAGAGCGACGACGAGGACGAAAGAGATGACGATGATGACGATGATGATGACGTTGATGATGAAGATGATGATGAGCTTGATGATGATGAGAGAGTGATAGCATCTGGTGGGGTGGTGGCTGTAGAGGAAGGGGTGGCGGCCCTTCACTCGTCCCCCGCTGATCAGGCAGAGAGGGGCGGAGGGTCAGACAGTGGGGGCAGTAATGTAGACTCTGTGTCAGTGAGTGGACGTAGCAGCACATGTGGTGACCCAGCCAATGACTCACTCTGCACAACCTCTGACCTCGTCTCACAGGCCGCCATCAGTGCCGCCGCGCACGCACGACAACTCTTCGGCGATGACGACGATGACGCGACATCTGCCTTGGCGACGGCTCAGACGTCAGACGTCACGCATGACGCAGTGGAGTCACAGGCAACTGATCAGCATGTGAGGCTGCATGGTCTGTCCATGAGGCTGCTGGAGAGGTTGATGGGCTACATGGGTCAGCTGAGACAAGTTGGAGGACCTCGCAGTGTGCCTTACATGCAGTTACTGCTCAGCCTGATCAGTGAGGCGGACTGTGAGAGTGAGCAGGACTGCAAGATAGTAGAGTCAGTCCTTAGGAGTCTCATCAGTGAGTTAGAGCCGGACTCTGAGGCCATGGTGACGAAGATGTCTGTGAGGAGTGGGCAGTGTGAGGTACAGCTGATGATCCTACGTCTGTTGAGTGTCCTTATGACACGCACGTCATCCACCACGTCTGCCAGCAGTGCTAGTGTTGGGCCTACTAGGACTGCTACGTCTGCCATAGCACTGCAGAGTTCAGTCGGTGGAGTGAGTTCAATGGTCACCAGTCTGTTGATGGCTAATCAAGGACTTAAGTATTGTCTGCGGGTGCTACAGACCCTACTCTCTCTGACCAATACCAGTGCACCACCTGAGTGTGACGACGGTGTGGTAAGTGGACAGTTATTAAAGCCACGTGCAGTGACATGTCCTCCTGACATGACGCCATTCTTCCTGCGGCAGTACGTCAAGGCACACAGCTGTGACGTCTTTGAAGAGTACACACAGCTGTTGATGGAGATCACACTGCGTCTTGCCTACCAGATGAGAAAGAACGTCCAGCAAGGCGTAGCAAGTGTGAGTGAGAAGACAAGAGAAGAGGAAGAAGAAGAGGAAGGGAAGGAGGAGGAGGATGGGGAGAGTGCTTGGTACAAAGTCCTGTCTGATTACATGCTCACATCTCATGTCTCTTATGTCAAGAAACAAGTCAGGAAGCTGCTGCTGTACATGTGTGGCTCTAAGGACAAGTACAGACAGTTACGTGACGTGCACACGTTGGACAAGCACATGTCTAGTGTGCGTGCTACGTGTGAGAGACACGGACTTGACGTGAGAAAACAGGAATCGTCCTTTGTGTCTCTCACGTACGACACTCTCATAGGACTGATTGAACATCTTAAGATCTGTCTGGAGATAGCACATGCGAGGACTAGCAACTGGCAGCAGTACTGTCTCAAGGAAGAGGGCCTATTAGTGTTCCTCATACAAGCTAGCATATGCCTGGACGAGGGAGTAGCCAGCCAAGTCCTACAGCTGCTCCAGTATGCCCTCTGTGAGACCAAGCCTACGGGCAGCCCCTCAGTCTCCTCGGCCACAGCAGAGGCTGCCTCAGCTGCTAAACCTCCCTCAGGAGCTGAGGGACGCACAGCAGCTGTGCAGCAGCAGCTGTCCAAGCACAGGAAGGACAAGCAGTCAGGCAGTGGGAGAGATGGAGGCAGTGGAGCAGCAAGGGCTGGTGAGGGACTGGTCAAGAAGAAAGATGATGACACTTTGACACCAGTGACACCTGACAACAGTCTGTCTCTGTCACTTGTTCAACTTGTCTGTAAGACTGTCAACAGGGATCTTCTTGTACGCTTCATTGTCTGCTTCTTATTGGACTCTAACGTTGCGTCTGTGCGCTGGCTCATGCATACTCTCGTCTTGCACATCTATGGTAACTCGTCAGGCAGTCAGAAAGAGATGCTGGTAGACCTCATGTGGTCTGTCTGGCCTGACCTCTCAGTGTATGGAGCCAAGGCGGCTCAGTTTGTAGATCTGCTGGGCTACTTCACCATCAAGACACACCAGCTCTCTGACACCAAGATGAAGCAGTATGTAGAGAAAGCTCTTACTCTACTGAGAGCAGAGAATAAGATCTTAGCAGCTCATCCTAACAGACCTATCTACAATGCTCTACAAGGACTTGTGGACTTTGATGGATACTACCTGGAGAGAGATCCTTGCTTGGTCTGTAACAATCCTGAAGTACCGTACACGAATGTAAAGTTGTCATCCATCAAAGTGGACAGTAAGTTCACCACAACGACTCACATCATCAAGCTTGCAGGCAGTCACAACATCTCACGCATTGCTCTCAGAATAACTGACCTCAAGAGAACCAAGATGGTGAGGACTCTGAATGTCTACTACAACAACAGACAAGTGCAGGCTGTTGTGGAACTAAAGAACAAGCCTGGTCTGTGGCACAAAGCCAAGAAGATCAGCCTGACGTCAGGCCAGACAGAGCTCAAGGTAGACCTGCCCTTGCCCATAGTGGCCTGTAATCTGATGATAGAGTACGCTGACTTCTATGACAATCTACAGGCCTCTGCTGAGACCCTACAGTGTCCAAGGTGCAGCGCCTCTGTGCCGGCCAATCCTGGAGTCTGTGGTAACTGTGGAGAGAATGTCTTCCAGTGTCACAAGTGTAGAGCCATCAACTATGATGAGAAGGACCCATTCTTGTGTAACGCCTGTGGCTACTGTAAGTATGCAAAGTTTGACTTCTGTCTGAACGCTAAGCCTTGCTGTGCAGTCGATCCCATTGAGACTGAAGACGACAGGAAAAAGGCTGTGTCGTCTATCAACACCCTGTTAGAGAAAGCTGATGGTCTCTACAGACAGCTCCAGCTCTACAAGCCTGCTCTAGAGTCTGCCCTCACTCGTGTCAGTGACCACGCTGACCGCAGCACTGCTGATGACTCTCCCCCAGCCACTGCAGCCACTCCAGCTGTGGGGACAGGAGGGGCCTCTGCTGCACCTGGAGGAGGTGGAGGGGGATCAGGAGGAGCAACGTCGTCTATTAATAGACACATCCAGGTGGTGGCACAGAAGTATTGTGTGGACTGTAAGGTGGCCTTTGAAGATTTGGGCAAAATTATCCAGAAAGTGTTGGCCTCGCGCAAAGAGCTGGTGGACTACGACAAACAGCAGCATGACATGGCCCTCCAGACAACCCTCATAGGGTCCACCCCCTCCACCCCTGCAGTGTCTACCACCCATCCAAGTCTGACGGACTCGTTCACTGTCAGTGCTAGCAGTAGTGTCGTGATGAGCAGCAGCAGTAGAGATCTCACACCAAGGCTGCAGCGTGACAAACGTACGCATTGTTTTGGCTGTGCCACTGCCACAGTGGAGCACTGTCTGACTTTACTGAGAGCAATGTCGTCTAACAACAGTCTGAAGTCTTTCCTCTCTGGACAGGGTCTAATCCGTGAGCTGGTTGACTATAACCTACGTCATGGTTCCCCATCACTGCGCTCTGAAGTGCGTCATCTCACCTGTTTGATGTCAAGTAACAACGCCATGGCAACAGATGAGCTGCTACACCTGCTCTCATCTCAAGTGGACCGGGCCATTGATGGACACCTGACCAACCCTGATTTTGTAGGCTCAGTGAGACATGAGATGTTGCTGCTGACTAATCTAGTACAACTAGACGACTCACTGTGGGAACAACGTGTTAGATGTGTTATGAAGCTGTTCATGAGAAGCATAGACGTACAGAACCCTGTCATAGTGGAGTGCATATCACTTCCCTGTCTACGTATCCTACAACAAATCATACGTCCCGCACAGCCGACCAGCAAGAAGAACAAGGACAAGACTCTGGATGCACTGTACACTGTGCGTCTCAATTCTGATGTACATGTGGATGTCAACTCTTGGCTTGCTGGGGATCCACAGTCTTCATTCCAAGCGTGGAGACATTCCGTCAAGAACAGACACACACAGACAGTCACTGAAAGTTCAACTGCCGCGACTGGAAAAAAGAAAAAAGAAGAAAAGGTGGACAAGAAGGATGTGCGTGCAAAGTATCTCATGGAGAAGTACTCTGCGAAGTGGAGAAGTAAACTGTCTCGTGGGTCACATCACAGCGTGCCATTGAGGCTGTTAGACAAGAGCTGGTTGAGGGCTGCCATGTTCTCTCCCTCCTCAGCCGCTGTCAGACGTACACAGTGTAACATTCTGGAGACTATGTGTCTAGTGCCAGCACGCAAACAACACATCCTGGACATGCTAACGAGTTTCTTGGAGGACATAGGCAGCAGTGGAGAGGCTGCCACAGAGTTCTTGTCCCTCTATGAGAAACTCATTTCAACAGGACATTGGAAGTACTACCTGGCTCTCAAGGGCGTCCTAATTACCATATCTAATCTACTTACCAAAGAGATAGAAGAGTTAGCCAGTCTAGAGAACACTACGCTCAGCTCTGATCTCTCTCAAGGACTTGCTCTCAAAGTTCTCACCAAGTTGTTGTCAGTGTTCCTAGAGGTGCCCACTATCAAGCAGTCATACAAGAGCAGACTGGTAGGGTCTGTACTCAATGGTTATCTCTCTCTACGCAAACTAGTCGTACAACGTACCAAAGTCATTGATGAGACACAGGAGAAACTACTCGAACTACTAGAAGAAATGACTACCGGCACAGAGTCAGAGACGAGAGAGTTCATGTCAGTGTGTGTGGACACTGTTAATCGCTATCCTCTGGATGACTTCCTCTCTCCTGTCTTCATCTTTGAGAGACTCTGCAGCATCATCTACCCGGAGGCGAATGACAGCGCAGAGTTCTTCATGTCATTAGAGAAGGATCCCCAGCAGGAAGACTTTCTACAAGGGCGCATGTTGAGTAATCCTTACAGCTCTAACAATCCTAGTCTAGGTCCTCTTATGAGAGATGTCAAGAACAAGATCTGCCAGGATTGTGAGTTGGTAGCGTTGTTAGAGGATGACACAGGTATGGAGTTGCTTGTGTGTAATAAGATCATCTCTCTGGACTTGTCTGTTAAGGAGGTGCATCGTAAAATCTGGCTGTCTGAACACAGTGAGAGTGAGCCAATGAGAGTGGTCTACAGGATGAGAGGTCTGCTGGGTGATGCCACAGAGGACATGGTCAACTCTCTCGACTCGAGGAAAGATGAGGATGTTGATAATGAGGAGGTGTACAAGATGGCTAATGTGATGCAGTCATGTGGAGGTCTCAAGGTCATGCTTATTAGACTGGCGGCGGTGCGTAACCTCGTGGCAGGCAAGCAGCTGATGGCTGTGCTACTCAAACTGTTTGGCTACTGTCTCAAGGTCAAGGTCAACAGACGTGAACTTGTCAAGCTGGACATGAACTCTATCAGCATCATGCTAGGCGCTCTTAATCTGGCGTTGTTGGCAGAGCAGGAGGGAGGTACATCAGCCAAGGGTCAGACACTAACTGAGCAGATACTACAGATCATGGAGACTATACTACTAGAGGCAAGCAATCAACCTCCTGAACTATATGAGGAGTTCTCTAAGATGTGTGGGTTCAGAGAGCAGTTGCTGATGCTGTTAGATCGTATCAATAGCCCCTTTGTGAGAGCTAACACTGGCATACTACAGGCTCTCATGCGTCTCATACCCTTCCTGGCATTCGGTGATCATGAGAAGATGCTTGCACTCATCAACCACTTCAAACCTTACCTCGACTTTAACAAACTTGACATGGAGCACACACAGGATGACTTGGTGCACGCTGATTGTTTCTGTGTCATCGCGCAAGGCATTGAGATCAACGCTAACGGCAACAAACTGAAGGACTTGATCTGTAGTCAAGACCTTGTCTCTAACACTCTTGACTACCTGAAGATGCACGCGCCAAACCTCAAGGCTTATCAACCTAGTGACAGTGATAGTTGGAAGGAGTTCATAAGTAAGACCTCTCTGCCCTACGCACTGCGTCTGCTCACTGGACTCTGTCGTGGACATGAGACCACCCAGATGTTGATTGGAGACTCGATCATCCCAATACTCCATAGTTTGGAGCAGATCTCCTCTGACGAACACGTTGGTTCACTCGCTGAGAATCTTCTAGAAGCTCTCAGAGAGAACCCACGCGTTGCACTTAAGATAGAGGAAGTGAGACAGCAGACGAAGGCTGAGAAGAAACGTCTCGCAATGGCAATGAGACAGAAACAGCTTGGACAGCTTGGAATGATGGCTAACGAGAGAGGCCAGGTGACAGTGAAAGGTTCTGTACTGAAGCAGATGGAGGACTTGAAGGAAGAGACAGGACTGACTTGTTGTATCTGTAGAGAGGGATACAGATATCAACCTGCCAAGGTTCTCGGAGTGTACACGTTCACAAAGCGTGTTAATCTTGATGACTTTGAGACCAAGTCTAGAAAGACTCAAGGCTACAGCACAGTGTCACATTTTAACATTATACATGTCGACTGTCATCTGGCCGCTGTCAGACATGCGCGTGGCAGAGAGGAATGGGACAGCGCGGCCCTACAGAATGGTAACACTAAGTGTAATGGTCTGATGCCTCTCTGGGGTCCTCAAGTCCCTGAGCCTGCCTACGCCAGCTGTCTAGCTAGACACAACACGTACATACAGGAGTGCACAGGGATACGTGATGCTACGTATGCGTACACGATACAAGATCTGAAGCATCTGTTGCTGAAGTTTGCCCTTGAGAAGTCATTCAGTGAGGAGAGTGGGGGAGGGGGGCGTGAGAGCAACATACACTTGGTGCCATACCTCATACACATGGCGCTGTATGTCATCAACACTACTCGTGCTGTGGGTCGTGAAGAGAAGAACCTGAGTAACTTCTTGAAGCAGTCGACAGAGAAATGGGTTGAGAACAGCTTTGAGACAGAGGGAGCTCTGTACTGGACCCTGGTGGCAGTGCACATCAGTGACCCGGTGACCTGGAAACAAACGAGACTTGACCTACTTACACGCATCATTGTACTCGCTCATGTCAGACATCTGTCACCGGGCGGTGCTACTACTGTAAGTGACAAGACAGTGAAAGAGTTCAGTGTCTACAAGTCTTACCTGATGTTCTTTGCTCTCACTCATCTCATTTCTACTCTCCTCTTTAAGAAGTGCGCTACAAACAGCGAGTCTAACTGGTCGTCCTGTTTGGCTGAGTACATACGTAACAATGATCAGAGTCTACAGGAACAAAGCAAGAAGTTGTTGTCCATGTTTGAACAAGAACTTCTGCCCTGTGACTCTTTCACTGAGTTCCTGGATGTGCTGGGTATGCTGGACGACATGCCTAATCCAGAGGCACACATTCAAAGAGTCCTCTCTAAGCTGCCGTAATGCTAGGCATCAATCCTTGGGGTTGTTTTAGGCCTTAACCCCGGGGGGTTGTGTGTGGGGGAATGGTTAGACATGGATGAGCTGTCGGGAAAGAGGATGAATAAGAATAAACTTTTAGCTTTTTGCTTTAGTTGCGTTTAGTGTGGATTATTACACTATAATATTACTGTGTGCGTTTGTGTGTGTGTGTTGGTGTGTTTGCGAGTGTGTGTGCTTCTATGATTATACTTAACACTATTGATGTTGCTAATGTTCATTGCACAATTTTGTTTCAAATAGTTTCGTTCTGATTTTTCACATATATTTTTTGTTTCTAATTTGTTCAGTTCAATATTTTTGGTCGATTCAAACGATAGTTTGTGACATTTTGTTAGCAAAATTTTCATTTATTTAAATTTCATAATGAAGATACTGTAATAATTCTTGTAAAGTTGTCATTAATAATTTAAAATAGGCTCCAACTAAACCTAGCCCTGATTAAACCTAACCTTTATGATAATCTACAACATTGAAAATAGCTTATTTTCTACAGATAAAACAAGCTTATTGTCTACAGATAAAACATCATTCCTTTGCATTATCAAATGTTCAAAAGTTGTAAAACAAGTGTAATGTAAATTTATTGTGAAAATTATTTGTAGAAGTGTTATGTAAAATCTGAACAACGTTGAGATTATCGTCATTTTATTGCATTGTCAAGAATTGGAAACGGTACGAGAGGTTTTAATTAAGAGTTTAAAATAATGTAATATTTAGTCTCTTGTATTATTTAATTGAATGATTAATTGTAGCAGTGTTTATTCTACAGTTGTGTCTAACCCAGAGCTATTCCTGAATTGGTTTGATTTCATTTAGTGTGTCGGTTTGCATGAAATACTTTACCTGTTATTTTGGATGACATTTTATTTTAACTTTAATTTTCTCCATATATATCACTTATTTCAGTATTTTTTGTGTTGATTCATTAATATAGCATTAATTATTATGACATTTATTATTAAAGTAATCTTAACATTTTTGCTAGTAATTTGGCATGGCATGCCTACTACTAATAAATGTACCTCGTTAAAATAAAAAAAGCAAAATTCAAAGACTGTTTTGTGAAACCGGCTTTTAAATAGTGAATCCTGAGACGAATTTCAAGTATAAGATCTTTTGATTTATTGTGATAATAGGTGTTTTAATAAAAATGATGTTAAAAAGTTGAATATTTAAAAGATTTTAATATTATTGATAGAAATGTTAAACTGTCAAAAAGATTAAATGTCGAGTGAAATAACAGAAACACCAAAACAAGCCAATACATCAGATCGGCAAGAGAATATTCTTACCGCTATCCCTCCAAGAGACGGTTCCCATCACAGCCGACGCGTTGCCACGCTGGACAGCCACTCCGAGCCTTTGCTTCATAAAAGCAACAGATCTAGTATCCCCGGTCCGCTCCGCAATGCGACCGCAATATTTAAATATCTTTTAAAGTTAAATCTAAATTGCAATATATTATACTGGCATTGTTTATTAATGACATCAGTCAAGTCAAAATTTTATTCAAATTGTTTTAATTATTGTTGTTTAAATTCTAAAATGCAAGTAAGTTGTTCTTAATTCATGAATTGTTCTATCACTTTAAATAATCGATATAAACTAAACAGATACCCTGGTTATTGAAGAAACATTACATTCATTGTTAC
>Ga0170475_104956450_pt1 | contig 12902 bp, 8 predicted proteins | sample Soicark_Litter_5_FD_111474 | JGI IMG/M metagenome (GOLD analysis project Ga0170475, IMG submission 111474) | Avena fatua rhizosphere microbial communities from Hopland, California, USA. Combined Assembly of 48 SPs | reverse complement strand
GTGGGTGGTTATACGGAAAAAGCAAGGTGCGCCATCTGCTCTCGCGAAGCTTGAATTACTGTTTGCAGATGTGGAAGAGGTAACGAAGGATAAAGGCTATCGTATATTTCGGGCACAAAAGGAACAATAGGAAAAAGAACAAGAATTTGTTGACTTGACTTTTCCGATGTGGTATTATTATAAAATGTCAGTATTAAACTGGGCTCAATCTCTTTAGTCGACTAAAATGTCAAGCGCTTTTTTGAAGTCCTAATAATGACATTTGTTTTTAGGAATAGAATTGGCAAGTTTGACGTATAATGTTTACGTTTTGGGCAAAATTACTTGGTATGGGACTTTTGCGGTTGATAGACCACGGAGTTGTGATTGACAGAAACATGCTCTTTTTTCGAGTTATCGATAAGGGCTTTTCTTTATTGGATCAGAATTTGCCTGCTGCAACTTCTGATTTATGAATACAAGATCTTTGTTCACTTTCTGTGAAGCAGACATGAGGGGTGAGGTTAAGTTGGCAGGACAACTTGTTCAGTATGGGCGACGCACGCGTAGAAGCTATGCCCGCATCCGCGAGGTGCTTGAAGTTCCGAACCTGATTGAAATCCAACAAAAATCGTACGAGAAATTTTTGGAGAAAGATTTGCTAGAGCTTTTCCAAGATATCTCGCCGATTCAGGATTTTACAGGTAATTTGATGCTTGAGTTTATCGATTATTCGCTCGGAGAGCCGAAGTATTCAGTCGATGAATCTAAAGAGCGCGACGTAACTTATGCAGCTCCGCTGCGCGTTAAAGTTCGGCTTATCAATAAGGAAACTGGCGAAGTGAAAGAGCAAGAAGTGTTCATGGGCGATTTTCCGCTGATGACCGAAACAGGCACTTTTATTATCAATGGTGCAGAGCGGGTTATTGTAAGCCAATTGGTCCGCTCACCTAGCGTCTACTTTAGCACGAAAGTGGACAAAAACGGGAAGAAAAATTATACGGCTACAGTAATTCCGAACCGCGGTGCTTGGCTGGAGCTCGAAACCGATGCGAAGGACATCATTTATGTCCGTATTGACCGGACTAGAAAAATACCGGTAACGGTTCTTCTTCGTGCGCTCGGCTTTGGTACAGACGCTGAGATTCTAGATTTGCTTGGTCATGACGAGTATATTCGCAACACGCTGGATAAAGACAATACAGATTCCACGGAGAAAGCGCTAATTGAGATTTATGAACGTCTTCGTCCGGGTGAGCCGCCGACATTGGACAATGCAAAGAGCTTACTGGTAGCTCGTTTCTTTGATCCAAAACGCTATGATCTAGCAAACGTCGGTCGGTATAAAATCAATAAAAAGCTTCATATCAAGAATCGTTTGTTTAATCAAAAATTAGCGGAAACGCTTATCGATCCTTCAACTGGAGAAATCTTGGCAGAAGCAGGTCAAATGATTGACCGCCGACTTCTTGATGAGCTGATCCCTTACTTGGAGAATAACGTAGGCTTCAAAACCTACCACGTTGCTAATGGCGTCCTTGATGCTGATAGTATTCCACTCCAGACGATAAGTGTATTCTCACCGCTGGATGAAGCTAAAGTCATTAAAGTCATTGCCAATGGAATAATTGATAAAGGGGTCAAGCATGTCACGCCTGCTGACATCATCGCATCGATCAACTACTTTATTGATTTGCTGCATGGTGTAGGAAGTACGGATGATATTGACCATCTTGGTAACCGTCGTCTGCGTTCGGTAGGTGAACTGCTGCAGAATCAATTCCGTATTGGTTTGTCTCGGATGGAACGTGTTGTACGTGAACGGATGTCCATTCAAGATGCTAACGCCATTACACCACAGGCTCTAATTAATATTCGACCTGTAATCGCGTCGATCAAAGAGTTTTTTGGTTCTTCCCAACTGTCACAGTTTATGGACCAAACGAACCCGCTTGCTGAGTTGACGCATAAACGTCGTCTATCTGCACTCGGACCCGGCGGTTTGACGCGTGAGCGCGCGGGCTTTGAGGTGCGTGACGTTCATAATTCTCACTACGGCCGGATGTGCCCGATTGAGACACCAGAGGGACCGAACATCGGTTTGATAAACTCGTTATCGACGTTTGCCCGCATTAATGAGTATGGTTTCATTGAAGCGCCATATCGTTGGGTAGATCCGAAGACGGCAATCGTAACCGAACAAATTGCATACCTGACTGCGGATGAAGAAGATAACTATGTCATTGCTCAAGCGAATGCTAAGTTGAATGATGATGGTACTTTCGTTGAAGATGCAGTAATCGTTCGTTACAACAAGCAAGCCGATAACATCTTAACGATGCCTACAGAGCGTGTAGATTACATGGACGTTTCACCGAAGCAAGTTGTTTCGGTAGCGACGGCTCTCATTCCGTTCCTCGAGAACGATGACTCTAACCGCGCGCTGATGGGATCCAACATGCAGCGGCAGGCGGTTCCACTGCTCATTCCGAAGGCTCCGCTTGTCGGAACGGGTATGGAGCATAAATCTGCAAAAGACTCTGGTGTATGTATTGTTGCCAAATACGATGGAATTATCGAACGTGTTTCGGCTAACGAAATTTGGCTTCGCCGGGTTGAACTGATTGATGGCAAGCCGGTTACAGGTGACTTGATTAAACAGAAGCTGCATAAGTTTATGCGTTCTAACCAAGGTACTTGTATCAACCAACGTCCGCTTTGCCGTAAAGGTGACATCGTGAAGAAAGGCGATATCCTAGCAGATGGTCCTTCTACAGAAATGGGCGAATTAGCTCTTGGGCGTAACGTTGTTGTTGCGTTCATGACATGGGAAGGCTACAACTACGAGGATGCTATTCTTCTAAGTGAGAAACTCGTAAAAGAGGATGTATATACTTCTATCCATATTGAAGAATATGAATCCGAAGCACGAGATACGAAGCTTGGACCTGAGGAAATCACTCGCGATATTCCAAATGTCGGTGAAGAAGCGCTCCGTAATTTGGATGAGCGTGGAATTATCCGTGTTGGTGCGGAAATTAGTGCGGGAGATATTCTAGTTGGTAAAGTAACACCGAAGGGTGTAACAGAGCTGACAGCTGAAGAGCGTTTGCTGCATGCTATCTTCGGTGAGAAAGCCCGTGAAGTTCGCGATACAAGCCTTCGTGTACCGCATGGTACGGATGGTATTGTCGTAGACGTTAAAGTATTTACCCGCGAGAACGGTGATGAATTGCCGCCAGGCGTTAATCAGCTCGTTCGTGCTTATATAGCGCAAAAACGTAAAATCTCCGAAGGAGATAAAATGGCGGGACGCCATGGTAATAAAGGGGTTATTGCCCGTATCCTTCCGGAAGAAGACATGCCGTTCCTTCCTGATGGTACACCAGTTGAGGTTGTACTTAACCCACTTGGGGTTCCTTCTCGGATGAATATCGGTCAAGTCCTCGAGGTTCACCTTGGTATGGCTTGTAAGCACCTAGGTATCCACGCTGCAACGCCAGTATTTGATGGAGCGCGTGAGTACGACGTGTTTAATTCCATGGAAGAAGCAGGCATGCAGCGTAACGGTAAGACCGTGCTTTACGACGGCCGTTCTGGTGAAGAGTTCGAACGTGAAGTTACAGTCGGCGTCATGTACATGATCAAACTGGCTCACATGGTTGATGATAAAATCCATGCCCGTTCCACAGGTCCTTACTCGCTCGTTACTCAGCAGCCGCTGGGTGGTAAAGCGCAGTTCGGCGGACAGCGCTTCGGGGAGATGGAGGTATGGGCGCTTGAGGCTTATGGTGCGGCTTATACGCTGCAAGAGATTTTGACAGTGAAATCCGATGATGTTGTCGGACGTGTCAAAACCTACGAGTCTATCGTTAAGGGTGAGAATGTCCCTGAACCAGGTGTCCCAGAATCGTTTAAAGTCTTGATCAAAGAGCTCCAGAGCTTAGGTATGGATGTTAAGATTTTGACTGAGAACGAAGAAGAGATCGAGATGAAAGAGATAGACGATGAGGATGATGGAGCTAATGATAAGCTCAATCTTAACCTTGAGGGCACTGAGGTAGGCGTAGAATAACGAATGCTAGAAGTTCGACAAGATCGATGTTGCCGATCCGCCTTCACGGACGGAGCCCATCCGGATTATGGAACTTAGGTGAAGTATCCGGACTGGAACGGCAGGGTAAGTAAAACATAAGTGAACCATGACGAAGGAGGGTTGCTCCTTGTTGGACGTGAACAACTTCGAGTATATGAAGATTGGATTGGCATCTCCGGATAAAATCCGCTCGTGGTCCCGTGGAGAAGTGAAGAAGCCGGAAACGATCAACTATAGAACGTTGAAACCGGAGAAGGAAGGCCTCTTCTGTGAGAAAATTTTCGGGCCAACGAAAGATTGGGAGTGTCATTGCGGCAAGTATAAACGCGTTCGCTATAAGGGCGTAGTTTGTGATCGTTGCGGTGTTGAAGTAACTCGTGCCAAAGTCCGTCGCGAACGGATGGGGCATATTGAGCTTGCTGCTCCTGTATCACATATTTGGTACTTTAAAGGTATTCCAAGTCGTATGGGGCTTGCTCTAGATATGTCGCCCCGTTCACTGGAAGAAATTATTTACTTTGCATCTTATGTTGTAACGGACCCAGGGGATACGCCGCTCGAGAAAAAGCAGCTATTGTCGGAGAAGGAATACCGCAGCTACCGTGAGAAATATGGCTATGGGTTTCACGCAGGCATGGGTGCCGAGGCAGTCAAAAAACTGCTGCAGGACATCGATGTAGAGCGTGAGCTAGAGACGTTGAAGGAAGATCTTCGTACAGCTCAAGGACAACGCCGTAATCGTGCCATCAAACGTCTTGAAGTCATCGAAGCATTCCGTAACTCTGGTAATATGCCGGAGTGATGATTCTTGATGTGCTGCCGGTTATCCCGCCAGAGCTGCGCCCAATGGTACAACTCGATGGTGGCCGGTTTGCTACGTCTGACCTTAATGATCTTTACCGTCGTGTAATTAACCGCAACAATCGTTTAAAGAGGCTTCTAGATCTCGGCGCACCTGATATCATCGTGCAAAATGAGAAACGGATGCTCCAAGAAGCGGTTGATGCTCTTATTGATAACGGCCGTCGCGGCCGTCCAGTAACAGGTCCTGGTAACCGTCCGCTTAAATCTCTCAGCCATATGCTGAAAGGTAAGCAGGGACGTTTCCGTCAAAACTTGCTCGGTAAACGTGTCGACTACTCCGGTCGTTCAGTTATCGTAGTTGGTCCTAGCCTCAAAATGTACCAATGTGGTCTGCCAAAAGAAATGGCGCTTGAACTGTTCAAGCCTTTCGTTATGAAAGAACTTGTTAACAAGGGATTGGCGCATAACATTAAGAGTGCGAAACGCAAGGTTGAACGTGTAAGCCCAGAGGTTTGGGATGTCCTTGAAGAAGTGATTAAAGAGCATCCGGTTCTTTTGAACCGTTCCCCTACCCTTCATAGATTGGGTATTCAAGCGTTTGAGCCGATCCTCGTAGAGGGACGCGCAATCAAATTGCATCCGCTTGTATGTACCGCTTATAACGCCGATTTCGACGGTGACCAAATGGCGGTTCACGTACCGTTGTCTGCTGAAGCACAAGCTGAAGCAAGACTTCTGATGCTGGCATCGGGTAACATCTTGAACCCGAAAGACGGTAAACCGGTAGTTACACCTTCGCAAGATATGGTTCTAGGAAGCTTCTACTTAACAATGGATAACAAAGAAGCTAAAGGCAGCGGCTCGGTATTTGCTTCTGTAAACGAAGCGATCTCAGCGTACCAACGCGGAATCGTGTCCCTGCATGCGCGGATTTTCATGCCAGTTAAGGTATTGAATAAGATTCTCTTTACGGAAGCTCAACAAAAATCACTTATCTCAACAACCGTTGGTAAAGTTATTTTCAATGAGATTTTCCCTGAAGATTTCCCTTATATCAATGAGCCGACTAAATCGAACCTGCTGCAGGGAACGCCGGATAAATATTTTGTATATGAAAAAGGCGCGGACCTTATTAAGTTTATGAACGAAGTACCGCAAATGGGCGGCGTTGGTAAAGAGTACCTCGGTCTTGTTATCGCAGAGTGCTTCCGTCAATACCACACCACTAAGACTTCGGTTATGCTTGATAAGATCAAACAGCTAGGATTCACTTACTCCACTCGTGCGGGTATTACAATCGCGGTATCTGACGTTATTGTTCCGCCGGAGAAAGTTGAAATTCTAAGGGAATCTGAAGACAAGGTCAAAGTCGTATCGAATCAATACCGTAGAGGTTTGATTACTAACGAAGAGCGCTATGACCGCGTTATTGATATCTGGGGTAAAACCAAAGATGCCATTACAGAAATCCTCATGAAATCGATGGATCGTTATAACTCCATCATGCTCATGGTTGATTCCAAAGCACGGGGTAACAAATCTCAAATTACACAGCTTGGCGGTATGCGTGGTCTGATGGCGAATCCATCTGGTCGGATCATCGAATTACCGATCAAATCGAATTTCCGTGAAGGTCTGACCGTTCTCGAGTACTTTATCTCGACGCATGGTGCTCGTAAAGGTCTTGCCGATACGGCGCTTCGTACAGCTGACTCCGGTTACCTGACTCGTCGACTTGTTGACGTTGCACAGGATGTTATCGTTCGTGAAGACGATTGTGGGACAGATAAAGGGTTCTCAGTTAGCAAAATTCAAGACGGTAAAGAGGTTATTGAAGATCTTTACGACCGTATTGAAGGACGCTACTCCTTTGAGACAGTTCGCAATCCGAAGACGGGTGAGATCATCTTGCACCGCAACCAGCTTATTGACTCAAACAAGGCGGAAGAAGTTATCGAAGCTGGTGTCGAAAAACTCCAAATTCGTTCTGTTCTTAGCTGCCGTGCACGTCACGGGGTTTGTAAAATTTGTTATGGACGTAACCTTGCGACTGGTAAGTTCGTAGAGATCGGTGAAGCAGTTGGTATCATTGCAGCACAATCAATCGGTGAGCCAGGAACGCAGCTTACAATGCGGACCTTCCATACCGGCGGTGTAGCGGGCGACGATATCACACAAGGTTTGCCGCGTATTCAGGAGCTTTTCGAAGCGCGTAATCCTAAAGGTCAAGCGATTATTTCTGAACTTGATGGTGTCATTAAAGACATCCGCGAAACGAAAGATCGCCGTGAAATAGAAGTACAAGGCGAAGCGGAATCGAAGGTCTATGCGGTAACGTATGGTTCTCGTATTCGTGTTACGAAGGGGAAGCAAATTGAAGCCGGAGATGAACTGACAGATGGTTCTATCGATCCGAAAGATATGCTTCGCATCAAAGGTATTCGCGGCGTTCAGAACTATATTCTTCAAGAGGTTCAGCGCGTTTACCGTAACCAAGGGGTAGAAATCAACGATAAGCATATCGAAGTTATGATTAAACAAATGCTTCGTAAAATCCGTATCGTTGAAGCCGGCGAAACGCCACTACTACCAGGTGCGTTCGTAGACATTCATGAATATGAGGCTAATAACCGAGAAGCTATTCTTTCCGGAAAAGAGCCTGCTGTCGCAAAACCAGTATTGCTTGGTATAACAAAGGCATCGCTTGAGACGGATTCCTTCTTGTCTGCAGCGTCATTCCAGGAAACGACTCGTGTCCTTACAGACGCGGCAATTAAAGGGAAAGTCGACCAATTGCTTGGCTTGAAAGAAAATGTTATTATTGGTAAGCTAATCCCGGCTGGTACGGGTATGCAGCGTTACCGTGGCATTAGACTCTCAGGTGCAGGTATGGACGATTATGCCGTTCAAGCTGAAGAACAACAAGAAGCAGAAACCGTTACAGTTGAATAAACTGTAGCAGTGGTGCTTGTAACACTATAGTTGCATGCTGCAAAGAGCGAACGGGTAGCCATCTGTTTAATGGCAGATGCTATTCAATCGCTCTTTGCGACGTCATGCGATTGTTGGTTTACAATATCTGTCTCACGTTAATGTATAAAGTAGCTTGACATAATAGTGGGCTAGATGCTAATATGTCGTAGTGTGCCTAATTGCAAAGCCCCTGCACTGGTCCTAATCAGAACTTTTATCTATCTTAGAAGATTGAGTTTTGACTTGGTTTAGAAGGATGGGATTGCATGCAGTATGTTATCGGTAGTAAACAGACGACGAAGATGGTAGAGCAGGGCAAAGCTATTGAAGTCTATGTTGCACAAGATACAGATCCGCGATTGAAGGACAACATTGTCCGACTTTGCGAAGCGGCGAACGTTCCAATCTCTTGGATTGAAACGATGAAGATTCTTGGGGAAACCTGCGGAATCGAAGTCGGGGCTGCGATGGCGGCGGTGGTAATACCGGAAAAAGAATAAAGAAATAACGTTTTTACCGAGAGAAGGATGCGGTAAGAACTTTCATTTTGTTTCTTTATGAACCGCCTGGATCTGTGGGCTTAGATAAGCCGGTATTTCTAGAATCGTTTATTAATATGGGAAGGGGGTGGCAACATGCCAACAATTAACCAGCTAGTCCGTAAAGGCCGTGAAGCGAAAGTCGTTAAATCGAAATCGCCAGCGTTGCAAAGAGGATTTAATGCGCTGAAGCGTGAGGAAACAAACCTGAGCGCGCCACAAAAACGTGGAGTTTGTACACGTGTAGGCACAATGACGCCGAAGAAACCTAACTCCGCTTTGCGGAAATATGCACGTGTTCGTTTAACTAACCGTGTAGAGGTTACAGCTTATATCGGAGGTATCGGTCACAACTTGCAAGAGCATAGCGTGGTATTGGTTCGTGGAGGCCGGGTAAAAGATCTTCCGGGTGTACGTTACCATATCGTTCGCGGTGCGCTTGATACTGCAGGTGTGAACAATCGTAAGCAAGCTCGTTCCAAATACGGTACGAAACGTCCTAAAGTGAAAAAATAAGACATAACTGAATTCAGTTAGTGTCATCCTAACGTATTGAATATTAAGAAAGGGGGACTTCCTCATGCCACGCAAAGGTCCAGTAACAAAACGTGATGTTTTGCCAGATCCGATGTACAACAGCAAACTCGTTACACGTTTGATCAACCGTATTATGGTCGACGGTAAACGCGGTGTAGCAGCAACAATTTTGTATGATGCGTTCAAGCTGATCAACGAACGTACGGGCAATGATCCGATGGAAGTTTTTGAAGTAGCAATTAAGAACATTATGCCAGTGCTTGAAGTTAAGGCGCGTCGTGTCGGTGGTTCGAACTATCAAGTACCGATCGAAGTTAAACCTGAACGTCGTACAGCACTTGGTCTTCGTTGGCTCGTGAATTACTCACGAAACCGCGGTGAAAGAACGATGGAAGAGCGTTTGGCTGCTGAGATTATCGACGCATCCAATAACACTGGCTCATCGGTTAAAAAACGCGAAGATACACATAAAATGGCTGATGCGAATAGAGCATTCGCACACTATCGTTGGTAGAATTCGCTTAATCGAAAGGAGACGAGATTATGGCAAGAGAGTTCTCCTTGAAAAATACTCGTAATATCGGGATCATGGCGCATATTGAAGCTGGTAAGACGACCACGACAGAGCGTATCCTGTTTTATACAGGCCGTACCCACAAAATCGGTGAGGTGCACGAAGGTGCAGCAACGATGGACTGGATGGAGCAGGAACAAGAGCGCGGAATCACGATTACTTCCGCTGCTACTACTGCTCAATGGGATGGTCACCGCATTAATATTATCGACACCCCGGGGCACGTTGACTTCACAGTTGAAGTTGAACGTTCCCTGCGTGTATTGGACGGGGCCGTTGGGGTTTTCAGTGCTAAAGAAGGCGTAGAGCCACAATCCGAAACGGTTTGGCGTCAAGCTGACCGTTATAACGTTCCACGGATCGCATACGTTAACAAAATGGACATTATCGGCGCAGACTTTTTGAATGTTATCAAAGACATGCGCTCACGTCTACAAGCTAACGCAGTTGCAATTCAATTACCAATTGGAGCTGAGAATGACTTTTTAGGTGTAATTGACTTGATCGAGCGTACTGCTTATACGTATAAAGACGATCTTGGAAAAGACCCTGAAAAGGTTGAAATTCCAGACCAATATAAAGAACAAGTTGAAGAACTCCGCTTAGAACTAATCGAGAAAGTTGCTGAGCTTGATGAAGAGCTTACAATGAAATATCTCGAGGGTGAAGAAATTACAGTTGCAGAGATCAAAGCAGTTTTGCGTAAAGGTGTCTGTGATGTAAAAATCTTCCCGGTTATCTGTGGATCATCATACCGTAACAAAGGTGTTCAAATGATGCTTGACGCAGTAGTTGATTACCTGCCAGCTCCGATTGATGTTCCAGATATCAAGGGTACTCTTGAAGATGGAACTGAAACGGTTCGTAAATCAGCAGACGATCAGCCGTTCGCGGCACTTGCCTTCAAAATCATGACGGATCCTTACGTTGGTAAGCTGACGTTCTTCCGTGTGTATTCTGGTGTACTGCAATCTGGTTCGTACGTGCTTAACTCTACTAAGGGTAAACGCGAACGTATCGGTCGTATTCTCCAAATGCATGCAAATGCTCGTCAAGAGATTGCTGTCGTTTACTCCGGAGATATCGCAGCCGCTGTTGGTCTTAAAGACACAATAACAGGCGATACGCTTTGCGATGAGAAAGACCCAGTTATTCTCGAATCCATGAACTTCCCTGATCCAGTTATTTCGGTTGCTATTGAACCGAAAACAAAAGCGGATCAAGATAAGCTTGGAATCGCGATTTCCAAACTTGCTGAAGAAGATCCTACGTTCCGTGCGCATACGGATGAAGAAACAAACCAAACGATCATTTCTGGTATGGGTGAGCTTCACCTTGAAATCCTCGTTGACCGTATGCTTCGCGAATTCAAAGTCGAAACAAACGTTGGTAAGCCGCAAGTAGCTTATCGTGAGACGTTCCGTGCGGCTGCGAAGGTCGAAGGGAAATTCGTACGTCAGTCTGGTGGTCGTGGTCAATTCGGACATTGTTGGGTTGAATTCTCACCTCAAGAAGCAGGTACAGGCTTTGTATTTGAGAATAAAACTGTCGGTGGATCTATACCGAGAGAATTTATTGCTCCAATACAAGCAGGTATTGAAGAGTCAATGAAGAATGGTGTTATTGCAGGCTTCCCGCTTGTTGACATCAAAGCAGTTGTCGTTGATGGATCTTACCATGACGTTGACTCCTCGGAGATGGCGTTCAAAATCGCTGGATCGATGGCGCTTAAAGCAGCGAAGGAGAAATGTAGTCCTGTATTGCTTGAGCCAATCATGAAGGTTGAAGTAACTGTTCCAGAGGAGTACATGGGTGATGTAATGGGTATGCTTAACTCCCGTCGTGGTCGTATTGAAGGTATGGATTCGCGTGCAGGTGCACAAATCATCCGTGCTAAGGTACCTCTTTCCGAGATGTTTGGTTATTCCACAACACTTCGCTCTGGTACTCAAGGCCGCGGTACATTCTCCATGGAGCTTTCGCACTATGATGAAGTACCGAAGTCGATTTCGGAAGAAATCATTGCAAAATCAAAAGGCGATTCCTAATAGGGACGTTTTTAACAACTTGTTACTCATAAGTTGTAATCTGGTCGAATGACGGACAGCCTTGCAGCTTGCCCATTCGACCCATCACATAAGATTTCTATATATTAAGGAGGAATTAGTTCAATGGCTAAGGCAAAATTTGAACGTAACAAACCGCACGTTAATATCGGTACTATCGGTCACGTCGATCATGGTAAAACAACTTTGACTGCTGCTATCACAACTGTACTTTCCAAACGTTATGGTGGTGCTGCTGTAGCATTTGACCAAATCGATAAAGCTCCAGAAGAGCGCGAGCGTGGTATCACAATCTCGACAGCTCACGTTGAGTATGAGACGCCTAACCGTCACTACGCACACGTTGACTGCCCAGGACATGCTGACTATGTTAAGAACATGATTACAGGTGCTGCACAAATGGATGGCGCGATTCTCGTTGTATCCGCTGTAGATGGTCCTAAGCCACAAACACGCGAGCACATCTTGCTCTCCCGTCAAGTAGGCGTACCTTACATCGTAGTATTCCTTAACAAATGCGATATGGTTGAAGATGATGAATTGCTTGAACTAGTTGAGATGGAAGTTCGCGACCTTCTTAACGAATATGAGTTCCCAGGTGATGATACTCCAATCATCCGTGGCGCTGCTCGTGAAGCATTGCAAAACCCTGAGGGTCCTTGGGCTGACAAAATTGTTGAGTTGTTCGAACAAGTTGACAGCTATATCCCTACTCCACAACGTGAAACTGACAAACCGTTCCTTATGCCGGTTGAGGATGTTTTCACAATCACTGGTCGTGGTACTGTTGCTACAGGCCGTGTTGACCGTGGTGTGGTTAAAGTCGGCGACGAGATCGAAATCATTGGTCTTGTTGAAGACACTCGCAAATGCGTTGTAACAGGCGTAGAGATGTTCCGCAAATTGCTTGACTCTGCTCAAGCCGGGGACAACATCGGAGCATTGCTTCGTGGTGTGGATCGTAAAGACATCGAGCGTGGCCAAGTTCTTGCTAAGCCAGGTTCCGTTAAACCACACACGAACTTTACTGCACAAATCTACGTTTTGACTAAAGAAGAGGGCGGACGTCACAAACCTTTCTTCACAGGTTACCGTCCACAGTTCTACTTCCGTACAACTGACGTAACTGGTATCATCAGCTTGCCTGAAGGTACTGAAATGGTTATGCCTGGTGACAACATCACAGTAACGGTTGAGCTTATCGCTCCAATCGCACTTGAAGATGGAACTCGCTTCGCTATTCGTGAAGGCGGCCGTACTGTAGGCGCTGGAGCAGTAGCATCCATCCAAAAATAATAATTGAATAGCGGCGGAAGCCTCTACTCAAAAGCCCT
>Ga0170475_121143004_pt1 | contig 12908 bp, 11 predicted proteins | sample Soicark_Litter_5_FD_111474 | JGI IMG/M metagenome (GOLD analysis project Ga0170475, IMG submission 111474) | Avena fatua rhizosphere microbial communities from Hopland, California, USA. Combined Assembly of 48 SPs | reverse complement strand
CCGCTCTCCAAAATGGGCATTCAGCAGTTCTGGAACTTGCGGCCGTTTTCAAGAGTGGTGATGGGGTTCAAAGCGCGCCTTAGACTCAAAGAATACATTCAAATCAACCAGCTCGAAAGTTTGGGCTATGATCGCTTTGAGGCAAAAGTAATCTTAGAGGAAGCAAAGGCCCAACAGCGGCGGAACAAACTACAATAATACAAACCACTACAGAATTAGTGGCACCCTTAAACACATATAAAACCTAGAACTTATTTATGCTGCTCGTTCGTTTCAGATTTTTTCTCGGCATGCTCTTCGTGGTGAGCTTTGTGGGCTGCAATGCAGCTCTTTGCATCATCGGCTGTCGCGCTTACGCCAGAAACCGTTTTGCCTTTAGAAATGGCGCCGACACAATCAATCCAAAGACCTTTGCCATTTTTTTTATGGTCACCCGGTTCGTATCCAGCACTTTCGCAAGCCGTGACGATTTTAGTGCACGCAGGAATTTCTTTAGGATTGTGGGCCATTGCCGTGACTGGGAACGTAACAACAACAACCGAAGTAAGAATAGAGGCGGAGACCGAAATAAGGGACAAATAGATAACCATTTGTTTGAACATTTTAAATTCTCCCAATTATTAGTTGAAAATAAATTACATCGCCCAACAAACCACAGCCCAACGAGCGCTAATTCTACTGAGTCGCTTTTTCGTCCGGCTTCTTTGTCACAGCAAAATTAATTTCAGCGGCACCCGATTCGGTAACAGTGGCCATGACCTTCTTTAAAATTTCAATCGTAATATCTTTGTCCGATTGAACAGTCACTCGCGTCCACGGTTTATCTTCTTTTTCGTCTTTACCTTTGTCACCACGAACGGCTTTTCTTAAATTTGATGTGAGACTATTCTTCGCCTTTTGTTCGTCGTCCTTCAAAAGCGCCGACAATCTTTGTTGAAGCGGGACAATCACCCAACCCCTAGTATCTTTCACCGTCTGATAGTCAGTAATTTTATTTTCATCGATTAAAAGTTCTTTTGAAGAAATAGTCACGACATGAGCTGGCGCAAGTTCTTTAACCTCGGTCGCTTTCGGAAGAATCACTTCTTTTGGAATATGAATGACCTGACCAGTAGCATTGTAATTTTGAAGAAGAAATACGGTTAGAACGGTGAACATATCAACCATTGCTGTGAGCGAAAGAACGGCAACGACTTTGCGGCTTGCTTTTTTGAGTCGACGGTTGTTGTGACCCCGTTTGCCAGGAGCATAAATAGGCATGAGCTACCTCTCTCCCGTCGAAACGGCGATTTCGGGAAACCCACCCTGCATGAGTGAATCCATCCCACGAATAAGATTTTCGTAAGTCATTGCGTCGGTCAGCGCAATAATAGCGTCAGTCTTTTTTGGAAATTTTTCTTTGATCTGCTTCATATACTGAACAAGGCGGGGGTCATCGAAATCATTATTTACCTTGGGAATGCGCACCGATCGGCCAGACACATCGACCGTGTAACCAGAATTATCGACTTGCAACCGAATTGAAGTTTTGTCTTCTTTCGGCGGCTCAGGCTGATCGGAGTCAGATTTCTTCGCATAGAGAGAGCTGCCGATCTGAATCATTGACACTTGAGTCCAGACGGCAGTGATCAAGAGAAAGATAATACACACGCTCATAAGGTCGATGAACGGAACCAAGTTCAGCTCGACCGTTGACTCTCTCCCACCGCCACCTTCATCAATTTGTGCCATGAATTAATCCTTCAGTTTATCTCTGTTTGCTACAACGAGGTTAAGAAGGTTCATGCTACTTTCAGTCATGTCGTTCAGTGCTCGACTAATTCGCACCTGAAAATAGCCGAAAAATATCAACGCCGGAATCGCTACGATCAAACCAAACGCCGTATTATTCAAAGCTTCAGCAATACCGCGTGAGAGCATTTCTGCTTTTTGCGATGGATCAGCTTTGGCCACACCGCCGAATGAGATGATCAAACCAATGATGGTTCCGAGTAGTCCGATCAAGGTCGCGACGTTACCAAACACCGCGAGAAAGGAAGTCCATCCCTCGATGCGAGGAGTCTCCCTTAGCACGGCTCCATCCATAGCGACCTGAACTTCTTCGTCGGGCCTCCGATTTAAGACCTGGACAAGTCCTGCCTTAAGAGTGTTCGTCAAAGGAACTGGCTTTGCGTCACAAAACGTGATGGCCTGGCGAATATCTCCACGCAAAATCATTCCAAAGAGCTTTTCGTTGAAGTCTTCTTTGTCGATGGTCAGCTTTGAAAGCGCCAAAAATCTCTCGACGATGAGAAGTGCGACAGCAAAGCCCACACAAGCGATGGCAATCATCGCTGGGCCGCCCTCTGAGAATGCCTTTGCAACAAAGTTGGCGTGTTCAACTGTTGCAACTGCTGTTGTCGGTTCCACGGTGTATCCTCCTTATATATGTTTCATCTTCAAAAAACTTACTGCTGCATCAAGAAAACAAATGGATAAGCAACCTCCGCAATCTGATTTTTTGGAGGTTCTGGGAATGTCCATTGCTTCAAGCGCATCACAATACATTGTTCAACTACAGGACTCCCGAGTGTCGAGCTCTTCACTCCGGCTGTCAGAACTTTGCCATGATCCCCGATCTCCCACTTCAAAACGACTTTCCCGTGGAGACTTGGATCTTTATTTAGGCCCCGCTCATAACAATCTTGAATCTGTCGGGCTCCGGCTAAAATCACACGGCGAATTCCTTCTTTATCGATGTTGCCAGTGAATTGCTCGCCCGCACCGCCACCAAGGTTTACAGCTGCACGATCCTTATCGCCGAGTGTGCCAGTTCCGTAACCTGAAATGCCGCCGCCTTTACCCTTTGTTTTTACTCCAGAAATGCCGACAGTCGCAGTCCCCTGTCCACCAGCGCCGATGTCCTTCATGCCAAGGCCCGGAGCATTTCCTGCACCTTGGGCCGCAGTACCCGTCGCTTCGCTCGCGGCACCGGCAAGAGCTCCTGAACTTTCACCCGATTTTTTCAAAGCTTGTTGAGTTCCTGACTTTCCAAAAACACTCAATAGACCTTCTTTGGTCACGTCTTTTGGTTTTGGTGGTGCAGGTGCCACTGCCACTTTTGTTTCTGGTTTGGTTGGCGCTTTAGTTCCCCCACCCTTGGTAATACCCTTGTCAGGTCCAGGCTTTTTCGCGGTCAGTTTCTTTTCTTGGCTCTTCGAATTATTTGGAGCCGCTTCAGGAGCCGCACCCTTTAAAGCATCTTCAGTCGGTTTATCTTTTGGAAGCTCAGGCAATCCGGCCATATCGTTCATGTCGACCTGTACTTTTTCTTTTTTATACATAAAGGTCGCTTTGCGCGGAGGCTCGTCGAGTTTGTCTGGCTCTTTTAATTCCGGCTGATAAAGAGCCATGTACAAGCCCATAACCGCTCCGACAACCAAAGTCGAAACAATGCCGACGAACTCACCAGTCGTTAATTGAAAGAATGGTGGCGGCAATGGCTTCGCCGTCTCGGCCGCATAGCGAATGAAGGCGGATAAGCCACGACCGAAATCGATTCGAATCATTTCAGCTTGCTGTAAAGGAACAGCAAACCCACCACCAATTGTCGTTAATCTTTTTTCACGAATATAATCGCGAAGAGGTGTTTTATTATTCTCATAATAATGTTCACCCGTCATCGAGTCGCTGACAAAAACGGTCACAAACGAATCGATTTTGAGGAGAGGATGTTTAATATGCGGAGAACCAAATACCGGGAGAACAATTTCGTTGTCCGGATGCGAGCCAATATTAACAACACCTGCCTTATCAAAATGGTGAGTGTCGATGATACGATCGCCCCATGTAATAGCGACTTCGACAACTGAACCCTTGCCAGGCTTGATAATTTTACTGAGATCCTTATTTTCACTTGGTGGCGCAAAAGTTTTATGCGACTCACGAACCGGCTTTATGAGTTTACCCGACACTTCAACACTCGGACCACCGCTGCTATAGGATGAATGAGTGGGAGTGCTCTTCGGAGTAGGAGTCGGAGCCGGTCTCGTCGCAGGCCTTTCGATCTTTTCAGGCTTGCTCTCGACCTTAGGTTCAGGCTTTTCAACTTTCTTAGTCGCCAAACTTGCGGGAAGAGTTTTTGGCAACTCTCGCCCGTATATCGAATCATCACTCTTTGGCTTTTCTGGTGGAACCAATTTAGCAGGAGGCGCCTCTGGTTTTTTCTCAACTTTGGGGGGTGCCTCGGGAGGTGGTGCTTTTGGCTTTGGAAGTCCAATGAAGAATTCAATGCGAAATGGTCCAATCCGGACTTCATCGCCCGACTTGATTTCGTCGTCGAGAATTGATTCATTGTTTTTAAATGTTCCGGACTCAGAACCTAAATCGCAAAGAAAAAATTTTCCATCGCGATCTTCGATCATGGCGTGAATCGGAGAAATACCGTCGGCATCGAGACGGATCGTGACATCACCGCCTCGGCCCAATACGACGGGTGGCTCTTCCGTCTGCTTGACCAGCACTAAGTCTGTACCTTTATATACTCGTAAGAAAAGAAGCTGCTTCAATCGGCGCCTCCGCCTCTTCTTTGAACAGCTTCAAAATTTTTTCTCATCTCGGGCAAGAAGTTCTCCCTCAATTTGATCAACCGTCCAAAGTTGAACTGCTTTTTTTGTAAAAAATAAAAGAATTCGGGTCGTTTAACTTCACCTTCGATCAATTGATCCTCGAAGGTGACTGCTGTCTTTTTCTTGCCCGTTGGCTTGCCTGAACCGGAGGTTGCTTGCTTCTGCTGGCTCTGTTGATTTTGTTGACTCTCCTGGCCCGATTCATCTTGTGCGCGAGCGTGAAACGAAACAAGACTCAAGGCTATTAATACTCCCGCCAAGAGAGTAACCTTGTTAGCAAACACTTCGACGTTCCAACCCCTCACTTGATTGCCTCCGCCTTATCTGCCAACACCTGAGCTCTTCTAAGTATAGCTTCATCCTGAGATAAAAATCTAATTTTATTCACGATCTTCAATCCCGGCTTTTTCGATTTCAGGTGTTCAACCAAAAGTATGGCATAGTTCAAAAGTAGAGTCGGGTTATTGCTATCGCCGGCCTTTGCTTGATTCAAAACAGCCTCTGCATCTGCAAACTTCTTAACTCCCATGAGAGCGACAGCAAAATTATTCGCAAGAGGTACATCTTTATCCAAGACACGATATGCCTTTTGAAGAAGAGTCACCGCCGCCGGATAATTTTTTGTCTTCACCAAGAGCGATCCCAAATTAGCTGCGGCCTCTGGGTGATTGGGATCTAGTTCGAGAGCGCGTCGGAATTCACTCACAGTTTCGACCATTTTATTTTCTCTGAGATAGACTAGACCTAAGTTGTTATGCACTGTTGCCGAATTTGGATAAATTTTGAGGGCCTTTGCCAAAATCAATTTTGCGAGATCGGTTTTCTTTCGGTTGTAATAATGAACGGCCATAGCATTGAGCGCGATTAAGTCCTTCGGGTTTTTGGCTAAGAATTTCGAAGCTTCATGGACAACTTGAGTTTCGTCTCCACTAAATAGTGCACTCCCAAGAGGTTTATATTCCGCCCCTGCCTGCATTTTCACGGCATTACCCGGCGGTGGAGCATCGAGATCAGCTGTCTTTTCTTCAGCACCAGCCTCTTTGTCTTTAGATTCCTTTTTCTCGTCTTCTGACTTCTTTGGTGCTTCTTCGACGGCGGACTCAGCTTGTTTGTCGGTCATCTCACTAAGCGAACCACTGCTACTAGATTTTTTTTCACCCGAACCGCAACTCGTCAAAATGAAGGTGAGAATTAAAGCAAAATAGATTTTCATTTCTCAAGCCCCATTCCATCAGCTTCTTCGGCGGTCAATGCAGCTTCGCCGTAATCCACATAGGCCACTGGCTCAAAATTCTGCATGCCTTTCAGAGCTACCGAAGTCCAGTCCGTGACAACCTTAAGTTGAGACGCGCGATCTAGGGCTGCCGTGTAGTTTTCGATGGCTTGCTTCTTAAATGGATCCGAAACTTTGCTCAATTCTTTTCGATAAGCATCGGCCTCCTCAGGCTTGAGACCTCTAGGGATCGGAGAACCTTCGATCGATTTAAACATATGCTCATAAGCCTGACCTAAAACTGTGAGGGAGCCCACGATTTGTTCACCCGAATCATATTTAATGACCGACTGGAGTTCATTACTCAATCGTCCAATAAGTTTCAGTTTTGATTGAACCGCGCCTTCGGCCCCTTTTGGATTTGCAGGAATTCGAATCGCTTTAAATTCATCAAGAATTGGCAGCGTCAGTTTGAATTTAGACTGAGCGCCGTACCATGCACCAACCGCCGCTTGGCGCTGCGCCAGACGAGCCTGAACACCGACGGTTTTTGTGTACCAATCCTTTGTTTCCGATTTGCGACCCATTCGCTCACTAAGACTAGCGACCTTATAGTGAGCTTCTACAATACGCGATAAATTTGGCGGATTATTGTCGATATATTTTTTGAAATAACCAATAGCGAGAGTCAAAGCCCCACGTTTTTCTTGGATTTCGGCAATAGAGAAGAGCGCCTCAGCTCTCTCACGCTTTTTACTTCGATTGTAATATTCTTCGAAGTCCTTAATCGCAACGGTATAACTCTGAAGGCCCGTACGAATTAAAGCTGCATTGAAATAGAGATCAGGAGTCTTCGGATCTTTAGGATTTTCTTTTGCTATATTCTCAAATTCGCGAGCTGCCTTTTCGTATTGAGCGGTCTGTTCATAGAGTCGAGCAAGCAGTGTGCGGCTCTTCGAACGCAGGTCATTCGATTCTTTATCATGCGTATTTAAAACCGCACCATACATCCGAATTGCGTCGAGAGTTTGCCCTGAACGCTCATAGTTGATGGCTGAGTTGAACATGGCACTTGTTGCTAAATTCGAATGCGGATGCATTTTCGAAAAGCCTTCATAGTCTTTGGCGGAATCTCCGTATTTCTTTCCAACTTCATTTTCTTGTGCTTTTTTGAAGCTCGCGCGCTCAAGAATCTCACGCGTTTCTTCACCAAAACCTTGTGATTTCAGCCCCTCGTTGGCCATCATTTCGGTGGCAGAGGCTATTATGCCGTCATAATCCTTACGAAGATTGTAAATATCGAGAATCAAATTTGCCGAATAAAGAGCGTTCTTGGTTTTCGAGTGCTGCTGTACAATTTCTTTAAAGATTGCCAGGGCCTCATCAAGATGGTTGTACGAATAATGAAGTCGACCCAGTTTAAATTTTACGTCGACGACACGTTCGCCCTTTGGAAAGGTCGTGACATATTTTTTCGCTGCGGCCTCAAAACGAGTCTCAGCCGGCCCAAAAGGCACTGGCTCTAAAGACTTACCCGTGCGTTTAGCCAAGTCTTGTTCTGGCGGTAAGCCCTTTTCAAGAGCGAGCATGGCATTGACGATCGAGTTTTCGTAGTACTTTGACTTTGGAGCATGATCAGCAACCCAAAGATATTGAGCCGCGGCATCGTTATACTTCTGCATATCGTACAAAAGTTCGCCGTAGAAAAAACGCATATCACCGATTTCTTTCGAGTCCGGAAATGTTTTTGTATAAAGAGCATAAGAATTGGCGGCCAAGGCCTGAGAAAAGTCTGCACGATTCGTTTGCGCTGTTTTGTGAAGCTGAAGAGTGTAATTGCGCAAAGTTGATTCTCTTTGATCGTATGCTTTTGCGATCAACTCCTTATCAGCTTGATTAACTTTGGCCCACTCACTATCAGGTCCGTAGTCATTGATCCAACTATAGAGCTCTTCACGAAATATTTTTTGATCGCCGCCCGATGAGAAATTAGTCACGATTTGATACTGATAATCAAATGCTTTTGGAGCTGTTGGTTTCTTATCGAGTAACCATTTGAAGACAAATCGCGCTTCGTTCCTTCGGCCCGTATCGCTGTAGCGATAAGCAAGTTTCTCCATGGTTGCAAAAAGCACCTTTTCGCCGCCAACCCGCGTGAAATATTCTTCGGCGTCTTTTGCCGCCTTTGACTCTGCAAAAAACACGATCAAATCTTTAAGGGCTTCAGAAGCGAGACGGATTTTGTTGACAGCACGGCGACCCGAAACATTATCGACAGCACCCTTTTCGCGACTGTAAACCACAACCCGTTCGAGATTACGCATGGCCAGATCAACTTGCCCCAAGCGGTATTCGCACCAAGCTGCCTTATATAAGGCAAAGGTGTAGAGCCGTGAACGGCGGTTCTTAAGAACTTCTTCGTAATTGGATCGAGCTTCTTTCCATTTACTCAAATCAAAAAAGTGCTCGCCAAGTGCAAAGTGACTTTCAGCCACATATGGACTTTGCGGAAATTCTTTCGTCAGCCTTTGATAATAAAAGGCACCCCGCTTTTGATCGCCAACTTCAAAATAGTTGTAACCTAAAAAGAAAAGCGCTTGATCGATTTTTTTATCCTTGGGGTAATCTCTCAAAAACCACTCGTATAGTTGAATCGCCTTCTTATTGTATTCTTGGGCGACCGAGAGATCGATCGTTGGCTTTGAAACACGTTTTTTGGCGTCATATTCAGCAAATTGTTTGTCAAATTCATCGCGCTTTCGATATTCAACCATCCGCGCTTTTTCGACATAGAGCTCAGCCAATCTTAGCCAAAGTTCGCCGCGATTTGGACTCGTTCGTTGTCTTTGCGTGATTTTATAAAGTTCACGAATACTTTGATCAGTGATTTTTTCGAATTCAACTTCATCTTTATCTTTGTCACCTGCAGCTTGAAAGAGATCCTGAGATCTTGGGGGTTTGACAGCGCGAAGATCTTTTGGTGGTGCCGGCGCTTTCAATACTTCTTTGGCTTGAGGGAGCACGCTTTTATATTTTGTCAGTTGTACTTTTTGCCCCCGAGAATCGGTCTGGATCATTTTCAAAACTTGGCCAACCGTCTGAGCTTTTGGCTTTTGTTTTACTTGTTGTTTCTTCTTTTGAGGGCGTGCCTGGGCCCATCCCAAAGGGGCCTGCCACGTGAGATAAAGTAGGATAACAAAAGCAATGCTCACTAATCGAAGAAGTCTATTCACAGCTTTGTGTTCCTAAATAATAGTAGTTACCAATTTCATCGAGCCAGTATTCGCCTCGAAACGGCCAGTACTCATAACCGTTTTGAATATAGTAAGAACGATCCGTTCCTTCGTCGACTTGGGGTCCTGCTAAACCCTTTCCGGCCATCTTCTTTTTTAAGGCTTCTTTTTTCGCATTTAATAACTCATATTTGGCATAGCCATGCTGTTCAAATAGATCTCTCAAATCTCGTACTATACGAATCATATGATTTCGGGCCTGACGTCCCATACGAGTCTTGGCGGCTTTCATACGACCTTGAAGAACTTTGACAATATAACGGCCGATCGCTGATTTCTTCCAAGCCTCTGGCTGGCCCATCAAGTGATCATACTCTTCGTTAAGTCTTTGAATATATTTATGAGTCCGTTGAACGTCGCCCTCTCGAATCACATATCGAGTAACTATAAATGGAACTTGGATAATTGCTTTTCGCTTTGGCGAGTTACTTTTCAAATCTCCAAAATTCTTAATCACCTGGTCGAGCTCAGAATAATACTTCAAAGGATCTCTGTTCGACTTCACATAGTCTGTAGTTTGATTCAAGACCGGCTGATAGATGCGGTCGAAGAGGTCGAGTGTCTTCTCCATTTCGTCATATTGGCAAATATAAAGATAAACGATGGCACGGAGAAGAAGCGATTCAGGCAAGTAGAAGTCTTCGTAGTAAGGCGAATGTAACGAATGAAAATTACTGAGCACTGAACGAAATCGGGCGGATCGCATTTGCGCCCAACTCATTTCGAATAGTGAATCATGCCAAAATTCACTGTCGCGCGGGATCTGTCGATACATTTCGATTGCACTTTCCCAATCTTTCTTTTGGTAATAAGTGCGCGCAATCGACATCATCGCCGAAACACGGTTAGGGTCAGTAACGCCACTCTTGTCATTGGCGACCAAGAGGCTATTGAAAGCTTTAAGTGCTTCGTCAGGCTTGTTTTGTTCAGCTAACGACAAGCCTTCGAGATATTTGGCCTCTGAATAAAAAAGTGAGTTACTAGGAATGCGCCCCAAGTAATCGGCGGCCTTATCGAAAAATCCGCCACGAAGTTGAAATTCACCAATTCGGTACATCAGCATGTCTTTACTTTGAGGTGGAAATTCGTTCAAATTCACTCGTGACAGGGCATAGTTTAAAAGTGTGTCGTCACCTAAGTGGTCGGCGACAATAGCGAGTTTTTCTAAACTGTTCTTGATGTAGCGGCTCTTTCCTTCTCTCACAACGTCGACGAACTGAAACGCGGCAACCTGATTGAACTTCATCTCATAGAGCATGAGTCCCAAGATGTATTTAATCTGCATTCGCTCATTCATAAATCGCGGATCTCGACTTAGCTTTAACAATCGCAATGAGGCTTCGTGATATTTTCCGTGCTTTGCCAGGTCGAGAGCTTTAGCGAGTTCACGTCCTTCACTCGAGAGCACTCCGCCCGTTGACTTTCTCTTATGAACAACTTTGTGCTCGGCCACCGTGAATGGAGCTGTAAAAGTTGATGTTTCGGCGTGAACAGCGACAGCGACGCCAACCACAAATGAAATGAATGCAAATAGTGCGATTTTCATCTGTATTTCGCCTCAGGAAAGTAGAAACTTAAACCCACTGTAGCCCACATATTTGTAGCGGTCCCCGCATCACCACCCGCCGAACTTGTGGCCTTATACACGTACCAACTCAGCTCCCATCGCACTGCAAGCCACTTTTTCAGTGCAAACGTCTGTCCCGTGCCAATTTGAAATGTAGGCTCGCTCTTTTGCTGATTGGTATGAGTCAAACCAAGTCCACCGACAAAATAAAGGTCGTAAGGAACAATCGATTTATCCATAAAACCCATTTTTCCGTACACAGGGGTCCAGCGAAATGAACCGCCGTAATATTCTTGAGGCGAAACGAAGGTGCTTGTCAGAATACCTTTTTTGGATTCTAAATCTTTTGTGATCTGACGATTTGATGTTCCGATAAGGTGAAGTGCGGCCTCAACCCCCATCGTTTCAGAAAAGAAATATGCCAGGCGCATATTGAGCCCGACATTCAAAAAGAAGGCGTCATTCATGACCATGCCAAGTCCCGGAAAAAATTCAAATCGATGAGTCTTGGGTAAAAACTTTTTCTGAATGACAGCGATATCACTAAAAGGAGCTAACTGAGCTAGACCGGACAGGTCAGTGAGTGGAGGTGTTCCTTTTTTGGGCTCAGGCGGCGGTTCGTCCTCTTTGACATCATCGCCCTTAAGCAATGTTTGTTCCAACGTGCTCTCGACGTCTTCACCACTACCGGGAGCTGGTTTTGAATCTGTCTCTTGAGCCGCGGCCAACTCGCACCAGTTCGTCACTGCGAATGTGATCGTCAAGCTCAGAACCCAAATGAACAGCCTTAAACTGATTGGCCTCATGTTGAAAAATCGAAGATGCATTTCTCGTCCTTGACCGGATTTGGAGCCGACACAAATCCTTTTATCTGTTACCTCAAGATACAAAAATCGCCTGCAAAGCTGAAGGTTTATCCTGCGATCTAGACTTTTGAGGGGCGCGTTTCTAACCGAACGTCCTTAGAATCTGTCGGCCCCTACTTAGGGCAAGAAAAGCACACCGACAGTAATGGCAATGTTAAAATCGGTCTCTTTGCTAAACCTCGAAACTGACGCTGTCTTAGTGTCAGAGCCTAGATTTGCAGAAAGCGGGTCGGGACCTTGAAAGAGAAGCCCACGAAAGTCTAGGTTCAGGCCCCAATGTGGACTAAAGTAATAGTTCTGACCTAGACCACCCTCGAGAGCAAAACTATTTTCTTCGCCATTAATATTGACGATGCCAACACCGCCCGTGAGATAGAGAGACTGATTAATCACCGTCTGCTTCGTAAGACTTAATTTTCCGTAATAAGGTGTAAATTGATAATCAATGAGCGCATACCAACGAGGAGGAGGCAAATACTGCAAGTTTGCTTTCGGTGGGGCACCAACATCGTTAATCTTTCCTACAAACTGAGAGGACTGAGTACTTAAGTAGCTTCCAACGAATTGGATGCCGCTATATTCACTAAAGTGATAGGTCGTTGAAAAACCAATCAAGGCCATATCGAAAAAGGCCTCATTGACGCCGACTCCGAGTGACGCTCCGAAGTCGATGTGATGTGCCACCGATACATTTCGTTTTTTCACGGTCGACGGCTGGTCAAACACGGGCAAAACCGATTCGGTTGCCAATTCATCGTCAGAGAACTCGACTTTCTCAGCCCGTGCCGAAATTGCCATCAAGGTAATAGATATGATCATTAGGGTGCGAAACATGCTGTGCCTCTCTGTATCCTAGTTCGTGGTCCTAGTTCGTCGCGGAGTAAAACCCATACTTTTTAACCAGATCGCAAATCTCTCGAACAGCGCCGTTACCGCCCGGGTTTTTAGTAATGTAATGGGCCACCTGGCGCGCTTCATCAATGGCATCAGGAACCGACACTCCAACGCCCGCCAACTTAAGAACCGGGACATCATAAATTTCATCACCGATGTAAATAATCTCACTCGCCTTTAGTCCAGAGGTTTTCAGGAGCTCTTGAAAGGGTTCGAGTTTGTCGCCCATGCCATCGTAAAAATAGTGAACTCCCAAAAACTCCATTCGCGTGCGAACATCTTCGGATTTTCCGCCCGTAATCACGCCAACCTTATAACCCGATTCCATGAGGAGCTTCAGTCCAACACCATCGCGCACAGAAAATCGTCGCTTCCACTGCTTGTCCGAGTCCCACCAAATTGTGCCATCGGTGAGAACACCATCAACGTCCGTGACCAAAGCCTTGATGTTTCGAAGTCTGTTTTTAT
>Ga0170475_100835225_pt1 | contig 12908 bp, 9 predicted proteins | sample Soicark_Litter_5_FD_111474 | JGI IMG/M metagenome (GOLD analysis project Ga0170475, IMG submission 111474) | Avena fatua rhizosphere microbial communities from Hopland, California, USA. Combined Assembly of 48 SPs | reverse complement strand
GTGCAAAGATTAATGTTTTAATCAGTGCTATTTGTTAATAATTAGCAATAAATAACAAAGCAACTTTGCTCTATTTTAGACTTAAAAGAGCCTTAAAATTGGAAAAATAGTTTGCTTAAAGCATGTTTTACCCTTAAGGAATTCATTCAAGCTTACAAAAGGTGCTTGCATAAGTAGCACAGTTTGAAAAAGGTGGGTAAGGGGTTAAAACCCTAGTTTAAACTATTGACTTCTTTCAACCCAGGAGTTTTCTATGGGAAACCCTTCTCCTTCGGGGCCAGTCGGGGGCTCACCGCTTAATAATTTACTTTTTCCTTCGGGTATTTCTTCAACATCTACTGACATAGCAACAATTTTTCAAATTGAAAACGATACTTTACTTCCCTCCGATCAAAAAGCACTTCTACAGACAAAAATTAGCCTGAATATTGCCTACGGTGGAAGCGGAAATGTGCCTGCATTTACTTCCTCAAGCATACCAACGCTTGCAGACCCGGGTAGAATCACTATCTTGCAGCTTGGGGTCGTCCAAGACTATATCAACGAGCTTAAAAAAATGTTAAATCAAATAGAGAAGGATAATCCTACACTTAACAAGAATATGTGGATTGAAGGAACACTTTGGAGTGGCCTGCAAGGCATATTCCGTGCTATGCTAACTTCTCAATCGGAACAAGAGTCAGATCTTTACGCAACCCAGCTTTCAGAAATTCTGCAATTCAATAATGGCACAATCGATGTCAATCAATACAACGCAAATGTAGCTCAGAATAACGAGACAATTGCTCAATTAAATTCTGTAAGGAGCATACTTGGGCTGCCGACGATGATACCGAATCAAGCAACTGCGACAACCCCCCCCGTTTCTGTAAACTCCTTTATCTCTACATCAATTGATGATCCGGCCGCTACAAATCCTGCAGAGCAAGCCCTTTATAACTCTATACGCTCAGAACTTAACGGTGTAAACTCAGGCGCTGCCACAGATTATAACCAAGTTGTATTGAGCTCAAAGCCTTATGTTGACAACATGAATACAGCTTTAAATGAATACCTCAACGGTACAATTACTCAAAGCGCCTATAATGACGCCGTAAATACTTATATGGCTTATGTTAACACAACTAATGCGTCAATCCAAAGCACACTTGGGCCTAATTACTTAAATGCGGCCAATGCCTATAATTTCAATTTAACCAAACCCGGCGGTTACAATGAGCAGATTGCGGCGTTCAATGTCGACCGGCAAAACCAAAATCTACCCTTAATACCCATACAAAATGGAATTTCAGTTCCTGTAGATTCGAGCAGTTTGCTTTTACCGACAATAGCTACCGCTCCACCGCAACCTTCTCCTACGCTTTTTTTGTCTCCTTTAGGATTCATCTTGCCCGCTGTTCCTAGCGGATCTTCGACACCAACAACACTCGATGTTTACCTAAGTACCTATGGCAACTTAAAATTTCCCGACAACCTCGCGGATTTGGATTTCTATCTCCAAAAGTTGTCTCTTGTAGAAAACTATAGAAGCTCTTCTACGTTTTATATCAAGGGTAAGCACAACATTATCCCCAATGGGGCCTTCATCGAAAAGCAGCCTAAGATTTTCTTACAAAACCAAAGGACCAGCAGCACAGGCTCAGGTGTAGGACTATCTCTTGTCATCATGGGCCTTGATACGTCCAATTTGACAGCTCTTCTTTCTAACAGCATTATTGCCGCATCGCGTTCGGCTGAAATCTCCCCTTTAACCCAGCAGCAGCAGCAAAGAGTGGTCCAAGCTTTAGCAGATTTTGGACTTGCCGCCTTTGGAAACATTTCAAAACTTGCCATTCAACCCGCTTTATCCGTGCTTGGGCCAAATCTCGAATCTCTATCTCCAAATAGCCTCACAGCTTCTGCTGCTACATCTCTTGCCCTTCTTAATAACGCACGCTCACTTGTACTTAGTAAGGCAACTTCTGATGCAGTAAATAAGGCATTAATTGCTGCAGGCCTATCTACTGCCCAAATTGCAGCATTAGCTCCTACCCTGACTGAAACTGTCAATTTAAACCTTTTACTAGCCCCTTTGCTTTACACCGCAAGCTCTCTCAACCTCCCTGGTCTTTTGCCTCAAGTTGTTGGAAATTTAAATAATGTTCCAAATAGTAGTGCGCTTATTGGGGCTACTACGACAAATACGACAAGTGATCTTTTAAGAGACTCTGTCAAGCTTTCTCTTTTGAAATCCTCTCTCTCCGACAGACTTTTAGAACGAGAACCTAACATTTCGACATCGCAAGCTCAAAATCTTGTCAATTCCGTCGTCAACAGGGCTGTCTCAACTTCAAGTTCAAGTGTTGCTCCTTCGTTAAGTTTAGCCTCTCAGGCGATTTCCCAATCTACTTTCGGAACTTCTTTACAAAACTCATTTCAATCTTCCGGCTTAAGCACAGCGACAACTTTAGCTCTTAAAGAGCAAGCGTCAAACTTTATTACTAGAGAAAAAACAGTCAGTGATTTAGATACGCTCCTTTCTCAAAGAAATCTCAATAGCCAGCTGCTTAACAACCCTCTTTTTTCTAAGCCCGAGCTTTCAAATGCAATCGCTAAAGTCCCCATAAACAACGTATCACGAAGAGAGTTTGGCCAGAATTTATCGAGTCAACTAGAAAAGCAAGGCCTTTCTCCAACAGAAGCTAGCGACTTGGCAACTCAAGCGCTTTTGGCAACCCAAAATGATGAACTAAAGCGTTCATTTGATGCCTCTCAAATTAATCAAGACAGGCTTACAGCCTCTCTTTTAAGCAGCGAGACAGCCACAAAAACTGCTCAGAAACTTTCAGAAGAACAAACTAACCTTGCTGCTGAATTAAAAAAATTTTCCTTAGATAAGTTCCGATCAGAAGAAGTTTATAGACAAGGCTTAGCTCAAAAACTTGCCCTTTTAGGAATTAGCACAACTTCTGCTGCAAGTCTTGCAGAGAGCGCAACAATTTCGCTTAATAATGTTGAGCCTTTAAAACAAACTGGAAACATAAATGTTTTAGATCTGGAAGCTCTTCGTTCTAAATTGACATCTGATCTTACCAATAGATTAAAAGGCGAAACCGATGTAAAAACAGCATCTAATTTGGCTGCAAGTCTAACTTTAGCAATTTTAGGGCCATCAAAACCAAATGTGGCCTACACTGAAGAAGTAAAAAGCCCTCATTCAACATTTCATTTAATGGAACTTGCAGTAGATAACTTAGTCCGTTCTACTTCTGAACAACACCAAGAAGTTGTTTTTTCCAATATTTTCACAGCTTACCTAAAACCCTTGATTGATGGACTTTCTGCTGCTGGAAGTCTCGGGACTCCAGCGACAAATTTTGCGGCAGCTCTCAGCCAAATTCAAGGAAGCCCTGGAGGCCCAAGTTTAGCTGGAGCTTTTCGTAAAAGTATTGATTCACCTGTATAATTGATAATAAACATTGATAGACAACGATAAATTTTATTATAATAAATAAATAGGGAGGAAGAGACATAACCTCTTCAAAAAATTAAAACCGCAGGAATCCTCCTATAACTTTGAGTTTCCATAAAGGAATTTTCTCTACAACTCAAGGTATAAAAATGTGATGCTTCTAAAAGGAGCTTTTAATTATGAGTGATGATTGGTCAATATCCAGTATTGGACCTAGTGAAAGTACAGGTCCTTTACCTTCTGGCATTACTTCAGGTGCTGTCAACGAGCACAACCTCCAAGCGTTTATAGAACTTGTCTATGTACGCACTGGTAATGATGTCATGGCGCAAGCCTTAACAGGGCTTAATACGGCTGTGACAAACACTCAGAATTCTTTAAACGCTTTAGCTCAGCTTCAGAATTTGCACAACCAGGTCGGCGCACCTCCAGGAGCTAAATTTCCCTTTGATACCGCAGCGTCTCAACAAACTGTTGTTTTAACCCAAACAGGTACAGGATTTAGTATCTGGAATCCTATAGACTCAGGAGACCACTACAATGTTCCGTTATCCTATAGCGACTTAGCAAGCTTTTCTTTGCACAATACAGCTCCGGGCTCGACTACAGAAGTTATTACTTACGCTAAAGGGTTTACTAACGTCTTTTCTTATCTTAACCCAAAGGATTCCGGTGAAACGGGAACATTTACTTTAAACCTTACAGGCGGAAGTACGGTCATTACAGTTCCAAACCCAGGAGATGCTACACAAAGCATTATTTTAACTGCGACCTTTATAAGTCCAGGGGTCTTAAGCTTTACTGCAGTTAACGATCAGTTTTTAACACTAACATCCGGCTTCCAACAAGTGCAATCAGTAGCATATTCTGCAACCAACAATAATGACATAGGCAACACAAGTTCTTATCTTTTGCCTATTGCTTTTGGCTCTGGAGCTACCAGATCCGTCTTTTCTACCATTGAAGTGCACGATTTGGCAAGCTACATATCGGCTTATACCAAAGCTGCAAGCTCTTTTTATGGCCAGCCGCTAGCTCCTGTATTTCAAGTCACCGTACCAAAAAACGCTATAAGCCAAGGCGTTCCTCCTTCAACTTATACAAGTGTCATTACATCCGCAGGCCAGCCGGCATATCAGTATTTTGTTAAACAATTAAATTCTACCAAAGCCCAAATTTCTGGACTGATTGGTATTTTATCAGCGCTTCAAGATCCGACCTCTAACCAAAATGGATTGTTGAATCAGATGCGCGAAGTTTATAACAATTTGAACTTCAATCCGCTTTCTGCCTCCTCTTTTGAATCTGTAAAAGCTTGGGTCATGGATGGCGCCAACCTTCAAAACGTAAGTGCTGTCTCTAACAAAGGAAGCATTCAAAATAAAATTACAGCTGCGATTACTGCTGCCCAATCTCTCAATAATGATCAACAAGAAGCTGTGAGAAACTACATGTTCGTCTTTGAAGAATATTATAAATCAGCATCTGCGATTTTAACTGCATTAAATCAGTTAATACAAAAAATGGCAGGTAATATTAGCCATTAATTTAAAAATAATTTTCAAAAGGAAAAACTATGGCATCCCCAGGCCCAATATATACAGACACTCCTACGGGTTCCATATATATTAGTAGTTCCGTTCCGGGAGGAGTTGCTACTGATAATAGCTCAATCCATAGTGGGGGTTACTTACAACCTTTAATCATAAACGATATTTTTAAGTTGCTGGCAAAAATGGTCAACAGCTTGCAAAATGTCGCAGTTCAGCAGGCTCAAAGGTTGCAGTTTCTTTCTGCTTGGCAGAAAGCTTACACAGATAGAATGACAACTGTGCCAACTTTCATAGGAGGTGGACAAGCTCCTAGCTACATCAGTGCTTTAGGAGACGATCGAGCAAGTAGCGCACGCCAAGACTTAAACAGTTTACCCTATATTGAACAACTGCGTTCTAACCAATCCATTTTGTCAGATGATGCCAAATCATTGCAGGCAAGTACCAACCAAACAACCGATGCAGTCAATCAGCAAGCGCAAATGGGAAACTCATTACTGCAACAATTAGATACGATACTCAGTGCGATATATAGATAAATCATGAAGGAGAATTTGTCATGAAAGGCGATCAGTACGACGTAGAAAAAGCGGCAAAAGCTGTGGCCCAAAGCGAAAAAGTCAATGCAGAAAAAACTAATATGGTCGATGAGATCACTGAACGTTTGATCGGTAAAGGTAAAACACCTCGTGACGCGATGGGAATGACAGATCAGATGATAGAAGGCATCTATGGTCAAGCTTATCGTCTTTATAATACCGGAAAGTACAAGGATGCAAGCCAGCTCTTCCGGCTTTTAGTGACATTGAATTCAAGCGAGGCCAAGTACACACTCGGCCTTGCAGCTTGCTTTCACATGTTGAAAGAATATAGCACTGCCGCAGAACTTTATAACCTCTGTGGGATTATTGATCCGCAATCTCCTATACCGCACTACCATGCCTCGGATTGCTATTTGCAAATGGGAGATAACATCTCCGCTCTTTTAGCTTTAGAAATGGCCGTCAAAAGAAGCGGTGAAAGGGCTGAGTTTCAGCATTTGAAAGATCGGGCCCTGATGACCATTCAAAGCTTAAAACAAGAGCTTGTAAAACCCAAAGAACTCTAGGCTTAACGCTATGCAAGATTCCACAGGCTTAAACGGCCCAGGTTTTCAGATTGGCAGCCCTTTATTTGAAGAGGTAAATGCTCCTCTGCAAGCCCAAACAGCAGTAAAAATAAATCTTATATTCGATACGATCAGCTCTCAAAAAGGACTTGTTCAAACATCGCCTTATGTCACTTTGCCAAACCAGCCTGAATTGCCGAGAACAACCTCCATAAGAGGTGCAGGAGCAACCGGCGCCGTCTTGCTGAAAATGGATTCTTTTTTTCAAGCAAGCAATCAACAGATTAATCAGCTTTTTTCCTCTTCTGCTCCGGATCCAAAGGCAACTCTTTACTCAAATTCCGTTAACGAGCAAGTCAATCACCTTTCAGATAGTCAACTTACTGAAATTGCTGCAGGAAAAAGTCCTCAAGAAGCAAAAGCTATGCTTTTTTATGCGATTGACAATCCTGAAAAAGAGGCTTTACCGGCGGTTAAGTCTTTAGCAGAAGTTATCCAAAAGCAAGCAGAAGAGACAAGCGGCGTAAGCTCAGATGAGATGCGCACGCAAATACAAAACACTATAGTTAACACAAGCTACGATCTTGCGTTAGGGCTTGCTTTAGATGCCTCATCTCTTACAGATGACGAAAAACTCCAAGTCACTTTTGCTTATCGGATGCCTGAATTTGCCTCAGAGCTTCCTTCCAAATTACAAAGCGTGCTTGAAAATGCAAAAATATCTGCTTTTAACGCGATTAAAGCCGATTACTCTGTTCCGGACAACTGGACTGCCGATTCTGACACAGATTCAGAGGATTTGACAGCACAACTTAATGAAACATTTACTCAAGATGTCCAAGATGCTTTGTCTGATAAACTGATAAATGGAGAGATTACAAAAGAACAATTTCAAAATTTGACACGCCTTCTCAACAATCCTGAAGCTCAAGTTCCTAATAAAAATGAGCTTAATGCCATGCTTGAGACACTTCAGGTGTCTGCTAAAAGCAGCTTGCAAAAAGAGTGGGGATTTCCGGATTCATTTTCACCCCAAACTAGTACAAAAAGCTTTAATGATGTAACCAATGGAGCCTTTTATAGTGCCTTGCAAGACGAACTTGGCTCAATTAATCCTCCGCTTTCTCAAACCGATTTGCTTCTTGCCCAAGCATCCATTGGCAATCAAACGGCTTTAGCATCACTTCCAGACGCTGTTGTTGCTATTATAAAAACAAAAAGCGGAGATCAAACATCTTCCATTACTTCCAACGATGTTAAAGCAGCTTTTCCAGAACTGATGCAAAAAGTTGATGCCGCAAGCAAAAATGCCTTATCTTCTGTTAAAAAAGCGTACTCACTGCCTTTTGATTGGATACCTTCTCCCGATGCCATCTCTAAAGCTGCCAATTTAAGCCAAAGCACTCAAGGGAATTTAGAACTGGCAAGCACAGGTATTAAGCAAGCTCAAGAATGGCTGGCAAATGCCGAGCCATTGATAGACTCCATGCAAGCAGCAGGCACAATTTCTCACGATATGGTTTCTGCCTTTAAATCTTATCTTATGATAGTAGGCTTGGCTCTTAACTCACTTCGCGACTCCGTTTATGAAATTGCCGTAAATGAGGGCAAAATAAGCAGCATTATGAATAAGATAAAAAATCAAAGCACCCTTGATAAATTGGCTAAAAAGCATAAAGAAATTCAAGATGTGATGGAAAAGCAAAAAAAACTTGCCGCTCTTGGTCCGCTTCAAGGAATGATGCGCTGGATTATTACCATTATTTTGCTCTTAGTCTGTCCGGTTGTAGGCATAGCTCTTTTAGTCAATAGCATGGTTCAAAACAAGGGCGATGTCACTAAAGTTGACATTTTCAAAGATTTTTCAAAGTCTATGCAAGATGTGGGTAAAAAAATTGGAGGTCCTGGGGGAAAAGCTTTTGGGATGCTAGGGGTTGGCTTAGTCGTAGGCTTAGCTCCAATGAGCTTAATACTCGATCTTACCTTCGGCAAAGGAGATTTGGTAAAGACATTTCTAGAATCTGCCGGGATAGATAAAAAAACTGCTGAAAAAATAACGCAAGGCATTCAAATGGCGGCCATGGTTGTGACAATGGCTGCAGCAATCATTTTAGCCGCACCATCAGGAGGAGCCAGCATCGAAATTGTCTTGCCGTCCTTTATGTCAAGTATTGGAAAAGCAGCTTTAAGTGCTGCACGTACGGTAGCTTCAGTTCTTGAACCTATTCTTTCCAGACTTGGCCAAATTGGAAACTACATTAAAAGTTTTTTAAATACGATTGCAGACAAACTTCAAGTCTATCTTCAAGAAATGGACGTTGTCGTCAGCAATCTTAAAAAACTTGGTGCAAAAATTGAAGAGCAGCAACAACTGGTCAATGAACTTATCAGTGAGACTGAAGGAAAAACGATGTTTAAAGCCACTCAGGAAGTGAGCAAAAAGCAAGCGGAAATTAACAAAAATAGCAAACTGCTCGATGAGCTCATGAGCCTTACCGATGAAGCAGATCTTTCAACGGCATCAACGACTCTTCAAAGCCGCGTTCAAGAGGCAGCTACTCGAAATGAATTGAGAAGAGCCTCTGATGCGATGGAGGCTTTGCAAGAAGAACTGAGACAAGAATTAGAAATTTTGAGAGCTCAATTGAAACAAAATCAAAAAATATTAGAGAAGTTAAAAAATCTAGAAACAGCTACGGCAGATCTGAAAGACATGCATGCGGCTTTAAAACAAAGTGTCGAACGCACAAAAGAACTGACAGAAAACTTTGTCAATGCAGCTATGATCGTCGCAAACGTATCCCAAGCAATACCTTCGATGAGAAACAGTATCATTCAAGCTCAAATTGCCAAAATCAAAGCAGATTACGACAGTTGGGAAAAAGAGGCTGAAGCATCTATAAGCATCATGCAAGATATTGTAGACAAGCTTATTGGAGATCTTCAAAGCATGACTTCATGGATTAAAGATATTGGGGACCAACAACAAACAATTCTTCGAGCTGCAAGTAGAACTGCATCTCAAATTGCAATGGCTTAAAAAGGAGCTTTCTCATGACGACAGAAACTTTTGATCAACTTATTAAAGAACATGTCAATAAAAGCTCCCCAAAAAGTTCTGAGGCTGAAAAGGCTCAACTTGTAGAAGTTATAAAAAGTGTTTTGGAAGGGAAGAAGACACTTGCTGAAGCTTTGAATTTTCCGAAAGATCAATTAGAATTTATTTATGGTTATGCTGTCGATCTCTATAAAGGCGCTAAATACTCTGATGCCGCAAAAGGGTTTAACTACTTGATGCAATTAAATGCAGCAGATCCCCGCTTTGCCTTCGCCTATGCAGCAGCTCTTCATAAAATGAAAGATTATTTTAGAGCGTCCTACCAATATACAGTTGCTGCTGGCCTTAACAAAGAAGATCCAAGGCCTTGGTTTCACGCAGCCGATTGCTACGTCCACATGTCGCAATTAATTATGGCTAAAACAATGCTTGAAAACGCAATTTTAGTCGCAGGAGATAAGGCTGAACATCAAAAGATTCGTAAAGATGCAGAAGCACTGCTGGAAATTACGATGCAGCAGATTGCAAGCACTTTAAGCTAAGGAAGTATTAAGATGGGAACATCGAGTTTTGGACTCGGCGGCGACTCCATCGGATCGCCAACTCAGCCTAGTTATCATCAAATGGAAACTACAGCAGGGGCAGACAGCGTTAAAAGCATGCTAAAAATTGCTCAAGATACGATTGATATTCCCTTTTTTTTACTCACTCAAGATGTCAGAAAATACCAATCGAGCGCAAATCGGCCCGTACTTGCCCCTTTAATGGCTGCAAGAAGTGCAGCTTCCTTTGAAACGGGCTCTGATAAAAATGTGAAAATCAAATATGATGAACTTGTGAGCGCCTTGCCTAAAGATTTCCAAGTGCTCTTTCAAAGACAAATGTTACTTGGTTTATCACAAAGAAGTGAAAATTTCCAAGCTCTTGATAATGCGCTTCAAAACACAGCTAAAATTCTTGTTTCCATGCAAGTTGCAGCTTTGCCATTAAGCGAAGATGGCCTTGACGCTAATCGAGCAGAAGCAAACCTTGCTATGCCTTTTATCGCTTTAGGAGCATTAATTCCTCAAAGCCAGAGTTTACTTTCAAATGCTATTTCTTTAACCCAAGAATTAGGCTCAAAAACACCTAATTTAGACCAATGGACAGCAAGTTTAACTGAATATAACAGCATTGCCGCCGATTTAAAAAACGCAGTTTTCTTACTTGCCAATCCCGAAAAGAAGCAAGAAGCGATGGATCTACTAGCAACTACCGGCCAAAAAATTCAGCAGCTTACGGGCGACATCGAACGTTATGCAAGAGGAAAAGATTTAAACTTTTTACTTTCAACTCTTAAATCTGCATCTGTTGTAACAGATGCTTTAACATGCAAAAGTCCAGGAGCGTCAAGCTTGCTCTTAACTTTGCATATAGCCCTTTTAGGTGCAGGAGATGAAAATAGCGGCCTTTCTTTAATGGGGAAAAACCTTTCTAATACAACATCTACGCTTTCTTCTGCGCTGTCGTCGGCTTTTATCGATAAAGGATCTCGAGGTGGAAAAGCTTTACTGAGCCATCTTGTGAACTTGCTGTTTTTAGGCACAGCGGCAATGACTGGACGTATTTCTTCATCAGAAAATGAAACACAAGAAATTTCACCTGAAAAACGGCATGCAGAAAATTTTTCTAATAGTTTGACATTCTTTATGCTCTCAGAGAGCAATATCTTAAGTTCTGTGGCAAACTCGATATCAACTGCTTCTCAAGCAAATGAAAACACCAAATCAACCCTTGGACAAACATTAAAATTCTCTCAGATTTTAAGCCTTACATTGTCTAGCCTCGTAGGTAATGATTTAAGCTCAGCGACTCCTCTTTTAAAGAGTCAAATCAGCGGCCTCAAAGAGGCGCTTACAGACATTGCAAAATTCTTAAGTCAAGAAGCTTTGAACAATCCGAGTAATGAAACAGTAAAAAAACTAAATATCTATTTGCAGCAAGCAAATATAGCCTTAGGCAATCAAGACTATGAGGGCTTTTTAAAGGCTTTTAATAACTCTTTAGAACTTTCTGGATCTGAAAGTCGAGACGTTGTCAAAGATATTAAAACATTAAAGACCGATTGTAAAAACATTCAGAATCAAGCGCAAGGCGATCCGTTAAATATAACAGAGATCGGCTTTGCCATTTAAAGTTATTAGGGAGGAATTATGAATACTCCAATAGGACAGGGCGCACCCACTCAACCCAATGCAGATTTCGAGAAAAAGCAAGAATCCATGCAAAATTTAGGAAATCTAATTGATTCGGGGTTGGCTTTTTGGACAACTGCTGCTTTAACTGCTGCAAATGAAAAACCAACTGTCGGAGAGACATTGTCCAAATCTGCCGGCGAAGAAACAACGAAAAGCATTTCTAGCAAAGTAAATAATCCTAAAATAGATGAACCTGCCTCAGAAGCAGTTGAAAACTGTTTAGTCGGCCTTATTTCAGGCCCTACACTCGAGCAGATACAAAGCAAAACAGCAGCAGGCCTTGCCGTACTTTCAGCTATAAATAGTTTAAATCAGAGTGTCTCTGCTAAATTGGAAAAGTTAGGATTTAGCTCAGAGCAACTTTCAGATCCGGTAATTGCTAAAAGTTTGCTTTTATCTCCGCAAGGAGCGGATAAAATTTACAATAACAAAGGTCAAATCCTGCAAGATCTTATCACAGCCCTGAAAGATCCTAATGTAACTCCTGAAATGCTTGCTCCTCTTTTAGTAAAAGCGGCAAAAGGCCTTTTAGAAGCTTCGGGGCTTCCTGTTAATAAATTTTTAGTGACATGTCCGTTGTGGCCTTAGCTTTGGCTATGATGCAGCTGATTAAAGATCAGGAATACCGCAAAAAATTGGATTCGGCAATGTGGATTGCAAATCAACAAGCTAGTAAAGAAATTGCTCATGATATTGCCGGATTGATAAAAGACAAAGGTCAGCTAGAATTTTTGCAAGGTGTTTTCTCTGCGGTTCTAACAGGCCTAGGATCTGCAGTTTCCATCGGAGGTATATCTTATGGTATGTCTAAAGGGGGCGAGCTTGCGGCAATGTATGGACAGATAGGACAAGCTTCCGGCCAGCTTTTTAACGGGATGATGACTCACTTAGTAGATGCAGGTTTTGCGCCTATGAAAGCAAACATTGATGCGATGAAAACAGTTTCTGAATACGTAGAAAAGTTCATGGATGAAATGCGGTCCAAAATTTCGAGTGATTCACAATCAGCAGACGATTTCATCAACCAGCTTGTTCAAACGGCTAAAGACCTTCAAAGACAGCTTAACGTAATCAATTCTTTGACACCTCAAGGCGGGGGCTAAACTTCGCTTTTTAGGTTAACTTTTTTTTTGGTTTTTTTAAGGCAATAACAACTTTGAGATAAACTTTAGGGTTTTTCCAGGGCACAAGGCGCCCCTTGGGGCAAAAAAAGGAGAGATAAGTCGAGGGAGTGTGCTTTAAAAGTAGACTGAGGAAGTGCGGACATTTCGAACCACCTTAAAAAACTCTATCACTCTGAAATTCACCCTCAGCATAACTTAAAGAACGTTCTTTCTAACTGCCTCTGCCTTCTCTCTGCATCTCTTGCGTCTCTGCGTCTCCGTCGTCTCTGCGTTAAAAAAAGCCCCTTAGACTTTTATGAGCAGCCCACTTTCTCGCTTTCTCTCTCTGTAAAAAAAAAAAGAAAAGAAGGAGGATAAGAAAGTAGAATCAAAGGAAG
>Ga0170475_116255051_pt1 | contig 12913 bp, 1 predicted proteins | sample Soicark_Litter_5_FD_111474 | JGI IMG/M metagenome (GOLD analysis project Ga0170475, IMG submission 111474) | Avena fatua rhizosphere microbial communities from Hopland, California, USA. Combined Assembly of 48 SPs | reverse complement strand
CGGCACCACGATAGTTTTAAACGAGGTATAGTTACAAACTTGCCTGAGACACCGCTTTTGCAATTTTTCGGGTACTCCAAACATTCGGTGGTTCTGTGTTGAAACAATCGGGACAAGCACCCGCACGAGGACATCCGCTCTCCAGAGGGATGAATGTTAGAGAATTTCCTTCTTCTTTCTCGTGCCACCAGCGGTGAACTCAGAGCGAGTTGTGGCCATGGTTTTGGTGGTGCCCATGTCCATTCGGACACGGGAGGTGCCGCCACCCAAGCCCAGATCACCCTTTTCATTCGACTTGGCCGTAATATCTAATTGTTGGTTAATTGTCGGTGCCGCCGTGCCGCCAGAGGCAGCGAGCTCGGCCTTCATTCGCTCCAACTCAGCCAGCAGCTGGTCGCGATCCTTCTGGAGCGCGTCGATGTGTTCATTTCGCAGCTCGACTTGCGCCTTGGACTCTAGGTTCTCCTGCCGACGCAATTCCATTTGATTCTTGTCGAGACGCGCTTGCATATCCTTCATTTGCAGGACGAGCGGGTTGGAAATCATTTGGATTTCATCGTCCTTTTTGCCCGCTTTGCCACCAAACTGCTCCATCTCATCGACCTCCTCACGCATGTCCACCACTTCCTTGCTCGTGGCGTCGAGCTTCCAGCGATATCTGCACAGACGATTGATCGAGTAGATGATGCCCACGATGATGATGGCCAAGGCCACGGCGCCGAACAAGAAGTACAGGATGTAGTGTCGCCAGAAGTTCGAGCTCTCGCTCAGCGGAGTCGGGTATTTGATCGGGTTGTAGATGAAGGCGTAGATCTCGCCCTCGGTGGTGGAATTGCCTTGACCGCAGCGATAGAAGACACCTTGAACGTCCGCGCGGCCCAACGGGTAGTGCGGGTCGGACCACCAGGTGGCGTTGGGCGCATTGGTCGGCAGACCACGTACGGCCGGGTCCTCAATCAAGCATCGCCACGCCTTGAAATTCAATGCCGGCAGACGCCAGACGTGCGCCAGGCAAGTGTCATTCCAGTAGGGCTGCATGTTCAGATCAATATCGGGTTGGTACAGAGCACCCAGAGCGAACGGCTGGATGACATTGTCGCTGATCAGACACTCAAACATCGGCGAAAGCACGGTCTGCGGATAGGTCAGATAATCGGCCAGCTGGACATCATGAGGTCCTCCGCTGGATCGTGACCAGGCCACACGGTTGAACGCATCGCGCACGCGGCTGGTTCCGACAGGGCGGATGGTGATGATCATCGGCTCGCCATTCACACTCGAAGCGAAGGAGCCAGATGGGAGACTCAGACCCGCACGCTTGGCATTGTTGGAGTCGAGCACAATGGTGAAGGAGGAGCCACGCGGGTCGATGGTGTAGTGCAACAACACCGACTTGAGTTCCGCCACGCACGACGCAGAGGCCAGACACGGTTGGTGGAACGACGAGTAGAACTGGTTCGAGATGGGTGAGAGCAACATCGAATTGTTGTTGCCTGGGTAGGGCGTCCATTTGTCATCTGAGATGTCGTTCAGCAATCGACGTGCCGGGAGCAGATCGGGCTGCAGCTCAACATCGCTCGAGAAGAGCTCAGCAGTATAACATCCCTCAGGAATGACAGCACAATTTCGGTCGTAGCAGTGGAAAGGTCGATCGAGTCCGCACCCATCGAAAGGAATACACTGACCAATCGGGCGACAGGCGCCATCCTCGCAACCTTGGGTGCCAGCGCCGCAGGCCACAGCACGCGCGTGTCCGCTGCAGTCATTGGCTTGGCAGGTGCCGTCACCGCAACGCCACGGCGTCGACTGCGGGCAGGCGGGGAGCACGGGGCACTCATAGATGGACGTCACGCAGTCACCCGACGGGCACATGATCTCGCCCGCCGAGCAGCCCAGCGCGTACCCTTCGTTTTGGTTGCCGTTGCCTTGAACGGTGTTGGACCAGTCGATGCACGCCGCGTACGTCGCGCGGCAGGAGCCGTCGAAGCAGCGCACGGGCTTGTTCGGGTTGTTGCACACAAGCTGTCCTTGGTCGTTGATGGGATTCGACGGTGCGTGCGGGCAAGCGGCCAAAATCGCCTTGCACTGTCCACCGGGGCACAGCACAGGGGAGGAGGCCGGGCACGTGGTGCGCGCCGGGCAAGGGTCGCTCAGGGCCACACAAGACAAATCCGGACAAACTTTCGGGGTCGCCGACGGGCAGGACACGGGCACGCACTGCGCCGCAACGGCCACACACGCGCCGTTGGCGCACTGCACTTGTCCCGCATCGCAGACGACGATCGGGTCGCAGGCGGTGCCGGCCGGTACGCCCACCGTGCCTGCTGGATGAGCGCGACACGATCCATCGGCACACCGATAGGGCGCGCTGAGCGGGCAGTTGAGCGAGTTGGGACACAGCGCGGGTGTCGTCTGGTACGAGCCGTCGGCGCACGGGTAGGGCGGCACCGTGCTCGGCGCGGTCTTGCCGGCGCAGTTGTCGACGCCCACCGTGGTAGGCGCGGCCACACACGAACCGTCTGGGCAACGATCGGGGAGGTTCCACGGGCAACCATTGAGCGCAGGGCAGTAAACAGCGGAGCTTGCGCACGATCCATCCCAGCACGTGAAGTTGCCATTGCATCCGCCGCTGACCAAAGGCGCGCACGAGCTGCCCGACACACAGCTACCGTCGGGGCATCGGAGCGGCGCGTACGTCGGGCAGCCGAACGTGGAGTTGGTTGGGCAGTCGGCCAGCGACGGCGCGCAGATACCCACGGGGCAGCGCACACCGTGCGGCGGGTACGTGATGTTGCACGGGTTGTACGACGGGCAGTAGAGGTTGGGCGGTCCCGGTGGCGTGGGTGCAATGGGCTTGCAGAGACCATTGTCGCAGCGGATTTCGTCGGCCGCGCAGGGCGCCACCACGGGACACTGAGCCAAACTGAGGGCGCACACACCGCTCGCGCAACGCACCGGCGAGGTCGCCGGGCAGCCCGTGGTGGGTGCGGGCGCGGGGCACGCGGTCGAGGACGTGGCGCAGAAGCCGTCCAGGCAGCGGAAGGGCGCAATACCGGGGCACGCATTGGCGTCATTGTCGCCCTGTGTGCACGGATTGCTGGTGGATGAGGTACGCTGACACGAGCCATCGGCACACGCCACGGGCGCGTCGAGCGGGCAGCCGTTTTGCAGTGGGCAGTCTTGCACGTCCAATCGGCACGAACCATCGGGGCACGAGGCGTACAGCGGACCGACGGGCAGGTTGGTGCACGGCAGTGTACCCGTTGGGCAGGTGACAGCGCAGCTGCCGTCGGCCTCACAACGGTTCGGCAGATCCCACGGGCATCCATTGGCCTTGTTGCAGTACATGACGTTGAGCACACACAGGCCGTCGGGGCACTGCACGGGCAAGTACAAGGGGCACTGCAAATCCGGGCACATGACATCCTGCGAGCGGCAAGTGCCGTCCTTGCACATAACGAAGCCGTCCATGCAGTTCTGCTGCGGCACCTCATGTGTGGGCGTGGACGGGAACACGTTGCACTGGAGGTCGAACGTGGCGGCGGGGAAGCACGGACCGTGGCCCGGCAGCGTTACGGGGCAGAATTTGTAACCGAGCGGGCACGGCAAGAAGTTGTTGTTTTGGCAGTCCGTCAAGTGGATGGCACACTGGCCCGTTGGGCACAGATAGGGTGTCGCCACGGGGCACTGCACACCCGGCAGCGGGCAGTCGTCGGGCGTCAGACGGCAGCTGGAATCCCAGCATTTGTAGGTGCCCGTCGGGCACGACGCGGGCGTGACACACAGCGACGGGTCGTTGCTCCAGCTGCCATCGGGGCACGGCACCAGCGTGGCCGTGGACACACTGTTGTCCGTGGGCGGGCACGAAAACACCGTGGTGGCACACGACGAGTCGACGCAGCGCACGGGCAGATCGCTCGGGCACACGATATCGGACGGGCACAGCGCGAGCGACGGCGCACACGCTAACCCCGCACCGGTCTGCGGGCACTGGATGCAGTTGGGGCACGACGACAGGCACGTGGCGACCTTGTTCGGGCAGCTCGTGCGGCAAGTGCCGTCGTAGCATCGGATGGCCGTCGGCGCGCACGTGACCACGGTGGCGCACAGCGAGAGCGCGGGGGCGCAATCGCCCGCGGGGCAACGCAACTGACCCGCGGGGCACGCCAGCAGCGACGAATCCGGGCACGCGCTGGGGTCCACCACACACGAGCCGTCTTCGCACTTGATCGGGTACGAGGGCGAGCACGCATAGTACGTCGAGCAATCGACGCGCGCACCGCGGCACGAACCGTCGGGGCAGCGGAAGGGCGTAGCCGTTGGGCAGTTGGCCACGTCCTGGCATTGCGTGGCATTGGACACGCAATTGCCCGCCGGGCACAGCACGGGCGTGGCCGCGGGGCATGTAATGGACGTGGCGCACGTCGCCAGGCTGAGCGAGCAGCTGCCATCGGGGCACGACACGCTCGGCGCCTGGCACGGTTGTGGCGTCGGGCACAGCGATACGGTGCTGCGGCACGAACCGTCGACGCACAGCACGGGCGAATCCGAGGGACACGTCGTGTGACCGGCGCAGAAGTCCAAGTTGTTTTTGTATGCACCATCGGGGCAGCGCACTTGGTCAAGCGGTCGGTTGACGGGAAGGATGATTGGGCACAAGTTGCGCGTGGTCATGCAATCGCCGCTCTCGCACTTGACATACCCGACGGGGCACGTCACCAACGACGGGCAGTCGCCGGCATTGGTGCGGCACGTGCCGTCGGAGCAACGGAACGTGAACGGAGGATAGCAGTCGTACTGGTTCGGGCACGACGTGGCATTGGGCTGACACGAGCCGTCGCTGCCGCAATTCACCCAGCCCGTCGGGCACGTCACGGGCGTGAAGCAATCCGTAAGACGCAACACGCACGTGCCATCGGGGCAGCGCTGGTAGCCCGCCGTGGGGCAGCTGCCGAGCGCCGACGTGTAGCACGAACCGCCGTGCTGCACGCACGTGATGCCGTCGTCGCACATTTTGGTGAAAGGTGCACACACGCGCGGCGACGGGCAGTCCGTGGCGGTTTTGCGGCACTGACCGGTCGGGTTGCCGTTGTGCAAGCACGCATACATGCCGTTGGTGCAGAAACCAGAAGGAGGCAGTGGACAGTCCGCCGTCGTGGGTGCACAATTGCCAGCTGGGCATTTGACGTAGCCCGATTGTTGGCACGGGCAATCCAGCGTGGACGCGACACACGACGAATCCCAGCATTGGTACTGGCCCGGCGAGCACGGAATGGCACCGCACTTGGAATAGTCATCGGTGCAAACGCTCTGCACTTGGCAACGGTACGGGTAGTCGGAGCCGACAACCTCGTTCTCGTACAGACACGTGGCGTGATTGACATACACAAAGCCATCGGGTGCGATGCTGAGCTGCTGCATCGTCACCAGATTGATGAGCGTGATGGCCTCAGTGTAGAAGCCGTGCCAAGGTGTGGCGAAGTTGATGTGCGTCACACCGGCCGCACCGCGCACGGGTGTGCCGGTGAAGCCGAAGAACACCTGCGGTTCATTGTGACCCGCCTCGAAGTGATCGAGCTGGTACGAGGCGGTGAAAGTGAACTGCGAATTGTCCGTGAGCACGTTGTCAAAGGCATCGTAGGTGGTGATGTCAAACGAGGCCGGGATGCCCGCATAGAAGCCTTGTGCGGGACGACTGCGCACGATCTTGGCCGGTGCACCCGCGGTGACGGTGAAGGAGAGCAAACCGGGGATGTACTGGCCGTCGAGGGTGGTGACGATGTAGTACGTACCCGACACACTGCAGGAGCCGGTGACAATCCACACACCGGCGAACACAGACGAGGTCGGGTCGTTGATGGGCGACGGCGGCTGGAACTGGCATGACGCCGACGGTTGCAGCCAGAAGGTTTGCGACGTGGGCACACCGCCCGGGATACCGGTGCCGTTCACGCCGAGTTGCAGATTCACCTGGCCGGGTGTGATTTCGTTGTTGTACAAGTCGCGCACGTGGATCTGGAACGAGAACAGCTGGCTCGTGATCGGGCTCAGCGGCACCGGGTTGGAGCGCGTCGTGGCGGACAGCGCCGGCGGTCCGGGCAACACGGTGAGCAGCAGCTGAATGATGGTGGAGCACGCAATGCCCTGCCCATTCACCGTCACGTTGAGCGTGTAGCGATTCGGCACCGTGGGGCGGAACGAGACGACGTAGAGACCATTGCCCTGGGGCGTCGTGCTGAGCGAGGTGAAGGCCGCGTTGGCCGAGGGCAGAGCGACCTCGCTTTCGCCGTCGGACGCAGCGGAGCAAGTCGGCAGCGGTCCGAGCAAGAAATTGACCGACACAGTGGCCGCCACGGACAGCGGGTTCTGATTCTTGTCCACCACCGTCACATGGATGGACGCGGTCTGCGTGACTTCAACGGTACCCAATCCAGTGAGTTTTTCGGCGACAAGCGTGGTTGGGATGGAGATGGGTCCAGCCACCACACTCATCAAGCCGACGCAGGGGGCTCCCCACGACGCGGGGCAGATGGGCGAGCCATCGCGCGAGAAAGACAGATACCAAATCAACTGTCCGGTTCCGACTTTGGTGGTCTGCGTGCCCGACAGGGAGATGATGTACGAACCGCCAGCCTGCGGGGCGACGGAGCCATCAATTTGTCCACCAGTGGTGAGGTTGACCTTGGCCGTGATGAAGTTGGGCGTCGGATCACCCGGATTGCCGAACGAGTCAAAAGTGGTGATGGTGAAGGTGGCGACATCGCCGGCAGTGATGCCATTGAAGAGGGTCACGGTCGGATTCGCCGTGGCCACACCGGGCGCCACCATCACCGACACACCCGAATTGACGGCCACGCCGCCAAAGTGCGGTGTGAGGATACGCGTGCCGGCCGCTTTGGGCGTCCAATTCAACGTGAAGGACGAGGTACCGACCTTGAGTGCAGCCGAGAAGACATCAGGGTACATGACACTCGGGCTCGAGAGCGTGGATGTGAAGAGCGACGGCGACAGCGCGGCCACATCAGAGACGCCCAAGGTGTTGTTGTAGACATCGCGCACCAAGATCTCATAGCTCGACAAGGTGCCTGCTGGAACACGTCCGGTGGCAATCAGACTCGCCACGCAGTTCGGTGCGCTCGCAACACCCGCGTTGACCGTGACGGTCGAAGAGGCGAACGAGACGGAGTTGTACGACAACGACACCGAATACGGTGTGGGCTTAGCGGCCGTGATTGAGTACGTGATGGTGTAGACACCGTTGCGTCCCGTCCAGACAGACTTGAAGGTCTGTCCATTGATGGACAGCGAAATGTTTGAGCCGCAGCAATCACCCAACACATCGGCACCCGAGATATCTTTCATCGACACTTGCACCTGGTGCGTGCCCGAATCGGCGGCAAAGACGGCCGGCAGACCCGAGAAAATGGTGTTGGCAAGCACGGGAGGACCCGGGTTGACGTTGAAGGTGAGCATGTTGGTTTTGGTTTGCTCGGTGATCAAGTTTCCTTGTGCGAGCACGTTCACGATGTATACTCCAGCATAAACCGGCGTGAACGTGACATTGTACTGGTACACCGTCACTTGATCGCCCGTGGTGACCGAGGCCGGGATGCACGTGCTCTGACCGCCCGGGTAGCAACCCGTGCAGCACATGGTCACGGCGAAATTACCCGTGCTCGTCTTGCAGTCCGTGGGAGTCGTCGGGCAGTTTTGGGTGATTGAGTTCCCATTGTCGATGATGAGGAACTTGGCAGGCACACCGGCGGTGTAGTTGACAGCCATCGAATTCACGACGGCATACGACTTGGAGCCGCTGATGAGGATCGTGCCAGTGCCATCATAGATGCGCTGCCCAGTCTGCGCGGTGCCGAAGTAGACGCGGATGACGATGGTGTTCATCATATTTCCGATGCCGGTGTTGATGACGGGCACCGTGTACGTCGCCGTGTACGTGCCCGGGCTGCCGCCGTTGGTGAAGGTGATGTTTTGCGGCTGACCCCGGTCGCCAATGGACAAGGTGAAGATCTCGCCCGTGAGTGTCTGCGGGTTGCCAAACGTGTCGCGTGCTTGCAGGTTGACGGTCTGCATGGAGCTGTCGGGACCACCGAGCAAACCGGGTCCGGACAGGATGCACTTGGTCGGATCCGTCGGACCCGGACCGACCACGACGCTGAGGCCGGAACCCGTGATGGTGGCACCCTGGCTGGTGACGATGTTGACCGTGTACGTGCCCACCACCGTGGCGCGCCACTTGACGGGGTAGATGGGCAGCGTCGTCGGCTGCAGCGCCCACACCGTGGCGAACACCACCACACCCGTGGAGCTGATGACGGTGTTGTAGTCCGTGGGAGATGCCACGATACCCGTGCGGTTGTTTTGGTAGAGATCTTGCGAGATGATGTAGAAGGAGTTGTTGACACCCGCCGTGCCCGTGGACAAGATGCCGTGTGCCGACGAAAACGACGACGGCTCCCCGGGTGTGACCGTCAGGAAGTAACCCGGGTAGGGCGTGCCGCCGACCTGATTCGGGTACCCTGCACAACCGCTCGCCGAACCCAGTGCCGGGCACGGATAGAGGCTGCCAAAGCCAATACCGACACGCAGCGAGCCGCGCGTCGTTGGCGTGAACGTGAGGGCGAACTGACGCGCAGCGGTGAACGAGGCGGCATAGGTGAGGTCGGGTGTGAAATTGCCGACAATGAATTGCGCGGGCTGCGACAGGAGCGCGTTGCCGAAACGATCGCGCGGTGTGATGAGCAAATTGATCGGCACTCCAGCCAGCACGGGCCCACCCGCGGGCACACCCGCGAAGCCGACGGTGTCAGCGCTCTCGACGATCGTGCTGTTGGCGTCCAAGGTGCCGGCGGAGACGGTGATCATGATCTGGTCCATGTCCTCACCATTCACAGTAACGGTGCCGATGTAGTTGCCGGCCTTCGTGGTGTAGTACGACGCCATGTACTGGCCGTTCACCCACGCAAACGACAGCGGGATGGTTTGCGTGCCCGTCAGCTGACCCGTGACAATGTCGCCTTGATCGCGGTCGAGCGGGTTGCCCCACGAGTCGCGCAGCACGACCTGGAATTGCGTCACCGACCCCGCGGTGCCCGCCGTGACCTGCGCACCCGCAAAGGTCGACTCAGTGGCGTTGGCCACACCGGCCAGCACCACGACGCGCACGGGGCTGTTGGAGATACTGACACTGCCCAACTTGACGTAGATCGTCAACGGATTGCGCGTGGTGAACGTGGTCCATTGGAAGTCAACGTAGCCCTTGTTGATCGGGTAGATCGGCGCCACATAACCCGGAATAGCATCCGTGGTGATATCCGGCGCAAATGTGACAACCCAAGGATCACTTCCGAAGAGGTTGCTGTTGTTGTACGAGTCACGGCCGATGGCAGTGAAGGTGGACGGAACGCCTGCGCGGACAAAAATTTGATCGAGGATCACGTTGATTTTGCCGAAGCTGCCAATCAGCGAACCGGCGGCAGCACCACCAGCCTGTGCGGTGACAGTGAATCCCGGGTAGTGGAACGAGATCTGCGGGATGAGTGTGCTCGAAATCGCTTCGGCTTGTGCGGCGCCACCCTTGGTGCCAATCACACACCATGCGCCACCTGACGGCACATACGGCGCCGAGGCCAAGAGACTTTGTGCACCGACGCTGACGGCGGCGGCGCGTGCAGCGGTCGTCCAAGGATAGTCCAAAATCTGGCAGATGGCGACCACATAGTTGGTCGGAACATTGCCGATATCCGTCACGAAAGAGGCCACCGACAAAGTATCATACACTTGCGCGCTTTGCAAGATGCCGGCCGTGTTGGCAACGACGACATAGAGTCCAGTGCCCGGGGATCCGCCCGCGACGAAAGGCGGCGCGTTGTTGGGCTGTTCGTCGAGTTGTCCGTACACCACGTACGAGTTTGCAGGATTCACAATGCCTGGATTGACGGTGAAGGTCCAGGTGTTGGATCCGTGGTTGATCGGCAGGCCCTTGAACAGGATAGTCAACACCTTTTGACCGGCGACGATGGGCACATAGCTGAGCGTGTAGGTACCATCGTTGTTATCGATTCCGGTGCAATTGAGGGGTGGTTCAATGGTTCCCGAACCAACGGCAGGGGTGACATAGCATTGGATCAGATACAACTCCTTGCCCACCAAAATGTCGTTCTTGCAAGAATCAGCGGCCTGGAACACAACGGTCGCGCCCAATCCGGCGCCAATACTCGAAGGGGGTGAGTTCACAAGGAAGGACGCGTCCGGTGACGACGGCACGACAGTGAGCACCCAGTTGTTGATACGAACGTCGCACTGCAAATTGGACGAGCCGGACGTGAAGCCGACATAGGCGGCACCCGGCCAGATGCTGGCGAGCGTACCACCGTCGACTTGCGCCGTGGCAATCGGCGCCAGGTTGAACACATGGTTCACACCCATGTACACGTAAATGTACCCAATCTCAGGCGCATTGTCTCCCGCTTTGCCCGGCTGGTACTGGATCAGAACGTTGTGCACGGTTCCGTTGTTCATCGTCAAGACGGGGTTGTTGGTCGACCAACCGAACGACGAAGGAGCACCCGAACCCGTGTAGGGTCCTTCGGTGGCCGTGTTGGGGTTGGCGTACTGACTGTGGATGGACACGTGCTGGTAGTGCCAGTCACTGAATTCTGGGTTCACGTTCATGTCGAACTCAATCGCCACGGAGCTGGCCAACACACCGTAACCGAGGTTACCGGCTTCACCACCACGTCCAGAAGGTCCGTTGGCTTGCATGACGAAGGCGAAACCCTCGCACGCTTTCGGTTGCGCCACGGTACCCCCATTGACGTAGAAATCGAACGTCGTCGAGAAACCGTGCAGCACCTTGACGAGTTGCGACTGCGGGATGCCGTTCGAGTCGGGCGTCGCAAACCAAGCCGCAGACGACAGGTAGGACGCCGAGGGAGGCATGATCTGCAGATTGCAGGAACTGTCCGTGCAGGGCGCAGTTGCACTAGCGATTTCCGTGATCGCAGCAGCACCCAGAGTGTTGACTTGATTCTTGTTGTTCACGGTGAAGTTGGGTGCCTCATTCACGGTGACCACACCGGACGACAGTGCATTGCACAGAATCGATTTGGGCAACTCAAACGTCAGCGCACCCGCCTGACGCGTGCACGAGCGCGACGCGAAAAAGATGTCGATGCTGACGGTGTCGCCGAGATTGACGCCGAAATACGGTGCGAGCTGCGTCATGTTGATCTGGGCCGAACGCAACGTGTGCACACCGGCCAAGGGCCAGTTGGGCGGCAGCATCTTGTTGACAAACACCCACATGTCGTCCGAGGAGGCGTAGTTGAACACTTCGCCACCCTTGTACGTCAGGAAAGAGTGCACTTCATACGTGAAGGCCGTGTTGGCGATTTGACCTTCGTTGCCGCCGAGGATGCCGTCGATCGGGTCATAGAAGGTGGAGCGGAAGGTGTAGATGCGCCCATCCGGGTTGGTGCCGTTGGAGAGCGTGGTGGAGAGCACGACCTGCTGGTTCACGCCCGCCGTGGTCTTCCACCACTTGGCGAAGTTCGTGGCCGACGTCGTCGTCGCCGGACCCACAAACACCGGGGCACCATCCGAACCGAGTGTGGGGGCGACGAACGAGCCGCCAATATCGCCATCGGCTGAGCAGAAATCGCCTCCAGGGAAGGAGCGCGAAAAGTCTCGAATCAGACCACTGACGAAGATGATGTCCGCTTGACCAATGACCAAGCCCACACAGTATGTACCGAAGGACAGGTAGCTGGTGGCACCGACTGTGGCACGCGCAAAGAAGCACACTGTACCAGAGATGCCATCAATGGGAGGCGACCATCGGAAAATGTACGATGTGGTGTTGACAGTCTGTGACTGCTGCACGAACGTAGCACCGCCAGGCATGTTGCCCGTTTCGATGGTGAGCACCGAGTCGGTACGCGCCACCGTGGCCGACAGCACAAACGACGTTTCCACACCGCGGAAGAAATTGTACGTGCCCGGAAATTGCGGGAACAGCACCGGGTGACCCACACCCGACACGACCGAGAGAATGAAATCGTAAGGGGTGGAGCGATATCGGTAGAGAATCGGATCCGCAATCTGGATTTGCAAGGCGTAGAGACCCGTGCGCTTCGGGAACCAAGTCAGCTGACCAGTGTTGTTGTTTAGGGACGCGTTGGCCGGCAGCACAGTGGCGAGTTGTGAGTCTGTTTTGGATGCAACTCGCCATTTGAAATTCGCCCCTGAGGGAGAGACGGCCGGGATAAAGAAATACATGCTGGCATTGACCTGCACCTCTTGACGGGGCAGTCCCGTCGTTACATAGCCAAAGTTCAGCGAGAAATCGGCACGAGTCTCGACGCGCCAGTTGATGTCGTGGTTGGAGTCTTGAATGGTTGACACACGGCAGCAGTTGGAGTGTGACATACGGACAACACCAATGGCGGACTGCACTTGGGTGAAATTGTAAGTGAGTGAGAAGGTGCCGATCCAGTAGTCATCCGACGGATAGATTTGCGTCGGCGTCAGCTGAATGTTGCCGGTCTTGATGGCGGTGAACGTTTGCAAGAGCGGACCCGTCGGACCGGACTCTAAAACGTATGTTCCCGGAGTGAAAGGTCCGTTAGTGGCACCATATTGACAGCAAGTGGGCAAGGGACTAAAAAACGATCGTCGAAAGCCCAATTCAAAGTTGAAGTCCCAGAAAGGGGTCTGCGGCGTCCATTGCACGTTTTTCTGGTATGAAATAATACCATAGGCGAAATGTGTTGCCTCCACCACCGTTAGAGACAACAGAAACAATGCACATATCGTCCCAATTGGGACAGTGCACGAAGCCATTGGGTACACCAACTTTGTTCCGGTTGAGAACACCCTCAATAGGACAGACCCCAGT
>Ga0170475_115912143_pt1 | contig 12915 bp, 9 predicted proteins | sample Soicark_Litter_5_FD_111474 | JGI IMG/M metagenome (GOLD analysis project Ga0170475, IMG submission 111474) | Avena fatua rhizosphere microbial communities from Hopland, California, USA. Combined Assembly of 48 SPs | reverse complement strand
TGGCCAATCAGGCCTCGGAAGATACGCGCCTGCTATGCGAATGGATCTGGGCTGGAGCGATTGGGCCAGTCCGCGAAGTACACAACTGGTCGAGCCGTCCGTTCTGGGCGCAGGCGGTGGAGCGTCCGAAAGAGACTCAACCTGTGCCCGATGGATTGGATTGGGACCTATGGCTTGGGCCCGCGCCGGAGCGGCCTTTCAACCATGCTTATCTGCCTTTCGCGTGGCGCGGCTGGACTGACTTTGGATGCGGTTCGCTGGGAGATATGGGGTCGTACAGTTTCGACACCATCTTCCGCGTACTGAAGCTGGAAGCGCCGACCAGTGTCGAGGCAAGCACAACAGATCGGTATCCGGAGACGTATCCGTGGGCCACGGTGATTCATTACACGTTCGCCGAGCGGGGGAGTATGCCTCCGGTGAAATTTACGTGGTATGACGCAGGTCTGAAGCCGCCGCGCCCGGACGAATTGGAGGAGAACCGTCCGTGGCAGGGCACTCCGGATGAAGATGAGGGATTGCTGTTCGTGGGGGATCGCGGCAAGATTTTGTGCGGATTCAATGGCGAGCAACCGAAGCTGATTCCTCAGTCGAAGATGGATGCCTATAAGCAACCGCCGAAAACTCTGCCGCGTTCTCCCGGGAATGAGCGCGAATGGCTGAATGCGTGTAAGGGAGACAAGACGAAGCCCGGCGGCAACTTCGAGTTTGAGGGGCTGGTCACGGAGACTCTGCTGCTTGGCAACGTGGCTGCACTGAGTGGGCAGAAACTTTCCTGGGATCGGGCGAACTTGAAAGTTACGAATTTGGAATCGGCACAGAAGTACGTGCGTCCGGAAAGAAGGGCGGGATGGGAGCTGTGAGTTCTTTTAAATTGCCACCTAATTGTCTTTCGCCCCTTCGGGGCTCAATCAGAGCTAGCTTCCACCCACGGCTCGCGCCGTGGCCTGCATTCTGCCGCCGCTTTGCGGCTGGAGGAGGATTTCATGTCTGCTGTTTCTCGTAGAGATTTTGTGAAGGGTTCGCTGGGTTCTATTGCCGCTGCCAGTATCGTTTCGGGGGGAGTCTTTGATCTCCGGGCGAATCCGCTCGGGATGCCGATTGGGTGTCAGACTTGGCCGGTCCGGGAGAGTATTGCGAAGGACTTTCCTGGGACGATCAAGGAGCTTGCGGCGGCCGGATTTCAGAGTATTGAACTCTGTTCGCCCGCCGGATATGCGGAATTTGGGTTTGGGGGACTTTCCAAATATTCGGGAGCCGAGTTGAAGAAGATCCTGAGCGATGCGGGTGTGTCCTGTATTAGCTCGCACTTCGGGATGGACGAACTCCGGAAGAACCAGGACGCCAGCATCGCATGGGCAAAGGACGTTGGTCTCACACAGATGCTCGTGGCGAGCCTGGACGGTCCAGAGAAACCCACCTTGGACGATGTGAAGCGTGCGGCAGATGAATACAACAAGATGGGCGAGAAGGCTGCGAAGGCTGGGATTCAGCAAGGCCTGCACAATGAGACATTCGAGCTTTCCAAGGTTGATGGAAAACGCACCTACGACGCCTTGTTTGAGTTGCTCGATCCGAAGCTGGTGAAATTTCAGTTCCAGGTTTCCACTATCAGCGAGGGCTACGATGCGGCGGAGTATTTCACGAAGTATCCGGGACGATTCATCTCGATGCACGTGCAGGGATGGGATGCTTCCGCGAAGAAGATCGCTGCCGTGGGGCAGGACTCGCTCGACTGGAAGAAGATTTTCTCTGCGGCGAAGACGGGCGGGATCAAGAACTACTTCGTCGAGATGAATCTTGACATGATGAAGGCGAGTGTTCCGTACTTGCGAAGCTTGAAACTCTAAGTTAGATCACGCGGCCGCAGATGGGGCGGCTGTGAAGGCCGGTTTGGCTGTAATCCCCATGCTAGACTGGCTGCGCGAGTCATGCCGTCCCTGCGCGTAATTCTTCTTTGGCATCAACACCAGCCGTTTTATAAGGACCTGGTCACCGGCGAATACCGTTTGCCGTGGGTGCGTCTGCACGCGCTGAAGGACTACTACGGAATGGTGAAGTTGCTCGACGAGTTCCCCAACGTTCATCAGAACTTCAATCTGGTGCCGTCGCTGATCGTGCAGATTCAAGATTATGTGGACGGGACCGCGCAGGATCCCTTTCTCACGGTTGCAGCGAAACCCGCGAAGGAGTTGACCGAGGATGAGCGTCGTTTTGCGCTGCAATATCTTTTTCAGGCAAATCCGCAGAACGTGATCGGGCGGTATCCCCGATACCGCGAGTTGTGGGACCGGTTCCGTGAGCACGGCAGTGATCCGCAGCGGGCGCATCGTTTTTTCCAGCCGCAGATTTCACGGACCTGCAGGTGCTTTCTCAGCTTGGATGGTTCGACGAATTTTTCCTGGAAGAAAAAGACATTGCGGCTCTGGTCAACAAAGGTCACCATTATTCGCTGGACGATCAGAAACTGGTGATTGAGCGCGAAAGGGAGTTGATCGGCCGCGCACTGCCTGCACACGCGGCCGCTGCGAAGAAGGGCTCGATCGAGATCTCAGCGACGCCGTTTTACCATCCAATTCTTCCCTTGGTTTGCGATACCAGCGCGGGCGCGATTTCGACGCCTGGCCTGCAGCTGCCGCAGAATCGATACCGGCATCCGGAGGATGCGCGTGAGCAGTTGATGCGTGGGATGGACCTGCATGAGAAGGTCTTTGGGGTGCGGCCGACGGGGATCTGGCCATCGGAAGGCAGCGTTTCGGAAGAAGTGCTGGCCATTGCACATAATCTCGGAGTGCAGTGGATGGCGACTGATGAAGGCGTGCTGGGGCGCAGCACCGGCCTCTTCTTTGCGCGCGATGGCAACGGCTTTCTTCCTGCGCATCTCGCAGAAAAGCTGTACAACATCCATCGGTATGAAAATGGTTCGACGGCAATGCATCTCGTATTTCGCGATCACACGATTTCCGATCTGATCGGTTTCGTGTATTCGGGCATGCCGCCGGCGGATGCTGCTCGTCATCTGATCAACAACATCAAGGAAGCGGCGCGCCCTGTCTTGGCGAAGGGGCGTGATGCGGTGGTCTCGATCATTCTCGATGGCGAGAATGCGTGGGAGTACTACCCGAAATCGGGCCGTGAATTCCTGCGGCGTTTTTATGACGCCCTGCAGCAGGCGCCGGGAATTGAAGCGGTCACGATCTCCGAAGCCATCGCTCGCCATAAAGATTTCAACCGCATGACTTCGCTCTTACCGGGGTCGTGGATTAACGCGAACTTCAACGTCTGGATCGGCGCTCCGGAAGACAACCGCGCGTGGGATTACCTCCACCATGCGCGTGAGTTCTACGCGCAGAATGCGGCACGGGCCGCGGAAGAGCAGCGTAAGCTGGCCTTTGATGAAATTCTGATCGCCGAGGGCAGTGACTGGAACTGGTGGTACGGCCCGGAGCATCACTCGGCAAACGACCGAGACTTCGACGAGCTCTACCGAAAACATCTCTCGAACGTCTATCAGGCGTTGGGGGCCACGCCGCCCGATTACTTGGCGCAGCCGATCACCGGGGCGGAAGTGCGGCCGGCCTTCGTGCCACAGACGGCGTACATTCATCCGCGCGTTGCCGGGGACAAGATCCGGTATTTCGAATGGATGGGGGCGGCAATTTATACGGCAGACCATCGCGCCGGGGCCATGCACGGAAAGCAATTCCTGCTGGATGCGGTTTACGCCGGCATAGATGCCACATGTTTATATGGGCGACTGGATTTCGCGGGCAAGGTTCCGGAAGAAGACTTCGACATTGTGGTGAATGTAGAGTCGTGGGCGAAAGAAGAGCCGCGACCCCGGCGAACGCTAAGAGTGGACGCCACCGTGAAGGGGCGCCGGTTGGCGGAGTGGAAGCTTGAAAATGGATCGGCAGAGCGGGTGCTCACCTCGTCATCGCAGCCTGACGATCACGTGAAACTTGCGTTGTTGCGAAACTTCGAATTCAAGCTTCCGCTTGTGTGGTTGTTAGCGACTCCGCAGCAGGAACGAAGTGCAGCCGCGAGTTCGGCCGCTACCAGCAAATTGCGACTGCGCTTCAGTCTCTGGCAGAATCGCTTGCCGGTCGATTCGTTGCCGCTCGAAGGTTGGATCGAGTTACAGGTGGTCAGTGAAGGCGAATTGTTGTTCGGGGCATAAACTCGTCGGCTGACTTGTTGGCGCCCATTTCCGTGAAAAATTTGCGTCAAATCGACTGCAGGCCCCATCCTTGTACCGTGAGACATTCCGAACCCGCTAGATTGTTTGGCCGCGTCGCGCGCCGCGGTCCCGTTCATTCCAAGAGATTTCTTCCAGCTAAATTACTCACCTGTCTTCTCGTACTTGCTCTGGCGGCGGTCTCGCAATCTGGCGATGCTGCGAAGCCGGGTTCTGCGCAAAATTCGGAGGGCCGCTCATCGGAGGCGGAGGCCGCCGTCAACCATGTCCTGGCGGAGCCTCCGGGCTTGCGATATCAGGGGGTTCCACCACCGATTCCGCAGGACCAGGGCCCTGCCGGCCTTCATTTGGAGTTGCTGCGGTTGGGAACGACTGCACGATTGATGCAGGTGGTGGCGCATCCCGATGATGAAGACGGCGGAATGTTGACGCTTGAGGCCCGCGGGCATGGAGTCAACACGCTGTTGATGACACTGAACCGCGGCGAGGGAGGACAGAACAAGATCGGAAGCAATCTGTCGGATGTGCTGGGTGTCCTGCGCGCGGAAGAACTCCTGGCATCGGATCAGTACTACGGAGTGCAGGAACGCTTTTCGCGTGTGGCAGACTTTGGCTTTTCGAAAATCGCCGAAGAGACGTTTGCAAAGTGGGGCGGCCATGATGTTGCACTCGGCGACATGGAGCGCGTGATTCGCACGTTTCGTCCGGATGTGCTGGTGGCGCGATTCTCAGGTACAGACCGCGATGGGCATGGAAATCATCAGGCGTCGAGCATTCTGGCAAAGGAAGCTTTTCGCGCGGCGGCAGATCCTAAGAAATTTCCGGAGCAGATCGCGCAGGGACTGCAGCCCTGGCAGGCCAAGAAGTTTTATCGCGGCAACGTTTGCCCCTGGGGTTCGATGACGTGCCCCGATGCGCAGTGGACGGTGAAGTTCAATACTGGCGAGCGCAATGATGGGTTTGGGATGTCATACATACAATTTGCCATGCAAGGGTTGCGTCACCAGGAGTCCCAGGGTGCGGCGAACTGGAGTGTTGAACCCGGAGACAGGTTCACGTTTTACAAACTGGAAGACTCGGTAATCCCATCTGCTAGTGGTAAGGACGGACACGAGAAGAGCTTTTTCGATGGAATCGATGAGACGCTGCCGGGAGTGGCCGCACGCTTGAGTTCGGAAGAAAAGAAACTTCCGCAATTGAAGCAGCAGTTGAGCGGGATTGCAAAGCAGATCGCGCAAGCCACGTCGAACTCGGATCCAGCGCCTGCATTGATACAGGTTGTTTCCGGGCTGAAGAAAATGGAATTGGAGATCTTGCGCAGCACGGTAAGTAGAACAGCGAGAAACGAGCTGCTCACGCAGATTGCAACGAAACAACAGCAAGCTGAAACCGCGCTCAACCTGGCTCTGGGCGTCAATGTGGAGGCGCACGCGTCTGCCAATGACGGGCGCACCACAAGTCTGCCCAGAGAAGCCGACGCTCTTACGACGGTCTCTCCGGGACAGCAATTCGTGGTCGCAGTGACGTTCCATAATGGCTCGAAAGTTCCGCTGCTTATTGACCATGTGGGGCTCGAGGTTCCGGCAGGATGGAGTACTGTCAGCGGCAAGACGAAGGCGGAGACCGTTAAGCCAGGCGGTGACTTGCATGCTGATTTTCGTTTGACCGTGCCGAAAGATACGCCATACACGCGTCCTTACTGGCACAGGGATGATCCGAACACGGAGAGTATCAACCAAATCGACAATGAAAAGAATGCGACGCTCCCGTTTCCACCTCCGGCGCTGCGGGCACGAGTGGAATATTCGGCGAGTGCGCCGGGCGGAGTTCACACTCGCAATGGAGCGACCGCAGCTGTGGTGACGACTTTTGTCGATCAGGCCGGAAAGGACCGTGCGCGCACGCTGGCGGTTGTGCCCGCGTTTTCTGTGATGCTGGAGCCAGGGACCCAGGTGATCTCCACACATAACGGTTCCAGTTCCACAGTCACTGTGGGCGTGGCCAGCAATCTTGACCGCAAAATCCATGGTGAACTTCGGCTCGAATTGCCGGCAGGCTGGCGGTCTGAGCCTGCTCAGTTTGCTGTGGACACGACGAAACGCGGAGAGAAGAAGGATCTTCATTTCAAGATATTCGCTGCAGGACTGCAGCAAGGGCGCACGACTCTGCGCGCCGTCCTCGACGCGGAGGGACGTAAATACGCTGAAGGCTACACGCTGGTCACGCGCGAAGATCTGGGAAGCTTTTATTACTACCAGCCGGCGCGGCAACGCGTCAGTGTTGTCGACGTGAAGGTGCCGCACGAATTGAAGGTGGGCTACATCATGGGTGCGGGCGACGATATCCCCACCGTGCTGCAGCAGATCGGAATGAACGTAACCATGATTCCCGGGGAGAGACTGGCGACCGAGGATCTTGGCCAATACGGCACGATCGTGCTCGGCATTCGGGCCTATGACACGCAGGCAGAAGTCATTGCGAATAACAAGAAGTTGCTCGACTTTGTTTCCGCGGGGGGAACTCTCGTCGTTCAATACAACACCAGCACTGCCGAGTTCAATAGCGGCAAGTTCACACCGTATCCTGCGGACCTGAGCCGCGCGCGCGTTTCGGTGGAAGAGGCGCCGATGCAGATGCTGGAGCCGGAGAATACGATCTTCCACTATCCGAATGCGATCACCGAGAAAGATTTCGACGGCTGGGTACAGGAACGCGGGCTGTATTTCATGGACAAATGGGATGAGCATCTCAAGCCACTGCTGACCTGCCATGATCCTGGAGAAGAAGAGCAGAAGGGTGGCCTGCTCGAGGCTCAGTACGGCAAGGGAATTTACATTTACACGGGATATGCATTCTTCCGGCAATTGCCCGCGGGAGTCCCGGGAGCGGTGAGACTGTTCGTAAACTTGCTGAGTGCAGGCAAGCAGCAGTAGAGCCGTAGAGACGTAGGTGGGTACATCTTTTTCTGCTGGGTGAGAAGACGTTGCGAACAACGTCTCTACGATCATGGAATCCTTACAAGAAGGTACATCGAGTTCCTCAGGTCTCATCCGCGGGATGGGGCTGTGGAGCGCGACTGCGCTGAACATGATCGACATGATCGGCGTGGGACCGTTCATCACCATGCCGCTGGTATTGAGCGCGATGGGCGGACCGCAGGCGTTGTTGGGCTGGATCGCCGGAGCGCTGCTTGCGGTCTGCGATGGATTGGTTTCCGCTGAATTGGGAGCTGCTCTGCCCGCGTCCGGGGGGTCATACCGCTACTTGCGTGAGATGTATGGCCCGCAAAAGTGGGGGCGGCTCATCTCGTTCTTGTTTATCTGGCAGGTTTCGTTCAGCGCGCCGCTTTCGATCGCAACCGGATGCATCGGCCTCGCGGGATATGCGGCGTACTACTGGCCCGAACTTGAGACCGTGTACGCCCATCACGATGCGGCGGTAAATATTCCATGGGCGGGGCCGCTGCAGGTGAGCTGGATCGTAACTCCGGGAACTGCTCTTGCGGTCGTGATTTGCTTTTTCACCGTGCTGCTGCTTTATCGGCGCATCACTGTCATCAGCCGGCTTTCAAAAATCCTGTGGTTCGGCGTGATGGGAACCATCGGCTGGATCATCTTCGCGGGACTGACACACTTCAATGCCGCGCTGGCTTTGGATTTTCCGCCCGCCGCGTTCAAGCTGTCGCACGAGTTTCTGGTGGGGCTCGGCGGTGCCATGCTGGTTGCCACCTACGATTATTGGGGATACTACAATGTCTGTTTCCTCGGGGATGAGATTAAAGACCCCGAAAAGAACATTCCTCGCGCGTTGCTGCTTTCCATTCTGCTCGTAGCCTGTCTATATCTTGCGATGAATGTGTGCATCCTGGCGGTCGTGCCATGGCGGGAGATGGTACACGCAGGACAGAACAATAGCGGATTGTATGTTGTGTCCCTGTTCATGCAGAGGGTGTACGGCGATTGGGCGGCGCGGCTGGTCACGGGACTCGTCATTGCAACGGCGTTTGCTTCGGTTTTCTCGCTAATGCTGGGATATTCGCGCGTTCCGTATGCCGCCGCGAAAGACGGCAATTACTTCAAGGCGTTTGCGAAGCTGCATCCCAAGCACCGCTTTCCGCACATTTCGTTATTGGCGCTGGGTGTTGTGGCGGCGGCGTTCTGCTTCTTGCGATTGAAAGATGCGATTGCTGCGCTGGTCGTGATTCGGCTGATTCTGCAGTTTCTAGTACAGGCCGTGGGGCTGATTGTGCTAAGGATCCGGCGTCCCGATCTTCCCCGGCCCTTCAAAATGTGGCTATACCCGTTACCTGCGTTACTGGCGTGCGCGGGCTTTCTCTTCATATTGTTCAATCGGAAGAACTGGGAGAAAGAAATGCGCTACGCAGCTGTGATTTTGCTGACAGGGGTCATCATTTACCTGATTCGGGCCTGGAAGGATTCCCAGTGGCCATTTGCGCTGGCAAAGGTCAAAACATAGACCGTGCAGTTCGCGAAGAGGCAGAGCCCACAGAGTTCTGACGGACGCAGAGTCCGACGTAAGTTCGCATCTAAAGCAGAGTTCGCAACGTTCGCATAGAGCCAGAATTTTCGGAACAGGGTTAGGAAGTTTCGTTGGCAGACCAGATTACAGTACCTTCGGTTGGGAGTATTCGGCGCGCTGATCCGGCGTGGGCGCCGTTAGGGGAGCCGATCTTCCGCTCTTTGTGGATCGCCGCTGTCGTTTCCTACACGGGCACATGGATGCAGAACGTGGGCGCGGGCTGGCTCATGACCCAGCTCTCCGTCTCTCCTCTGATGGTCAGCCTCGTGCAGGGTGCAGCTGCGATTCCTGTTTTCCTCGTTGTACTCCCAGCCGGTGCTCTGGCCGATATGGTGGACAGGCGGCGGCTACTCCTGTTCACGCAAAGCTGGATGGTGGTCGCAGCAGTAGCGCTCGCCATGCTGACGCTTTTCAATGCGGTGAGTCCGTGGATGCTGCTGGCATTTACGTTCCTGATGGGAACGGGAGCAGTCATGAACGATCCCGCGTGGCAGGCGATCACGCCCGAGGTTGTCTCGGTCGAGCGTCATGCTTCGGCGGTCGCGCTCAATTCTGCGGGATTCAATGTGGCGCGTGCGGTTGGCCCTGCTCTCGGCGGACTCGTCGTTGCGACCGCCGGATCGGGGTGGTCTTTTCTGCTCAATGCCGCGTCGTTTTTTGGTGTCATCGTGTTCCTGTACCGCTGGAAGCGTCCTCCGCACGAGCCGCTGGCGACCAGCGGGGTAGGCGAGGCAATCGCAGAAGGATTTCGCTATGTTCGCGGCGCGCCGAAAGTGCGGTCCGTATTGATTCGCACAGGGGCCTTCAGCATTGGTGCAACCTCGCTGCTGGCGTTATTGCCAGTGGTCTGCCAACCGCATGGCGCGCAAGGATACGGGTTCCTGCTGACCTGTTTTGGTCTAGGCGCTTTGGCCGGCGCGGCTATCTTGCCGCGCTTGCGGCTGCGATATTCACTGGATGGTCTCGTGGCAGGTGCGACCGTCCTCTTTGCGATAATGACGTTTGCGGCAGGGCAGGTTCATATCTTCGAATGGTTGTGTCTGGTATTGTTTACGGCGGGCGCGGCCTGGATCGGCATCCTGGCGTGCTTCAACGTGGTGGCGCAGACCATGTGTCCGTCGTGGATGCGCGCACGGGCGCTATCGATGTACTTGCTAGTGTTGCAAGGCGGAATGGCGATCGGCAGCGCAGTTTGGGGAGCGCTAGCCACGAGGTATGGCGTGCCTGAAGCATTGGCGTGGTCGGCGCTCGCCATGGTTGTCGGGTTGGCGAGCATACGTCGTCATCGGCTGACCGGGGCGGAACTGGCGATGACTCCGGCGGTGGTACGCGATTGAGGGGGCCCTATGAAAAACACAATGAGACTGATTCTTTGCGGACTGCTGCTGGCATGCGTAGCCCGTGCGCAGACGACAACGAAATCGAAGGAAGAACGGAGAACAGTCACAGATCTATTGCAGCGAAACGTCAGCAACTTCGAGCATGAATTCGTGCCGGCGGCCGAAGCCATGCCAGAGGACAAGTTCGGCTTTGCTCCCAGTGAAGGAGAATTCAAGGGAGTTCGGACATTTGCACAGCAGATCAAGCATGTTGCGGCCGTGAACTACGAATTGGGGGCTGCACTCCTGGAGCAGAAGCCGCCCGTGGATATTGGGGACGAGTCGGGACCGGCTTCGGTGGTGACGAAGGCCGATGTTCTCAAATATCTGAAGGACTCGTTCGAATACGTGCACAAGGCTGTCGCGACAATCAATGAAAGCAATCTCGCCGGCACTGTGAGGAGCCCCTTCGGAGAAGGGTCCGTCTCACGGCTGGGTCTGGTGATGTCGGTGCCCTCGCATGGATTCGACCATTACGGGCAAATGGCGGTCTATCTGCGCATGAATGGCATTATTCCGCCAGCAAGTAAATAGATACCGAGGCCTGATTTGTTACACTCAGCCCTCGACGAATGTCCATTGACTGGCAAACCTTCTGGCTGACGCTGCAGTTGGCGATCATCGTCTCAGCTGTGCTGCTCGTGCTCGGCATGCCGATCGCTTATTGGGTAGCATTTTCGGAATGGCGGTTGAAATTCCTGGTGGAAGCGGTTCTTGCGTTGCCGATTGTGCTCCCTCCTACCGTGCTCGGTTTCTACGTTCTGGTTGCACTCGGACCACGCAGTCCGCTGGGCCGCTGGTGGATTGCGCTCACCGGACACACTCTTGCTTTTACGTTCACTGGACTCGTGATCGGATCCATTCTTTACAGTCTGCCGTTTGCGGTGCAGCCGCTCGCAGCCTCGTTTTCTGGAGTGGATCGCAAACTCATAGCTGCATCCGAGACGTTGGGCGCATCTCCGCTGCGCACGTTCGCACGAGTAATCGCTCCTCTTTCGCTGCCCGGGATCATCACCGGCCTGGCTCTGAGTTTTGCCCACACGATGGGGGAATTCGGGGTCGTGTTAATGGTGGGCGGAAATATTCCCGGAGTCACGCGCACGGTCTCGATTGATATCTATGACCGTGTACAGGCGTCGGACTATGCGGGGGCAAATCAAACTGCCTTGCTGCTGCTTTTGCTTTGCTTTGTGCTGCTCGCGACTGTGTACGGCCTGAATCGCCGGGCGTGGGCCATCTATCCCGTAAAATAGGCGCAATGAGCGAGACGCCTGCGCCAGCAGAAGTTTCGGTAGATTCGCGTGTCGATTTAGCTCCGGGTGCATCGTCGCTGTCCTGCGAGTTCCGCAAGCAGTACTCCACCGCAGAGCAGCCTTTCTCGCTTAATGTCTCATTCGAAGCCGCGGCCGGGTTCACGATTCTTTTCGGCGCATCGGGAGCAGGGAAGACCACGCTCCTGGACTGCATTGCAGGGCTGGCTAAACCAGAATCGGGGCGCATCTCGGTCGGTCAGCGGAATCTCTTCGACTCTAAGCATGGAATCGATGTTCCGGTCGCCAAACGCCGCGCCGGATATGTCTTTCAATCGCTGGCGTTATTTCCCCACATGACGGTTGAGCAGAACGTTGCCTACGGTTTGGCTCACCTGCCACATACCGAACGTGATCTGCGAGTTTGCGAGGTGCTTCGAACGTTCCGCATAGACCATCTCGCGTCGCGCACCGCGCAGAAAATTTCCGGCGGAGAAAGTCAGCGGGTGGCACTGGCACGCACCCTCGCGACCGATCCGCAAGTCCTTCTTCTAGATGAACCCCTCGCCGCGCTCGACGGGCCAACGAAGGCGCGCATCATCGACGACCTTCGGCTTTGGTATCGCAATCACCACATCCCAATCCTCTACGTCACGCATAGCCGGGAGGAAGTGTTCGCCCTGGGGGATCGAGTGGTTGTGCTTGAAGCAGGGCGGGTGGTGGCCCAGGGCACTCCTCACGAGGTCATGAGTGCGCCACAGTTCGAGACAGTAGCCCAGCTTGCGGGATTCGAGAATGTGCTCGACGCTATCGTCGAAGCGGTTCATCCCGAGCGGGGAACGATGGCGTGCCGCGTAGCGGGCGAAGGCGGGGCCGTCGTGATCGAGACGCCTCTGGTCCGCGGCGGTGTAGGGACTCAGCTCAGGTTGGGGATTCGCGCCGGAGATATTCTGCTGGCGACTTCTCCGCCAACAGGGTTGAGCGCCCGCAACATAATCCCGGGACGAATCCAGTCTCTGGAGCAGCGGGATGTAGTTGTTTCGGCGCGGGTAAAGAGCAGAGTCGAACTGGAAGTGCATCTCACTTTGGCAGCTCGCGACTCATTGCAACTTGTCCCCGGAAAAGAAGTCTGGCTGGTGATCAAAACGCATTCCTGCCACTTGATGCAGGCCTAAATGCAGCGGCGAGAAATTGCCCTCGCGTCGCCTCACGCGTCGTCAGTTGGAAGGAAGCGCTTCGCTTTTTGCATTTAGAATGTTCGATTCCTCCACCTCAATCACCGCGGCCCACTGGCCCCTTCGCTCTTCGCTAAAAGCGACGCGCCCGCCAAGCACCCGCGCGGCAAAGGCGGGCGGCACGTCCCGATGAAACCCAAAGAAGCGCTGCTTGAGGGCGGTCCAGCGGCTCCAGCGATCCAGTAGCGGACGGCGAGGCTCGTACTTCGTCGAGAATACGAGCGCAACCTGGAAGTGCGCGCGGTAGTCAGCCGCTGAGAGTACCTGTTCCAGCGAAAAATCTTCGATGCGTACCACCTGCATGGGCCGGGTTG
>Ga0170475_131117943_pt1 | contig 12918 bp, 13 predicted proteins | sample Soicark_Litter_5_FD_111474 | JGI IMG/M metagenome (GOLD analysis project Ga0170475, IMG submission 111474) | Avena fatua rhizosphere microbial communities from Hopland, California, USA. Combined Assembly of 48 SPs | reverse complement strand
GGGGACATTAGCCGAAATTGCATAGCGCTCGCGTGTCCGCCCCTTTAACAGTGCCGCGTATACTGATCGTGCTCGCTTTGCACAGGGAGATCTCGTCCATGGTTCGCATCATACAGCGCGTGACATGGCTGCTGTTGCTCAGCGCATTCCTCATCCCGCAGGCGAGAGCGCAGTCAGCACAGACGGCACCGCCGCAGGCGCCCCCGATCGAGGCGAAAGCGGTCGATATCCTCAAGGCATCCTGCGACGTGCTGTCCGCGGCCAAAGCCATGTCGTTCACGGCCGTCAGCACCTATGAGCGTGCGGCCCGCAATGGGCAACCGCTGTTTTATGCCACCAGGAACGAGGTCACGCTGCAGCGCCCCGACAAGCTGAGGGTGATCACGCCAGGCGATGGCATAGCGGATGAGTTCTACTATGACGGCAAGGCCATGATGGCGTACGTGCCGTCACAGGATCTTGTCGCGGTTGCCGACGCGCCACCGACGATCGACCAGATGGTCGATGTGGCATGGGAAAAGGCAGCCATCTACTTCCCGTTCGCCGACGTGATCCTGTCGAAGCCATGCGCGGTATTCGAAGAGCATGGGATTAACTCCGCATTCTACGTCGGGCAGTCGAAGGTAGTCGGGGGCACCACCACGGACATGGTCGCCGTGGCAGGCGACAATGTGCAGGCCGAGTTGTGGATCGGTACCGCGGATCATCTGCCGCGTATGGTGCGCGTGGTGTATCCGCATGAGCCCGCGCACGCGCTGTATCAGACCGAGTATTCCGATTGGCGGTTGACCGAGACGGTCGATCCCGCGACCTTCAAGTCGGAGAAAGCCGCAAAGGGCAAGGCGATGGCATTCCAGCCGCCCGGCCTGCGCGAACCGCCGCCGGCGCAGAAGCCGCCGGCCAAACCGTAGGGGGCGCAATGCGCAAGATCGTCGCTGCAATCCTGGCGGCTGGATTGCCGTTGGCATCGGCGCATGCATGGGTGCATGGTTACTCCGGTGGCGGCTATACCCACGCCGGGTCAGCAGGGGGCTGGGAGCATTCCACCACTGTTACATCGCAAGGCGTGTCCCACTCCAGCGATTACGGCGGCTACGACCATAGTACGCAGGTCGGTTACGGTGGCACCGCGCACGAAAGCAATGCTGGCGGCGCTTGGCATGGCACGGCTGTCACGCCGGAGGGCGTGTATCATGGCAGCGACTACGGCGGGTACTATCACGGCACTGCCGTTGGGGCGACCGGCACTGTGCACACGGCGGCGTACGGAAGCTATTACCATCAGCCCGCAGCGGTGAATTATTACGGAAGTGCCGGTTGCTACAATTGTGGGGGCAGCGCCTGGGGCGCTGCCGCAGCCGGTGCCGCGGTTGGTGCGACCGTCGGTGTGGCGGCAGGTGCGGCTGCCGCCTCGGCCGCCGCTGCGCAACCGGCGCACTATGCCGCGCTTCCGGCCGGCTGCATCTACCGTCCGTTGCCGCACGAGTACGAATGCGGCGGCGGAACCTGGTTGTCTCCCGCTTATGGCGCAAACGGAATATACTATCAGCCCGTTCCTCCACCCTGACCGTAGGGCGCCCGTAGCTGCCGGCAGGAATCACAAGAAGGAGTGCTGAGATGCCCAAGGTTTCGGTGGCGATCGCAGCGTCTGTTCTGATCGCGGGTTTGCCGTCCGCGCCGGCGCATGCATGGTTCCATGGCTACTCCGGCGGCGGATTTTCGCGCGGCGGCAGTTTCGGTGGCTGGAATCATTCGAGCACAGTCGGGGCAGGCGGCTTCTCCCACTCGAGCGATTGGGGCGGCTGGGATCACAGCACGCAGGTCACCTCGAGCGGGGTTGCGCACGAGAGCAATTATGGCGGTGCCTGGCATGGCACAGCGGCGACCTCGGACGGTGCCTATCACGCCAGCGACTACGGCGGTTACTATCACGGCACAGCCGGCACCTATGGCCATACCACGACGACCGCGTATGGCGCCTATTACCATCAGCCCGCCACGGTGAACTATTACGGCGGTGGGTGCTACAATTGTGGCTACAGCGCATGGGGTGCCGCAGCGGCCGGGGCTGCCGTCGGTGCGACGACCGGTCTGGCGGTTGGTGCTGCCGCTGGTTCCGCGGCGACCGCCGCCGCGTATGCCGCACCACCTGCCTACGTTGCGGCGCTTCCTGCGGGTTGCTTCTACCAGGCGGCGTATCAAGAGTATCAATGCGGGAGCACCTGGTACAGGCCCGCCTATGGCGCCAACGGCGTCTATTACCAGTACGTCGCCCCACCCTAACTTCCTTCCACGCCGCGCGAAGGTAACGCTAGGATTCCCATCCGCTGCGTGGCCCGACGCGCGCCCGAGTTGCACCCGCACTGCACGGCACTCCTGTAATGGACCCCACCAGGGGACCGGTTAAGTTCACGGCCATGATGCTATCGGTTCCGTTATCCGTCGCCTGCTGCTAAGCCGGTTCGCATGAACCAGCGGTCGTCTGTGATCCAGGGTGTGTCATGAGTAATACCAACAGCACCTCAGTGCTCGCCCGTGCCGGGATCCGACACTCAGGACGAATTTCGGTGATCTGGATCATTCCGATCATCGCCATTGCAATCGGCGTGTGGTTGGCCTGGGACACATTCTCCAAAGAGGGTCCGACCATCACCATCACCTTCGAGACTGCGGAAGGCCTGCAGGCCGGCCAATCGCAGCTCAAGTTCAGAGACATAACCCTTGGCACGGTGAAACGCCTGGATCTGTCCAAGGACCATGCGCATGTGGGGGTGACGGTTGCCACGACCCGACAAGCCGAACCTTTGCTGACCGATCAGACAGTCTTCTGGGTCGTCAAGCCGCGCCTGTTCGCAGGCAACATATCCGGCCTCGATACGCTGCTGTCCGGCTCTTATATCGGCATGATGCCCGGCGCGACCGAAGGCAAGCCGCAGCGGGCATTCACCGGTCGGGAAGAACCACCGGTTCTCCAGGCCAATATCCCAGGGCACACGTTCTCATTGAAGGCGAACCGGCTCGGTTCGATCTCGGTCGGCTCTCCGGTGTATTACCGCGATCTCAATGTGGGCGAGGTGCTGGGCTGGGACATCGCTGACATGGCACGAAGCGTCACCATCCACACCTTCGTTCGAGCCCCGTACGACCGCTATGTCACCGACGACACCAGGTTCTGGAACGCGTCCGGAGTATCATTGAAGATCGGCGGCACTGGGGTTGAATTGCAGCTCGAGTCACTGCGGGCGCTGTTGCTGGGCGGAATCGCGTTCACCACGCCGGACGAAAAGTCAGTTGGGAAAATGAGCGCCGACAATCACGTATTCCCGTTGTTTGCCAGCCGCGAAGCCGCCGATGCAGCATCCTATAGCCGCAAGATTTCGGTAATATCCTTCTTCCCCGGCTCGGTTCGCGGTCTTGGACCGGGTTCCGAGGTGACCATGCATGGCCTCGCCATCGGTCACGTAACGAGCGTCGCGCTCAGCTACGACCCCGCCAAGGATACGATCGTCGCGCCGGTGCGCTACGAGGTCGAGCCGGAGCGGATCGTTGGCATCGGCAACCACGTCTTCGCCTCGACCCACGAGGCGGTGCAGAACGTCCTGCAGCGTGGTCTTCGCGCAAGCCTGGAGAGTGCCAGCCTGATCACGGGTCAGCAGATGGTGACGCTGGATTTCGTGCGTGATGCGCCGCCAGCATCAGTGACGATGGACGGCGAGGACTTCGTTTTGCCGACCACCGGAGGAACCGGACTGGCCGGTCTCCAGGCTTCGGCCACAGCACTGCTGGAGCAGGTCAGTGCCATACCGTTCAAGCAGATCGGCGACAATCTCGCCGGTATCTTGCAGAGCACCAACAACCTGACGAATGGTCCGCAGGTGCAGAAGTCGCTGGAGGACCTGTCCGCGACCCTCGCCAGTGCCAAGCAGGTGCTGCAGCATATCGACGCCTCGACGAGCAAGGTCTTGCCAGAGATCACCGCCGGGCTGGAAAAGACGCTGACAAACGCCAACAAACTGATGCTCTCCTTCAACAGTGGCTATGGCGAGAACACACAGTTCAGCCGAGATGTCGGGCGACTGCTGATCCAGTTGAACGACGCAGTGCGCTCCATTCGATCACTTACCGACATGCTGGCGCGCCATCCCGAGGCGCTCATCAAGGGACGCGCAGCCGGAGGCGTGGAGTGATGAGCCTGTATCGCTTCCGCACCGCTATTGCGCTTGGCCTATTCACCACTCTTGCCGCATGCTCCTCGCCGAGCCCCGTCCTCTACACGATCGCACCGGTGCCCGGTGTCCAGCAGGCGGCATCGCCCAAGGTGGTCGTGCTGCAGCAGATCGGTCTGGAACGCTACCTGGAGCGGTTGCAGATCGTGCGCTCGTCCGAGGACTACAAACTGGACGTGATGTCGAACGATTGGTGGGGCGAGCCGCTAGGAGCGATGCTCAGCCGCGTCCTGGTCGACGAGTTGCAGCAACGGTTGCCGCAGAGCGTGGTGATCAGTGAGGTCGGGGCAGTCTCCGCTCCGGCTGACGCAACGGTGACACTGAATGTGCAGCGAATGGACAAGGACGCCAGCGGCAACCTGATCCTGTCGGCTCAGGCGGGGATCATGTTCAAAGGCAGGGCGGCCGCGCCGGTGCTGCGTAATTTCCGCTTCAGCGTCACGCCAGACTCATCGGGCATACCCGGTGAAGTGGCGGCAATCAGCAGCGCGGTGGGCCAACTTGCGGACGGGCTGGCGGCAATGCTGGTGACGCGGCCTGGCCGCTGATGCAACGGCGTCCGGATGGCATTGTCACACCGTGGCAGCTGTGCGAATGCGTCGGATGTGGTCTTTTGCAGAACGTCCCACCTCTTGCCAAGGGAATGACTGCCTATTGCGAGCAGTGTTCCACCGTCCTGCATCGGACCAAGACGCATCCTCTAGGCCATAGCATTGCGCTGACCATTGCTGCCCTGGTGCTGCTGCTGGTGATGTGCACCACGATGCTGATGAGCGTGCAGACGGCAGGAATTGCGCACAGCGCCTATCTTCTGTCGGGACCTGCCGAACTGGTGCAGCGAGGCATGGCGCCCCTTGCCGCCGTGGTGGTGTTCGTCACTGTGCTAGCCCCGGCAGGGAAGCTCATCGGCACGCTCTACGTTCTGCTCCGTCTGCGTGAGGCAGCGCCGCCGCTTCATCTGCGTCGGATCTTTAACCTGGCCGAACGGCTGCGCCCCTGGTCGATGATCGAAGTGTTCGTGTTCGGTGTGTTCGTCGCTTACGTGAAGCTGGGTGATCTTGCACATCACGCTGGATGCCGGCGTCTACGCCTTGATGGCGCTGACCATCGTCATCATCTGGGCCGACAGTGCGCTGGATCGTGAAGCCATCTGGCAGCGGCTCGATCGACGGCCGCGAGCCGACAGTCGCGCCGCGATCAGCAGCGGCACAGTCGGTCCGGTCGGTTGCGAGGTGTGCCGTCTGGTCAGCGTACCGCGCGCAGAGCATGCGCATTGCCCGCGATGTGATGCGAGGCTGCACAGTCGCAAGCCGAACAGTGTGGCACGAACCTGGGCACTGGTGATCGCCGCGGCGGTGCTCTACGTCCCGGCGAACTACTATCCCGTTCTGACCGTGATGCAGCTTGGCGCGGGTGCGCCAAGTACGATCATCGGCGGCGTGGAGGAACTGATCTCCTCGCGAATGTATCCGCTTGCGGCACTGGTGTTCTTCGCCAGCATCGCCGTGCCGATGCTGAAGCTGGTGGGCCTGAGCATCATGCTGGTGGCCACGCAGATGGGCCGGTCGGACTGGCTGCGCGACCGGACGCGATTGTACCACGTGGTCCGCTGGATCGGACGATGGTCGATGATCGACATCTTCATGGAGGCGCTGCTGGGCGCGCTGGTGAAGTTCGGCACGGTGATCACGATCGAGCCTGGAATTGGCGCCATGGCGTTCTGCGGCGTGGTGATCCTGACCATGTTCGCCGCCGAGACCTTCGATCCGCGACTGATGTGGGATGCGGCGCGACGGGGTGAACCTTCTCCTGCGCTGGCGTGACGCGGGTGGCGTGATCGTGCGATGGTCCCGGCTTCGAAGCGCGCGTTACAAGGAGGCGCCCGGGTCATGAATGCGGAACTGCTTCGCGCCATGCAGGCGCCGGTCAAGCAACGCTATCGCGACACGCCAGACGCCGCGCGTGTTCTTTCTCGCGCCGAGGCGCGGCTCGATGGCGAAGATGTCGCCTGCACGGTGCCGTCCTGGCATGGCGAGGTCACGGCGGGGCTGCACCGGGCAACCGGCGGTTCCGGTGAACAGGCCTGCTCGGCTGATATGTTGCTTGAGGCACTGGTCGCCTGTGCCGGCGTCACATTGCGAGCGGTGGCAACAGCATCCGGCGTCAGCATTCGCAGCGGGCGCTTGATCGCGGAGGGCACATGGGATGCCCGCGGCACGCTTGGCGTCGACCGCAGCGTTCCGGTTGGCCTGAGCGAGATCGCGCTGCGGTTTGAGATCGACAGCGATGCCGATCCGGCAAAGCTGCAGCGCATGATCCAGACCACCGAGCGCTACTGCGTCATCCTGCAGACGCTGCGCAACCCGCCGAAGGTCGTGGTCACCGAATGATACCACTTGTGCAAAGGTGTGATCCATCGGGGTGACGGCCAAACGGTTTGGCATGCACCTGTGTCAGCTCTGACCTCCGCCCGCGCCGCCGTGCGCACCTTACGCGAGCGCGGTGAAGCCGCTCTCACCGTGGTAATTTATGATGAGCCTGCCGTCGATTCCGCTGACCTCTCCATTCCGTTTGGCGATACCCGATGACGCTCCGGCGCTGATTGACTTCATTGATCACGCGGCATCCGGCAGAAGCGAGACGGCTCCGGCGATTGCCGTCCCATGGCAGGAACTCACCAATCTTGCATTGGGAACCTGGCACATAGGGGCGATCGCGCTCTATCCCGATTATCGCGGACAAGGCTGGGGCACCAGGCTGATGCGTATCGCATACGAACTTAGGCAGGCCAGCGGGGCGAGCCGCTCCAGCCTGCTGGTTGCCGATGCCAATCGAGCGAGGCGGCTCTATGAGCGGTTGGATTTCGCGAGGAAGCCCGACGGCCCGTGGTGACCGGCAACTGGCAAAATCCGGGGAAGGACTGGCTGCTGCTCATCCGGGGCTAGGTGGGCCGCCCCGATCGTCGACGGACGCTGCCCGTCCATTCGGCAGGGCGAAGAAGCCAAGTCTGTTTCGCCGTCTGCCCCATATGTCAGCGCGCAGCAAATCCGGCGGCCTGTGTACCCGCGATCCGGCCAAACACCACTCCGGCCACCAGGCCGGTGCCGCTGCCGTAGTTGTGAAAGTAGAGACCCCCGAGGATCTCGCCTGCCGCATACAGGCCAGGGATCGGCGCGCCCGAGGAATCTTCAACCTCGGCAGACGTGGTGGTTTTCAGCCCGCCGAAGGTGAAAGTGACGCCGGCGGTCACGCCATAGGCGTGGAACGGTGGCGTATCCAGCTTCTGTGCCCAGTTGGTCTTGTCGATCGGCAGGCCGATCGTGCGCAGCCCGTCATGCACGTTCGGATTGAACGGCACATCGGGTCGTGGCGCCGCATCATAGGCGCGCAGCGTTTCCAGTACGGCCGCGGTATCGACACCGGTCAGCTTCGGCGCCAGCTCCTCGAGCGTATCCGCCTGTTCCTTGGTGATGCGCGCGATGCGATACTCGTCGCGCAGCAGGTGTACGATCTTTGCATCAAAGATCTGCCAGGCGAACAGCCCAGGCTGCTTCATCACCTCATGCCCGTATTTCGCATACGTGTAGCTATGGAAATCGAGGCCCTCGTCCAGGAACCGCTGCCCGCGCGCATTCACCAGCACGCCGAACGGATAGTTATGCTTCTGGAAACGGTCGCCCACGGTCAGGTCACCATGAGGCGGGGCGTTCATGTCCCACTGCACGGCATGTGCACCGGACCAATGCCCGGCGACCGCGGCGCCGATGTCGATCGCCATGCGGTGGCCGATGCCGGTGTTGTACTTGGTGCCGCGCACTTTCGCGAGGTCCCAGTTCGGCCCGAGATACCGCGCCCGCATCTCCGCATTCGATTCGAACCCGCCGCACGCCATCACCACCGCGCCCGCCTTCAGGTCGTATTGACGAAAGCGATGCCGCACGCGCACGCCTTCGATGCGCGCATCTCCCCGCAGCAGCGCTGTTGCGGTGGTGTCGTACAGTACGGGGATCCCAACCCGTTCCAGCCGATCGTGCAGTGTGGCAACCAGATGCTGGCCGCCGCCAAGAATGTGGCATGCAAGCCCACCCCAGAACTTAAATTTTCCCCCGACCTTGAACGCCTGCCGTCCGAGCGCCGGCTGAAACCGCACACCTTGTTGGCGCAGCCACAGACCTGCCTCGTAGCTGTTGCCGATCAACACCTCGGTCAGTTCCGGGTCGCAGCGATACTCGGTCAGCCGCCCCATATCGTCGAAGTATTGGCCATCGGTGTAGGTGCCGAAATCGATGCTGGCGAGATCGAGGTCGGCGATGTCAGGCGCCAGCCGCAGCAGGTCATCGACGTTGGAGTAGGTGAAGCGGAACGCGCCACCGGTGAAGGCCGAATTGCCGCCGCGCGCATCCTTTGGAGCGGTCTCGATCATGGCGACCTTCGCCCCGAGCTCGTGCGCCGACAGCGCAGCGTTACAGGCCGCATTGCCCGCGCCGATCACCAGCACGTCAACCCTATCGAGTTCAGCCGGCGTCATGCGTTGTCTCCCTTGACATCGAACCAGGCCGTGGAATGCTGGCGCAACACCGGGGTGTCCTCAAGCGAGGGCTGAGATCATACCCGCGAACCTGCTCTGGATCATGCCAGCGAAGGGAGCTGCAATGCATATCATCGTTGTCGGCGCGGGTATTCTGGGCGCGAGTACGGCGTTCCATCTCGCGCGCGCGGGTGCGCAGGTGACCATTATCGACGCCGCGCACGATGGCCGTGCCACGGCGGCGGGTGCCGGCATCATCTGCCCATGGGTGTCTGGCGCCGACGATCCCGCCTTCTATCGACTGTACGTCGAAGGCGCACGTTACTATAGCGAGCTCGTGCCGGTGCTGGCGGAGCAGGGCGAGACTGAACTCGGCTACCGAAAGGTCGGGGCTCTCGTCGTGTCCAGCGATGCCGATGAACTCAAGGGATTCGACCAGTTGCTGCAACGGCGGCGCACCGACGCGCCCGAGATGGGCGGAACCACCGTGCTTAGTCCGCGCGACGCCAGGATGCTGTTCCCGCCTCTTCGCGAGGACCTTTCTGGTCTGCAGGTCGCCAACGGCGCCCGCGTCGATGGCCGGCTGATGGCGGCGGGATTGCTCCGCGCCGCACAGCGGCTTGGTGCACGACTGATCGGCGCGCAGGCAAAGCTGATTGCTGCCGGCAACCGGGTGAACGGCGTCAGTGTGGGCGGCGATTCGATCGAAGGTGACGGCATCGTCGCGACCGCTGGAGCCTGGGCCGGGACATTGCTGCAGCCGCTGGGCATCACGCTGCCGATCGAACCGCAGCGTGGCCAGATCGTGCATCTGCGCTTGCCGGGAGAAGCCACCAAGGACTGGCCGGTGATACTCCCACCGGGCAGCCACTATCTACTCGCTTTCGATGATTCGCGTGTGGTCGCCGGCGCGACGCGCGAGTCCGGTGCCGGCTTCGACTATCGCGTCACGGCGGCCGGACAGGCGGAAGTGCTCGCTGAAGCGCTGCATGTGGCGCCAGGTCTGGCATCGGCAACCATCATCGAGACGCGTGTCGGGTTTCGTCCGGTAGCGCAGGGGATCCGGCCTTTCCTCGGCGCCATACCAGAGGTCGGCGGACTGCTGGTCGGCAACGGGCTGGGAGCAGCGGGACTGACGATTGGACCATTTGCCGGGCGTGTGCTAGCGGAGGTTGCGCTCGGACGCCAACCGCCAATCGATCTTGACCCGTTCGTTCCCATGCAGCGCGCAACGACGGTGCCAAGCCAACAACCGCTTCGATGAAGCTTCTGTGGACGCGATCTGCCATCTCAGAACAACGCGCTGGTCAGGATTGCGCCGCACACGACGAAATACAGGATCAACAGCGCGCCTCTGATTCTCGCGGCGTGTCGCCGTACGCCCGGTACAAAGCCAGCCGCGATGAACGCTGCCATTGTCACGCCGGTCGCGAGCTGTGCGGCACGTATCTCTTCGCCGGAGACTGCACTGAACAGGCTCACGTCGCTATGCTCCGGCGAGGTAATGGAGAACCACGATGCGCCGCCTGATCCTGGCGTTCCTGCTACTCGGCGTCACGCCGGCTGTCGCTGCTGATCTGACACTCAGGCGCGTGATGCTGTCCTCCGCGGGCGTCGGCTACTTCGAGTATGAAGCCGAAGTGGATGGCAACGCCATTCTCGGTCTCGACGTGCCGCTCGATCAGGTGGACGACGTATTGACGTCCCTCGTGGTGTTCGACAACCAGGGAGCAGTTGGGACCGTGGAGCTGCCCGGTCGCGACACCACGCGTGCCAGCTTCGGCGATGTTCCGTTCGGACCCGAGGCGCTGCGATCTCCAGCGGATTACCTGAACAGCCTGCAAGGCGTGGAAATCACGGTGCAGGGCCCGCGCCCGATGGAAGGTCGCATCGTCCATGCTGACCAGGTGATGGAGGCATTGTCGGCGCCGCCAGGGCCACCGCAACCCGCCGTGCAGCGAACGCGCGTGACCATCATCGGCCCCGAAGGATTACGCCAGTTCGTGCTGGAGGAGGCCGACAGCGTCCAGGTCGCTGAGCCTGATCTGCGCGGGCGTATCGGGACGGCACTAGAGTCGCTGCGGCGGGAGGCCAACCAAAGCGTACGGCACCTGACGCTGCGCAGCCCCGGCAACGGCAAACGCACCGTGCGGGTGGGTTACGTCGTCGCAGCGCCGCTATGGAAGGCGTCGTATCGCCTAGTGCTGCCGGCGAAGGATGGCGATCCGGCGCGGCTGCAGGGCTGGGCGGTGCTGGAGAACCAGTCCGGCGGCGACTGGGACGGCGTCGCCCTGACCCTGCAATACGGCAACCCGGTCACGTTCCGGCAGGCGATCTACCAGAGCTACTATGTTCAGCGCCCAGAGGTACCGGTGGAGATCCTGGGCCGCATCCTTCCCGCCGCGGACACGCGTGCTCGGCCGATCGAGTCCGCACGGCAGAAGGCGGCCGGAGAGCCCGTGCGCGCTCGGGCGATGGCCATACCTCCGCCAGCACCCGCACCAGCCACACCAGCCGAGATGGCGCAGGCGGCAGACCAGACGCAGGCCGCGGAGAGTGCCGAAGAGACGGTCTTCGAGCTCTCCTCACCGATCAGCCTGGCGGCCGGATATAGTGCCAGCGTGCCGATCATCGATTACAGTCTGCCGGCCCAGAGGGTGGACCTCGCAGCCGGCAACGACCTTCATCCGCTGTCCGCCGTGCGCATCACAAACGATACCGGAACGTCGATCCCGGCTGGCATCCTGGCGCTGTACGACGCGTCCGGGCACGCGACGTTTGCCGGCGACGCAAGGCTGGGCGGGCTGCCGGCCGGCGAACGCCGTCTGCTGTCCTTTGCGCAGGACCTGCGCACGACAGTGGAGCGCACCAGTTCGGGTGAGACGACGCTCACCTCCCTGACGGCCGCGCAAGGCGTGCTGAGCATCACCACGCGCCAACGGGAAGTGCTGCGCCTGACGATAAGCGCGCCGGCGAAGGAGGCTCGCACCCTGCTGGTGGAAATTCCCAAGGACGGCGACCGCACGCTGACGTTCGACGGCGACCCGATTGCGGGCACCGAGGAGACCGCGACCGCCTGGCGGGTTCCGGTTTCGCTGCAACCAGGCGAAGTCCGCAAGCTGACCGTCTATCTCGATCGGCTCGAACGCGAGCACACCGAGTTGCTGGCCGACGATGCGCAAGTGGTGGTCCGGCTGCTGAACCAACAGACACTGGCCCCGGCCGCACGTACCGCGCTGCTGCGGCTGGCTGCGCTGCGGCAGGACGAGGCCGCGAAGCGCACCGTGGTCGATCAGCTCAAGGCGCAGCAGGCGGTTGTCCTGCAGGACGAGGACCGCATCCGACGCAACCTCGCGGCCGTGGCTGCCAACGACGCGCTGCATGCCAGATTGACCCGGGCGCTCGACCTCGATGAGACCAAGCTGGAGCAGCTCAATCAGGCCATCGACCAGGCGACAGCGGCAGTCGACAAGGCGCATCGGGCATTGGTGGAGGCCGCTGCGTCGTTGACGCTGTAGGCGGCGGTTAACTGCGCCCTAATGCTTTGACGCCATGCTGATCCGTATGGCGTCTTTGCTAACGCAAGCCGATGTTGCGCGTCTGCTGGCAGAGCCGTCTGCTGCTGCGCGCGTCGAGGTGGCGGACAAACTTGCGCGCGAGATCGACAGCCCCGTTCTGGGTGAAGCCGAGTTGCAGATCGCGCATGACATCCTTCGCATCATGGCGAAGGACGTCGAACTCACCGTGCGCAGCGCTCTGTCGGCCAGCCTGCGCGCGGCGCGACGTCTGCCGCACGATGTCGCGACGCGTCTTGCCAATGATGTCGAGGTGGTGGCCCTACCGATCCTTGCTGATTCCCCTGTCCTCACCGAGGGGGACCTGGTTGAGCTGGTAGGCAGCGGATCATCGCGCAAACAGGAGGCCATCGCCGGACGTGGCGACGTCTCCCCGGCCGTCGCCGATGCGGTGTCACGGCAAGGCAGCGAAGACGCTGTGGCCGCGTTACTGGCAAATGCCAAGGCGCATATCGCCGAGGCGAGCCTTGGGATCGCCATTGACCGCTTCGCCGACAGCGACCGCGTGAAGACCACCATGGTGCATCGTGCCGGCTTGCCGGTCACCATCGCGGAACGTCTTGTCGCCGTGGTGTCACAGAACCTGCAG
>Ga0170475_101841943_pt1 | contig 12932 bp, 9 predicted proteins | sample Soicark_Litter_5_FD_111474 | JGI IMG/M metagenome (GOLD analysis project Ga0170475, IMG submission 111474) | Avena fatua rhizosphere microbial communities from Hopland, California, USA. Combined Assembly of 48 SPs | reverse complement strand
GTTGATCTCGATCGTCCGCGACGAGGAGCGGTACGTCGACGGGACTGCCGAACTCGACGAAACGCACTACCACTCCTTCACCGAGGAGCCGCGTTTTATGGTGGTCGCTGAGAAGACCGTATGAACGGGGACCGCCTACTTTACCTCAATCCCGAACGGTTCGACTACCTGCACGCAGTTCTGATTCAGGGTCTCTCGCGGAATCCGCGGATTCAGCTTTCGGCGGCAACCGCAGGGAACTACGGCACGCGCTCTGCCGAATGTTTTGACGGGGACTGGGAACGAATACGCCGAGCATTGGGCGAGTTTGACACCCTCGTTGTTGGAACTAGCGGCATGAATGGCGCGCTGGAGGAGCCGGCGAGGCGGCTCCTCCACCACTCGGCCCGCCAGCGGCCGAGTCAGACGAGAGTCATCGTCGACTCGGGCGACCTTGGCGCAGTTTCACTCACCAGGGGCGATCTGCGGATCACAGACGCTCTATTCAAACGTGAGCTGTACCGCTGCGAGAATTCTGTCGGAAACTTTCTCAAGCTCAGCTTGGGGCGACGAACGCGCGACCCGGTCGAGAACAGCTTGCGAGCCCACGCCGCGGTGCGCTTTCCGTACTTCGTCGAGAACTGCCAAGTTAGACCAGTTGTTTCGCCGCGATGGTTGCTGCGACCTTCGACGCTTCCACGTCATCTGGCCTGCTTCCCCTTACCGATTGGGATCGAGGATCGTGTCGTCCAAACCCTAAATCCTCGTCCCGACGTCGGAGTGTCGAGCTATCTACAGCCGAACATCGTCGGACGCCGAATCCTGATAGGCCACCTCGCGCAGCGTCATGCGGAATCGGTGCGCGTGGGGACAGCGGTAAACCCGCGACCGCGTCAGGACCCGGATCTCGTAGCTCTCGGCGCGTTGAGCCATAACCGGCCAGACGCGTTCCACCACTATTCGTCATACTACGACGCGTTACGGCGTAGCCGCGCGTCCATCAGCTTTCCGGGAGCGGGGTTCGATACGGCCCGTTTCTGGGAGATTCTCGCGTCCGGCGCGCTGCTTATTAGCAAGGCGATCCCTCTGGAGATGCCAAATCCTCTAATTCCGGGCGAACATTTTCTCGCATTCGAGACGCTCGAGGAGTTGGATGCGGCAATTCATTTCGTTCGAACTAAGCCGTGGAAGGCTGATGCCATCCGACAGCGAGGTCATGAGTTTGCATTGAGAGTTCACTCGGCGGATGCGCGCGCGGCCTACTTCGTTGGTTGCCTCGCTCGCTGAGTCGCGACACTCGCGATTGTGTCTCGGTACAGGTCGACCATCCTTCGCACATACTCGGCGCCTGTGTAATGGGATTCGAACCTCGCCGAGCCTCGCGTCGCGAGGGCGGCTCGATTCTTCGGGTCGTTCAACAAGCCCTCGATGGCGCCAGCGAGCCTCTTTGTGTCTCCCAGTGGCACGAGTATCGCCGCATCGCCGACCGCTTCTCGTACTGCTGGTATATCAAAGGCAACGATCGGTGTACCAAGCGCCATCGCTTCGAGGAGCGCACCGCCTAGGCCTTCGTATAGCGACGAGAAGGCAAACACGTCGGCTGCACATAGCAAGTCAGGGACGTCCTTCCGTACCCCGACCAGCCGTATGCGTGACTCAAGTCCGTGCCGCTCAATCGCGTTGAGCAAATCACGAGTCGCCGTCCCTGTTCGACCAGCGATGACCAGGACGGATTGCGGGAACGCCGACGCCAGCGTCGCGAAAGCGTCGATGAGAAGCTCCTGGCCCTTCTGGTGATCTTGTCTGGCGACGTTCAAGATGAGCGCGTGGTCATCGCTGATGCCCAGGGCAGCGCGTGTGTGCGCTCTACGCTCCGCCGTGTTCTCGCCTAAGACTCCACGGTCACGTCCCCGCTCGACGATTCTGATCTGCTCAACCGAAATATTGAGCGCAACGGACGCGCCTTCGGCGGCGGCGTAGCTGATCGCATGGAACGCGTCAGTGGCACGGCGAGCGAGGAGGGAGTCGAACCTTCGGTAGACCTCAAGCTTCCAGGGCCTTGGACTAACCTCGCGCGCCGCGTCTGAGTAGGGCATGTTTACGATACTCGTCATAAGCGGCGTTCGAGTGGCCGCGCACGCCAGGCGAGCGACCAGGTCGGACCGCGCAAGCGTCGAATGAACTAGGTCCGGGGAGAACGTTCTGATCGTTGCGCAAGCGCAGCGGACTTGCGCGAACAAGCTACGGCCCCTCGGCGTCCAGAATCGCGCTCCTCGGGCTTCGAGCTCAGTTTGACCACGAAGTTCTACGCCATACAACCCGATGCCTGAGAACCAGATCGCGTCACCGTGCCCCTGCAAGATAAGAGCGGTGGACCCTTCTGCGCCGCCGAGGTCCTGGAATCTGTCAATGACGAGTAATACGCGCAGTGGACGCGACCCGACGTTTGGACGATGACCGTAGTCATTTGGGAAGACCCGCAGCCCGAGCCGGCCCGTCACACCATCTGCAAAGCCACGCGCCACCATGGCAAGCTTGGAAAGTCGGTCATGTCGTTCGCGAATCAGTATTCGCCCTGCGAGTCGCGCCAAGAGCCAGATCGTTCGCCAGACCCGGACTGTCAAGCGCCTGCTTCGCAGATCGCGCTCATCGACGGTTGGACGCAGTAGCCAAAGCCGACCCCAAACGCTGTTACGGGCGCGGTAGTAATACTTCCATGCCGGCTGTGAGTAATCATCGCGTAACCGACTCAGCGATACGTTCGCAGATGATGCGACGGAGGTGTAGCCGGCGCGCTCAAGCCGTAGGAAGTACTCAGTATCTTCGACCCAATAGAACAACTCGCTGAGGGGGACGCCTACTGCTCGAACTGCGTCGCCGGGAATGAGAGCACCGTGCCAACCACGACCGCTCACAGCACTGCCAGTTGTCTCGTCGACCACGACTGGCATCCCGAACGCCGGGATGGACAACGAGTCGACATCGCCGACGAGGCGCTCGAGGCAATCCGCCGCTGGTACGCAATCGTCATCCAACAGCCATGCCCACTCGTAGCCGGAGCGCGCAAACTCGCTGAGGCCCGCCGCGTATCCGCCCGCGGGCCCTTCGTTGCTGTCCATTCGAAGCACGTCGACGCGGTCGTGCGAGTCAGTCACGTCCGAAGCCGGAACTGTGCTCGCATTGTCAATAACGAGGACTCGCTCCGGGCGGATCGATTGCTCCTCGATAGCGCCCAGGCATCGCGCGAGCGCTGTGTTGGCATTGAACGTCAGGACGACAGCCATCACTCGTGTTGACACGCTGTGCAGAACGTTCTGTGCGGTTGCCGTCGTGTCAGTCATAAGGAGGTGCGGACCTGTACGAGCTCGTACAGCAACTCGTCTAGCTCGTGCACTCTTGCGTCAAAAGAGAACTGGCGTCGATCATTCACTGCGATCCGATCAGCGGCCGGCTCAGCCCGGCCGTCGTGCTCCCACTGCCGGATGAGGTCAATGAGATACGCCGCTGCGCTGTCAACTGACAATGTCGTGATCCCGGCGTCGACCTGAGCAATCTTCGTGGCTCCAGAGTCTGCCGCGTGGCCTGGCGTATATAAGATCGGCGCGCCCGACGCGAGGTAGTCGAAAAGCTTCTGACCGAAGTTGCCGGTAGCGCCGTCCCGTCGCCCGAGAAGAGTCGCCAAGTGAGTTTTGGTGAGGACAATCGACGCGCGATCACGGTCGACTTCGCCAAAAAACCTAACGAACTCCGACACGCCGGCCTTCTCAACGCTCGCCTGCCACTGCGCGGCTCCGGGGCCGAAGATACAGAACATGATTGTCGGAGCTGTAGCGAGCGACTTGCAATATTCCGACGCCTTCCGTAAAGCACCGAGCAGTACAGTCGGGTCTTGGAAATCGTAGATACGCCCCGTATACACAATCCGAAAGACAGACGCTGCCTCCGAACCGAAGACCTGCTCGGCGTCGAGATGTTGCGAACGGAGAGCGACCTCGGCCCAATGACTACGGTCGAATCCGCCCTCGACGACCGCAATTTTGCGACGCGCAACCCGCGCATCACGCGCAGCCTCCTCGGGTGAGATGCTCGTCACTACATCAGCATTGTGCAGCCCCCAAATCGCTCGTAGGAGCGAGGCCGATCTTAGGATCCGGTGCCCGCGGTCGCGTGCCATTCGCATAATCGAGTCATGGAGGTGAATGACGCTTGCCGCGCCCAAACGACGTGCAAGTTGCACGGTGGGCAAAATCCCGGCGATCGGTCGACCTGAGTAAAGAACAATGTTTGGCGGCATGCGGTCGGCGAGCGCGACGGCCGACCTGCTTGCCTCATCAAGGAAATTCGTCGTCGCGTCGAACGGAAGTGCTTCGAACGCATATCTGCGCCTCCGCATTCGCCCCCACGGAGTGGTTCCTTGCTGCTGCGCGTACTTGACCAACGTTCGGCGCGTCCTACTACCAACGTAGACGACTCGGGCAAGCGAATCGACCGGCTCTGGAACTCGGCGGCCACTCCAGCAGGCACAAGGAGAGTCCATCGGCTGGCCGGCAAGTACAGTGACGTCCCACCCGAGGGACTGCAGGCCTTCTGATAGCGCGTAGTTGCGCGCGGAACCTGTCGGTGAGCAATAGCACGGAGGGTATCGCCACGCGATGTGGAGGATTCGCCCTCGAGTCATGGACGGCCGTCTCGGCGTCCGTTCATTGTGCGTAACGGTTGCGTCGCAGCCGTCGCCAAGCCGAGAACTGGAGCCGCGAAGCAAGAAGGTGCCCTTGCAGCCCGCGTTGGGCCACATAGGAGGACTCGATCTGGATGTCGGTGGCGAACCGCATCTTGTAGGGATCTGGGCCTCGGCACATGTCGAACCGCGTGGCGCCATGTTCTACGACGTTCTGCAGCGCCGTTGCATATTGCACAAGGCCGAGACTGACGTCTTGCCACCTGGGATCCCATCCGGACTGATAAACCGAGTACGTGGAGTTCAACCTGAAGCCATACAGGGCGCCAACAATCTCCCCGCGGACCCGCGCGAGTTGAATCCACGAGCCGCAGGTACTGTCTCCCATTTCGGCGAGCAGCTGATGAAAGGCTCGACTCGACCAGTCGGCACCGAACCCCGTCGAGAAGCCTAAGCTCGCTCGCCGAGCCCGGTGTAGTCGAAACAGCGCTGGCAGCGAAGCTGCGACATGGGCGGGGCCATCGATCCATTCGAATGCACCGCCCGCAGCGTCAAATTGTCTTCGCCGTTTTCGAATCATCTTTCGTCGGTTCTTCGTCCATAGAGAACTGACGTCCTCAAAGGTCGACCCAGGATCAATGACCGTCACCGGGCACTGCTCGGAGCCGACATTCGTAAGGTGTTGCGCGGCGAGCTCTCCGAGCGGCGTCCCGGGGTCGAGATGCGACAAGAGGAGCGGCAGGTCAGCTCTCCAGTCGAGCACCCATTGCCAGAGGTATTCACCAACCTCAAGGTGACCGTTACGAACGGGGAATCCGCCGTGATCGGCAGAGCCTCGACCGCTACCAGCGTTGGTCACGACGTTGATCGCAGGGATTGGTCGGGGCAGAGCGACTTGGTCGAGTACTGCGAGAGCAGCGCCGCCCACAAGAACATCTCCGATAAAGACCTTTGCGACAACCAACTCTGCTCGTGGGGCCAATTTCGCGCACCACGCGACGCACCAGCTTGCCGTCTGAAAGAAAGAGCCGCCCGGAGAGTCGGCCACGAGCGAGTTCCACTCTCGATGGTCACCAAAGCCGCCGATCCCGGCGACGATCTCAATCCTCGGAACACTCGACGCGTCCGGGTGTTGACGACGAGGCGTTGATCGCTCCGCTCGCGGTACGCGGCGGTTCACGAGCCCCTGCTCGCGATAGAGCGGCCGTTTTTCCGCGTTCCGACCGGACCGCATCGCACCGCATCACGGATCGCGCGAGCAAAAAGGGGGGCGACAGCTTCCGGTGTGAACATCGAGGCGGCCCGCTCGCGGGCGGCCTCACCGAGCGCTGCGCGTCTAGCCGGGTCGGTCGTCAAAGTCGTGAGTGCTCGGGTGAGTTCCTTAACGCTTCCAGGCTCCACGAGAAGAGCCGTGTCCGCGGTTGCCCATTCGATGGGAGGTAGTCGACTCGCCAAGATGGCCTTCCCAGAGGACATGGCATCAACAAGCTTCGCAGGAAGCTGCAGCCGGGAGAACGGCGTATCCATTGACGGAACCACGACTACATCTTGCGCATCGAGGAGCTTATGGAGCTCGACCATCGATGTGCTACCTACGAAGTGTTCGTTCGGACGAGCGTCCGCGGGTCTCGAAGCAGTCACTGTCAGTTGAGCTCCGACATCGCTGGCGGCGTCGCGGAGGTACTCGAGACCCTTATGCCAACGAACAGTGCCGAGAAAGCCGATGCGTAAGGGGTTCGTGTGAGTCGACGCAGTCGATGACGTCAATGGACGTACATGTGGGATGACGACACCCGGGTGCAGCCTTTGCAATGCCGGGTTTGAAATGAGAGTCACAACGCGTTGTGCAGCGCGCCGAAGTCGGAACACAGGGACCGGATTGCGACCATGAAGGGTCATCGCAGTCGCGGCACGGAACCGGCGGACGCGCGTGTGGCCCCACCGCGCTTCCCAATGAGCCTCATCCACATCGAGGACTACCGGAAGGCGCTCGGTCCTGCCCGCAGACAGTGCGACATCGAATGAGCCAGGAATAGGGGCCACTGCGACAATGACGTCAGCGCCTTCGCCGCTGCAGCCAATAAGGCAGTCGCTCTGAAACGGAGTCCCCTGCAGGGGAAACCATAAGCCGTCCTCGCTTGCGTTGCCTACCACGGTGGCCGTCCAACCCAGCTCCCGTGCCAATAACCATAGGCAGTACGCCCGGCCGGCGGTATTCGACGATAAATCTGGAACGCAGATTTGCAAATGCATGGGTTAGTCCTGAGAAGGAAAGTTACACTTCGACGGTCCGATTATCGCCCGAGACTCCCCGTAGACCTTGGCGGACAACTTCAATCTGATTGTTGAGCCGCCCGGTATCGAGCGCGTGCCATGAATTCGCCTGCAAATCCCGGAGGTTTGAGGTCAAGGAGGTCTACGCGGTTTGCCTCTAGCGCGTCATAGTCGAGGTGCTCGAGATCCGCGGGTGAGAGATCGAGCACCTGCTCGACTGGGCGCCTCGTTACGAGGCCTAGCCCCTCGTCGCAATCTAGGACGCAGACGTCGAGATCATGTCGAGTTGCGCGTAACCGTACGACCGCTTTCCAGACGTCGCCGTTCCACTTGCCGTCGAAGCCAGCAAAGTCCTCCGCCTCTTCCCGAGTCGGCGCCGAAGCCGAGCGCGTTTGTGGATTGCAGTCATGCATAACAACGATCCCACCGGACCCGAGCCATTCCACGCAATGAATCACATCGCGGAAAGCCTGGTCGGCGGTGTGCAACCCATCAACGAGGGCAAGGGCGAGGCGGTTGTGAGCGAGTAGCCGTCTCTGGGAAGCAAAGAACTGATCGCTTGGCATGCAGAATAGGAAGTCCCCCCTGCGGCGGCCGCTGGCAGTCTTTAACAGCGAGAGTCGCGCCTTCAGCCGAAGCTCGCGACTCGCGAATGCGGGGTCGACGCCGATCTTCGTCGCAGCAGAAATACGGCGGAACGCAGTGCCGTACTGCACACCGATCTCAAGATAGGTCGGGCGATCGGCGGCTGCTAGGTGTTCGTTGGCGAAAAGAATCCTATCCACGAGCCGCCTCCGTACAACGCGCTAGTGGCGCTTCTCAGCCATCGATCGCTCAAACAACTTCCGAGAGGTGCCGTCGCGCACCTGGCCGTTGAACCTAGCAGTACGAGCGTTGTTTGGATCGCCATGACGAACCTTGGACAGTCGTGCGGAGGAGGGACAGACTGACGCGCGCGCTCCCTGTCCATGCGCTCAGTGCGATCCGAAGCGTTGCGGTGGAGGGGCATTTACACATTCAGGCAGGTCAGCGCACCTTACTTCGAACTGTGTGTCGATCGTTTCCTTTGCGCGCATGGCGCCGTGTTGCCACGGTCGACGTTGACGTCTCAGACGTGAGTGCGATTAGCGACTCCGGTCGGGATTGCCGGAAACTTATGGGAGTTGCTCCGCCCGAATCCTGCGCTTCACGTTGTAGGCGACTCCATGCGCGCCGGACAGGATAGCGCCGAACCGCCTCATGCTTGCCGTGCTCGAGACGCGAAGTCGTGAGATATGGAAGCGGTTGCCGTCGATCGTTGCCAACTTATGGTCAAATAGCACGGCAAGTTGGTATCCCAGTGCGGCCAACATCTCGTCTAGATCGGGAGTAGTATTTCCGTTTGGATACGCGAACGGCAGTGGAGCATGAGGTTGGCGAGCTCGGAGCCATGCGTCGGCCCAGGCGAGCTGGTCGCGCCGCTCAGCGGAAGTGCACCGGTCCAGGCACGGATGGTCCCAGCTGTGATTCCCAATGTCGTTCCCCGCTGAGCACCATTCGTCTAGTTCAGCATGCGTCAGTTGACGGCGGGCGACTGCGATGCAGCGGCCAGCAAGGCCGCGGGCGAGACTGGCGACGATCGAGCGGCGCTCACGGTCGGGCCGCTTTTTGAGCTCGCTCACCACGCTGCCTTTGAGGTGGTCGATCTCAGGGCACGAGACGCCGTGGGCGACCGCGGTATCGACGATGTCCCACCAGTTCGGTTCGGCAGATTCGATCAGTCCGGGGCAGATGTAAAGTGTCGCGGGAACGCGAAACCTGCTCAGGACCGGCAGGCCGCGCTCCACGGCGCTCGGCAGGCCGTCGTCGAAGGTGACCCACACCGCTCGAGAGGGTAACGACGCTCCGTCGCAATAGGCGCCGGTCACCTCCGAAGCTGACACCGGGTTGTAGTGCTCGCAAATGTGCGCCATCTGGGACGAAAAAGAGGCTTCATCGTCGACTCCGTGGTACGCGAGAACTCGGAGGCGCCTGCGGGTGAGTTGCGTGGCGAGAGATTCCAACATGGCGAGTCCTGCGGTAACGCGCTGGTGAGGCGGGTGAGGATATCAGCCACATTTAGACGATCGCACCTTGCGTCGGTTAAGGCGGTTCAGCGCAGCCCTACACTGCGGCGACAATGACGCGCCGCGCCCGCCGTCGCACCGATGAGGCGGCGATCAACGAAGACCGCTCGGCTCTTCGTCTCGCGCTCGAAGGCGCGCGAGGGTACCGCCGTGCGCTTACAGCCACATCAGCAGCAGCGTTGGCGGGAGCGTTTGCCGAGGCGGCCGTGCTGGTGCTCGTATCCAGGCTCGCATTTGCGCTCGCATCGGGCAAGGACGACGTCAGCACCAACTTCGGGCCGATGGGCACGGTGAGCGTCGATTTCGCAGTGCTCATCGCCGTAGCACTGACGCTCGTAGCTGTACGAGTCGTCTTCCAAGTGCTGCAGGCGAGGTTAATGACCAACACCTTTGCCGGGGTATGGGCCAACGCGCGAACTCGACTGTTGCGCAGTTATCTCGGTGCGTCGTGGAGCTTGCAGTCCGAAGAGCGCGACGGCCGCCTGCAGGAGCTCGTGACGACGTATGCGAGTCAGGCTGCGAACTCAGTGTTTTCGCTCTCGCAGGCCTTAGTTGCCTTGCTTAGTCTCGCCGCCTTTCTGCTCACGGCGTTTTTCGTCAACGCGATCGCCGCGCTTGTGGTCGTCGCAGCGGCGGTCGTGGTCGCATTCCTCCTCCGACCCCTACGTACGACCTTGCGCTTGCGCTACCAGAGGTCAGCAGGCGCGAACCTGGCCCTTGCAACTGACGTCACGGAATATGCGGCGCATGCGCAGGAGATTCGTGTGTTCAATGCCGAGACGGTGGTACGTGCTCAGATACAGCACCGCATCGATGACGCGGCAGAGCTAGATCGCCATGCGCGCTACTTGGGGCTACTAACGCCCGCCTTATATCAAGGAATGGCCCTCGCCTTGGTTGTCGGTGCCGTGGGTGTCGTCTACGCGGCAGGGGTAACGCGCCTCGCGTCATTAGGCGGCATCGTGCTCATCATGGTTCGCTCACTCGCCTACGGGCAGCAGCTCCAGACGAATTACCAGGCGCTGTACAGCTCCGCTCCTTACTTCGAGATGCTCGCCGACGAGGAGGAACGGCTCGCCGATGCAGCCCTCCCACGCTCCGGCGCGTCCATCAAGCGCATCGGTGAGCTAACCTTCGACGACGTAAGTTACGAGTATGCGGTCGGCCGGCCCGTGCTCAAACACCTCTCGTTCTCGATCGCTCGGGGCGAAATCGTCGGCGTCGTCGGCCCGTCTGGATCGGGCAAATCAACCCTGGTGCAGATCCTGCTGCGCTTGCGTGAGCCACAGACCGGGCGGGTGCTTGCCGACGGTAATGACATCAACGAGGCTGCCTTGGCGTCGTGGTACCGACGGGTCAGCTTTGTTCCGCAGGATCCACGTCTCTTCGCCGGGACTGTGGCCGAGAACATCCGCTTCTATCGCGATGACGTCGACGACGCGGCAGTGCAGCGGGCGGCGAAGCTCGCGAACTTGCACGACGAGATCGAGGCCATGGCCAACGGCTACGACACCAATGCGGGGGAGCGCGGAGGTCACCTCTCTGGAGGGCAGCGCCAGCGGCTCGCGATCGCACGCGCCCTCGCGGAGGAGCCTGACGTCCTCGTGTTGGACGAGCCGACGAGCTCGCTCGATGTCCGGTCGGAGGCGCTGATCCGCGAAGCGCTCACCGGCCTAGCCTCGCACACCACTGTCATCATCATCGCCCACCGACTGTCGACCCTGGGCATTTGCGACCGAATCATGGTGGTCTACGACGGCGAGATCCAAGGTTTCGACACGCCGTCGGCGCTGGAGGCCACCAACCCCTTCTACCAGGAGGCGCTGCGGCTCTCCGGCCTGCGGTGAGCCGGTCGCGTCCGAGTACCTGCCGGGGTAGCGAGCTAAGCTCGACGGTCGGCCCCAGCACCGGTGGTCGACGTGACCGGCGCGATCGCGAGGCCCGAACCCATACATGGAACTGCTCGCATACTTTCGCGTGCTGCGGCGTCGGTGGGCGCTGATCCTCCTCCTCACGATCGTCGGTGGCGTGCTCGGTGCCGCCTCGACGCAGATCGACCACGGCAGCCCGAAGTCGCGCACCTACTACAAGGCCGCGCACACCCTCGTGCTCAACACGGATGACACGGGCGATTCCGGAGCACGTCCGTCGATCACGAACCTCGACCAGATGGCGATCCTCGCGACCACACCCGGTGTCGCCGACGAAGTCGCGAAGAAGCTCGGGTCGAGCCAGTCCGGACGCCAACTTGCCGAACGCATCGTCACCACGGTCGATCCGGTGACGAACACGCTCGACATCACAGCCGTCGACCCGGAGAGCGAGCAGGCCGTTCGTCTCGCCGACGCATTCGCCGGCGAGCTCGTCGCGGCGCTCAACGCTCGCGAGCAGACGCGCTTCACGACCAGGCGCGACGCGCTCACCAAGCAGGTCACCGACTTCGGCAGCCAGGCCAACAGCTTGCTCGCGCAGCTCATCGCGGTGCCGCGCCCGCCCAACTTCGACACCCTGCAGAGCCAGTACGACGCCACGCAGAAGCAGTACTCCGCCGTCTACGGCGAGCTGCAACAGCTCTTGGCCGATGGCGCGCCGCAGAGCGCGCTCGCGTCGCTCACCGACGCGCAGTCGCAGCCGATCAATGCGTCGGAGTACACCTCGCGTCTCAACCTCGGCGCGCTGGGCCAGAACCACCTGCGACTCGACGGGACGAGCACGGCCGCCGACGCTTCAGCGTCGACGTCGTCGTCGGCCGTCGACAGCCCCGGCGCCCGCGGCGCGCTCGGCGCAGTGCTCGGCTTCCTCGTCGGCGTGGGGCTCGCCCTGATGATCGACCGGCTCGATCGCCGAGTCCGGACGCGCAAGGACGTCGAGGCGGCATTCGACCTGCCGGTGCTCGCAGATGTGCCGACGCTCCCGCGGCGGGCGGGACGCTACGAGATCGTGTCGCTGACCCAGCCCATGTCCGAGACGGCCGAGGCGTATCGCGCCGTGCAGACGTCGTTGCAATTCCAGTTCGCGACGATCCGTGCCGGTGCCCAGCCTGGAACCAATGGGTCGGATCCCGTGTTCGGCGTCAAGCCCGAGGAGCCGTTCGTCGTCATGGTGACCTCGGCCCTCCCCGGCGAAGGAAAGTCCGCAACCGCGGCGAACCTTGCGGTGGTGTTCGCCGAGACCGGCTCGAAGGTGCTGGTGGTGAACTGCGATTTCCGGCGCCCCACCGCGCATCGCTATTTCGACGTCGAAGACGTACCGCGCCGGGTGCAGCCGACCGCGATCGACGGAGTGCAGGTGATCACGAACGTGCTGGCGGAGGTAGACGCGAATCCGGCGCAGTACGTCGCGGCACAGCGTCAGGTCGTGACCGCGGCCAAGCAGCACTTCGACACGATCATCCTCGACACGGCACCCATCCTCGCGGCGAACGACGCCGTGGCCATGACGAGCGCCGCTGACCTCGTGCTCCTGGTGGCGCGGACGAACCTCACGACCAGCGACGCCGCGCAGCGAGGCCTCGAGACCCTCGATCGGGTCGATGCCGCCCTCGCCGGTGTCGTGTTCCTGGGCGTCACCGGCACGACGGATCGCTACTCCTATTACGGCTACGGCTACGGCGGGAAGCGTTCGAAGGACAAGCGCTCAGCGCAAGTTTCGCCCTCGCCCGCCGCCACGAACGGCGCCGATGCTTCGGTGTCGATCGACTCCCTCACCGATCCAGGCGACGATTCCGCCGTCGAACCGCCGCAACAGCCCGCGACGAACTAATCCGCGTCTCTGGCGAGGGTCCGCAGCATCGTCTCCCAGCGCGGAACGATCGCCTCGAGGTCGAACTTCTCGAGGCACCGTGCGCGCCCGGCGGCGCCCATCGAGGCCCTCCCGCACGCGCGGTGCACGCCCCG
>Ga0170475_109282004_pt1 | contig 12938 bp, 4 predicted proteins | sample Soicark_Litter_5_FD_111474 | JGI IMG/M metagenome (GOLD analysis project Ga0170475, IMG submission 111474) | Avena fatua rhizosphere microbial communities from Hopland, California, USA. Combined Assembly of 48 SPs | reverse complement strand
TTTTCAGTAGCGATGCCTGTGAAAGCAGAGTCGCCATTGGACTCCTTGGAGCTAGGGCGTAGGAGCCACGAGGTGTGGCAATGGTAATTCAGCGATGTACCAGTCGCGTCAAGATTGCAGATGTCTATCCGGCATTTGCGGCTTTCGCGCTTTTGCTGCCCAGAAACAATTATGAAAAACTTATTCTTTGTCGCACTGGTGGCTCTTTCAGGGTTGGGATCCGTTAAATCAGCGGACTTGCAAACTATAACAAACACCGCACCCGGCGGACCTGACATCAAGTCCAGTTATACGATTGTCTCTCGCGGCGCGCATCATAAGGTGCTGCGTTCGACGGTGCTTGAAACGAATTTCTTCGCCGGTCGGATGTCTATTCGAACCAATACCGAATCTTATACGGAAATTGCGACCGGGATGCATAGAAGGGATGTTCAAGGGGCGTGGATCGAGACAAGCGACGAAGTCAGCCCTGCATCCGGCGGCGCTGCTGCGAGGAACACCGCCCACCATGTATTCTTTGCTGCGAACGCCAATACTGCGGAGGCACTCCGAGTTGCCATGCCCGATGGCCGAGTTATGACCTCGCATGTGCTATGCCTCAGTTATTTTGACGCTGTCACAGGCAGTAACGCGGTTATCGCGGAGTTACAGAATTCAACCGGGCAGATTCTCTACACCAATCAAGTAATCTACACAGGCGCACTCTCCGGTGATTGCGACGCCGATATTCTGTATCAAAACAAGAGGGCTGGGATTGAGCAGAATATCGTCCTTCGTTCGCGACCGTCTTCGCCATCAGAATACGGAATATCAAACACAATGCTGGAGGTTTGGACCGAATTTGTTAGCCTTCCCACTCCCGCCATCTTCGCTTCTGGAACTGAAACTGGCCTTTCCGATCACCAATTGGACTTCAACGGTATGATGATAGGACCTGGCAAAGCATTTTTGTTGGGGGACGGTTCTGAACCCGCGATTCGCGTTCAAAAGCAATGGATCCAAACGGAAGGCCGCACGTTCCTTGTTGAGCAAGTGCCCTATGACTCAATTGCCACGCAACTTCAGCAACTTCCAACCTCTTCCAGTGGCAGCGGAGGCGCAGGCGGGGCACAGGGCCAGCATGGAGCCTTGTCGCCAGCGTCACTGAAACTGCGGTTTGCGCAGACTATGACCAACGTCATGCAAGTTGCGCGGATCGACCCTAAGGGGAAGCCCGGATTTCTGATGGATTACGACCTGAGCAGTGCAACAAATTTTATATTTCAAGCGGATACGACGTACTATCTAAGCGGATCGGTCACCCTTTCGGGAAGCAACGTCTTCGAGGGAGGAGCCGTGCTGAAATACGCGACAAACGCTTCCCTAAATGTCTGGCCGACGGCATCGACACCAAGTGTCAGCTTTTTTAGCGGTGCTTACCGACCCATTACGTTTACCGCCAAGGATGACCGATCCATTGGTGCGACTATTAGCGGCAGCGCCAGCACTCCTTCGGGCTATTATGCAAATTCAGCACTGGTTCTATCCGGGCTTTCACCGCAAGTACCCTCGGTTACCCACATTCGAATCGCCTATGCGAAACAGGGAATTTCTTTGTCCGGAAATTCCGCGACAATCTCTGATGCGCAATTCATCAACTGCTCGAACGTGCTGCAACTCGCAGACTCGACCGTGAATCTGCGAAATGCGCTGATTGCAAACAGCCTGACCAACATAGCATTCGGTGGTAGCGGCACAGTGAATGCGGAAAACGTGACGTTCAGCGGGTGCAACTGTCTCGCCGCCTCCTCAGGTGGCTCATTGAACTTGACGAACTGCATTTTGGCGGATGTTACCAATCTGACAGCCGGCACGATTACCGTTGCAGCGGACACTAACGGGTTTTGGAACAGCCCTACGGTCGGGAACGTTGTCACAAATACAACTTACCCTTTCCAAACTGCCGGTGCAGGAACTTTCTATCTAGGAAATGGCTGCAACTTCCTGAATACGGGAACAACTTTAATTAATAGTAATCTCCTCGCTGCCCTTAAAACGAAGACCACATACCCGCCGACCGTTCTTTCGAACTTACTAATTTCGACCGATACGGTTCTTAGCCCCCAAGCACTACGTGACACAGATGTTCCAGATTTGGGGTACCACTATGACCCACTAGATTATGCGTTTTATATTGTCCAAGTCACCAACTCGACTTTGCGAATCCAGCCGGGCACAGCGCTGGCGATGGCAGGCTCGGCGGCGGGTTATGGTCTGGCGCCGAAAGCTGGCGGAAGAGTAATTTGTCAGGGGACTGCTACCAATTTTGTTGAAATCGCGCGCTATAATATGGTCCAGGAGCAGGGGAACACTAACTGGAATCCGATCTGTCGATCAGTCATAGCAAACGGTTGGACGGACACGCCGGCACCGGAACTTCATTTCAGTTTCACGGATTGGTCGATGCCCGCTCAGGATGCGAATCAATTCGAAACCTTTTACAACCCGTCGACGTTCTCATTTGCTAATTGTCAATTCCACGGTGGCAAATTTGATATCGAGGTTCCTGCCTTTGCCGTTACGAACTGCTTGTTTGAACGAGTCAATTTGACAATAACCGATGACGGCATTGGTGCAGACATTTCCGCCGTTATCCGAAATTCGCTGTTTTTTGGGGGTCAGCTTAATTTAACTCATGACAATGCCGACACGTGGCTGTTCCGCGACAACGCGTTCGATAATGCAGCGATTACACAGGACGGCGTCGTCGACGGCGCTTACGACGGCTACACAACAGGCTCCAACCGTTTAACGCCGACCAATGCGAACGATGTGGTCACCAGCACGCTAGTGTGGCAACCGAGCTTTTTAGGGAACTATTATCAGCCAACCAACAGCGCGTTCATCAATAAAGGGAGTACGAACGCGTCATCTGTCGGCCTCTATCATTTTACCGTCACGACAAACCTGGTCAGCGGCCTACAGATCAAAGAAACGAACAGCGTCGTGGACATTGGCTTTCACTATGTGGCCGTCGATGGCTCCGGCAATCCGATAGACACCGATCTCGACGGGTTGGCGGATTATTTCGAAGACACGAATGGCGATGGAACTAACAATCCCGGCGATCTGTCCGACTGGACAGATTATTATAACGGAGTACTCCCGAATCTCACAATTCTGAGCGGCAATAACCAGAGCGGAATGCCGACTAATTTCTTGCCATTGCCGCTAACGGCACTCATATCCAGTGGTACCGGCGCGCCTCTTGTAAGAGCGCCAGTTACGTTTAGTATCGCGGTGGGCAGTGCTCAATTAGCGGAGAATTTCGGCGGAACGACAGCCAGCAGTTTGCCTATTCGAAGCGACACAAATGGCGAGGCGCCAGCATTCCTTCTTCTCCCTTCGGGCTGGGGATTAACTAACGCCGTAACCGCTACGGCGACTTCCGGCACAAACAACGTCCAAGTCACCTTTTTCGCAACGAATCTTCCCCAACCTCTACTCTGGCTGAGGGCAGATATCGGGTGTGTGCTCGATGCTAACAGCAACGTCACCACATGGCACGACCAGAGTGGCAACGCTAATGATGCGTCTACGTGGGGCTCGTTTGCATACCCACGATGGCAAACCAATATTATCAATCAACTTCCAGCCGTCTATTTCGATGGAGATGGCCGCTTCTTCGCTCTTCCAAACGTTTTTAGTGCTCTGACTCAATCAGAAGCGTATGTTGTGTTAAAGGCTTACACGAATTACCCGACAGATGCAGCCCATGCTCTGTGGCATCTTGGTACGAGCGGTGCCAGTACATATTATCCCTATCCTTTTCAAGGTTGGGTTCAGGACGATTTCGGCAGTCCCACTATTCGGTCCCTCGCCACTCCACAACAATCACTGCAACAATTTCATCTTTATAGCGTTCTCTCAAAGACAAATGAATGGACTGCCCGGATCAATGGCAGAATCTCTTATTCTGTTCGCAATGGCTCGGTTGCGTTCCCGTCCAATCCGTATCTCGGTTACAGTGATCATGGCGTATATTTCATGGGTCACATTCCGGAGCTATTATTCTTCTCTCGAAGTCTCACTTCTGCTGAGCGCGAAGGTGTTGGAAGATACTTAAACGCTAGGTATGCCTGGATCACGAATGCTCCTGCTACTCCTACCGGGCTGACTACTGCCCCAATCTCTCCGACCCAGGTCAGCGTTGTTTGGACTAACGGTTTGAGCAGCAACACCGTTTCGTTTCAAATCGAGCGTAGGACGAACACCGGCCCTTACGTGCTGATTAGTTCCGTTCGGGATGCTACCTCCTACGTCGATACGAATGCTGCGCCTGGCTGCACGAACACTTACCGGCTTAGGGCTGTAAACTATGCTGGAATATCGGCTTACTGCGGGGAAATCTCGGCAGTCGTCTCTAATTCGGGTCCAAATTTGCCGTTCGGAGATCTTAAGCTTTGGCTGAAAGCTGATTCTGGGGTTGTGTTGACGAGAACTAACAACAGCTTGAATCAATGGCTCGATCAGAGTGGAAATACGAACCATTCTACTGCTGGCTCTGAGTGGACGCAACCGCAGTGGGTGGACAGCGGCTCTAATTCCCGTGCACTCGTACATTTCAATGGGAGTCTGGATCCTGCCCCATATCTTACTTTGCCAAACTTCCTTACAAGTCTCGACCAAGCCGAAGTGTACGTTCTGGTGAAAGCCGCTACCAATACACCACCCCAATCTAGACCGCTCTGGCATTTAGGGACATCTTCTTCCGCCACCTCCATAGCCGGCTCTATAGTTGACGATTTCGGTAGGTCGGATGGTGCTGCAATTGGAGTCCCGCTGCAGCGTGCCGACCAATTCCACATTTACAATGTCATTTCAGCTGTTGGCGAGTGGACTGCGCGTATGAACGGAAGAATCGTGTATACCGCAAACCATGCAGGGCCAAGTTTCCCGACCTCTCCAACTATCGGATATGATACACATGGTGATTATTTTGATGGAGACATCGCGGAGTTGCTGATTTTCAATCGTGTCCTCACACCTGATGAACGGGACGTTGTTTCTGTCTATTTGAACCGTAAGTACGCCTATCTCACCGCCTCGCCCCCGACGCCGGGAGGATTAACCATGACTGGCATTGCCCCGTATCTGGGAAATCTCTCGTGGACTAACGCAATAGTTACGAACACCCTTTTGTTCACTCTTGAACGCAAAACTGGAGCTGGCGGAACATTCGGACAAATCGCACAGGTCCGAGATGTGACTACCTTGCTCGATAGCAGCATTCTGCCCGGTCAGACCTACTACTATCGGGTCAAATCGTGGAATTTTAACGGAGAATCGGGATACTCCCCTGAGATTTCACCTCCAATCGTCACAATCACAAATCCACCTGTACAAAACATCTGTTCTCTGGGAACCAATATACCGGTCAGCGCCGCCGCGAGCGTGGCCAGCGGCTCAATTAGCCAGGTGGATTTTTCCCTTGGCAATACTAATTTTGCGACAGACACCACCAGCCCTTATTCCGTCACGCTGAATAACCCCGGTTTTGGCGCTTTCAGTTTGGCGGCTAAGGCTACAGATTCGAATGGCAATAGCTCCTTCTCGTTCCCCGTGATGATTGCAGTCAGTCCTGACACGGATGGCGATGGCTTTGATGATATGACAGAAATACTGCTGGGAACAGATCCCACGAATCCGCTTGATTATCCGCACACTCCGCCCGGAGATCCATCAGATCACACTGCACCGACTATTTTCCTCGATGAGCCGAGCAACGCAACCTTACTGCCATAACACCTTTTCAAAGCCATGAACTCCTTATTTGTTTCTAAGATGAAAACCCGACGCATTTCTTCCTGGCCGACGAAACTCATCGCAAGCCTTCTAATCGTGTTCCAGGTGATTGGTCCACTTAATGGGCAACTTTTTGCTATCGAGAGCAGCCAAGTCAAGCCGGCCTCGCCAAGCCCGACCAACGCGCAGCCCGAGTTCAAGGCCAACCGGGTGGGTCCCAATGTTTCCCGACCGTCAGCCACACCTCAGTTTTCGGATCCGCCCACGGATAATGAGATCTTCCGAGCCCACTTTTTTGCCGAACCGCTGGTGCCGACCGGGACGACCAGCCCGGGAGAAAACAAGGAGTTAGTTCAGTCGCTGATCGCTTTCAGCCAACGCCGTAATAATGACGATGTATCTGCGCTGAAAAGCTTCCTGAATGAGCATCCGAGTTCACCTTGGCGTTTGTCCTTGTTGACTGACGTCGGCATCTTCTACCGCTATACGGGGAACTTCCTTAAAGCATTGGATGCCTGGGAGCAAGCGTGGCAAATTGGGAAAAATGAAACTCAACCTGAAGTGGTCACAGTCGCAAACAGCGCCGTGGCCGAACTTGCAGAGCTCAATAGCCGGCTTGGACGGTATGAACGTCTAATACCACTCTTGGCTGAAGTTGAAGGCCGCAATTTTCGCGGTCCTACGGGCGAAAAAATACAGGGTGTGCGCGACGGCCTTTGGCTCATGCAAAATCGCCCGGAGAATTCGTTTAAGTGCGGACCATTCGCACTTGGTCGCATTCGAGCCCTCTCACATCCAACTGACGGCACTGATCCGAGAATCGCTGCTGCCCGCTCATCCACAAATGGGACGTCACTCGCCCAAGTCGCTGCGCTGGCGGACGAGTTGAAAATGAATCTTCAGCCCGCAAAACGGAACCCGGGAGCAGAAGTGATCGTCCCGGCTGTCGTGCATTGGAAAGCAGGCCATTACGCCGCACTAACAAAGGAGCGGGATGGCAAGTACTTAATTCAAGACCCGACATTCGGTAAAGACATTTGGGTTACCAGATCCACAATCGATGACGAGGCAAGCGGTTACTGTCTGGTTCGTTCTGGGGCACTGCCGGAACAATGGCAAACGGTGGAAGCGACCGAAGCCGCCAAAGTTTGGGGCAAAGGTCAAAGTTGGTACAGCGATCCAGAGCGAGACAAATGCAACGATAAGAAGACGGGTTCTAACTGCGGTAGTAAAGGCATGGCCCAATATGCTTTTCACGCCATGCTTGTGAGCCTTAACATCGTCGACACTCCAGTCGGCTACACACCACCACTTGGTCCTCCGGTCAATTTCCAGATCACCTACAATCAACGTGAAGCGAAGCAGCCGAATACATTCACGTATTCGAATCTTGGCAACAAATGGACATTTGATTGGCTGGCTTACATTGTCGATGACCCTCGCGATTCTTCGGCCGACGCTGAGTACTTTTTGCGCGGCGGAGGTACCGACCGATATACGGGGTCTACCGGTAGCAGATACGATTATCAGCAGGAGAGCCGCGGCGAACTCGATATAACTTCTGCGGTTCGGTACGATCAGATTTTTGCCGATGGCTCCAAAGAAATTTATGACCTGCCAGATGGCTCGACTTCATATCCGAGAAAGGTATTTCTCACCAAAGTAATTGATCCTGCCGGAAATGAGCTGACATTTAGCTACGATTCCACCTTTCGCCTAGTTTCAGCCACGGATGCGATCGGTCAGGTGACCACCGTCACGTACGGCTCGTCCGTCACCAACGACGCGCTTTATTACAAGATTACCAAGGTGACCGATCCGTTTGGGCGCTTCGCAACGTTCCAATATAACATCACTGGCCAGTTGACGAACATCACAGATGTCATCGGCATGAGCTCGAAATTTACATATGGCGATAGTGATTTCATCAACTCCCTCACGACGCCATACGGAACAACGACGTTCTCCAATTACACTAGCGGAACAACTCGGGTTCTGGAGGCTACTGACCCGCTGGGGCAGACAGAGCATTTGGAATACAAGGACCAGGCGGCGGGAATTGCGCCGTCCGAAACCTTTAAGCCGATCGGACTGGACACGGATAACCTGCATTTCGTTTGGCGGAACTCGTTTTATTGGGACAAGAAGGCCTGGCACGATGCGCCCGGAGATTACACAAAAGCACACAATTACCATTTTCTTCATCACGACGACATAACTACTTCGGGAATTCTTGAAAGCGAAAAACCGGCGCTGGAGAGTCGAATCTGGCTCAATTACGATGGCCAGCCGCCGGGGGGGCCAAATGCCGAGGGAACAAACGGGACACCAACAAGAATTGCCCGTGTCCTCGATGATAACAGTACTCAGTTATATCAATTCACTTACAACCAACTCGGTCACATGACGCAATCCATTGATCCGATTGGCCGCACCACCCTTTACACCTACGCAGGTAATGGCGTCGATCTGACAGCAGTTCGAGTCGTAAACGGGGCAGGCAACGATCTAATTGCCAGTTTTACGTACAATTCGAAACACTTGCCGCTGACTGTAACTGACGCCTCCGGACAGGTTACACATTTCGCTTACAATTCCCATGGTCAAATGACGGGAGTTACTAATGCGCTGGGTCAGAGTACAACGATCTATTACAATGACAGCGGTCTGGTTACCAACATCATCGGCTCCGTTTCCGGGACGACGAATGGCTTCACGTACGACGCCACCAACCGCGTCCGAACAGTAACTGATTCTGACGGCTACACGGTAACGTACGACTATGATGTCTTCGACCGTCCGACAAAGATTACTTTTCCTGACGGAACCTACGAGCAAATCATCTACGACAAGCTCGATCCTATCCTGACGAAGGATTGCCGGGGCCACTGGAGCCGGAGTACCTATGACGCTTTGAGGCGACTAACTGCAGTCGAGGATGCATTGGGCCGTATTACTCGGTTCGACTGGTGCAATTGCGGAAGCCTAAGTAGCGTAACCGACCCGCTGGGCCGAACAACCACCTGGCTGAGAGATTTGCAAGGCAGGCCAAGCACGAAAATTTACCCTGATGCAAGCCAAACAGTTTATAGCTATGCTGCCACTTCCTCGCGACTCGCATCCATTACTGACGCGAAAAACCAGACGACAATTTACGATTACCGACTGGACAACAATATTCGTCAGATCACTTATTCCAACGCGGTTGTCATCACGCCGAATGTTTCTTTTACGTACGACACGAATTACAACCGTCTGCTGACAATGACGGATGGAACGGGAGTGACGACTTACAGTTACAATCCTATAACGGTATCTCCGATGCTTGGTGCGGGCCAACTGGCGAGCGTCGATGGGCCGCTTTCAAACGACACCATCAATTACTTTTACGACGAGCTTGGGCGTAGCACAAATCGGACGATAAATAACGTCGCAGAAGTGGCAACGCTGGACGTGCTCGGGCGCCCAACCATAATCACAAATGCATTAGGCCGATTCACTAACACTTATGTTGGACTGACGAGCCGGATCGCGACGAACTTTTATCCGAATGGCCAGACAAAGGTCATGAGTTACTTCGGCACCGGCGGCGACCTTCGATTGCAGACAATTTGGAATCAGAAGGCGAACGGCAGCACGATTTCGAAGTTTGATTATACTTACGATGCGGATGGACAGATTCAAAGCTGGACGCAGCAGGCCGATGCGAATAATCCGACTGTTTGGAGTGCGGAGTATGATTCTGTGGATCAATTGGTTGGGACGGGAATTCATACAAACACAGTCGCAGGTTCCCTAGTTAAGCAGTTTGTTTATGGCTATGACAAAGCTGGGAATCGCACCAGCGAATCAATCCAGAGCGGTACCGGCAGTCCGGCGGTTAACAATGGCGGTTTCGAGAACACTCTAAACCAATTAACCAGTCTCTCGGCAGGCGGGGCTGTTCGGTTCAAAGGCCATCTGAGTGAGACCGGTATGGTGCTGGTTGCGGGCAGCCCAGCCGCGATTAGGGGTTACACCAATTTCAGCGCTTATACCCAGCTCTCGGTTGGCACAAACACTAATAGCATCGTCGCCACAGATCTGAATGGCAATGTCACTTCGAACCGTTATCAGGTGGTGATAACAAACAATGGCGTGGCGCAGACGCTCACCTACGACCGGAATGGAAACCTGACGAGCGCAGTTTCGGCGTCGCTTACAAACACGTACGAGTGGGATGCAGTTAATCGCATGACGGCGATTAGTTCCGGCACGAACCGCAGCGAGTTTACTTACGATGGCCTTGGCCGAAGAGTTCGGATTGTCGAAAAAACAAACGGCGTGGTCCAAAGCGATAAGCGATTCCTTTGGTCTGGCCCAGGTCTGGGAGAAGAGCGGGACTCAACGGGCAGTACGGTTAACAAGCGATTTTTCGACGGCGGCGAGCAAGTTTCCGGCACAGCGTATTTTTTCTCTTCCGATCATCTTGGCTCGATTCGCGAGATGAGTGACTCGTCTGGCACGGTCCGGGCACGCTACGATTACGATCCTTACGGACGGCGGACGAAGCTGGCAGGTGATTTGGAAAGTGATTTTGCGTTTACCGGGCATTATTTTCACAGTGGGAGCGGGCTGCATCTGGCGATGTATCGCGCCTATGATGCAAACACGGCGAGATGGTTGAGCCGCGATCCCGCGGAGGTGGGAATCAACTATTACTCCTATGTTGGGAACGACCCATTAAATCTCGTTGATTCATTGGGGCTGTGCGACTCAAAACCAGACTCCGATGATTTTTGGGTGAACGTCTACGAGCACGGGGCCAGTGATGCCGGGAAGTTCTTCAAGCAACTCGGGCAGGACGCACTTGGAAGCGCTCTTGGTATGCTGCAGTTAGCAAACCCTCTCAAGATGGGCCCGCTAGGAATCCTCTTTAACAGCCTTGAGGCGTTGGATAAGGTCGCCAACTTCGCTTCATACCTAGGCACTTTGTCAGCCGATGCCTGCGAGCGGCAGAGATTATGGGACCGTTTTAAAAACAAAATGACCAGTCCGGAGGGTATCGCTGACATGACATTTTTCATTGAGTCATATCTGGCATCAGAATGGCTTAATTGCAAAATTAGTGGCGGCTGCTTTGTGGCGGGCACCGTTATCGCCACCCCGGATGGGTCCAAGCCGATTGAGGAGATTGAGCCTGGCGACGAGGTTCTCTCATGGGACGAGAGCAGCGGTGAAGTGATGACGAACACCGTCGTTAGGACATTCATTCGCTATGCGGATGAAACCATTCAGTTGCAGGTAGGCGACGAAACAATCACGACGACGCCGGAGCATCCGTTTTGGCTTGAGAATATTGGTTGGTTGCCAGCCGGTATGTTGCGCGCGGGGGACAGATTAGAAACGGAGAAGGCAGCCGGTGCAATCGTGATCGATGTGAAGCGCAAAAGTGACCATTCGAGTGTTTACAATCTTGAAGTTGCAGAAGGGCACAGTTACTTTGTCTCTGGGTTTTGCCTGCTCGTCCATAATACTTGTGGTCCCCTCCCCGAATCAAACCCCCAGTGGGGCAAGAACCGGGTAGTTAAAGAGTTGCAAGATCGTGGGTACGTCTACGAAGGCCCAACAACGAGTGAGAACGGGCTCATGTATAAAAACGCGACAACCGGAGAGGAGCTTAGAGTCATGCCTAGTCCGGAGAGACCGCCGTATCGAGGAGAACCACTGGAAAAATTCCAAAATGATTGGTATTATCGTTATCGTAGTGGCCCTGATCAGCCTTGGGGCCCTCACCAGACGTTGCCGAACCCAAGATTTAAGAAATAGTTTTCTAACATGAGCAGTCTGACAAGTCTTCAACGCCGCATTCTTGTTGCATTCGAGGAAGCTGGCGAGGAGAACTTCACAGCGTTGACCAATACTGTAAACAAACCATTGGGATTGCCGGCGGAACTTCGCCACATGCAAGATGCGCTCAAAGAACTTCTAGAAGCCGGCCTTATTCAGATGGCTGAATCGAGGGATGTGGCATCGCGTATGTGGGTCCCAGTTCCAATGGCGACGGCTTCTGTACTAATTGGTGCCTTAGAGACAGCTTGTACTTGGTCGCAGCGCGAAAACTTATGGATCTGGAATCGAGGTCCGGTGCGCTTGCAAGTTTTGATTACCGAAGCCGGTAAAGAGCGCTCGCGAGAAATTTTGTCAAAAGAGGGATGGTCAGAAGGTGGCCTTCGCAGTTAAAGGTCTCAGCTCCCGCACGAGTTGCGGCAGTACTTGCGGAACACATTTCAGGAAGTGCAGTTGCTTGTTGCTTTGGCGAGATCGCCAATCCTCGGCATTTACGGAATGGTTCCTGCTTTGTACAATACAATATGCGACACATATTGACAGTTTTCGGGATCCTTTTGCTTGGGTTCGCTGGTCTGAAGACGTATGTAGTCTTTCACCGACCGGACATAGGGCCGGAAATGATGGCGGACGCTACGTTCGCGGTGCTAGTGGCGATAGTTTGTTTCGCCATCGGAGCCAAATTGAAGAAACGGAATGAGGCCAAGCAGTAATAAAGTCTATCCGCATCTCGAATTACCGAAACGGGGTCCGGCGAAAGTATTTCGACGCCTCCAGCGTCGATGATGAGGGCACCTGCTCTCTGGACAATCCTGCGGCGGCATGATTCGTGCATATTTCCGACCCTGGAAGGCACAAGTTTGTACTAGTTTCTTTGGTCTTCTTTCTCGCCGGTGTTTTCATTCGACAAGTGTTTCCAATTCAGAGTCCGATTTATGACTACCTATTCCGGCTGCTGAAGCGCCGATGGCAGACGTCGCGGCCAAGCTGGCCGAGTTGGTCGTCATCTAGCTCTATTACGAAGTCGCTGTCATGCCAGAAGTTTCTTTGCTCTCCAAAGAGATTAAGGTATCCGACTAGAAGAAGCTTGAAGCTGAGAAGACCCGACTATTGTTAAGGAATTTGATGAAGCTCTTGAGAATCTTAGCCGCTCGTCAATCGAATGGTTCGACTGTGAAGCCTTGGAACGCGCCACGCCATCGGCCGCGGTAGTCTCATTATTCTAGATGCGATTGTTCCGAAACTCAACGCAGGAGAACGGTATGAGTTTCCCATTCGTGAAGCTGAAACATTGGCCTGGCACCTTCTAAGCATCGAGCACCGAC
>Ga0170475_112558271_pt1 | contig 12943 bp, 9 predicted proteins | sample Soicark_Litter_5_FD_111474 | JGI IMG/M metagenome (GOLD analysis project Ga0170475, IMG submission 111474) | Avena fatua rhizosphere microbial communities from Hopland, California, USA. Combined Assembly of 48 SPs | reverse complement strand
TGGCAAGCCAGAAACGCGGGTAACGGACGCCAAAGTTAATTGCGGTAATTTCAGAGGGCTGCACAAAATGCCATTAAATGTCGCCGGAATTTATTTTATATGAGTAACTTTGCTAGGCGAAGGGCGCAATGGATTCAACCGTTTCGATCCCAAGCATGCCTTTCCAGGATGTCGGTCAGTCCAGTGGGTCATTCAACAACAAGAACTTCAAGTACCCCGGCTAATAGCGTGGGTATTCCGGGACATATACCATGAAAGTCAATTTATTTAAAAAAAATAGGTTTTTTGCATTTGCCCTGGCAGCACTTCTATTTGGCTTGAGCATATGCGAAGCTACCACCACGTCCAATGGCGAGATCATCGCGGACACATTTATCGATTTTGAAAATGTAGCCAATGGAACTGTCGTCACGCCGGATATTCTTTACAAGGTTACAAAAGGCAAGACCTGGAATGGCTGGACCATCAATGTAGGCTCGTCCCTCTCCCCCGGTCAGAGTCAGTATCTCACTATCACGAGTGCGGCTAGATCTCCTTATCCGTTACCGGTTTCCATTAACGGCGTTTCTTATTCTGGAGGTGGATCGCTCGGCCTGCGTTCCGTGATGGGCGATAACAATATAATCCAACTGAATATTCCCGCTCCAGGCTATTACCAGTTCAGCGTTGGATTCTTCTTTCGTTTCAATGGCGCCCAGGTCAATTGGCTGCCGCGCAATGTTGTCGGCCTTCGCTCATATCCGGACGGCAACTATCAGTTCTTGAATTTCTACGACTATCCCCAACCGTTCTGCCATATACACTGGAAGCCATTTCCAAGTTCAACCAATGGCGTTGGCGATCCCATCGATTTCAACCGTGGCCAGTGGTACTGGATGACCATAAAGTATGGTGCTGCCAATCAGACCACCCAGCTGAATGTCTATGATCCCGCAGCGAACTATGCCCTCATCGGTACTTCAACGGGTCTTGTTACTGGCGGCACCAACGGCGTGTCGACGGTCCAATTCGGTACCATCCAGTATGCGTCCGGCGCCAGTCAAAGCGTCGATTTCGACAATATCGTCCTGGACACGACCGGCAGTTTCCCCTTGGTGCCGTCCACGCCGACTTCGGATACAACTCCCCCATCCATTCCGACCGGATTGACCGCCTCCGGGGTCACCTCGAACAGCGCAATCTTGAATTGGAATGCCTCGACTGATGGAACGGGCGGCAGCGGTGTTGCGGACTATCAAGTGTTCAGGGGAGGAAGCCTGGTCGGGTCGCCGACGACGACGTTCTTTACCGATTCCGGATTGCAGTCGAGGACGACCTACAGCTATACCGTGAAGGCCGTCGATCGGGCCAACAATGTGTCAGCCGCTTCAGCACCGCTGTCTGTCACTACCGCCGCTCCGGACACAACGGCTCCGGTCACCTCAATCAGCTCGCCGGCCAATGGCGCGACGGTGTCGAACACCGTTTCGGTCACTGCGACTGGCAGCGACAACGTGGCCGTCACCAAGGTCGAGTTCTACCTGGACAATACCTTCGTATCCGCCACCAACACTTCGCCCTATTCCTGGAACTGGAACACGGCAACCGCCGTCAACGGGTCCCACACCCTGACCACCAAGGCCTATGATGCCGCGGGCAATGTGGGCACGAGCACAGCGGTTGGGGTAACGGTCTCGAATGTGGCCTCAAATCCTTCGGTTGCTATCCTTCAGAAGAATTCGAATACGACCTCGGGCGCCTCGAAGTTGACTACCGCTTTTGCCTCGGCGAATAAAGCCGGCGACTTGATCGTTGTTGCCGTATCGAGCTATCCGGCGGCTCCCAGCGCAACAGCCATTACCGACACCCTCAACAATACCTACACTCTTGTTGGCCCGGTCACGCACACCATTTCTGGCGGTTACGTTGCGATCTACTATGCCAAGAACAGTAAGTCGGGGAATAATTCGGTAAGTTTTTCAGACAGCACTTCCAGCCAGAAGTCCATGGTCATTGCCGAATTCAGCGGCCTCAATGCAACAGCGCCTCTCGATGGCGCCGCCGGCGCCTCCGGTACCGGATCGGTTCAGATCTCAGGGACCATGGTACCGACGGCCGTCGGGGATCTTGTCATCGGCGCCGGCACCCACGATCGAACCGACGTAACCTCGCCGGGGGCAGGGTTCACAACTATTGCGATCGCCACTGAAGACGATGCCTCGCATCAGCCCCTGGCGATGGAATATATGGTCAAGGGTGACTCAACTCCCGTTGCAACCAGTTTCACGACAATGCAAGGCTCGACCTGGGCGCAATTAGGTGCTGCCTTCAAGAAATGATCTCCATACAGTTGCATCGGCCAGGCCATCTATCTCTTGGAGCCTCTTCTGGCCTGGCTGATGCGACCCGAAGGCACTATGCCGCTAGACCGCACCAGGAAGCATGGATTTCATCTACGCGACATTGGCTCTGGGCCGGGATGTTTGCGGGTTGTATGTTATCCCTGACACTTTCGGTGTTTCGGCACTGGAACCGGGGTAATTTGCCATGACCAGCAAAAGGCCAAACCAGATGAGATTCAGTCGGCCGACAATGGCTTCCGACAGGCAATAAACGACTCCAAGGAGCAGGAAAGCGATACCAAACCCGTTGCCGCTTCCGTTGATACCGTTATTTAGTCTGACCAGGCATTTCACTAGGGCAGACCAGACCATCAGCACAAATATGGACAAGCCGATAAATCCGCCGTTCAGGTAAATCTCCAGGTACCCGTTATGGGCTTCGTTAAGGAGATAGTGGTAAGCCTGGGAAAGCCGCTCTGCCCGCTCTCCGATCCAGAAACTGTAAAACCCGGTACCGACGATGGGATTGGTTTTCTCGCTCAGCACGGCATTCCAGATATCGGTCCTACCGGTAAACGACGAGTCACGCCCCAAAATTCCCGTCATGACGTCCCGGATGCTCCAGATGCTGTCCAATGCCGCAAATAGCCCAGTTCCCACGCCCACGGTGAGCGCCAGGGCAACGGCATTTTTTCTGAAGCATTCGTAGCGAAAAATGAGCAGGATCGCGGCCGCGATTGCGCTGCATAGAACGGCGGTGGCAGAGTCAGCCTTGACGAGAAGCCAGCCTGCCATCCCCAGTAGCAGGGCATATACAAGAATCTGTTTTCTCCTGTCCTTCCGTTCGGGTTCGTCGAGGCGTTCGATCAGCGCCCACAGGAGGCATACGGCACAGGTGGCCACCGTCATCCCCAGCAGGTTCTTGTTGGTGGTCACTCCGCAATAATAGGCATGCCCTGTCCAACGGTCGTAGTAACGCCCGAGATCCGGGAAATACTTGATGAAGACGACCGATAATGGCACCAGCACATAGCTGCAACGGAGCATCACTGCCTTGACCGCCTGACCCGGATCCACCTCGCTCAACACGATGAGCACCATGACGAGATTGCCGAACTCCTTAACCCAGCGCTTGAAGGAGATGAACGTATAGTCCGACCACAGGACGCTGATTCCGAAATAGGCGAAATAGGCGACCAGCCACTTGTTTCTTGTGCAGAACTCCCACCAGTTCACCTTTCTCGAAAGAAGCACCAGCAGTCCGGCGAAGATCAATATCTGGTAAATCAGCCGATCGGCGGGGCTGCCATCGAGATAGTCGGCACCGCCATCCACCGCCGCCGAAGACGAGAACCAGAAGGACACCGGCCTGGAACCGATGATCAGCACCCAGATCAAGGGAATCCAGAGCCCGGAAGAAAGTGCCGGGCGCCAGCGTCTGTCCCAGCGGAAAAGAACCGCGATACAGAAGAAGCAGACGATGAGCGCAATGTTGGAAGGCATACGGGAGCCTAAGGCGGCGGCGCAAATTGATCGAACCGGAATCGGAATTGCCGGAGAAAAAGGCCGGCTGCGCCCCCCCTTCTCATGGCGATCCTCTCCTTCATCCTTGGTCCCCCGACGGGATCGCGGCCGACGCCGGATCGGATCTCCGTTCCAGATTTCTCATTTGCTTGTCCCAGGCGCACTGCATCCGCGCCTTGAATTTTGGCAGCACGAGTTCCATGCGTTTCGCAGTCCGGGGCCCGAAGAGCCACTCGGCCCACCGATATTTCCATCGGCGAACCGGAAACTCGACGCGCCCCCCCAGTTCCCTTGCGATGCTTTCGAGCTCTTCGAGGATATCCGGCCTTTGAGGGAAGAAACTCGGCGACCAGGTTCGGATGTAGTTGAGGCAAGCCCGGCGTACCCGCTCGCTCTCTTCCAGGGATCGAAGGTATTCAATATGCAGTTTCATCGAGAGCAGCATCGAATCCATCCGCTCGTTGGAGGTGCCGATATGGCTCAGCCGGCCGGAAGGAAGGTTCCGGTAATAAACTCCCGCGCCCGGAACGAAGCGCACTCCGTCGCTCGCCAGCAGGACCCGGCAGAAATACTCGCCGTCGTCGTCGCTGCATAGCCGCTTATCCCAGGGGCCTGCTGCTTCGGCCAGTTCGCGGCTGGTCAGCCATGTGGCGGTCTGCATGTACAGGTTCTCGCCCATTTTGCGGAGTAGCCACTCCCCCGGCGGGAGGTCGTTCCACAGGGGGGTCGGGATGAATCTGGCGCGGTGGGGACGGTAGGCGAAGTAGGCCCAGGGCGAAGACAGCAGGATACCCCGGCCAGCCCGTTCCGCGACCCGCATCTGCTCCGTTATCTTGTCGGGCGCGAGGAGATCATCGGCATCCAGCCATTGGATGTAGTCCCCCCGGCAGAGGGAGTAGGCCGTGTTTCTTGCGGCGGAGGCGCCCCCGTTGGCCTGGACGACAACGCGTACGCCCTGGGAAGCGAACTGCCGGGCGATCGACGGGGTCCTGTCAGCGGACCCGTCGTCGACCACGATGATCTCCTTGCATGGCCAACTCTGCACCAAGGCTGAACGGAGGGTGTCGGCAATCCATTCCTCCGCGTTGAAGGCGGGTATGAGGATCGATACCAGCGGATGCGTGCGAGCCATGATTTTAGGACCGGTTGAATCGAAACATGACCGAAACCCCCGAGGCTGCCCTCCCGGCGCGGCATGGCCGCGTCGTCCCCGGACGGCGAATTCCCCGGCGGGAACGGCAGGTCACCTGAACACCAGGACATAGGCGTAGTAATCGAGATTTTGGGGCTCGAATTTTTCCACCACCGTGTAGTTCGCCTCGAGGAGCGACAATATGGGCCTGGCCAATTTGCTGGCGAATTCGCTCGCATCCACGATGAAAACGCCGCCGTTGTCGGACAAATAGCCGCGGTACCTGTCCAGGGTCGGTTCTATCCGGGAATAGGGCAGGTAGTAGATGCACTCCCTAAAGACAATGACGTCATGCTTCTTCTCCGGGACATAGGACTCGATGCTGCTTTGGATATATTTGTTCTTGCAGGAACGGCCGCAGTGGATGCTCCAATCCTCCGCCTTCTTTATGGCCACCGAAGATATGTCTATGCCGGTGTAGTCGGCATATCTGTTCATATCGATTTCGTTCCCCGTGTTACCCGCACCGCACCCAAGGTCAAGGACGCTTCCATTCCGGCAGTATCGCTCGATGAAACGATACACGTGGGCATCCGGGGTTTTTTCGCAGTGTCGCCACTTCCCCGACTGGTACTCGTCGTTCCACATGGTCTGTTTCAGGGCGGCGGGCCCCCACTTCTGCTTGACGGCACGAACCATGTTGCTGAACTTTTGCATGCTAGGTCTCCAATAAGCTTTGGTACACATCCCGAGTGATATCTCCCACCCGGTCCCATGAATGTCGCTCGAGGGCACGATCCCGCACTGCACGCCGGGTTTTTTCGGGCTCCCGAAATAGATCGCTCCGGAAGTAGGCGGCCATCGCCCTCGCCATGTCTTCCGGGTCGTTGCGCCGGCACACGAGGCCCGTCCTGCCCTCCAGAATGTCTTCTTTGAAGGAGCCGACATCGGTGGCGACGACCGGCATTCCGAAGTTGTAGGCCAGAAAGAGGATGCCGCTCTGGAAGATGTCCCGGTAGGGAAGGGCCAGCAGGTCCGCGCCCTTGAAATACAGCTCGGTCTCCTCGTCGGGGATGTACTCGATCTTCTGAATGACCTGTTCTTGAGCAAGGTCGCGCCGGATCGTCTCCTGTATATCCCGCAAGTACTGGTCACACCCGCCCTTCGGCAGTCCGGCGATGATCAGGCGGTAGCGGGCATTGCCGTGGTCCAGCCTCTTGAAAGCCTCGACCAGGAGATCGAGTCCCTTGTATGGGGCGATCGCGCCAAAGAACAGGATTGCTCTGTCATCGCCGCCGAGGCCGAGCCTGCGCTTGGCTTCGGCGCTGCTGAGATCCGTGTCGGGAACCGCGTTGTTTATCCCATAGGGAATGACCGTCACCGCTTTCTGGTTCACGCCGAAATCGTTGACGAGTTCGGCCTTCATGGCAGGCGTATGGACGAAGATATGGTGGGAAAGCCTGTATTGGACAGCCAGGGTCAAGCGGTTGAGCAGGGAGTCGGTCGCATCCCGCTTGCCGATATTGACGTTATGGGCCGTAAAGACGATTTTTTTCCCCAACAGCCGGTAATACGCCATCAAGAGGGTGCGGTCCAGGGTCTCGAACTTGTTGTTCCACAGAATGTGGAACAACTCCGGTTTCGCCGAATAGGCATACCGGATTAGCCGGCCGTAATAGCGGGTAACGCGCGCGATCTTGGCCGGCAGGCGCGCTTCCCGGCTCCGGTCACCCTGCAGGTTCAGGAACCTCGCCCGGGGTGGATCATGGAAGGTGGGACAGTCGACCGCATCGCTGCCGATAATATCCAGGCAGACTTCCCTTGCCATCAGGCCGGTCGCCAATCCATAGGCATAGTGCCTGTCCTGGCCGCCGGTGAGCAGGCCAACGTCAATGCACTTCGTGGTCTGCATGTCTCGTAAATTACTCATCGCCAATGCTTCCGGAAAATTTATCCTGACATCCCGAAACCGCTAGTCGGTTCCCAGCGGGCTCGATACCGGCTGGTTCCCTAGCGCCTGGGTGGCTCCGCGTCCGGGCTTCTTCCCCGCTTCGTCCCCTGAAGCCCGCGAATATCCCGATACCGGAGGAGACGGCCGGATGTAGGCCAGATAACGATTCATCTCCCGCCGCAAGCGGTACCAGACTCCTTGGAGCACTTCCCAGACAGCATCCCGGCGGCTCCGCGCAAAGCCCGTACGGCTTCTAAAGCTGTTGTAGAAGGCGGCATTGACGCTCAGGCTGGTGACCTTCCATGGTTTGGAACTGGTTACGAAGTGGACAATCCCAGGGCGTTCTGCCGGAGGCGTACCCGCCAGCCTTTTCCTGTAGTGCTCCTGGAAATTCCACCGCCTGTCGAGCTGCTTCCAACGAGCATCGCATACGACATTAAGCGCATCTTGATCCGCATAGGGCGAAAGGGGATGCTTTCTCAGATAAGCCAAGGCTCTTTCAGAGACACCCTCCTTACGCCATCGCTGAAGATCGATGAGCAGTACCCCGGCATTGAAATAGCTGCAGACGCGGGGGATCTCCTCCAAGCCGGGCCGATCGCTTTTCAATTGCGGATCCAGCCCGTCCAGGACGGCCCCGAGTACTGCGCCTTCCAGATTCGTTTCCCAAAGCTCGCTCAGATCGTTGAGGACAAGAATATCCGCATCCAGATAAAGGACCCGAGATACTGTGTCCGGGAAAATCCGGGGAATCAGGAAACGGGCATAGGTCATTGCCGAGATATAGTCCAAGGTCCCGAAATCGCGGAATGCCTCCAAGTCCACGGTCACCCAACGGATGGAGGCCGAGCCCTTCGGGAGCGATGCCGACACCTTCTCCCGCATCGATTCGGAGAATTTGTCTATAAGCACATGGAATTGAAGTGGCCAAGCACTCCGATTTGCCTCGACGATCGATCTCAGAGCAGTTGCAAGCGGCATTGCATATCCCTGGTCGCACGCCAGCACTATGGGGCAATGGACCCGGTAAACGTCAGCCATGGCACCACTCCTTGAACGCGGAATTGATCACGGGGCTCGTGAAGGCGATGCTGTTGCTAACCCTACGCATTGGCAAACCCAAAAAGTGAGAGATGAAGTTTCATTTCCAACGAGCATCCATCCGCGTACTTATCGGAAGGCACTACGGAGCGGCCCAGCTACCCTGCCCAGCATCGCGATCAGGAGCAGACGCCAATGCTGCTGCCGGAATGGCGCATGTCCAATGGCACGCCAGGCGTATCGCCGGGCATGTGCATAGTTCCCTGCCGCTTTGGCGACGAATGCCCTGTAATGAAGCACCGTTGCTGCCTTGTCCGACGGGTTCCCCCTCACGCTGGTTGCGGGGCAACAGGCCATGGCCTGCCAAAGGCTCAAGCCGATATCCGCATGGGTCGTTTGGCATTGAGAGTTTGGAATTGCCTGTGGGCGGTGCGCCAAACCGTCTGCTTCCCGGTACATGGCAGCCAGCCGATCGAGCCATCCTTCGCCGACGTGATCGACCAACAATCGCTGGCGCAGCACCTGTCCAAGCTCGATCCGGTGCCCGGGTTTTCCAATGAATTGACATGCCCGTTCAACATACTCGTGCTCATCACCAGGATTGGTCAGCAGATCTCTTAGCGCATCGTCGTTTGCCACTAGCATGGGCGCCAGGGGGCTGTAGGCCGGCACGACCGGGAGTCCTCTCAGCGCCGCCTCCAGCAAGGCTGTCTGCGAACCGTACGGGAAACTCTCCAAATAGACGTCGGCGGCCATACGATACAAGGTGGGGTTATCCACCCTGCCAACAAAATGAAGACGCTCGTGCGGCCGACAACGCAGGTAAGGAGCCATCCCTTGCGCTGACGCCCCCACCACATATAGATGGGCCTTTGTATGACTATCGAGAATCTTGTTGGCTGTTGCCACGAAATCGTACGAGCCGCAGGGCCGATACTTTATGTCCCGACCGACACTAAGCAAGACGATCTGGTCAGCCCCTATCCCTAACGCTTGGCGAGCCGCGTGCCGAGAGGTCTCACCGGCAGAATCGACAAGAGGAATGGGAAGAATGGCATTGCGACGTAGAAATCTTCTTGCTGCCGTATGGTGTGCCCCGAGGCTCCGCAGGTTGACCAGCATGTCTGCGATGGTCCCGCCTAACCAGAACATGTGGTCAGCATGGTCGACAATCACTACAGGTGGGCACGAATCGGTTGCGAACGCGACAACCGGCACAACATCAGGACAAATAACATGCAGCACCACCAAATCTGCGGTCCTTCTCGCCAACTCTCTCAGCCACCATGCTTTTTCCAGAAGGGATCTTGCCGGCGGCAGGACAATCAAACTGCCTCCTTCATGCTTAAGCGCCTCTTGCCAGACGTCCGGCACCTCGGATTGCTGATTCAGCAGGACTACCGAATGGCAGGAACTCTTGTCGTTTCGTACCCATTGATAAAGAAGCGGGGAGTGTCCTCCGAGCGCAAGGGACAGGGTCACATGGAGAACTCGGCGGCGGCCTCTTTCACGGACAACGGGAAGCTGAAAATCACCTGCCACAGATACTGGTTTTTCCAGATCTGCACCCAGTTCCAGGACCGGGTTTTCTAGCATCCCATCAGCAAACCTGCCAGGATGGAACTGCATTGCAAAAGTCGCGACATTTTGAAGCCGATGGAGGACAGCCTCCTTAGTGCCCATCTGCAGCTTCATCGACTTTGGCTTCTCGACAAGCCATTCATAGGTTTCACTATTTGCCGTCAAGAAATCAGCATCGATCCCGCTGGCCGGCGAAGGCGCATGCACCGGCGACAGTATTTCTGCCGGGGCTCTAATAAGCTTCGAGTCCCAAGACTCCCGGAAACGTGATTCAGGCGACTTTGAGCTTGTCCTAACTAGATCGGTTGGCACGATTGCTTTTCCTTCATTCACTTGAAGCATGGCGACGCATACGGCATAGGGCGAGCAATCGCTGTATTGGCCTCGGCATCTCTTCCACAGGAACAAGGCTCACCAACGCACGAAGTGAATATATTCCGCTCAGAAGAGTGGCCAATGCCCCGACCGCCATTCCGACCGGGAATGAGTGCATGAGCAGGGAGTAGAACACCGGGGTGATCAACACGAGGAACAACAGCCCCGTCTGCCTGTTGGCAGCTGACCACCGAAACCCGGTGAGGTGACGGACGCAGGGATAAATCAAGGCGCCATGAAAGACATATGAGCCGAAGAAGGCGATGCCCGCACCGGCGCCACCAAAAATCCCTACACATACCCATGCAAGGCCAAGATGGACAACTGTCCACGCAAGCTCGGTCCAGAAAAAGAAACCTTGCGCACCCTTCGCCAGGATAATGAACCCGATCGGCCAGATAACGACGCGAAGGGCCATGCCCAGGCAGATCCAGCGCAGGATTTCCGCCGCCCCGGTGAATTTCGCGCTGTAGAACAATTCGATGATCAGCGGGGAGAATGTCAGAGTGGCTATGATCCCGGGTCCCGCCAGCAGCAGACTGACTTGCGCCTGCTCATTCACCATCCGGTTGCATGCCTCATTGTCCTTGGCAACGCCCGTCAGGCGGGGATAGAAGTCGGTGCCCATGGCCTGCAGGATAAATCCCACATACAACCCACCCAGGGTCCATGCCGACTGGTAAAACCCGGCGGCTTCCACGCCGGCTCTCTGCAGGAGGATCAGGCGCACGACATAGGCCGCTCCACTCATCATGAGCGCACTGGCCATGAAGGCGAAGCCCAGCTTCAACAATTCAACAGCATGGCGGCCGACTTCAGAAGCATCGAGACTGATTGCCGCCAGGGGAATCTTTCGTGCGTACCACCAGGAAAGAAGCGCTCCCATCGCGGCGATGCCGACGAGGGCGAAAACCACCCCCCGTTCCCCATATAGATAGACGATGGGAATACTGATCGCCGTTCCGAGAACGGAACCCAGAATCCCCATCTTGGCCAGGTCCCCAATGCGCCGCATCCCCTGGATCAGGGCTCCCTGTCCCCCCGCCACGCAGGCGAAGAACACCACGAAGGACAGCACAACGATGGAATCCCCGTGCTCGTCGCTCGCGAAAGTCCAGTTGGACACCTGCCCGGCAAGCAGGGCCAGGAGCCCGGCTCCAAGCAATCCCAGGAGCACCGATATCCGTCTCAGCACCACGGCTGTACGTGCCAGCTGCTCGGGCTTTCCCGAACCGGCGGCTTCGGCCATCTGGCGTACACCGCTGCTATTCACGCCCAAGGTCGCAATGCTGCTGGCAAGGTCCGTGATGGAGTTGTACAGACCCATCAATCCGAAGCCGGCGGGCCCCAGCAGCACTGCCATAGCCTTGGTGCGCACCATGCCGATCAGGATACCGGCCAGGGAGGCACCGCCGATCAAGGCCGATGCCTTCAGGATTTGTCCGCAGGCCTTTTTGTCCGACCCGGCGTCGTCCAGCGGTCGAGGCGCCTCCTGCCGGCCGGGTTCCCGGATTTGGCCGGAGGCTGGCATGGGCTGGAGAGAAGTTTCTTGGGATGAGCTCATGGTTCCGCGCCGCCCCTTCAGGCCGCTCCCGCACCCAGAAGAACGACCTTGACGGTTTTCAACAGAATTTTCAGATCCAGCGCAAGCGAACAGGTACGGATATATTCCAGGTCCAGCCTCACCATGTCGTCAAAGGAGGTTCTGCTCCTTCCCTCAACCTGCCACAGGCCGGTAATCCCGGGCTTTAGCTCGAAAACCCGCCGGAAATGCCAGGACTGGTACTTTTCGGCCTCATAGGGAAGGGGAGGACGGGGTCCGACCAGACTCATGTTCCCTTTCAGCACGTTGAAGAACTGGGGAAGCTCGTCAATGCTCGTCCTGCGGATGATCCGTCCGACCCAGGTGACGCGCGGGTCGGCCTGTAGCTTGTAGAGGGGAGCATCGCTGTTTCCCTGGTTGATTTCCTGAGTATTGCCGGTGATCAGGCTGGCGACATATTCCCGGTGGATCCGGTCGTCGGCATTGGATGCCATGGATCGGAACTTGTAAAAGACGAAAGGAAGGCCGTTTTCTCCGAGGCGGGCCTGCCTGAAGATGACGGGCCCCGGGGAGCTCAATTTGACGGCGATCGCCGTGAGCGCCATCACGGGTGAGAAGAGCACGATTCCCAAAATGGCTCCGATGACGTCAAGCATCCTTTTCAGGGGATATCCGGGACGGTACTGGCTTGCGGAGAGATCGAGGAAAAAGAGGCTGTTTTCCGACGAACCGGGATTTTCCGCCAGGAGATTCTCGAAAATCTGGCCTGGATAGGTGCCGGTGACAAGGGAGGACGGGAGCTCATCCTGTCCATCGAGCAGTTTGCCGACGTAGGCTTTCCGGCCTTCCTCGTCGGCCCCCACCAGGAGCAAGGCGATGCGGCCCTCACCGATATAACCGAGGACGTCCGTCTCCCGAATCGCGGCCTGGATAAATTCCAGGAAGCGCTGGATCCGGATGCGGGCGGGTTCACTGTCCTCTTCCCCAAAACAGAAGACGGCAATGGACAGAGGCGATTTGGTGCGATCCGCTCTCAGCCTTTCCCGCTGCAGTTGCTTCAGGAAATGGTGCCTGGGGAGGATCTCAGCCAAGCTGTGGCTGCGATGGAAGGCAAGTTTCCTCGGGTATCCATGGAGGGATGCCCTCGTCTCGGATTCCAAATCCGGAAAATCTTCGGTGGGATTGGTATTGTCCTTGAGGCTAACGGGGCTGTTCTTGTTTGACATCATTGGATCCGATTGTCGCTGAGGGTTGCATGGGCACGCGGGCAAGACGAATTTCGCCGAATTGGGAGATCTGGCGACAACGCGGCAACGCATTCGAAATGGTTTTCCCCTTCCGCATTGTTGGCGGAAATCTTGCCGGCGACAGAGGCGGGCGCATTGTCGTTTTCGTAAGTGGCGACATAGCTGCCGGCGGTGGCCGGGAAGGCGGCGTAGTCGATGCCCTTGGCGGTGGTGGGGGTGAAGGGGACC
>Ga0170475_122721633_pt1 | contig 12957 bp, 26 predicted proteins | sample Soicark_Litter_5_FD_111474 | JGI IMG/M metagenome (GOLD analysis project Ga0170475, IMG submission 111474) | Avena fatua rhizosphere microbial communities from Hopland, California, USA. Combined Assembly of 48 SPs | reverse complement strand
TGCTTGCCCCGCAGCAGCGTCGCGATTTGCGTCGCCAGCCGCCCAAGCGTCTGGCCGGCCGCGTCTACGACATACCAGTCGCGTTGAGCCTCCGACGCCTTTTGTGCATAGGTCTTCATCACGTGTTTCCTTATGGATAGGTCACCGACATAAGATACAAACCATGTGCTGGCGCGGTGCGCCCGGCCCGCCGCCGGTCGCGCGCTGCCAGCAGCGTCGCGAAGCCGGCAGAAGCGATCTTTCCCTCACCCACCAGCAGCAGTGTGCCGACGATATTACGCACCATATGCCGCAGAAACGCATTTGCGGCCAGATCGACCGCGATCAGCGGCTGCCCCCACAGCTCGATTTGCTGGCAGCTTGCCGCATAGCAGCTACGCACCGTTGAGCCTTCCGGCGGCCCACCGCAGAACGCGGCGAAATCGTGTGTGCCAGGCAGCGCTTCGAGCGCCTGGCTCATCGCCGCCACATTCAAGGGCTGCGGCACATGGACGGCGTGCCGGCGCAGCAATGGCGAACTGACCCGCCCATTATCGATCACATAGCGATAATCGCGCCGGCTGGCCGTATGGCGGGCGTGGAACTCATAAGGCACCTCCCACGCCGCCAGCAAGCCCATATCCTCCGGCAAGATTGCGTTCAGACCGCGCTGGATCGTCGCCAGATCGTGGCGCGTCTCGGTTCGTACGCTAGCAACCTGGCCTCGCGCATGGACCCCGGCGTCCGTCCGCCCGGCCATGTTGACGCGCCGCCGCTCCTGCGTCAGTTGCTCCCAGGCGCCCTCCAGCTCACCTTGAACTGTACGGCCGTTGCTCTGCCATTGCGAACCCACGAAATCTGTGCCGTCGTACTCGATCCGTAGGGCAATATTCCGCATCACAAAAGTAGCCAAGGGTCCGACTAAAGCAGTTCGATCACCACCATCTCCGCCGCGTCGCCCTGGCGCGGGCCGAGCTTGGTGATGCGCGTGAATCCGCTGCTGCGACCAGCGTACTGACCCGGCGCGAACGAGAACAGCTCACGCATCGCCCTCTTGCTGGCCAGCCGCGACAACGCCATACGGCGGGCGTGCGGCGTATCTTCGCGCGCCAGCGCCAGCAGATGCTCGATCTCCGGCTGTACCTCCTTGGCCTTGGCGATCGTAGTCTGTATCTTACGATGTTCGATCAGCGCGATCATCAGGTTGCGGATCAGCGCGACGCGGTGCTCCTTGAAGCGGCCTAACTTGCGCCCGGACTTACGGTGTCGCATGGTTCTCTATCCTCTTAGCTCGGGTGAACGTGCAGAGCACGCTGCCACCGGCCCTCGATCTCAGCTCTCGTCGACGAACGGCTCGCTACCGTTAGTGCCACTCATCACGCTTGACTTTGGAATGTAGCCGCGCTCGATCAGCTTATCCCGAATCTCCTCCATGGACTTCTGGCCGAGGTTACGCACCGAGAGCAGCGCCTTCTCGTCCATCTCCAGCACCTGGCCGACTTTCGTGATGTCCGCCCGCTTGAGACAATTGTAGGTGCGCGTGGAGAGATCCAGCTCTTCGATCGGCGTATCATAGATATCGGCAGGGATAACCAGGCCCTGCGGGGTGGCCGGCGACTCCTGCTCCAGCGTCAACCGGTTGAAGTCGGCGATCGTCTGGCTATACTGCACCAGCACCTGGGCCGCGTGGCTCAGCGCATCGCCCGCTTTGATCGTGCCATCGGTCCAGATTTCGATCAGCAGGCGATCGTAGTCGGTCGCCTGGCCGATTCGCATATTCTCGACGACATAATTGACCTTCGGCACCGGCGTAAAGATCGCATCCACCGGAATCTCGCCGATCGGCAGCGCATCACGCTGATCGGCCGCCATATAGCCCTTACCGCGCTCGACCGTCATCTCGATCTCGATATGGGCGTCGTCGGCATCGAGCGTACAAATATAGTGGTTGGGATTGACCAGTTCAACATTGCTAGGCGTATCAATATCCTCGGCGCGCACGATTCCGGCGCCCTGCTTGGTCAGCAACACTTTCACTGGCCGCTCGGCGTAGGAACGCAGTCGGATACCTTTGATATTCAGGACGACTTCAGTTACATCCTCTTTGACGCCTGAGATCGTTGAGAATTCGTGAAATACGCCATCAATTTTGATCTTGGTGATTGCCGAGCCGGGGATCGACGACAGCAGCACGCGGCGCAGCGCATTCCCCAATGTATGCCCGTACCCTGGATCGAGCGGCTCAATCTTGAAGCGACCGTAGTTCTCGGCCGCCTGTACGACCTCTATTTTGGGCATGGCGATATCAAGCACAGATCGCCTCCTTATAAAATGTCGGCGTTACCTGCCGCAGCGGTACGAGGCAGCGTTCTCTGCCCCAGTCCTCCATCCGGCAGTGCCGACGCGCCTCCCGAAGCGCACCCATTATGGTTTTCGCCGGCTATAATATTCGACGATCAACTGCTCGTTGATCCCCTGCTCGGCATCCTCACGCCGTGGCAGCGATACAATCTCGCCGGCCAGGTCCGTGGCGCTAAACCGCAGCCAGTCGGGAACATTTCTGCGGTTGAGATCGCCGCTATCCACCAGATTCTTAAAGTAGGCGCGGCGACGGCTTTCCGGCCGTATCGAGATTTTTTCGCCGACTCGAACGGTATATGATGGGATATTGGTCTTGCGGCCGTTCACCATAATATGGCCGTGGTTGACGATCTGCCGCGCCTGAGTGCGGGTCGTGGCGAACCCCAGGCGATACACCACGTTATCGAGCCGGCGCTCCAGCAAGCTGAACAATGCCGAGCCTGTCTCGCCGGGGTAGCGCTGCGCTTTCTGGAAAATGCGCCTGAACTGGCGCTCCAGCACGCCATACATATAGCGCGCTTTCTGCTTCTCCAAGAGCTGCAAGCCATAATCCGACACCTGGCGGCGTCGAGCCCCCGGCCCATGCTGCCCCGGCGGGTAGGCGCGCTTGCTAAGGATTCGCTGGCCCTTGTCGGTGATGCCGATCCCCAGCCGCCGGCTGATTTTTCCTACGGGTCCATGATAACGAGCCATGAACTTCTCAACCCCTCCTTTAGACGCGTCGGCGCTTAGGTGCGCGGCAACCATTGTGCGGGATGGGCGTGACATCGGTGATCGCGATGACCTGTAGCCCATTCGACTGTAGCGAGCGGATAGCAGCCTCGCGGCCCGACCCCGGTCCCTTGACAAACACCTCGAGCGTACGCATGCCGTTCTCCAGCGCCTTGCGGGCCGCGACCTCGGCCGTGATCTGCGCGGCATAGGGCGTGCTCTTGCGCGAGCCCTTGAAGCCGTTCTGCCCGGCGCTCGACCAACAGATCACATTGCCCGACGGGTCTGTAACGGTGACAATTGTGTTATTGAACGTGCTCTGGATGTGCGCCTGGCCGCGCGGCACATTCTTCTTCTCACGGCGCTTGCCGCGCTGCCGTTTTGCGGCACCGCCGGTTGCGCCGGCTTTAGTCTGCTGCTTTGCCATTATCCCCTCATAGAGATGCTAAACGCCAAACGATAAGCGATGGATTGATGCTCGCTCGGCCGTTAGCGTTTAGCATTTAGCGCTTACTTCTTCGCCGTCTTCTTCTTGATGCCGATCGCCTGGCCGCGGCGACCGCGGCGCGTGCGGGCATTTGTCCGCGTGCGCTGGCCATGCACCGGCATTCCCTTACGGTGGCGCAGGCCACGATAGCAGCCGATATCCATCAATCGCTTGATATTGAGCTGAATCTCGCGGCGCAGATCGCCCTCGACACGGTACTCGCGGTCCACAACCTCGCGAATCCGCCCGACCTCTTCCTCAGTCAAGTCGCGCACCCGTGTGTCGGGGTTGACGTTGGCCTTCTTGAGGATCACGGCGCCGTTGGAACGGCCGATACCGTAGATGTAGCTGATCGAGATCGCGATCTTCTTGTTACGCGGGATGTCTACCCCAGCAATGCGTGCCATAATACTTCCTTTGCCTTGCTCTTGGAACCAGGCCCTCAGGCCGGCGCCTGGTCCTTCTTATCCCTGTCGCTGCTTGTGCTTCGGGGTGCGGCTGCAGATCACGCGGAGCACGCCCTTACGCTTGATCACCCGGCAGTATTCGCAGCGCGGCTTCACCGACGCATGCACCTTCATCTGAAACCTCCCTCGCGGACAACGGGACCAGCCCGTAGCGAAGACCCAGCATGTAGCAATAAAACACACACAGGCGCCGTCCCACCTGACCGGCGGGCAGCAATTTCATTTCGACGGCCCTCTAACGATAGCGATAAACGATCCGCCCACGCGTCAAATCGTACGGCGACAGCTCGACCAGCACCCGATCGCCTTTAGTGATACGAATGTAGTGCATCCGCATCTTGCCCGAGATGTGCGCCAGAACTTCGTGGCCATTTTCAAGCGCAACCTTGAATACAGCGTTCGGCAGCGGTTCGGTAATCGTGCCTTCCATCTCGATAGCGTCCTTCTTCTTCGACATACTGCTCCTTTGCTCGTTAATCCTGGCGTGTCAATATCTCAGGCGGCCCATCTGCGGTGATCGCGATCGTGTGCTCATAGTGCGCCGCCAGGCTTCCATCCGCCGTCACGACAGTCCATCCATCCGCTAGCTCGCGCGTCTCGTAGCTGCCCAACGTAATCATCGGCTCGATCGCGAATGTCATGCCAGGGCGTATACGCAGCTCGCGGCCGGGCGGGCCATAATTTTTGATCTGCGGATCTTCGTGCAACGCGCGCCCAATACCATGGCTGATATACTTCCGCACCACACCGCAGCCCTGCGCCTCGGCGTAGCTCTGGATCGCATGCGAGATATCGCTCAGCCGGCCGCCGGCCCGCGCGAACTCCAGCGCGTGATACAGCGTCTGCTCGGTGACATGCAGCAAACCCTGTGCTGCCTGCGACACCGCCCCAACCGCGTAGCTCCAGGCCGAGTCGGCGTGGTAGCCGCCCCAGATCGCCCCAATGTCGATGCTGACGATATCGCCTTCCCGCAACACCCGTGGCCCCGGAATGCCGTGGACGATCTCCTCGTTGACCGAGATACACGTCGCCGCTGGGAAGGGCGTCGGCCCCGGATAACCAAGAAACGACGGGATGCCGCCCTGCTGCACGATATACTCGTGAACGAATCTATTCAATTGCGCGGTCGTAACGCCTGGACGCACCATATCGCGCAACTGGCGATGGCAGACGCCGACGATGCGGCCCGCGTGGCGCATCGCGTCCAGCTCATACCTGTTCTTTAGCGTTGGCGCCATTCATGATCCCCAGCGCCTCGATCATGGTCTCAGTGACCTGCGTGATCTCACTTTGCCCATCGATCTCGATCAGATTGCCCTGCACCCGATAGTACTCGATCAGCGGCATCGTCTGCGCGAAATAGACTTGCAGCCGGTGCCGCGCCGTCTCCATCGAGTCATCGCTCCGCTGATACAGCTTCCCACCGCAGTCATCGCACACTTCAGGACGTTTGGACGGGAAGTAGTATATATTATAGATAGAGCCGCAGGTTTTGCAAGTTTGCCGGCCTGCGATGCGTCGTAGTAGTACGATCTCTGGTACTGACAGGAACAGCACATAGTCGATCCGGCGCCTGTGATCGGCCAATTCCTGCTCGAGCACCCGCGTCTGCTCCCTGGTGCGCGGGAAGCCGTCGAAGATCACGCCATTCGCGCAGTCTGGCTGACTAACTCGCTCGACGATCATACGGATGACCACTTCGTCGGGGACCAGTTCACCGCGATCCATATATGATTTCGCTAGCATGCCAAGCTCGGTCCCCTGGCGTAGCGCCGCACGAAACAGATCGCCGCTGGCCACATGCATCAATCCGCTTTTGTGCTCAAGCACCTTCGCCTGGGTGCCCTTTCCAGCGCCGGGAGCCCCGAGTAAGATGACATCCATACCTGGCCCTCTCTGCTCATCGTTGAGCGATAAGCCCCCTGCTTGCCTCGACGCCCGATCGAGCGCTAGCGATTAATAAACCCCTCATAATTCCGCATCACAAGCTGTGCCTCCAGCTGGCGCATCGTATCGACCGCGACGCCGACGACGATCAGCAGCGCTGTGGCGCTCAACCCAATCTGCACCCTGGTCACCTGCTGCACAATAAACGGCAGCACCGCGACCAGACCCAGGAAGAACGCGCCAACCAAGGTAATTCGGTAGACCACCTTGGTCAGGTAATCCTCGGTTCGTTTGCCGGGCCGAATACCGGGGATGAAGCCACCGTTGCGCTGCAGCGAGTCGGGAATGTTCTGCTGGTTGAAGATCACCATCGTATAGAAATAGGTGAAGCCGACCACCAGCACGAAGAGCAAGAGCGAATAGATTAAGGTGCCCTGGCTAAATTGCGGACTGAATGTCCGGTAGGTGAAGCAGGAGACCTGTGTAAGGATACCATCGGTTGGCGCGGCTTGCCCCGACGGGTTCCCGCAAGCATATGAGGCGATCGTGCCTGGAAAGATAATGATGCTCTGCGCGAAGATCAGCGGGATCATCCCAGCCATATTGACTTTGAGCGGGATATGGCTGCTCTGGCCGCCGTAGACGCGGTTGCCGCGCACACGCTTGGCATACTGCACCGGAATGCGCCGCTGGCCCTCCTGGATCAGCACGATCCCGACGATCGTCAACAGTGCGATCAGCAGGAATGCGATGATCCCGACCACCTGCTCGAAACCGCCCAGCGTCGCGCTGCCCAACGCCGCCACAATCATGCTCGGCAAACGCGACACGATATTGGCAAAGATGATCACCGAGACCCCGTTGCCGATGCCGCGCTCCTGTATCTGCTCGCCCAACCAGACCCATAGCATCGTGCCGGCGACCATGGAGGTCAGGATCGTGAAGGTCGGCAGGAAGTTACTATAGAGATCGAACGGCGTGCGAAACAGGCTCTGCCCGCTTGCCTGGACGGTGCTCTCCAGCGTCAGCGTCTGCCCATAGGCTTGCAAATAGGCCAGCGGCACCGTCGTCCAGAAGGTGATGCGGTTCATCTTCTGGCGGCCCTGCTCGCCCTCTTTGGTCATTTCCTCGAGCGCCGGGATCAGCGGTGCCAGAAGCTGAATGATAATCGTGGCGGTGATATACGGATACACGCCCATCGCCGCGACCGACAGATTTTGCAGCGCCCCGCCGGCGAAGATGTTCAGCAGTTGGGCGAGTTGATTCTGCGACAATGCGTTTTGCAAACTCGGCAGCGCGTTCGGGTCGATGTTCGGCACCGGGATGGCGGCGATCAGCCGGCAGACCAGCAGCATCGCAAGCGTATAGAGGATGCGCCGACGTAGATCTGGCAGCTGGAGGGCACGTAATACCGATTGTAGCATCGCGGATCTCTCCTGTTTAGGTTACAGGTTAGAGGTTAGGGGTTGCGAAAAAAGCAAGCCTGCTTTCTAACTACACCCTCTGCCGTTTAACCCCTATCCTCAGTCGCCGGTTCCCTACGGTTACGCATTGCCGGGTTCGGACCTCCGCTGCGGCTGCGGCGCTCGACCTTCCAGGCAACCTCGACCACCGTGCCGCCGGCCGCTTCGATCTTCTCGCGAGCGCTGGCGCTAAACTTATGCGCCTGCACGCTCAGCTTCGTGCCCAGGTCGCCGTCGCCCAGGATTTTCAGCGGGCGGTTCTTGGCCACCACACCCGATGCGATCAGCGCCTCAAGCGTGACCTCCTCGTCGGACGCCAACTCAGCCAGATCGCAGACGTTGATAACTTGATATTCGACGCGCCAGCGATTCTTGAAGCCGCGCAGGTACGGCATACGGCGCACCAGGCGGTTCTGGCCGCCTTCGAAGGTCCTGTATGGTCCCGGCCCCGAGCGCGCCTTCTGGCCCATCATACCTTTGCCGGAGGTCTTGCCTTTGCCGGAGCCAGGCCCACGGCCAACGCGCATACGCTCGCGATGCGACCCCGGCGCCGGTTTAAGATCGTGCAATTTCATTGTTTTCCTCTGCGGCAAGCTCTTCGACGCTGACCAGGTGCTTGACCTTGAAGATCATGCCCCGCACAACCGGCGTATCCTCGTGAACCGCAACGCTGTTCAGCTTACGCAAGCCCAGCGAGCGCACAGTCGCTTTCTGATCTTTGCTGTAGCCGATCGAGCTTTTGGTGTATGTAATACGTAGTTTCGCCATCAGGATGTCTCCTGCGCCTCTGGCTCGCGCCGTACGCGGCGCTGGTGCAGTTCGCGCGGTGTCATATCGCGCAGGCGCGCCTGCTCCTCCAGCGATGTCAGTTCGCCCAACGCCTGGAACGCGGCCTTTACGACGTTAACCGGGTTGTTGCTGCCGTAGCTTTTCGAGAGCAGATCCTTGATACCCGCGGCCTCGACAACCGGCCGGACTCCGCGGCCAGCGATCACGCCGGTTCCTGGCGCGGCAGGAATAAGCCGGATTTTGGACGCCGCGTACCGCGTCTCGACCTGATGTGGGATCGTCGTGCCGGTCAACGACACGCGAATGACATTGCGCTTCGCGGCCTCGACACCTTTACGGATCGCTTCCGGAACCTCGCCGGCCTTGCCCATCCCGACGCCGACGTGCCCCTTACCATCGCCGACAACCACCACCGTGCTGAAGCTGAAGCGCCGCCCGCCCTTCACGACCTTCGAGACGCGGTTAATCTGGACGATGCGCTCTTCGAGTTCAAGCTCATCTGTGTTGATACGTCCTCGTGCCACAATACCTCCGAATCGGAGTTCCGGTTTTGAGAGAGCGCTCTCACTCAAGACCCAAAACTGAGAACTCGTCAGAAACTCAAGCCGCCTTCGCGAGCGGCCTCGGCCAGCGCCTGCACGCGCCCATGATATTTATAGCCGCCGCGATCGAAGACCACGCTGCTGATATTGGCCTGCTTTGCGCGATCGGCAAGCAGCTTCCCGACCTCCTGAGCGCGCTCGGTCTTCGTCTTTCCAGCCAGCGACTCCGCCAGCGTCCGCTCCTTAGAGGATACGGCCACCAGCGTCCGCCCACTCGTATCGTCGATCACCTGGGCGTAAATATGTGTATTGCTGCGAAACACACTCAGGCGCGGCCGCTCGGTGTTACCCTTGACTCGCTTACGCAGCCGGGCGTGCCGGCGGATGCGTAGCTCGCGCGGTGTACGTTTTGGCATATCCTGCTTACTCCTGGCGACAGAGATTGTATCCCCTGTCTATCAGTTCTGAGCGCTCAGTTTTGAGTGTTGAGTTAGGTAACTTAACACTCAACACTCAACACTCAACACTACTTGGTCTTACCGGTCTTACCAGCCTTGCGGCGAATACGCTCACCGCGGTATCTAATACCATAGCCTTTGTACGGCTCCGGCGGGCGCAGACCACGTAACTTGGCCGCCTCTTCCCCGACCGTCTGCTTATTGATACCGCGGATGATCACCTGCTGCGGCTCGGTGGCGCTGCGGCGCTCGATCAGGTCGAACGTAATACCCTCTGGCGGAACCACGCGGATAGGATGCGAGAAGCCCACCTGCAAAATCAGGTTCTTGCCCTCGCGCGCCGCGCGATAGCCGACGCCGCTGATCTCCAGCACGCGCTGGTAGCCCTCGGTGACGCCGACAACCATATTCGCCAGCAGGGAGCGTGCCAGGCCATGCAGCGCGCGATGCCGCTGGGCATCCGAAGGGCGCGAGACCTGCAGCACACCGTCCTCTTGCGCGATCGTCATCTCTGCCGGCAATTGCTGTTCGAGCATGCCCATAGGACCTTTGACCGTGACATAATTCCGGTCGGTGACATTGATCTCCACGCCCTTCGGGATGGAGACTGGTTTTTTGCCGATGCGCGACATAACTTCTCCTCCCGCTACCAGACGTAGCAGAGCACCTCGCCTCCGACGCGCTCCTGCCAAGCCTCGTGGCCTGCCAGCACACCCTTGGGCGTCGAAAGGATACTCAACCCTAAGCCACCGCGCACCCGCGGGATATCGGCGCGGCCGGTATAAATACGCAACCCTGGTTTGCTAACACGCTTAAGGCCCGTGATCACCGGCCGGCGATCGGGCGTATATTTCAGGGTGATCTCAATCGTATCGAAAGGCGTACCGCTCTTCACCGTGAAATCACGGATAAAGCCCTCACGCTGCAAAATCTGCGCGATTGCCAGCTTCATCCTGGACGAGGGAATCAGCACTGTCGCATGACGGGCCATGCAGGCATTGCGGATGCGGGTTAACATATCGGCAATTGGATCATTTACGCTCACTGCGCTTCCTCCTTGATGACCAGCTTCCAGTCACGGGCCGATCGACTTAACGAGCTTCGGCGCCTGCTCAACACAGGCCGCTACCAGCTGGACTTGGTAACGCCTGGGATCAATCCCTTGAGCGCGTTCTCGCGGAAGCAGATTCGGCACATGCTGAACCTGCGCATATACGCGCGTGAGCGGCCACAAAGCTTGCAGCGGTTGTAGCCCCGCACCTTATACTTCGGCGGTCGTTGGGACTTAACGATCAGCGATTTCTTTGCCAATGTCTGCTCCTCCTGAGCGCCGGCTGGTGAGCGGGGATGACACAGGGCGCCATAGCGTCTGCGTCTGCCTGCTCCTGGCCCACACTAATCACGAAACGGCATGCCGAGACGCTTCAGCAGCGCGTAGCCCTGTGCGTCATCAGGCGCAGTGGTAACGATCGCCACCTCCATGCCACGAATCTTATCAACTTTATCGTAATCGATCTCGGGAAAGACGATCTGCTCGCGCAGGCCCAGCGTATAATTGCCGCGCCCATCGAAAGAGCGCCGACTGATGCCGCGAAAGTCGCGCAGACGCGGCAGCGTCAGGTTGATCAGGCGATCCACGAATTCAAACATCGATTCGCCGCGCAGCGTGACCATCGCGCCGATCGCCATACCCTGGCGCAGCTTGAAGTTCGCGATCGACTTCTTCGCCTTAGTGATCACAGGCTTCTGACCGGTGATCGCCGCCAAATCGCCGACGGCCGCATCCAGCGCCTTGGCGTTCTGGATGGCCTCGCCCAGGCCAATGTTCAGCACAGCCTTCCGCAGGCGCGGGACCTGCATGACGCTTGTGTATTTGAACTCCTGCATCAGCGCAGGCACGATTTCGTTCTGGTATTTCTCTTTGAGCCGCGGTGCCATATCTGCTCCTCAAGGGCTTGGAAAGCCTTATCTGCGGCCTTCCGGCCTTGAAATCAATCCGGCGAACGACGAACGGCTTCGATTCAGATCTTCGCTGGTCGTCTGTCGTCGGTCGGTCTATTCGTCCACAACCTCATCACAGGCTTTACAAAAGCGCACCTTACGCGGGCGGCCTTTATGATCGATCTCTTCGATGAAGCGATGGCCGGTGCGCGATGCACGGCCACAGCGCGGGCAGATCAGCATCACATTGGAGACATCCAATGGCGCCTCCAGCTCGATAATGCCGCTCGGCTTGCCGGGGCCGCGCGCCTTCATATGGCGCTTGATGATGTTCAATCCCTCGACTACCACACGGCTGTCCTTTGGCAGCGACTGCTTGATCTTCCCGCGCTTGCCTTTATCTTTGCCGGTGATAATCAGGATCTCATCGCCAGTCTTGACATGCATAACCAAACCTCGCCCAGTTGTCAGCATTCAGCACTCAGTAGTCAGAGCGTGAGAACAACATCTCCTGACTACCGGCTACCGGCCACTGCCTACTGGCTACTAAAGTACCTCTGGCGCAAGCGAAATGATCTTCATAAACGCTTTCTCGCGCAGCTCGCGGGCGACTGGTCCAAAGATACGAGTGCCGCGGGGGTTATTTTCCTTGCCGATGATCACCGCCGCGTTGTCGTCGAAGCGGATATGCGACCCATCCGAGCGAGCATACTCCTTGGCCGTACGCACAATCACCGCGCGCACCACCTCGCCCTTCTTGACCGCGCCGCCGGGCGTGGCATCCTTGACCGAGGCGACGATCACATCCCCGACGCGCCCGTAGCGCACCCTCGAGCCGCCCAGAACGCGGATGCACATAATCTCCTTCGCGCCGGTGTTGTCGGCAACCTTCAGGCGAGTCTGCTGCTGAATCATACCCTGCCCCCCTCGCCGCGCTCCATGATCTCGATCACCTCCCAGCGCTTGGTCTTGCTGAGCGGTCGAGTCTCACCGATCCGGACCATATCTCCAATATGGCATTGGTTGTTCTCGTCGTGGGCGTGGAACTTGCTGGTCTTGCGGATGATCTTTCGATATAACGGATGCGGCTTGAGATAATTCACCGCGACGACGACAGTCTTATCCATTTTGTCGCTGACCACCCGCCCAACCTTGTATTGGCGCCGTCCTTCGGCCATCATCACTCTCCTAGTGTACTAGAGCCCAAGTTCGCGCTCGCGCAGAATCGTTTTAATCCGCGCGATCTCGCGCTTCACGATCCGTGGGCGACCGCTGGCGGTCAGTTTGCCCATCACCTGCTGGAAGCGCAGATTGAAGAGCTCCTCCTGATAATCCTTGATCTGTTCGTGGAGCCTATCATCCTCGAGGTTGCGTAGCTCGTCGGTTTTCATGCGGCGCCCTCCACATCCTCACGCCCGATGATTTTGCATTTGATCGGCAACTTCTGTGCGGCCAGCCCAAGCGCCTCCTTGGCGATCTCGGGCCGCACGCCGCCCAACTCGAACATGATCCGGCCTGGCTTGATCACGGCGACATAATGATCGACCGCACCCTTCCCCGATCCCATACGAGTTTCGGCTGGCTTCCCTGTCACCGGCTTGTCGGGGAAGATACGAATCCAGACCTTACCGCCGCGCTTGATATGGTGCGTGATCGCGCGGCGAGCCGCCTCGATCTGCCGGCTCGTGATCCAGCTTGGCTCCAGCGCCATCAGGCCGAAATCGCCGAAGGCAACGGTATTGCCGCGGTGGGCCATGCCGTGGCTGCGCCCGCGCTGCTGCTTGCGGTAGATCACGCGCTTGGGCTGTAACATCGTTGTGCCTCCTTAGCCTTGCGCCCGCGGGCCGCGGCCGCCGCGCCCGCCGCGGTCGC
>Ga0170475_127462574_pt1 | contig 12959 bp, 1 predicted proteins | sample Soicark_Litter_5_FD_111474 | JGI IMG/M metagenome (GOLD analysis project Ga0170475, IMG submission 111474) | Avena fatua rhizosphere microbial communities from Hopland, California, USA. Combined Assembly of 48 SPs | reverse complement strand
CACCGCACGGGTGTCTGCTACCGTGTGTGATGAGCGGCAATTTGCTTCTGCTGTTGGCACTTACGCTCTCTGTGGCCTTGCCGGCATTTGCTCAAGTGGCGTCAACAACCTCCCTGATACAGGTTACACAGTCACCCTACTATGTGGGTGTCAAGTATCGGTTCCAGGTGAGCCTGACAGCACTGAATGCAGCTACGCCTACCGCAGCTCTTTCTCTGACTGACAACGCCGCGCCACCGAACATTGCCGGTTCAGGAACCTGTGGAACAGCTGGTGTTTTTGCGGGGGGTGCTATTACGGCTACTTGTGACCTTGTCTTCATCACTTCTGGTTCGCACGCTTTGCTTGCCAACTTCCCTGGCGATGCTGTAGTGGGCCCATCCAAGGCCAGCACATCTGTAACTGTCTATGTCCATCCTATCGTGTTCACTGCTGCCGCCATCGCAAACCCGACGCCGGTGACCGGAACAACGGATGTAATTGACAAGACGCAGACAAGCTCGATAACTTTTAGCACCTTCGCTTCTCAGTTGCAGCTGACTCTAGAAACCTGGTCAGGCGGAGCACTGCCCAGTGCTGTGTTGTCGGTCTCGGCCGGTGGAGCCAATCTCTGCCCCAACACTGTCTGGACGTACCCACCGACTGGTTCTCAGACCTGCACTATGCCTGTTGGCTCCTTTACTGCGCAATCGCCCGCCACCTATGTGGCAGTTACGTCGACTGTTACTGCCACCAATTTCCCTGGGTTCTACTTTGTTCCTTCTGTTCAACAGGTCAAGTTTGTTGGTAGCGGCGCTATCACATTCTCGCCCTTTGTGACAACCCCTGTAACTACACAATTCTACGGTCTGCCGACGTCAATTGCAACAACTGCGACGCCTACTACTGCAGCTGGAACGGTCACGTTTTATCAAGGTACCAAGATCATCCCGGCTTGCGCAGGTCTTGCACCCTCGTCTGGCAAATTTACCTGCACAACCAGCGGAGACCTGACCGTTGGTGGCGGTCAGATTACAATTTCCTACTCTGGAGATACCGCACTCACCGTTGTTCTGTCCTCGGCTGCGAATCCCGCTCCAATCAATTCTCCTATCGTTGCAGCTACAGTACAGTTCACACAATCGTTTTTTGTGGCTACCGCGCTGGTTGGACAGCAGCTATCTCGTACCTTCACTGCCTCTGTGGCGAGCGGGTTCGGGACTCCCACAGGTTCAGTTACGCCTGAGGCTCTGTCGCCCGCTTTTACTGGTTCCCCCATTGCCGCTTGTACCGGACCGCTGTCTCTGAACACCGTCACTCAAATTTCCAGCTCGGGTCGTAGCTCTATCGCCACTTGCGAAGGCTATTTCATGTCCGCATCTGGCGCTGGCGGAGTGGTTGACGCGGGAGCGGCGATGGCCTACACTCCTAGTGGCTCTAACTACGTAGCAGCTGGCACCTTAGGAGGAGCTGCACCAGGTGCTGGACTGATCATCAATAAAGCCACAGCCACCGCCGGGTTCACCACTTTCATTGGTGCGTCGCAAGTTGGATCGTCCGTGTCTGGACAAAACGTGAAATTCGTTGCCACCCTTCGGTTCACTGCACCGGGCGGCCTTGGAACAACTCCCGATACTACCTCAAGTGCTGCGCAGAATATTGCCTGGACATGGACTTACAAGTCTAATCTCCCGAACGCCGCGTCGCTGACTGCGACCGTCTCCAATTGCGACATCAGCTTCGCGGTGACCAACCGTGTTGCTACCGCCACTTGCACTCAGCAACTGCAGGCGGGAACTTGGTCGGTGAACATTGCCTGGCCTGGCGATAACAATTACGTTTTCAATGCCCCGAGCACCGCCTTTTCGTTTACGGTCGCAAGGGCTCCCACTGTCGTGAAGCTGGCCGCAGCAGGTCTGCCGGGCCCTTTTCTCGCTACTGGAGTTCCAGCCATCACTGCTACCATGGATCTGGCGACTACAGGAGTTGGGGCTGTTAGCCCCGCTGGCGGCCTCATCGACACGCCTACTGTTGCTGGTACTGTCAACACACGCAGTTACGCCGGCGTCGTGAATTTCTACGCCAATGGAGTTCTGATGCTGTCGGCCGGTGGCGGGTGCGCGAGTGGGACACCCCTTGTCTGCTCATGCGCGGCAGCTGCCACAGCTCTGACGTGCAATCCGTTGAATACGATTGTAGCTATGCCAAATGGCTTGTGGTCGATCACAGCAGACTTTGTCGCTGCGCAAGACAGCGTCGGTCCTCCGATAGTTTATTCCGACTTCCTGTCGAGCACCAGCGCGAACTTTGCGCCACTTCAGTTGATCGTCGTTGGCGCAACGACTACCCTCGCAATTGCCACCCCCACCTTGCCAACAACTAACTGTGGCGGAGCCGGCCAGGTTCTCTGTCCTGATCCGGCTTACAATACTGCTCCTGGCCGTGCGCGACTTCTCACTGCCACACTGAGCGTTGCTACAGGTGCAACACCAACTAGTGCTAGTGGTGCAGTGACCTTCTTTGACAACGCTGTCACCGGTACCACTACTACTAAGGTACCGATCACAGGCTGCACAAACATACCACTTGCATTGAGCACCCCAACTTGTGCTGTCGGCACGTTCTGCGCGGTGTGCACCTTTGCGCCGTTCGTGGACCGCGAGCCAGCTGCAAACAAACATCCGGTTTCAGCAGAATTTGTCGATCCAACGTACGCTCTCGGTAGCCCCGCAACTGCCACCCAAGACGTCGCCGTCGACAAGTTGACCTTGACTGCAGCAGAGCAGGCGTTTGGATTTATTGCTCCATGTGGCCCGCGGTACTTTGACCATTCTGGCGTTGCGAACTTCGGGATTGGAAGCCAAGGTGGTGCAGCCAGCGCCGCCACATTGCAGCTGTGCGATATTAGTTCCACTCCAGGAGCTAACTCAATCCCTCGAGTTCGCACCGGTCAGCCTCACCTTAGCGTACGTTATTGCTCTGCCTTACGATGTTGGAGGTGGGGGCGTTGGCTCTACTCCTCCAGAATTCCCGACAACCCTGGTTCGCTTCCAAGCCTACGGCTGGACTAATCCCTCGCAATCTCAGGGCGACCCTAGCATCGCTGTTACGTCCGGTTTTACGGCCGGCACCTACAGCTACCAGAAGGTCAATATTCCCGGTTGTGCCGCTGTTGCTTTTGACGCCGGCACAATTGTCAGCATCAATAATCGTGCCACCACTCTTTATTTTGCCCGTTGCACCACGAGTAACTTTGCCTCTGTGTCGAGCACGGCAGCGGCAACGGCAACGGCCGCCACCACAAATACGAATTCGGTGTTTGCTGGAAAGACCAGCCCGGTAGTGGCCGATGATCTGAACTGGGATATTACGGCCACCCCCCTGTCATTCCCGTTGCCGATGGATCCCGCCATCTCAACAGTCAAGCTGACTACCTCAAGCTATCCTACCATTTCCAACCAGATCTTCTCCATTGTTGCTCAGATGGTTGTCAAGCCAGATGCTCAAGGCAACAGTCTTGGTGGTCAGGTGGCTTTCCCCAATGTGCTCGGTGATCTTTGCAATACTGTCCCTTGTACTACCCAGGTCGCCGCTGGTCGCTTCCAAGGCCTATGGAGCTCCTGCCCGAGCGTGAGTTGCACCAACTCCCCTGGCATTGCTGGAAAAATTAATCTGTTTGTGGCTGATGCAGCCGGTGGCAGTCCGATTCTCTGCAACGGGGACCCTGACGCTAACAACCTCTTCATTCCCGCCGGCGATGACACTACCCCATCTCAGTCGGATACGTTTGTCTGCACCAACCCTAAGGTTTCATCTGGCGTCGTTACCCGCTTGGATCCTCTTCTGGGACTACTCCAAATCGACTCCCCGGTTCGTTTCTGGGCTTCATACTCGGCAGCGGCCGCTAACGGCTTCACGCTCGCCTCCGAAACACTCACCCAGTATCAGAATCGTGTCTATCCACTCGTCGCTGGTACATCGACAACCTGCAACCCTGCTGCTCCAGCGCCGCAATACTTCTGTACCAGCGGCCAATGTGCGCTATGTGTTCAGAATCCTCCTGCCGAGGTGTACTATGACCATGTTGTCCTGCCAGCCCCCACTACCATCACTATTGGTACCGCTAGCGACACGCAAATCGGAACTGCGGTCGACATTCTTACGGGTTCTGCCGTACTCACCGCCACTATTGGCCTCCCAGCACCTGGAAGATACGTCCCAGCATGGCCGCCGACTGGCGTGGTCACTTTCTACAACGGAGCAAACGTGATCTGCTCTTCCAACTGGTTCTCCGGGCTCGTCGGCAGCTGCAGTGCAGTGGGATTGACAACGAGTGTCACTGTCTCCAGCGCCACGTATACCCCCTTGACCGATGTACTCGCTGGTTGCACCGCAAACCTCAATCCAAGCCAGACAGGTTATCTTTGTCAGGTCGCCAACCCCAACTTCCTAGCCAGTCAGACGACCTCTCCTGCCACGCTCACGCTGGTAGACAAGTTCACCAGCATTATTCTGACGGCTGTGATCAACGACACTCCTGCCCCAGGCTCGAGTCAAACTGTCAGTTCCGCCATCATCGGGCAGACCGTGCAGTTCACTGCCGTGGTTACTGTCCCTCCGAATCAGGGTACCGGTCTGCCTAATGGTAAAGTCACCTTCTACGATACCGAGGAGGTCACCGGAACCCAGCGCATCCTTTGCTCGGCTATGTCGCTTTCTGGCAGCTCAATCACCTGCGTCACGACAGCGGCAGCTGTGCCAGCCAACACGCTGCTTGTTGGGTCCCACAGGATCTCTGCCGTCTTCACGGGCGATGCCACCTCCGGTAATAGCACAGCGACATCCATTGGCTTTAATGTCCTGAAGGGTACTGTGACGGTCACGGTCGATGACGGACTTCCGGCGACTCCCACCATTTCTGGCCAGTTTGTTACGCACACTGTGACCATCAGCGTGAATTCTCCGGCCAGTGGCGTTCCTACTGGTACTGTCAGCCTTAACACTGCTGTCACGCCAGCCGGTGGTGCAACCACAAATTACGCGCTAGCATGCGGTACTCTTAAGCCAGCGTCACCATTCACCCTGAAGACTGGCACCACCAGCACTTACACGACTAAGTGCACAGTAGTGAACTACAACTCCCCTGCAAACTCGGCAAGTCACGTTGTTTCTGCCACTTACAACGGTGACAACTTCTTTGCTGCTGGTACGAACACAAATACTCCCACTACGCGTGTGGTTACCACCGCTCCATCAGCCATCGCATTATCTGCAAGCATTGGCAACTCTGTTGCTGTCAACACCAACAACTGGAACCTGATTGCAACGTTGTCGTGGGCAGGACCAACAGGTTCAGGCGCTGTCGCAACTCCGATTCCGATCGGTCATGGCTTCTTCTCTGCTAAGGTTGACTTCACCGTCACGATAGCGGGTACCACGGCAGCAGTTACTGGTTGCAACGGTGGTTCTGGAATATCAGTAGTCCAGTACATCAACGACCAAGGTGTAGCCAGCTACCAAGCCGTATGCCCTGTCAGTATTGCACAGGGCAACCTTCAGCTGTTCACAGCCGGTGCGGCGTCAATTGGGGCGGCGATCGCGGCAGCGGTGCCTGATCAAGCTGTAGCTTCAGCTACCGCACTGCCTATCACCATTAATCCTGCTCAAATCCGCGCAGTTGTTACTAGCGCCGATCTGTGTGGTGTGGCTGGTGGTGTATCCAATCCAACCTTCAGGGTCGACTTTTACCCGGTGCCGCCCTCTGTCTTCTCGGCCAGCGCCGTCGTACCAAATAACGCTGCTCGCACACCTGTCTGGAGCGCCGATGTCGGGGGCTCCTTCTGTACCGGCCAGACCGTAGCTGCAAGCACTCCCGTGGCCGGACTGTCTGCCTCGTACTCCGTAACATGTACGCCAACGACACTTGCGCAAGGATTGCGCAAGGTCCAGGCAGCCTGGGGTGCAGGAGACGCCAACTTTGTGGCCCCAGCTGCATCTGTCGCCTATGCAATGACTATGTCTACTGCAGCCTTTCCGACCACTACCATTGTGTCTACCCCGGCCTGCCCTGGGCTCTGCCCAGTTGCTGGACAGAGCACAAAGCTGGTCCTCACCGTGGCTGGCAATCCTACTGGCACTATGTCCTTCTACCAGCAACCAGCAGGAGCGATCGCCGCAGTCCCCATTACGAGCTGCCAGAAGCTTGCATTTGGGACTCCCACGGCGGGTACCTTCACTTGCACCACCACAGAGCTGCAGAGTGCCACCACCGGAGTCAACTACGCCAACGCGATAACCGCGTTGTATGACTCGCCTCAAACAGACACTGGCCTCTGTCAAGCTGCTGCCAACACTGGCAGCATTACAATCAACAGCGCCGTAATTCGCACGCGTACTACAACTCCTGTTTCTACAACGAACGTAGGCATACCATTTGTGATCACCGCTGTCGTGAGCGTTGACTCGCCTGGTTCCAGTAGCAAGCTTCTTGCCGGAACGGTAGACCTCCTGGACGACCTGGCGGGTACAAACACAGGGCGCGTTACGGACGCCTGTAAGGACCTCCCGCTGGTTCAAGTTGCAGGTAGTGCTACAGCCACCGCAACCTGCAACTTCGCGGGCTACGTCAGGGCGCTCACCGCAACCACATATCAGAATCCCGTATCAGGTGTCCGTACCATCCAGGCACTGTTCAAGCCGATATCCAACTTCAATTATGGCCAAACTCTCTCAGGTTCTATTCAGCAGGTTCAGGAGCCCCAGATCTTGAACGTGGAGCGGGCGATCCCGACTCTGGCTGTCGTCTCCAACAATCCGAACAACGTGTGGGGAGAACTGGTCTCCTGGACCGCTACTATCAGCATCTCAACAGGATTCGTTCAGGGTGGCTTGGCCAACGTTGTTCCTGGTGGACGCCCAGTTGGTAAATTAGAGTTCTATTTGAACGGTACAGCCATTTCTGCTTGCTCAGGTGCCAACGCTCTTTCGATTACCACAACGACTCCGTACACCGTCCAGAACACCTTCAACGTAAACTGTGCTCAGACGAATGCGGGAACGCTAGCACCCGCTCTGCTGCCGGGAGCAAACAACATCACAGTGATTTACACACCTGACGACCCGACGCTCATTGCTCCGACAAGCGCTTCCATGACTCAAAACACCGCCAAGAATCCAACCAGCATTGTCCTAACGTCCGACGTTAATCCGGCCTTGACAGGCTCTACGTTCACGCTAACTGCGCTTCTCACTGTCGCCGGATCCCCTGGTTCCCAGAATGGTCAGGTCGCCAACACGTTCAATACCATTGTGCCTCCTCTTCTGGTACCTACTTTCGTTGGGCTGACATTCAAGCTTGGTAGCAATGCTCTTCCCAACTGTCAGAACCTTCCTCTTACGCAGATTGCGTCGTCTCAGAATCAGTACTACAGCACTTGCGTTGCCACAGGGCCTGGAGGTTCTGTGACTGCTGTGTATCCCGATTATCACGCTTACTTTGCTGGTAGCACTTCCAATACCGTGAGTCAAACTATGGCCAACTCGATCGCAACAGTGACGCTGACATCGAATGCCGTAGCAAACACATTCGGCAACGGTGCAACTATCACTTACACTGCAGTTGTAGATGTGGTCGGAGGACCCACCGGTACCACACTAAGTGGAAGCGTGTCCTTTACCGACAGTGTACCCAGTGCTTCTACGAAGATTGGCAACTGTGACACGGTTGCCATCGTCCCAACCAGCTCCAGCTCAGGAGTGGCCACCTGCACTGCGCAGATCTTCCGTCAGGCAAAGTCGAACCACGTCATCTCAGCTACTTTCAATGGCCAGCCAAACGTTGCTGTTGGTACCCTCGCGGTCACAGTGCAAGCAGCCACAATTAAGATGACCACTTCCAGCGACCCTGTTGCCCCTGTCCACGCGCAACCCATTCGCCTGATCGCGTACGTGATAGTAGACCAGAGCAGCAACGCTCCTGTGGCTGCTATGTTCCCAGTTGCAGGATATGTTGCTTTCTACACGGCAGCACCCACTCTTGGATCGTTCGCAAACCTCGTTCCAGGTTGCTCTGGAGTAGCAGTCCAACCAGCAACTACATCCCTTCCTTGCCTCACAACTGACCCTTATTGCGTGGTCGCAGTATGCACGACGACCGTCTACAGCTTGGGCACGCAAAACTTTTACAGTGCTTTCTCTGCTACGAACACTGGTTCAGGTGTCGGCGCATCGGGTGATTATAATGACGCAGTGGCTACTACTGCCCTCTCCGTCGTCATCTCTAAGGCAGCTACTAGCGTTGTCACTGTTGTGGGACCCAATCCAGCCGTGGTTGGCCAGCCCATTACGATTCAGTCAATTCTGAACGTGCAGCTTCCAAGCATTGGTGTTCCAGTTCCAACCACCACCACAGCGGGCTCTTCTGAAGTGCGCATCTTCTACGGCTCTGACAACATTGTTCCGATCTGCGGAGCGGGTGGAAATGGCAAGCAGCTGTTCATCGCTGGAACCTTGACCGCATCGTGCTTCAACGCTGTCTTTAGCCCTGGTCAGTACGACATCAAGTCAATCTACCCTGGAGACGTGAACTACCTGGGCTCAGGAGTTTCAGCACCTGTAACTCTGACGGTCCTGAAGGGCAACACCTCCCTGACCTTGACCAGTGATGTCAATCCCGCCATCCAGAATCCTTCTGCTATTGCCAACACTGTAGTCTTCCGTGTTCGCGTCAATATCGCTGCACCAGCCGCTGGCTCCCTTGGAGGTGAAGTCATTCTTCGCGTCACCTCTCCGGCCAGCCTTTACCAGGGCTTCGTGCCAACCGGAGGTGTTGCTACCAATATTGTAGTTTGCTCGGCTACTGGAAGCACTACACCCCAGAACAGCCTAACTGGTGGCATCAGCTTTTCATCAGGTGTTGCTCCAGAAACACCATTATCTGTGTCACTCCTATTGCTGGCCAGTATGGCGTGCTTCCTCGTGGGTCGCTCACGATCACTGCTACCTACTCTGGCGACGTAAACTTCAACGGCAATTCGACAACATTCACGCAGGTTGTAGAGTCAGCTCTCAGCCAAACTGCCCTGGCCACTTCGGCTACTCCTGCCGTCACCGGTCAAACCATCACCTACACTGCCACAGTTCAGAAGAGCACGAACTCTCTGCTTTCGAATCTCTTCACTGCTTCTGCCATTACCGGAACCGTTGCTTTCCTTGACGGATCCAACACGATCTTGAATTGCGGAGCTCAGCCCATTACGGCCTCCACAACCAATTCCCTGTGGTTCCTCGCTCAATGCACCACTGCGTTCCCGCAAGCCACGAGCCGCAGTGTAACCGCCATCTTCTCGAGCACAACTACTGGACTGGCCTCGAGCACGTCTCCGGTTTTGCTCCAGCCGGTCAATAGAGCAAACACCACCACTGTGGTCGTTGGCACCCCAAATCCGTCTGTCGGAGGTGCAAGCGTGGCGCTCGTGGCGACGGTCTCTGTAAATCTGCCTGGCTACAGTACATCGAATGGCGCCATTTCAGGCACGATCGCGTTCTTTAGCGGCGGAGTGAATCTGTGCAATGTTACCGGCGTTGTGAACCCCATCACCGTCACCCTGTCTGCGACTTGCAACAGCTATCTGGTCTTGCCTCTTGCTGGACAGACTGTGGTCTACGTTACCGCTGTTTACAGCGGTGATAGCAACTTCCTTTCTAGCACGTCAACTCTGTACACCCAAGTGGTTAGCAAGGCTCCGTCCAAGGTGGACATTGCTGCTCTGACTGGGACCGCCTCCGCTCCTAGCGGAGTCACAGGTCAGACGCTGAACTTCACAGCCACCGTCTCGCCCACCACTTTGGGCCAGGGTGGTGTGCCGACTGGTAGCTTCACAATCACCTACGCCCCTGTAGTCAATGGTGTGGTTGGTGCTGCTGTTGTCATGTGCCCCACAGGCAGCAAGCTTCTGGTGAACGCTGTGGGTTGGTGTCAGGTTCAGCCAGCTACAGCCACATCCGGCACCACTGGCAACACCTTCCTGCCAGGAACGTATCGTATCCAGGTGAACTACACTGGTGACTACGTGTATGCTGCTAGCACCAACTACGTTGATTTTGTCATAAGACAGGCTCAAACGCAGCTAGCCATAGAGAGCAGCACAGGCACAAACTTCCTCTTCGGGCTTGATGCTATCAACACCATTTCCTTTACTGCTCGTCTTACGACGACAGCTGCTGGCCTGGGTTCAACCACCCCTCAGGGTCCATGGGCTGCGGGCACCATTGTTGGCTACCCCACTGGTTCGGTTACCTTCCGTGTCACTAGTAGCGGAGGAACAACAGCGACCATCATCCCGGCATGCGCTGCTGTCGGCATCGTAGGAGTTACCACCATCCCACCTTTCCTGACGTCTGTGGGCTGCACAATGCCTGCACCAGCCGCCGGCACCTACACGCTCAGTGCCAACTACACTGGTGATGTGAATTTCCTCACCTCTTCTGCCAGCCAGCAAATTACTATCTTTGCTGGCACCAGCACCCTGTCTTGCTCATCGCCGCCGGGCACCTTTTATGTTGGTCAGGTCTACGCGCCTTCAGCAACGGTAGTCATATCAACCGCTGGAGTTGCAACGGCTGCGGCTGGAACTATTAGCTTTACCGTGGCAGCTGGTTCTGCCGCCGCTGTTCCTCTCTGCACCACGCCTGCCATTAACGCGAATGGAGTCGGCACTTGCCCCCCAACAGCGCTGGGGGCTTTCTTCCAAACCGTCGCTGTGCATTCCATTGTTGCCACGTTCAAACCTGATGCCACCTCTTCTGTGGGAGCCAGCACGTGCTCGTATACATTTACCCCAGCGCAGGGTGTTCTCTCGGTCGCTCTTTCGGTGTCGAAGCCAACAGTGGTGTACGGCGAGATCTTTACTGTTACTGCCGTAGTGAGCGTAAAGGCACCCGCTGGAGGCGTTCCTGTAGGCACTCTTAACTTCGTGCTGCCTGGTACCCAGTCAACTACTGATTTCGGAAACTGGAACCTGGTGCAGAACACCGTTATCTGCCAGAGCGTTGCAGCGAGTTCTGCGGGCAACACCTACACGTGCACTACCAGCGCCTCGAACCGTGGTGTCCGTCCGGGAATTGTTCCCGCTGACGTTGGCTTTGGTCAAACCAATGACAACCTCATGTGCGACCTTACCGTGCTTGGCATTCAAAGCAACTTTGGAGTTGGTTGGACCGGAACCGGTACCACCTCAGGATCGTACATTTACACTGCCAGCAGCGACCAGGTTACGCTTCGCATTATCAAGGCTGCAACGACAGTCGCCCTCACTTCAGCTGCTCCAGTAGCTCCGTTATACACTGTGGCGGCAAATAGCCCAGTTCTGACTGCGGTGGTTACTGTGACAGCACCCGGCGGTGATGTCTACCTCGTTGGGGCCACCGGTCCGGCATTGATGGACTTTAGGTACCAGCAGCTCACTCCTCTAATCAACAATCCTCCCGTTTCCACGTTCGCTGGAACTCCTACGTACACCGTTCCGACAGGCGATTTCGCCACTTCTACTTCTATGCAAGTGACGATCTCTGGCTATAACCCGGTTTTCGCTTCCACCGTCACCGGAACCTATAACCAGCGAGTTTCTTTCCTTGGCGATAAGTACCTGGAGCCGTCGGTTTCGCCGTGGACCCTGCAGACCATAGTAGGTGGCACCACCTCCACTGGACTTCTGCCCAGTGCAAATCCGTCCGTGGTCGGCCAGCAGGTGACTTACACCGCTACCGTGACCATTTTGACGGGCACTGGGAAGTTGGACAATCCTGCCGCCAGCGTCACTTTCTACGACGGTGCCGTGGCAATCTGCGCCGCTGTCCCGGTGGTGCAAGTGTCGCTGACGCAGGGAACGGCAACGTGCGTCCAGACCTACACTACCATTAGCACTCGCACGGCAATGAAGGCGACCTACAATGGCAACACCAACTACGCCGGCAGCACCTCACCCTTGATCTCCCAGGTAAACACCTTTGCTCAGACTACCACCGCGGTTGTAGTGACCAACGGAATTGTATCGACAACCGCTGGTATCTCGGTTACCGTGACCCCGGTCCCCCCGGGCGCAGGCACCCCCACTGGCTTCTTCACTGCCTACGAAGGAACCACGGTCATTCCAGGTTGCGTTAACGTTCGCATTACTTCCAACTGCTCGCGAGTGTACGCCAGCCGCACTGCTGTGGCATTAACGGCCGTCTATTCTGGCGACACTCTCTTTGCTACCAGCACGTCGGCCATTAATTCATTTACCGCGGCAGCTGCCGCCACCAACGTGACCGTCACTAGCTCCCTCAACCCTGGCATCGTTAGTATCACGCCCGTGACCTTTGTTGCCACCGTTACTGTGCTGCCACCTGCCGTGATTGGTGGAGTTGGATTGACAGGAGTGATTCCCACTGGAACAGTGTCCTTCAATGTCGGCGATTCCACTTGCCAGAACCGCGGTCTGGCATTGAACGCCCTTGTGTCGCCCACGACCTACCAGGCCACGTGCACCACAGTCTTCTCAAGCCCTGGTGTTACCACAGTCACCGCCACATACGCCACTGCAGCGACAGACACCACAGCGGGAAGCTCTGGCTCCATTGTTCAGACGGTTGTCGTGGGCTCGATCACCACCGTGATTCCTACTGCAACTGGCAACACCACTCGCCCAGCCACCTTCCCCAGTAATGCCACCACTAGCCAGGGCAATGGTACGTCAACTGCTCCTTTGACAACCGGTCAGCTCTACTTGGTCATCATCAACTTCCCATACTGCATCAATGCCGCACAGTGGGCTCAGTATCGCCAGAACCTCGCTAACTTCCTTCGCGTGGCCCTTTCTGTGGTGCAGGTAGTCACGGACCCAGCGCTGACTTGTGCTGCCTTTAAGCGGCAGTCATCGTTGCGTTCTACTGCTGTGGTCGGCTTCTCGGACCTCGCCACTGCGCAGGCAGCTGTAAAT
>Ga0170475_100615151_pt1 | contig 12979 bp, 11 predicted proteins | sample Soicark_Litter_5_FD_111474 | JGI IMG/M metagenome (GOLD analysis project Ga0170475, IMG submission 111474) | Avena fatua rhizosphere microbial communities from Hopland, California, USA. Combined Assembly of 48 SPs | reverse complement strand
GCCGCCCTTCGTCCGTTTTTCTCTGACATATATAACGCACTATGACTTTACCTCCAATACGTTACTTGCTCCGTTCTTCCCATTAATTCTATACTGGACTCGTTGTAATATACGTCATTTTAGTTTATACTTTTATTGCTTACGCTTCTTCTTCTACTTCTTCTTTCGAAGCCATCAAACGCTCGTATTCTTCTTTGCTTCCTACTACCAGTTTTTCGTAATGGCGTAAACCAGTACCGGCAGGGATCAAGTGACCAACAATAACGTTCTCTTTCAAACCTAAAAGCGTATCTACTTTTCCATTCACTGCCGCTTCGTTCAATACTTTCGTAGTTTCCTGGAAAGACGCCGCGGAGATCCAGCTATGAGTTTGCAATGAAGCGCGTGTGATACCTTGTAAGATAGGATTAGCCGTAGCCGGAACTGCTTCGCGTGCTTCAACTATTTTCTGATCTTTACGCTTCAACACTGAGTTCTCATCGCGCAATTTACGGGCGGTGATAATTTGTCCGCGTTTCAATTCAACCGAATCACCCGGATCCATAACCACTTTCTTACCATACACCTGATCATTCTCAGTCATGAAATCGATCTTGTTGATGATCTGCTGCTCTAAGAAAATAGTATCTCCCGGATCAACGATCTCCACTTTACGCATCATCTGACGAACAATTGTTTCGAAGTGTTTGTCATTTAATTTCTGACCTTGTAAACGGTATACCTCCTGAATTTCATTCACTAAATATTCCTGAACGGCAGTAGGACCTTTGATCGCTAAAATATCGCCAGGGCTTGTAGCTCCGTCTGATAAAGGATCTCCGGCTTTTACGAAATCATTCTCCTGAACAAGAATGTGTTTTGATAAGGCCACTAAGTAACGACGTTGTTCGCCTGTTTTAGCTTCAACCACTACTTCACGGTTACCACGTTTGATCTTACCGAATGTTACAATACCGTCGATCTCAGAAACAACCGCGGGATTGCTTGGATTACGGGCTTCGAACAATTCAGTTACGCGTGGTAATCCACCGGTGATATCACCAGTTTTACCGGTAACGCGTGGGATCTTCACAAGAATTTGTCCCGGCTCAATTTTCGCGCCTTCGTTTACCACGATATGCGCGCTCACCGGAATGTTATACATTTTTAAAGATTCACCTTTTTTGTCCACGATACGAATCAACGGACTCATTGATTTATCTTTACTTTCAATAATTACTTTTTCGCGGAACCCTGTTTGCTCATCCGACTCTTCGCGATAAGTTACGTTCTCTTTAATATGTTCGTACGTAACCGTACCACCAAATTCAGAAACGATAACCGCGTTGTATGGATCCCAATCACAGATCACATCTCCTTTTTTCACTTTAGCGCCCGGCTTGATGTATAATTGCGAACCGTAAGGCACGTTACCTGTTGTTAAAGTAATTCCGGTATTCATATCAACGATACGTAGTTCAGTAGAACGACCGATAACGATGTTGGTTTTCTGACCTTCATTATTTAAACGTTCAACAGTACGTAACTCATCTATCTCAACAATACCATCGTATTTCGCAATGTAGCTTGACGCAGCCGCCGTGTTCGACGCTGTACCACCCACGTGGAATGTACGAAGTGTTAACTGTGTACCTGGCTCACCGATCGATTGCGCCGCAATTACCCCGGTAGCTTCACCCAACTGAACTAAACGTCCGTTAGCTAAGTTACGTCCGTAACATTTCGCGCACACACCCGATTTCGATTCGCAGGTTAACACCGAACGGATCTCAACAGTTTCAATTGGCGATTTGTCAATCATCGCGCAAATATCTTCATTCAATAATTCTCCGTTAGCAGCGATAAGATCGCCGGTAGTTGGATGGAAAATATCATTTACAGCAACACGACCTAAAATACGATCGTATAATGTTTCAACGATATCATCGTTATTTTTAAGAGCGCTCATACTCAATCCACGTAATGTACCGCAATCAGCTTCGTTAATGATAACGTCTTGCGCCACATCCACCAAACGACGGGTCAAATAACCCGCATCGGCAGTTTTAAGAGCGGTATCGGCCAAACCTTTACGCGCACCGTGAGTTGAAATAAAATATTCTAAGATCGATAATCCTTCGCGGAAGTTACTTAATACAGGGTTCTCAATGATCTCGGCACCGGTGTTACCCGCTTTTTGAGGCTTAGCCATCAAACCGCGCATTCCACTCAACTGCTTGATCTGTTCTTTAGAACCACGGGCGCCAGAATCCAACATCATGTAAACGGCGTTGAATCCTTGCTTATCCGTACTCAAAGTATCCAACACTTTTTTGGTCACTTTTGAGTTAGTGTGCGTCCAGATGTCGATGATCTGATTGTAACGTTCGTTGTTGGTGATGAATCCCATGTTATAGTTATTCATTACCTCTTCAACCTGACCGTGCGCTTCGTTGATGATGGTCGTTTTCTCAGGCGGAGTTTGAATATCTCCAAGGTTAAACGATAATCCACCACGGAATGCGGTAGGAAACCTAATTCTTTAATATCATCAAGGAATTTCGCGGTTTTAGCCATACCGGTTTTCTTAACAACGAAACCGATAATGTCGCGTAATGATTTCTTAGTAAGAAGTTCGTTGATATAACCAACTTCGAAAGGAACCACTTGGTTAAAGATAACGCGGCCAACAGTAGTGTCAATTAATTTCTCAACTAATTTATCCGCTTCAACAGCGTTCTTGATTTTAATTTTTATTTGCGCGTGAAGGTCAACCATCTTCTCATTATAAGCGATGATCACTTCTTCTGCGCTATAAAATATTTTACCTTCTCCTTTAACAGGATCTTTAGGTAAATTCTTTTTTGATTTGGTTAAGTAATACAATCCAAGAACCATGTCCTGAGACGGAACCGCAACCGGCGCGCCGTTAGACGGGTTTAAGATATTGTGCGACGCTAACATCAGGATCTGGGTTTCCAAAATAGCGGCATGCCCTAACGGAACGTGCACGGCCATTTGATCACCGTCGAAATCGGCGTTGAACGCGGTACACACCAATGGATGTAACTGGATCGCTTTTCCTTCGATCAATTTCGGCTGGAAAGCCTGGATCCCTAATCTGTGGAGTGTCGGGGCGCGGTTTAACATTACCGGATGCCCTTTTAATACGTTCTCTAAAATATCCCAAACAATTGGTTCTTTACGATCAACGATCTTCTTCGCAGATTTAACGGTCTTTACTATCCCACGCTCGATCATTTTACGAATGATGAACGGTTTGAATAACTCGGCCGCCATTTCTTTTGGTAAACCGCACTCGTGTAATTTTAATTCAGGACCTACAACAATTACCGAACGCGCGGAGTAATCGACACGCTTACCGAGTAAGTTCTGACGGAAACGTCCTTGCTTACCTTTTAATGAATCGGATAATGATTTTAAAGCGCGGTTCGATTCTGTTTTCACAGCGTTCGATTTACGTGAGTTATCGAATAACGAGTCAACAGCTTCCTGCAACATACGTTTTTCATTACGCAAGATCACATCCGGAGCCTTGATCTCGATCAAACGCTTCAAACGGTTGTTACGGATGATAACACGACGATACAGATCATTTAAGTCGGATGTTGCGAAACGGCCACCATCCAATGGAACGAGTGGACGTAACTCCGGCGGAATAACCGGAACGATTTTTACGATCATCCACTCAGGTTTGTTTACTACGTGAGTATTTGCCTGGCGGAACGCTTCGATAACCTGCAAACGTTTTAACGCTTCGTTTTTACGTTGCTGTGAAGTTTCGGTAGAAGCTTTGTGACGTAATTCGTAAGATAAACCATCAAGATCTAAACGTGACAACAGATACGGATAGCTTCGGCGCCCATTTTGGCGATGAATTTATTAGGATCGGTATCATCTAACGCGTAATTATCTTTTGTTAAAGAATCCAACACATTGAGGTATTCTTCTTCAGTTAAGAAATCGAGGTAGCTTACGCCTTTTTCAGCGGCGGCACCGGCGTTAATTACTACGTAACGTTCGTAGTAAATGATCATGTCTAATTTTTTGGTAGGTAAGCCCAGGATGTAACCAATTTTATTTGGCAACGAACGGAAATACCAGATATGCGCAACAGGAACAACGAGACTGATGTGGCCCATACGTTCGCGACGCACTTTCTTTTCAGTTACTTCAACACCGCAACGATCGCAGATAATGCCTTTGTAGCGAATACGCTTGTATTTACCGCAATGACATTCGTAATCTTTAACCGGACCAAAAATACGCTCGCAAAATAAACCATCGCGCTCAGGTTTGTAGGTACGGTAATTGATCGTCTCAGGTTTCAAAACCTCACCGCTTGAGCGCTGGAGAATTGACTCCGGCGAAGCAAGACTGATGGTGATCTTCGAAAAATTCGATTTTAATTTATTATCTTTTCTTAAAGCCATGTTGTAAACTGGTTTAAATTTTTAATTGTTAGATTGAATTATTCCATTGTTATGTCGAGAGCAAGACCGCGTAACTCGTGCAACAATACGTTGAACGATTCAGGGATGCCCGGAGTTGGAATGTTTTCGCCTTTTACAATAGCTTCGTAAGCTTTTGCGCGGCCCATTACATCATCCGACTTAACAGTTAATAATTCTTGTAATACATTGGCTGCGCCGTATGCTTCGAGCGCCCAAACTTCCATCTCACCAAAACGCTGACCACCAAATTGTGCTTTACCACCAAGAGGTTGTTGAGTAATGAGAGAGTATGGTCCGATTGAACGTGCGTGCATTTTATCATCCACCATGTGACCTAATTTCAGCATGTAAATGATACCTACGGTTGCAGGCTGGTCAAAGCGCTCACCTGTTCCACCGTCGTGCAAGTATGTACGGCCGAATTGTGGTAAACCCGCTTTGTTAACATATTCATCGATCTGATCCATTGTAGCGCCGTCGAAAATAGGAGTTGAGAATTTCATTCCTAATTTTTCTCCCGCCCACGCAAGAACAGTTTCGTAGATCTGACCCAAGTTCATACGAGAAGGTACACCAAGCGGATTCAATACGATATCCACAGGAGTTCCATCCTCTAAGAACGGCATGTCTTCTTCTTTCACAATACGCGCAACGATACCTTTGTTACCGTGACGGCCCGCCATTTTATCACCCACTTTCAACTTACGTTTTTGAGCAATGTAAACTTTAGCCAACTGCACGATACCGTTTGGTAATTCGTCACCAACAGTGATCTGGAATTTCTCACGCTTGAACTGACCTAACAAGTCATTATACTTGATCATAAAGTTATGAAGCAAGCGCTCGATCTGTTCGTTCTTATCTTTATCGGTGGTCCAGTTACTTGGATTCACTTCAGAAAAATCAACTCTCTCGAGTAATTTCTGTGTGAATTTAGTACCGCGTGGAATGATCTCTTCGCCTAAGATGTTTGTAACACCCTGTGATGTGCGACCATTAACAAGCACGAATAACTTATCGATCAATTGTAATTTAAGATTGTGAACATTTTTCTCATGATCAGAATCCAATTTATCGATCAGCGGTTTTTCGTCGGCCTTCGATTTTTTATCTTTAATAACGCGTGAGAATAATTTTTTATCGATAACAACACCTTTCAATGATGGAGGAACGCGTAATGAAGCGTCTTTCACATCACCGGCTTTATCACCGAAGATAGCGCGTAATAATTTTTCTTCAGGACTAGGATCAGTTTCTCCTTTCGGAGTGATCTTACCGATTAGAATATCGCCTTCTTTAACCTCAGCGCCAATGCGAATGATACCTTTATCATCAAGATCTTTGGTAGCATCTTCGCTTACGTTAGGAATATCCGGTGTTAATTCTTCCAATCCGCGTTTTGTATCGCGAACTTCCAAAGTATACTCATCGATGTGAATTGAAGTGAAGATATCTTCACGAACAATTTTTTCAGAGATAACGATAGCATCTTCAAAGTTGTAACCTTTCCATGGCATGAACGCCACTTTTAAGTTACGACCCAATGCTAATTCGCCTTTTTCAGTAGCGTATCCTTCGCAAACCACCTGGCCTCTTGAAACTTTATCGCCTTTTTTAACGATAGGTTTTAAGTTGATACAGGTATTTTGATTGGTTTTTTGGAATTTAGTGAGTTTGTATGAACGCACATCGCCGTCGAAGCTTACTAATTTTTCTTCTTCGCTGCGGTTGTAACGGATCACGATCTCGCGCGCATCAACGTATTCAACGATACCTTCGCCTTCAGCGTTAATTAACACACGTGAATCCTGAGCAACACGCGCTTCGATACCGGTACCAACAATTGGCGCCTGCGGACGTAATAACGGAACCGCCTGACGTTGCATGTTAGAACCCATGAGCGCACGGTTAGCATCATCATGCTCGAGGAACGGGATCAAAGAAGCCGCGATAGAAGCAATTTGATTTGGAGCAATGTCCATCAAATGTACTTTCTCTGGTTCTAAGATCGGGAAATCTCCTTCGAAGCGGGATACGATCTTTTTAGTTAAGATGTTTCCTTTATCGTCGAGGTCCTCGTTAGCTTGCGCGATATTTTTTTGATCTTCTTCTTCAGCGGTCAAATAAACGATAGGTTTATTGATCTCTACCCTCGCATTACTTACGGTACGGTAAGGAGTTTCAATGAATCCAAGTTTATTCACTTTCGCGTAAACGCATAATGAAGAGATCAAACCGATGTTTGGTCCTTCCGGAGTTTCGATGGTACACAAACGGCCGTAGTGGGTGTAGTGAACGTCACGAACCTCAAAACCTGCGCGCTCGCGACTCAAACCTCCTGGCCCGAGTGCCGACAAACGACGCTTGTGAGTGATCTCCGACAAAGGATTGGTTTGATCCATGAACTGCGATAACTGGTTAGTTCCGAAGAACGAGTTGATCACAGATGATAAAGTTTTAGCGTTGATAAGATCGGTTGGCGTAAACACCTCGTTATCGCGCACGTTCATACGCTCACGGATAGTACGCGCCATACGCGCCAAACCAACACCGAATTGAGAATACAACTGCTCGCCTACTGTACGTACGCGACGGTTGCTCAAGTGATCGATATCATCCACATCTGTTTTCGAGTTAATCAACTCGATCAGGTATTTAATGATAAGGATCATATCTTCTTTGGTAAGCACACGGATATTCATTGGAATATCGATGCCTAATTTTTTATTGATGCGGAAACGGCCTACTTCTCCAAGATCGTAACGTTTATCGGAGAAGAATAATTTGTCGATAACACCACGCGCCGTTTCTTCATTTGGCGGCTCGGCGTTACGTAACAAACGATAGATGTATTCGATCGCTTCTTTCTCAGAATTGGTTGAATCTTTTTGAAGGGTGTTGTAAATAATGGCGTAATCGGCTGTGTTTACGTCTTCTTTGTGTAAGATGATAGATTTAACTCCTGCATCAGCGATAAGGTCGATGTGGGCGTCTTCTAAAATAGTTTCGCGATCTAAAATAACTTCGTTACGCTCGATAGAAACTACCTCTCCGGTATCTTCATCCACGAAATCTTCTAACCAGGTTTTTAGAACACGGGCTGCAAGTCTGCGACCTACTTCGCGTTTTAATCCTGCTTTAGAAACTTTCACTTCATCAGCTAATCCAAATATTTCTAAGATCTGTTTATCGCTTTCAAAACCGATGGCGCGCAATAAAGTTGTTACCGGTAATTTTTTCTTACGATCGATGTACGCGTACATCACGTTGTTGATGTCGGTAGCGAATTCGATCCACGATCCTTTGAAAGGGATAACGCGTGCGCTATATAATTTAGTTCCATTTGCGTGGCGGCTTTGTCCGAAGAACACGCCTGGTGAACGGTGCAATTGCGATACAATTACCCTTTCAGCTCCATTGATCACGAATGATCCTTTTGGAGTCATGTAAGGGATAGTACCCAAATACACGTCCTGCATAATGGGTTCAAAATCTTCATGTTCAGGATCGGTACAGTACAAATAAAGTTTTGCCTTTAAAGGTACGCTGTACGTTAGACCACGCTCGATACATTCGTCGAGACCATAACGAGGCGGGTCGATATAATAATCTTTAAACTCTAAAACGAAGTTATTACGTGCATCCGAGATAGGAAAGTTCTCGGCGAACACTTTAAATAAGCCTTCTTTTTTACGGTTCTCAGGAGTTGTTTCCAACTGGAAAAAATCCTGGAATGATTTAACCTGTATGTCCAAAAAGTCCGGATACTCAATGGGGAACTTGTTGGATGAGAAATTAATTCTCGATTGTTTTTTAGTTGTTGCAGCCAATGTATTTAAAGTTTAGTTTGTAAAAGATTTAATGAACTAAAGTGTTGTTTAACAACAAAAGAACAGGAAGGCCGTGTTTCAGGCCTTTCCCATTCTGTAAGAAACTAATTACTTAATTTCAACTTTAGCACCTGCTTCTTCCAAAGCTTTCTTCATAGACTCAGCTTCTTCTTTCGAAATACCTTCTTTTACTGCTTTCGGAGCTCCGTCTACTAAGTCTTTAGCTTCTTTTAAGCCAAGACCTGTAAGATCTTTTACTATTTTAACTACGCCTAATTTAGCGGCGCCAGCTTCTTTCAGAATGATATCGAAAGTAGTTTTAGCTGCGGCTGCTTCTCCAGCACCTGCGCCACCACCTGATACAACAACTGCTGCTGCTGCTGGTTCGATTCCGTAGTCGTCTTTAAGGATTTTTGCTAATTCCTGTACGTCTTTCACTGTTAAGTTAACAAGTGATTCGGCTATTGATTTTACGTCTGCCATTTTATTTTGATTTTTAATTTTTAATAATTAATTGTTTTGTTTTTTCCGTTTACCCACGGAATGAGGGTTTGTTCTTTTAAGGTTTAAGCCGCTTCTTCTTCGGTTTTTCTGTTTTCTAATCCGCCGATTACGCGTTGAATTGGAGATTGAAGTAATCCGATGATCTCGCCGATCATTTCGTTCTTCGACTTCATAGAAGCTAAAGCATCGAGTTGATTATCGCCGATAAAAATGGTTTCTTCAACGTAAGCCGCTTTTAAAGCAGGTTTACTTTCCTTTTTTCTGAATTCCTTAATAACTTTTGCAGGAGCGTTTGCAACATCAGTAAACATTAAGGCTGTTTCCCCTTTTAAAGCAGGGATAAGGCCGGCCACTTTACTGTCGTTAGCGCGTTCTAAAGCTTTTTTAAGCAAGGTGTTTTTTACAACCGTTACTTTAATTTTCTTATCGAAACATGCTTTACGAAAAGCATTCACTCTTTCAACCGTTAACGAAGAACAATCTGCTAAATAGATCTTGTCGTTAGAGTTTATTTTCTCCAACAACTGGTCTATTACTTTGGTTTTTTCTTCTTTGTTCATTTTAACGATGTTTAATTGAATAATTTAGTATCAATAATAACTCCAGCACTCATGGTACTGCTCATGGTTACCGACTTCATGTAGGTTCCTTTAGCAGAAGATGGTTTTAATTTGATGATAGCCTGGATCACTTCATTCGCATTATCGGCAATTTTTGCAGCATCAAAAGATACTTTGCCAACGCTTGTATGAATGATACCTGCTTTATCTACTTTAAAATCGATCTTCCCGCCTTTTGAATCTGTAACTGCTTTACCAATATCCATCGTAACGGTTCCGGTCTTTGGATTCGGCATTAAACCACGTGGGCCTAATACTCTACCTAAAGCACCAACTTTACCCATTACAGAAGGCATGGTGATAATTACATCCACATCTGTCCATCCACCTTTGATCTTCTCAATGTACTCGTCTAATCCAACGTAATCGGCGCCGGCGGCTTTGGCTTCTGCTTCCTTGTCAGGAGTTACAATTGCCAAAATACGCACGGTTTTTCCTGTACCATGTGGTAAAGAAACGATGCCGCGTACCATTTGATTAGCTTTCCTTGGATCAACTCCTAAACGGATCGCGAGATCCACTGACGCATCAAATTTAGTGGTAGTAATATCTTTTACCACTTTAGAAGCGTCAGCAACGGAGTAAGCTTTGGTAGCGTCATATTTCGCTATCGCAGCTTTTCTTTTTTTAGTCAACGTTGCCATTTTTTAAGCTAAGTTTTAGTTAATAATTAATTTAGTTTTGGAACGGTGCGTTACCTGTTACGTTAACACCCATGCTCCTTGCGGTTCCTGCAACCATCTTCATTGCCGACTCAATTGTAAAAATTCATGTCCACAATTTTGTCTTCAGCGATCTTGCGGATCTGGTCCCATGAAATAGAACCAACCTTTTTACGATTGCTTTGCGACGAACCGGCCTTGATCTTTGTTATTTCAAAGATCTGTGCGGCTACTGGTGGACGTTTGATGATAAAGTCAAACGTTTTGTCAGTGTAAACGTTGATCAACACCGGTAATACTTTACCTTGTTGCTCCTGGGTTCTGGCGTTAAATTGCTTACAGAACTCCATAATGTTTACACCCTTGGCACCTAAAGCCGGGCCGATTGGTGGTGATGGGTTAGCAGCTCCGCCTTTGATTTGCAATTTCACTATTGCTGATAACTCTTTTGCCATTTCTGTTTCTTTTTTGTCTCGTCATTTCTGACAAAACGGTTTTTATTTATTTTTTCGGAAGCTCCTGGTCTCACATCATTCGCTTCACTTTTGTTATCGATACCAGAGGGTTTTTACGTTTTTACTTTGAGTTGGAAGCAGCAAAGCGTCTCACCGTAATACCATTCGCATCAATTTTTTTATTCTCTTTCAACTTCACCGTAAGCCAATTCAACCGGCGTTTTGCGGCCGAAGATCTTCACGGTTACTTTGATTTTCTTTTTCTCTTCGTTCACTTCTTCAATGATACCATTGAATCCGTTGAACGGACCATTAATTACTTTTACCGATTCACCTACTACATAATTCGTAGTTACGGTTCCTTCAGCTTCAGTCAATTCATCCACTTTACCAAGAATACGGTTAACTTCAGAGATACGCATTGGAACCGGCTCTCCACCTTTGGTCTCACCCAAAAATCCGATAACACCGGTAATATTTTTGATAACGTGAGTGATCTCACCGGCTAAAACAGCCTCTACCAAAATATAACCCGGATAGAACGAACGCTCTTTCGCGATTTTCTTCCCGTTACGGATCTGGATAATTTTTTCGGTTGGGATCAACACCTGCGACACATGATCCTGCAGTTTAAGTCGGTTGATCTCCATCTCAATGTATTGCTTCACCTTTTTCTCCTGTCCGCTAATAGCGCGTACCACGTACCATTTTTTTACGGGAGCTGAAGTTTCTTGTTTCAATTTTGCACTTGCCATTGCTGTTGCAATTAAATTTTAAATATTTCCTACCATTTGGTAAGCTAATTCCATCAGCTTAGAAAAAGCCGTGTCCATAGCAAATACCACCAATGCGATAATGATCGAAGCGGTCATCACCACCAGCGCGCTACCCTGCAATTCTGTCCAGGTAGGCCAGCTTACTTTCGTTACCAACTCGTTGGTAGTTTCTTCAAAATATGTTCTTATTTTACTCATCTTCTTTAGTTTTTAGTCCGGAGTCTGGAGTTCGGTGGGTTATCCCAACTACGAACTTTAAACTCCCAACTATTTCTGCACGGGCGGAGAGATTCGAACTCCCATCTGCGGTTTTGGAGACCGTAATTCTACCCTTGAACTACGCCCGTATTTTTTTGCTCAGGGCCGCCTTTTTTATCCAAAATCAGGTTCTACAATAAACAGCAAAATGGCAATCCGTTTCAGGACGCCATTTTGCCGTTGTTTTATATTAACCTATGGCAATTAAGCTAAAATTTCAGTTACCTGACCTGCACCAACTGTACGTCCACCTTCGCGGATAGCGAAACGTAAACCTTTGTCCATGGCAATTGGATTGATCAAGTTAACAGTGATAGTTACGTTATCTCCAGGCATAACCATTTCGCGACCTGATTCCAATTCAATTTCTCCGGTAACATCTGTTGTACGGAAATAGAATTGAGGACGGTATTTGTTATGGAAAGGAGTGTGACGACCACCTTCTTCTTTTTTCAAAATATACACCTCAGCTTTAAATTTAGCGTGTGGTTTTACAGCACCTGGCTTACAAACAACCATTCCACGACGGATATCTTTTTTCTCAATACCGCGTAACAATAATCCTACGTTATCTCCAGCTTCACCGTAATCAAGGATCTTACGGAACATTTCCACACCTGTTACAGTTGAAGAAAGTTTCTCAGCTCCCATACCGATGATATCTACTGCATCGTTAGAGTTGATCACACCTGTTTCGATACGGCCTGTAGCAACAGTACCACGACCAGTGATCGTGAACACGTCTTCAACCGGCATCAAGAAAGGCTTATCCTTATCACGCGGAGGCATTGGGATAAAGCTATCCACTGCATCCATTAGATCCATGATCTTACCTACCCATTTTGGATCGTTGTTCAATCCACCTAAAGCAGAACCACGGATGATTGGTGTGTTATCACCATCAAATTTATAGAACGTTAATAATTCGCGAATTTCCATTTCAACAAGGTCTAATAACTCAGCGTCTTCAACCATGTCAACTTTGTTCATGAATACAACGATTTTAGGTACACCTACCTGGCGTGCAAGAAGGATATGCTCACGTGTTTGTGGCATTGGTCCGTCAGTTGCCGCTACCACTAAGATAGCACCGTCCATTTGTGCAGCACCAGTAACCATGTTCTTTACATAGTCAGCGTGTCCCGGACAGTCAACGTGCGCATAGTGGCGATTAACCGTTGAATACTCAACGTGCGATGTGTTGATTGTAATACCGCATTCTTTTTCTTCTGGAGCGTTATCAATAGACGAGAAGTCGCGAACTTCTGCTAAACCTTTAGATGCTAAAACGGTAGTAATAGCAGCAGTTAAAGTAGTTTTGCCGTGATCAACGTGACCGATTGTACCAATGTTTAAGTGTGGTTTGGAACGGTCGAATTTTTCTTTTGCCATAGTTGTGATTTATTTTTCTTGTTATACT
>Ga0170475_134329406_pt1 | contig 12980 bp, 6 predicted proteins | sample Soicark_Litter_5_FD_111474 | JGI IMG/M metagenome (GOLD analysis project Ga0170475, IMG submission 111474) | Avena fatua rhizosphere microbial communities from Hopland, California, USA. Combined Assembly of 48 SPs | reverse complement strand
CCGCAAGGCGATGGCAAGATACAGCAGGTGACGGTCGGCGCGAGCCGCAACGACATCGATCAGCGCCGCCTGTCGACCGCGTCGAAGATGGTGTTCGGCCGCGAAGAGCTCGACCGCAACGGCGACAGCAACATCGGCGAGATCCTCAAGCGCCTGCCGGGCGTGACGATGGGCGGCGCTCCCGGGCGCGGCGGCCGCGGCGTGCGCATGCGCGGCCTGGGCAACGGCTACACTCAGATGCTGGTCAATGGCGAGCGCCCGCCGCCGGGCTTTTCGCTCGAATCGCTCTCGCCCGATCAGGTCGAGCGCATCGAAGTGATGCGCGGGCCGGTGGCCGAGCACAGCACGCAGGCAATCGCCGGCACCATCAACATCGTGCTGCGCGAGGGTTACCAGCAGAAGGACATCCAATTGCGCGCCGGGGCGGGTGTCGCCAGGGGCCAGGCCAGTCCGGTCCTGTCGGTCGCGGTGCCGGGCAAGGCCGGCAACCTGACCTGGCTGCTCAACGCGATGCTGATGCAGAACCGCTCGCGCGGCGTAACCGAAACGCTCGACCGCGAAACCGTCGACGGCGGCGCGCTGCGGCGCGAGCAGCAGTACCTCGGCGAAAGCGAGTCGCGCTCGCGCGGCATCCACGTGTCGCCGCGTCTGTCGTACAAGTTCGACAACGACGACACCCTGACCTTCCAGCCTTTCATCGCGGTCAACCGCAGCCGCGGCGCGGCGGACACCCATGCCGAGCGCCTTGCGGGCAATGCGCCGCTCGAGTACGCGCTGCAGCAGAGCGGCTCGAAATCGAGTTCGACCATCGCGCGCGGCTTTGGCAACTGGCTGCACAAGATGGCAGGCGGCGCCAAGCTCGACGTCAAGTTCAACGGCGGCATCACCCGTAGCGACAGCGACGCCGTGCGCTTGACCTGGGACGAAAATGGCCAGCCCAGGCGCAACTTCAACGACAGCGACGAGACCCGCCACCGCAGCTTCTCGACCGGCGGCAAGTACACGGCGCCGATGGGCCAGGGCCATCTGCTGGCGGCCGGCTGGGATGTCGAGGCGGGCCACCTGGAGCAGGTCCACGTGGCCGAGGACGACGGCAGCCCGCTGTTCGACGACTCGGGCGCCAGCCTCAGCGCCGACACGCGCCGCGTGGCGCTGTTCATGCAGGACGAGTGGGACATCAATCAACAATGGTCGGCCTATCTCGGCCTGCGCTGGGAAGGCATCCGCACCTCCAGCGGCGCCGGCGTGAAGAATACCAGCAGCGTGTGGAGCCCCGTGCTGCACACGGTGTGGCGCATACCGGGGCGCGAGAAGGACCAGGTGCGCGCCAGCTACACCCAAAGCTACCGCGCCGCGCCGCTGAACGACATGATCGCCGCGCCCTCGTTCTCGACCGACAACCAGAAGATCCGGCCGGACCGCATCGGCAACCCCGGCCTGAAACCCGAGCTGGCCAAGGGAATCGACCTGGCCTACGAACATTACCTGGGCAAGAGCGGCATCGCCTCGGCCAGCGTCTTCACGCGCGACATCGACAACCTGATGCGGCGCGTGACCGCCCTGCGCCAGACCAGCCTTGGCCCGCGCTGGGTATCGAGCCCGTCGAACATCGGCCAGGCGCGCACCGCCGGCATCGAGCTGGAAGCGAAGTTCCAGCTGGCCGAGCTGGCCGCCGGCGCGCCGAACATCGATTTCCGCTCCAACTATAGCCGCTTCTGGTCGCGCGTCGATGGCATTCCGGGGCCGTACAACCGGCTCGACGGGCAGGCCAAGCAGACCGCCAACGTCGGTGTCGACTACCGGATGAAGGACCGCCCGCTGACCGTGGGCGCCAGCTTCAACTGGACCCCGGCGACGCTGGTGCAGTCGAGCCTGTCCGAACTGGCCAGCACCGGGGTCAAGCGCCAGCTCGACCTGTACGGGCTATGGAAATTCGGGCCGGCTACCCAGCTGCGCTTATCGGTCAATAATCTGTTGGGCCAGGATTACGACGAGGGCCGCATCGCCGCGTCGCAGGATCGCGACGTCATGCTGACCGACGCCCGCACCGCCACCACGACCGTGGCGCGCACCGACAGGACGGTCGGCCTGCGGCTGGAGATGAAACTCTGATGGCTCACCGTATCCCGCATTCCCGGCCTTGTCGGCTGATCTTTTCCTGCAAGGATCTTCCCATGAAACGACGACTTTTGAGCGCCCTGACCCTGTCCGCGATGGCGGCGCTTGCCTGCGCGGCCGACGGCGCGCAGCCTGCCGCCCCGGTCTCGGGGATCGGCATCGAGCACATCGACGCCGGGGTCGCGCTCAGGACGACTTCTTCGCTTACCTGAACGGCAAGTGGCTCAAGACCGAAGAAATCCCGGGCGACAGGGCGAGCTGGGGCACCTTCATGAAGCTGCGCGACGACACCCAGCCGCAGCTGCGCGGCATCATCGAAGCGGCGTGGAAGGAACAGGGCAAGGCCGGCACCGATACCCGGAAGATCGGCGATCTGTACGCCAGCTTCATGGACGAGGCAAGGCTTGAGCGCCTCGGCTACAAGCCGCTGACCGGCGAATTACAGCGCATTCGCCAGCTGCGCGACAAGAAGGGCCTGCCGGCCATGATCGCGCATCTGTCGAAGATCGGCGTGCGGACCCCGTACGCGATCCGCGTCGGCCAGGATGCGCGCGCCTCGACCAGATACGCGGTCCACATCTCCCAGAGCGGGCTGGGCATGCCTGACCGCGACTACTACCTGAAGCAGGACGACAAGCGCATGGCCGCCGCCCGCGCGGCCTACGAAAAGCATGTGGCCCGTATCCTGGCGCTGGCCGGCGGGAAGGAGGCGGACGCCCAGGCCAAGGCGATCGTCGAGTTCGAGACGGAACTGGCCAAGGTCCAGTGGACCAAGGTCGAGAACCGCGACCCCGTCAAACGCTACAACAAGATGGACCTGGCCAAGCTGGGCGAACTGGCGCCGGGCTACGACTGGAAAGCCGCGCTTGCGGCGGCCGGCGTCGCCAACAGGATCGATTACGTGATCGTGGCGCAGCCGAGCTACATCGCCGGCTTTGATCAGGCGCTGGCCAGGACCGGCCTGGCCACGCTCAAGTCCTACTTCGAATGGCAGCTGCTGCGCGAATACGCGCCCTACATGTCGAAGGCATTCGTCGACGAGCACTTCGGATTCTACGGCGCCGTGCTGACCGGCGTGACCGAGAACCGTCCGCGCTGGAAGATCGGCGTGGCCACGGTCGAAGGCGCGCTCGGCGAAGCGCTGGGCCGCAAGTACGTCGAAGCCTATTTTCCGCCGGAGCGCAAGGCGCGCATGGAGGCGCTGGTCAAGAACCTGCTGGCCGCGTACAAGGAAAGCATCGGCACGCTCGACTGGATGAGCCCCGAGACCAAGGAGGAAGCCCAGGCCAAGCTGGCCAAGTTCACGACGAAGATCGGCTACCCGAACCGGTGGCGCGATTATTCGAAGCTGGCGATCCGCGCCGACGACCTGGTGGGCAACGTGATGCGCGCGTCGGCCTTCGCCTACAACCGCAACATCGACAAGCTGGGCAAGCCGATCGACCGCGAAGAGTGGAGCATGACGCCGCAGACGGTCAATGCCTACTACAGCAGCTCGATGAACGAAATCGTGTTCCCGGCCTCGATTCTGCAGCCGCCGTTCTTCGACATGCGCGCCGATGACGCGGCCAACTACGGCGCCATCGGCGCCGTGATCGGCCACGAGATCAGCCACGGCTTCGACGACAAGGGCAGCCAGTCCGACGGCGACGGCAACCTGCGCGACTGGTGGACCAAGGAGGACCGCGCGAAATTCCAGGCCAAGGCCGACATGCTGGTCAAGCAGTACGGCAGTTACAGCCCGCTGCCCGGCTATTACGTCGACGGCAGCCTGACGCTGGGAGAAAACATCGGCGACAACTCGGGCCTCGCCGTGGCCTACAAGGCTTACAGGATCTCGCTGGACGGCAAGCCGGCCCCGGTGATCGACGGCTTGACCGGCGACCAGCGCTTCTTCATGGGTTTCGGCCAGGTGTGGCGCTCGAAGATGCGCGAAGCGCAGCAGGTCATCCAGCTCAAGACCGACCCGCACTCGCCGGGCCAATTCCGCGCCAACGGCACATTGAAGAACCAGCCGGCGTTCTACGAGGCGTTCGGCGTGAAGGAAGGCGACAAGATGTACCTGGCGCCGAAGGACCGCGTCACTATCTGGTAAGCTTGCGCACGTGGGCGTGCCCATTCTCAGGGAACCCGACTTCGTGAATGACCGGCGCCACGAGCGCCGGTTTCTCAAACAACCAAAACAATTGGAGATGAGTTTGATGAAAAAACATGTGCTCAGTGCACTAACGCTGGCGCTGACCGCCGGCTTTGCCCATGCCGCATCGGCCGAGACGGCCACCAAGAGCCGCGCCGCCAAGGCTGGGGCGCCGGTGATGTCGGCCGGCATCGCCACCCAATTCGTGGAGTCGTCGGTGCGCCCTCAGGACGACTTCTTCGTGCACTTGAACGGCAAGTGGCTCAAGACGACCGAGATTCCGGCCGACAAGTCGAGCTGGGGCTCGTTCGCGAAGCTGCGCGACGACACGCTGCCGCAGTTGCGCGCGATCATAGAAAGAGCGGCGGCGGCGCCGAACAAGGCAGCGGGCTCCGAAACCCAGAAGATCGGCGACTTTTACGCCAGCTTCATGGACCAAGCGAAGCTTGAACAGCTGGGCATCACGCCGTTGAACGGCGAACTGGCGAAGATCGACGCGATCAAGGACAAGTCCGAACTGCCGGCGCTGCTGGCGCACCTGGGCCGGCTGGGCGTGGAGGTGCCTTTCGTTTTCGGCATCCACCAGGACGCCAAGGATTCGACCAAGTACGTGGCCGACCTGTCCCAGGCGGGCCTGGGCATGCCGGACCGCGACTACTACCTGAAGGCCGACGACGCCAAGCTGGCCGAGGTGCGCGCCAAGTATCGGCAATATGTCGAGAAGCAGCTGGCCGCGGCCGGCGACAAGAACGCCGCCGCCAGCGCGCAAGCGATCCTCGACTTTGAAACCGAACTGGCCAAGGTGCAGTGGACCAAGGTCGAGAACCGCGACCCGGTCAAGACCTATAACAAGGTCGAACTGGCCAAGCTGGCCGAGATGGCGCCGGGTTACGACTGGAATGCCTGGCTGGACGCGGCCGGCATCAGCGGCAAGGCGAGCTACGTGATCGTCAGCCAGCCGAGCTATCTGGCGGGCTTTGTCCAGGTGGCCGGCAAGACCCCGCTCGACACCTGGAAGGCTTACCTGCGGCTGCAGCTGATCGACTCCTACGGCGGCTATCTGTCGAAGACGTTCGTCGACCAGCGTTTCGCGTTCCGCGGCACCGCGCTGTCGGGCGCGCCGCAGAATACGCCGCGCTGGAAGCGCGGCGTCGGCGCGGTCGAGAGCGCGCTGGGCGAGACCCTCGGCAAGCTGTACGTGGCGGAGTATTTCCCGGCCGAGCGCAAGGCGCGCATGGAAGTGCTGGTCAAGAACCTGCTGGCCGCGTACAAGCAAAGCATCGACACCCTCGACTGGATGAGCCCGGAGACCAAGAAGGAAGCCCAGGCCAAGCTGGCCAAGTTCACGCCGAAGATCGGCTACCCGAACAAGTGGAAGGAGTATTCGGCGCTCGTCGTGAAGCGCGACGACCTGGTCGGCAACGTGATGCGTTCGCGCGTGGTGGAATACAACCGCGAGCTCAACAAGCTGGGCCAGCCGATCGACCGCGACGAATGGGGCATGACGCCGCAGACCGTCAATGCCTACTACAACCCGGAACTGAACGAGATCGTGTTCCCGGCTTCGATCCTGCAGCCGCCGTTCTTCGACGCGAAGGCCGACGACGCGGTCAATTACGGCGCCATCGGCACCGTGATCGGCCACGAGATCAGCCACGGCTTCGACGACCAGGGAGCGCAGTACGACGGCGACGGCAACCTGCGCAACTGGTGGACGGCCGAGGACAACAAGAAGTTCGCGGAAAAGACCAGGATGCTCGTCGAGCAGTACGGCGCCTATAGCCCGTTGCCGGGTTATCACGTGAACGGCGAGCTGACCCTGGGCGAGAACATCGGCGATAACTCGGGCCTGGCGATTGCCTACAAGGCTTACAAGCTGTCGCTCAAGGGCAAGAAGGCGCCTGTGATCGGCGGCTTGACCGGCGAGCAGCGTTTCTACATGGGCTGGGGCCAGGTGTGGCGTTCGAAGATGCGCGAACCGGCGCAGATCGCGCAGATCAAGACCGATCCGCACTCGCCGGGCCAGTTCCGCGCCAACGGCACATTGAAGAACCAGCCTGGTTTCTATGAAGCGTTTGGCGTCAAGGAAGGCGACAAGATGTACCTGGCGCCGAAGGACCGCGTGACCATCTGGTGATTGCAAAGAGAAACGGCCCGGTCGATGTGCCGACCGGGCCGTTGAAGGTCTACTCCAGCGCTAGGCGCGGGCTTAGAAGCGGTAGCTCAGCGAAGCTGCATAGGTGCGGCCCAGCTGGCTGAAGTGCGAACCGTCGTAGGTCACCATCGAGTAGCGGCCGTTGAAGGTCACCAGGTTGCGCTGGATTTCGGCGGCGGTCAGGCCGTACGACGGATCGATGGCCTTGCTGTCCAGAAGAGCCTGGCCCTGCGCGTTCAGCGCCCTGAAGCTCCAGCTCGGGGTGATGTTGAACATGTTGTTCAGGTTGAACGTCAGCGTGGTGTTCTTCGTCAGCTCGTAGTTGACGGCGAAGTCGGTGACGGTCTTGGTCTTGAACTTCACTTCCAGGTTGCGGTCCATCCCGGCGTTGCGGAAGTGGGTCGGGCCGAACACCGTGTTGTTGAGCGAGAAGCTCAGCCTCTCGTAGTTCAGGTCACCGCCCAGGATGGTCTTGAACTTCGGACGCGAGGTGAACATCAGCGCTTCCTGAGTCGCATCGAGCACCGACTGGCCGGCCCTGGCCACTGCATCCGGATTCTGCACGGCGCCGTCGCGCTCGTTCTTCAGCGTGAAGTTGCCCGACAGGTTGAGCGTCAGCTTGCCGTCCATCAGCGGGATGTTCTTATGCGACAGCACGTAGTCGATACCCGAGGTCTGGCTGGTCAGCGCGTTGACGAAGAAGCTGACCGAGACGATGCCATTGGCCTTCAGGATCTGGTCCAGCGCCTGGGTCGGATCGCCGCTCGGCACGATTTCCTTGCCCAGGACGATGCGGTCCTTGACCTTGATGTTGTAGTAGTCGACCGTGATGCTGGTGTTGTTGTTCGGCTTGAAGCCCACGCCCAGCGTGATGTTGTCGGACTTCTCGGCTTTCAGTGCCGGCACGCCCAGCGCCTTGGCCTGCGCGGAGACGTTGTTGACCAGGCCCGACACCTGGATGCCGGAGCCGGGCACGAAGGAGTATTGCGCCTTCTGCGTGAAGGTCTGCGCCAGCGACGGCGCGCGGAAACCGGTGGAGGCCGAAGCGCGCAGCGTAAGTGCCGGGCTCACCTTCCAGCGGGTCGAGGTTTTCCATACGAAGGCGCTGCCGAAGTCGGTGTACTTCTCGAAGCGGCCGGTGCCGTCGATCAGCACGGCGTCGGTGATGTCCCAGGTTGCGCCGCCATACACGCCGTAGTTCGAGCGCGACGCCGGGAACGAGTTCTCCGGCGAGTTGCCTGCAAAGGAGTCGGCGCCGCCCAGGATGTAGGAGGCAGGTTCGCCGGCCATCACGCGGTATTTCTCGTGGCGCAGCTCGGTGCCGGCATAGGCGTTCACCGTCGGGGTCAGCTGTTTGGAGATGTCGCCGTTGAGCACCCAGTGTTCGAATTTCACGCCGCCGGCGTCGAAGCTGGTGGGCGAGTGCACAGTGCTGGTGCCGGCCAGGAATGCGTCCTCCATGCCGCGGTTGACCGAGTTGGTGACGGCATACTTCTGCTGGTTGCCGCCATAGGTCAGGCTGACGTCGGTGCTCCAGCCGTCCAGCATGAACTTGACGCCACCGGTGGCGTTGTAGTCATCCAGGGTGCCGAGGAAGGTCGGCGCATAGCCGAGGTACGGGGAGCCGGCCGGATGCAGCAGGCCGTAGTCGGTCGGGCGCCAGTACGGGGTGCGGTAGTTGGCGAAGCTGTCGACTTTCTTGTGCACGTAGGCGGCGTTGCCGTATAGGTTGACGCCGTCGCTCAGTTGGTAGCGCGCGTTGATGAGGCCCTTGGCCGCGTCGGTCGCGGGCGAGCCGTTGACGTTGCCGGCGTCCGGCTTCAGCGCCAGGAAAGGCAGCACCTGAGTGTTCAGGTCGGCGCCGAAGTCGCCCGCCTCGCCCCTGGCGTTGACGATGCCGGGGCGGCTGGCCAGCTTGGTCTTGGACACGTCCAGCGTGTAGTTGATGAAGCCGCGGTCGCCCAGCGCCACGCCGTGGTTCAGGCTCACGCCGCCCATCTCGCCGTCGTGCTCGTGGGTCATGCCGGCACGGGCCGTGATGGCGCCGCCTTCGGCATTGTCCTTCAGGATGATGTTGACCACGCCGGCGATCGCGTCCGAGCCATACTGGGCCGATGCGCCGTCACGCAGCACTTCGATGCGCTTGATGGCGTCGGCCGGGATGGCGGAAATATCGGCGCCGCTTTCGCCGCGGCCCGGGGAGGTCTGGGTATAGATCAGGGAGCTGGCGTTCTTGCGCTTGCCGTTAATCAGGATCAGCACCCGGCTCGGGCCCATGTTACGGATCTCGTAGGGGTCGAGCAGCGAGGTGGCATCGTTGACCGGCGTTTGCACGGTGTTGAACGACGGCACGCGGAATTGCAAGGATTTGTCCAGCGTTGCTTGGCCGGTCTTGGTCAGTTCGCGCGCGCTGAGGACATCGATAGGAACCGGCGTATCGACCATGGTGCGCTGGGCGCCGCGGTTACCGGTGCCGACAACAACAACCTTCTGAATATCGTCCTGCGCCGGTTCGGCGGCAGGGGCGCTGACATTATTGGCCGGTTTGACTTCTTGTGCGAGGATGAACGGACTGGCAGACAACATCAATACGGCAAGCGGAAAACTTTTCTTCATTGATCTTCTCTCTTGTTTCGGTCTTGTAGGTGCGTAGCTGCTTTTAATGGTTGTTAAGAATGAATGTTCATGGCGGAGGGAATGCAATATCCGTAACAGATTTATGCAATTGGCAATCAAATTCTGTATTACAGTAGCGGATTCGCCTCTACGAAAATCAAAAGTAACATCCCGTGATTGTAATGCCATTCAATTAAGATTGAGGGGCATTTTTACGTAAGGTGTTGTAAAAGAAGGCGTTAACCGCCGCAAGTAAGCGGAGTTACGCCGGCGTCGTTCCCGCGCATTTGATCCCAATATGGCCTTCGGCCCTTATGGAGTAAATGGCCGTTTTCGACTGGTTTGCGGAGATATTGCGTGGCTTGATTGGGGCTGTTTCTTTTGGGGGTTTTTATCATTCCCGCGAAGGGCTGGACCTCTTCGCGGGAATTCCGCCCGTCTGCCTATTGCGCCGATTCGTAGGCGCCGATGTCCAGCGCCCCGATTGCCGGGCGTACCGCCCCAGAGGCGGGATGCTTGTAGACGGCGCTCGGCTTGAGCGGCATCCCTGAGGGGGCGTAGCCCGGGTTGGAGGCTGCGCCGATCACCAGCGCGTTGGTGGTGGGACGCAAGTCATAGTTGGCGCGGTTGACAAAGCCCGGCGCGATCGAGCGGTAATTGGTCTTTTCCACGGCACTGGCCTGGGTGATCAGGGTGCCGGTGCCGCCGAAGATGTTGTTTTGCAGCAGGACCGGCTTGGTGACGCTGGTGCCCACCATCACGAAGGTGCCGTGCGAACTGTCGTCGTTCAGGAAGGTGTTGTTGACCACGTACAAGTCGTGGCCGGGATTGGTCGCGCCTTCCTCGCCGTAGGCCAGCAGGGTAGAATTCTGGTGCACCGCCGGCTGTTGGATCACGTTGCCGATCACGTAGGATGTGCCGGCGTTTGGCAGGTCGATCTCGTAGCTGGGATGGCCAGTCGCGGTGGTGCCCTCCTGGCCAAAGGGCGTGCTGGAGAAGCGGTTGTAGGTGATCACGTTGAGGCGCGCACGCGACTTCAGGTTGTGGCCGACGTTGGCGTCGTGCGAGAAGTTATAGCGGAAGGTCAGGCTGCCGACGTTGCCTATGTATAGGTTGTGGGTTTGGCCGGTACCGTAGCCGTTGTGCCCGAATTCGCTGTACTCGATGACGATGTTGCTCGCCGTGTTCGCGCCGGTCAGAATGCCGTTTTCGTTATCGTGCAAGAAGCTCTGGCGCAGCGTGAAGTGGGTGCCCTCCAGGCGCAAGGCCGCGCCGTTGTGATCCGGCACCTTGGCTCCGTACATCTCGACGTTTTCGATGACGATATTGTTGCCGGCGACAACCCAGGTGCCTTTGCCGAGTGCGTTCTTGCCGGCAGCGTCGATCTTCGGACGGCCGTTGACGCCGCGGATCGTCAGCCTGCTCGGGTAGATCGCGCACACGTCGCCGCTATAGGTGAAGTTGCCGACGATCGCTATCGTATCGCCGTCCTTGGCAGCGTCAAAGGCGCGGCACGGCGTCGCGTAAGTCTTGCCTGGCCCAACCTGCAAGATGGCGGCAGAGACGGGCAGGACGGTGCCCAGGCACAATAGGAGCGCGGGTGCGGTGCGGGTCAAGGCACGGCTGTGAGCGGTCGGGGCGGGGAGAATTCGGTGCATTTGGAAGCTCCTCATTAAGTGAAGTGGACTGCCTGGTCGGATGCGTCAGCGTGGAACGATGGCGAATTGGGGCGCGGTGCTGTAATTCGGTTTGACGCTGCGTGCCATGAACACTTTCCAGGCGTTGGCGCCGGCTTTCCCGCCGGCGTTCGCGCCGTAGGCCAGCGCCGGCTGCATGTTGGATGGATAGCCGGTCGCAATGGCGGAGTAGCCGGTCATTTCTCCGACTTTCAGTTTGAGCGCCGCAGCCATGCCTGCGCCACCACATGGCAGGGCGTTGAAGTCGGCCGTATGGCTCGCCTTGTAAGCCTCGCCGATTGTGGCGAAGACCGGACTGGCGCTCGAGGGCCGCACGATCATCGAATAGATCGCGCCGTCGATCCAGCATGCGCCGTCACCGGTCATCCGCAGGATCGGGAACCGCGTTTTCCACGCCAGCAGCGGCGCGGCCTGTGTAAAGCCCAGTTCGGCGGCGTGGCCGACGGCGGCGGTGAAGAAGTCATCCTGCCAAGGCGCGATCCCGGTGCCGTTTGAATAGCCAAATGCATAGCCGTTGGTCAACACGCCGAGTGCATTGGCAGATGGGCTATTCGTATAGTTGCTGTTATACCAGTCCAGGTTGTCCGATAGCATGCTGACGAAATGGGCCTTCAGGCGGTCCGTATCGGGCGTGATATAGGCCGCTTCACTCAAGGTGCGCAGGCTCCATGCCTGCCCCCTGACCTGGTCGGACTGGAACAGGCCCTTGCTGTACTGGCGGTAACCGGGATTGGATGAAAAGGCGTTCCACATGGCCCAGAATTGCAACTCTTCCAGGTAGTAATAATCCCCTGTCAGCAGATAAGGCAGGTAGGCGAATCCGGCCTGGTGCGAACTGTCGTGCTGATTCGGGGTGGCGCAGGCATTGGCGGCGGCGCAGGCCGGGAACGCCTCGAATTTCTTCGTGATCGGATTGTAGGTGTCGCCGGAGTGGCCAAGGACGGTCATGTAAGGATAGTCCAGCAGGCTGATCGGCTGGCCGGTCTGGCGGTCGCGGTAGTGCGCCGACCAGCTGCCGGCGAGGTCGGCGGTGCCGAGGGTGACGTCCCTGGCGCGCTTGTCCATGCTCAGCAGGTATTGCACTGCCCAGCCGGGCAACAGGCCGAGATCGTCGCGTCCGCCCGTGGTGGGCATGTATGGATTGGCCAAGCCCACCGCCATCGGCTCGGTGACGTCGCCGGTCCATCTTGCGGCCAGCGCCTTCAGGCTCGTTTCCGGCACGCTCAGGGTCTGGTCGAAGTTGGGCAAGGCCCCGGTCGCGATCAGGTAGCCAGTGTTGTGCTTGATGTTCACTTCGGGTGCCGCGCCGCCCCACCAGAACACCTTGCGCCAGCGCGCGTGATGCAGGTGGGTCATGGCCGGTTTGGCGTAGGCGGCCTTGCCGCCGATGACGATTTCGGCATCATAGGTAAAGTTCTGCGGCGCCGGTTCGTAGGCCCAGTCGTTCTCAAGCGTGACATCGACACGCGCCTTCTTGATTGCGCCGTACCAGCGGACGGCAAAGCGCGCCGACAGGTGCGGATGCACGATGCCGTTGTCGCTCGTGAGCGGCGTGGAGGCGTGCCACTCGCTGACCGTGGGGCCGGCCAGCCACGCCGTGTAGGCGCCGGCTTTCAACAGGTCGCCGATCGAGGCGTTGTAGCGTACGCCATCAACCGTGGCATATACCGACGCGCTGAAGCGATTATCGAGCAAGACTGTTGCTTGCGGTCCCGTGCTCACCGGCGCCGTGCCCGCCGCATCAGCGTCAACGTCCGTACTTCGCCCGGCCCGAGGTTGGGGAGCAAGGCCGAAATGATCGCGTGGCGCACCGAACCGTCTGGATGTTTCGCCTTGACGTCGACTTGCAAGTCAAGCTTCTTACCGTCATCCAGGCGGCCGGTCAACGCGGTCCCCGGTTGCAGTTCGCCAACGGCAAATACCTGGCCGAACGTGACCGGCACCTTGGTTTGCGCGATCCCCAGGTCGGTGTTTTCAAAGCGGATAGTTGTGATGGTCCCGGGCAGGTCGCCTGGCGCCGATGCCAGGGGACGATTGACGGCGCCAGTGAGGCCGGCTTGGGATGCGCTTAGCAAACTGGTTCCGGACATCGTCCCGGCGGATTGTATCTGCTCATTCCCGGCTGGGGCGGAACCGCCTCCGCAAGCGGCGAGAACCATGCTTGAAAGCGCGACCGACAGTGCCCTGATTGCCAGGGTATGCAGATGGAGTGTCATTTCTATCTCTTCAGGGAGTTGCTCTACTTCCATATTTTCGG
>Ga0170475_126919401_pt1 | contig 12983 bp, 11 predicted proteins | sample Soicark_Litter_5_FD_111474 | JGI IMG/M metagenome (GOLD analysis project Ga0170475, IMG submission 111474) | Avena fatua rhizosphere microbial communities from Hopland, California, USA. Combined Assembly of 48 SPs | reverse complement strand
CCCTGGCTTGCCTGCGTTCTCCGCCCCAGGCGGCGGCTTTGCTGGCTCGCTGGCCGCCGCGGGCGTGGCCGAGCCGGACCCGGCGGCTGTGCTGGAGCGCCCCACGCTGCGTTCTTCCACGGGCGCACGGCTCACTCGTGCCGTGGAGCACGCAGCCATTGTCGCGACGAGCGCCAAGACTGCCGCAATCCGGGTTGCCGACCGTGCGCGTTCCAACGTGTTGTACCGGGCGTTGAGCGCCCTGTCGAATGTCAATGCCATCGGTGCCAAAGCCATCAATCCAGTCCTGATTTTAAAGGGACGAAATGCACCGCTTCGTGGATCGAGCGCGTGAATCCGTCCTGTGTTTTGTCTACCACCACCAGCACCTGGCGCGACGCAGACGCATCGTGCACAGGCGCCACCAGGCGTCCGCCCACGGCGAGCTGTTCGAGCCATGCATCGGGGAGTGCTTCGCCGCCGGCGGCGGCGATGATGCTGTCGTAAGGGGCGTTGGGAGGGTGCCCCCGCATGCCGTCACCATACACCAGTCGAATGTTCATCTGTCGCAAAGGAGCCAGATGCTCGCGGGCCTTGTCGTGCAACGGGCGCAGGCGCTCGATGCTCATGACCTGGCGCGACAGGCTGGCGAGCACGGCCGCCTGGTACCCGCAGCCCGTGCCGATTTCGAGCGTTTGGCCAAGCGAGCGCCGTGCGCGCGCATTCGCACCGCCCATCAGCAACTCGATCATGCGGGCCACCACCGAGGGCTTCGAGATCGTCTGGCCGTGGCCGATCGGCAAGCTGGTGTCCTCATAAGCCTGGTTGACGAGCGCGGTGTCGACGAACAGGTGGCGGGGCACCTCGGCCATGGCGCCTTTGACCAGCTCGTCTCGCAGCCCGTCCTGCACGAGGCGGTCTACCATGCGGCGCCGAATGCCGGTGGAATCGAGCCCGAGACCCGACGGAGGAGACCGGCGCGCGGAATCGAGTGCCGCCTGCTGCAACGGCTGCTGGGGCCGCAACAGCGGGCGAGGCTCTGTGCGGACCATGGCACCGGCGACCGGGGTAATCGCGGCCTTCGGGCCCACACCGGGCGCCGCGGTGAGCCGCTTGGCCGGCCGGTTCAATCCTTCTAGTTGCAATGGAAACTTCGCGCGCGGGGGTGGGCTGCTCATGCCTGCCCCCCCTGGGTCGCCAAGCGCTGCCATGACTGCAAGGCGGCATGGTCGGTCAGGTCAACCTGCAGTGGCGTGATGGACACGCAATCTTGCGCGGTGGCGTAGAAGTCGGTGCCCTCGCCCGCTTCGCGGGCATCGCCCGGAGGACCGATCCAGTAGATGGGTTCCCCGCGCGGGTTCGTCTGGCGGATCACCGGCGCACTCGCATGCCTGCGCCCGAGGCGCGTGATCTGCCGCGGCAGCACCAGGGCGTCGGGCAGGTTGGGGATGTTCACGTTGAGCAGCCAAGGGCCCGCAGATGGCGGCGAAGCAAGGACCTGCTCAATGATGGAGCGTGCCACGCGCGCCGCCGCATCGAGATGGGACCACCCCTTTTCCACCTGGGAGAACGCGATGGCCGGCACGCCGAAGAGGTAACCTTCCATCGCAGCAGCCACGGTGCCGGAATAAAGCGTGTCATCGCCCATGTTGGCCCCCTGGTTGATGCCGGAGACCACCAGGTCGGGCCGCTCCGGCAACCAGCCGGTCAATGCAACGTGAACGCAGTCCGAGGGCGTTCCGTTCAAGTATCGAAAGCCGTTGGGCGCGGTGAACGCCGACAGCGGGCGGTTCAAGGTCAGGGAATTGGATGTGCCGCTCGCGTTCTGCTCGGGCGCCACCACATCGAGGTCACCCAGCCCTTCACAGGCCTCGACCAGTGCCGCGAGCCCGGGAGCAAGGTAACCATCGTCATTGGCGATCAGGATGCGCATCCGGCGATTGTAAGGACTCGTCACTTGCAGGACACCTTGGCCCGGCACCGTATTCGTGATCATCAACACCTTCGACACTTGGACGGAGAAAGCAGCATGCAGGTCTGGTTGTGCGAAAACCCCATCGGTCCCGAAGCCCTTGTCTGGACGACACTGCCGATGCCCGAACCGAAGGCCGGCGAAGTTCGCGTGGCGATCAAGGCTGCAAGCCTGAACTTCCCGGACCTGCTGATCGTGCAGAACAAATACCAGATGAAGCCCCCGCTGCCCTTCGTGCCCGGTTCCGAGTATTCCGGTGTCGTCGACGCCGTGGGAGAAGCGGTGACCCGGTTCAAGGTCGGCGACCGCGTCGCCACGTTTGGCGGAGGCGGCGGCTTCGGCACCCACGTGATCACGAAGGCCGCCCAGCTCATGGCGCTGCCCGCGGGTTTCGCGTTCGACGACGCGGCAGCGTTCCTGTGCACCTATGGCACCACCCACCATGCCCTCATTGATCGCGGCCAGCTCAAGCCCGGTGAAACCCTGCTGGTGCTCGGCGCGGCAGGCGGGGTGGGCACGGCGGCCATCCAGATTGCCAAGGCGGTCGGGGCGGAGGTGATCGCTGCAGCGTCCAGCAATGAAAAGTGTGCGCTGTGCAAGGAACTCGGCGCCGACGCCACCATCAACTACACCAGCGGCAACATCCGCGACGCGATCAAGGCGCTCACCGGCGACAAGGGCCCCGACGTCGTCTATGACCCGGTGGGCGGGGACCTGGCCGAACCGGTGTTCCGCTCCATCGGTTGGCGGGGCCGCTACCTCGTGATCGGCTTCGCCCAGGGCAGCATCCCGGCGCTCCCGCTGAACCTCGCGCTGCTCAAGGGCGCTTCGATTGTCGGCGTGTTCTGGGGTGAATTTACCCGCCGAGAGCCGGCGCTGAGCACCGCTGCGCTGGCGGAGCTCGGTGCGTGGTACGCACAAGGCAAGATCAAACCCGTGATCGACCAGCACCTGCCAATGTCGGCACTGCCCGAAGCATTCGCGCGCATGAGCACCCGAAAGGTGCGCGGCAAGCTCGTGCTGATCAACGACTGATCGCCCGTGGTACCAGAAAAGCCGTGCCCTAAAGCACCCCCTGTCAACATTGACAGGAGGAGCTGTTTCCTGTCGCTTGCATGAGTCGTAGTGCGTTACGATCCCGTTTCCCCACGAGCAGCAATCCGGCATGGCCATCAAGGTACTCATCGTTGAAGACAATCCTGTAGCCCGCAGTTTCCTTTGCCGCGTGGTACGCGAAAGCTTCAGCGATGCCATCGTCATCACAGAAGCAGGCGACCTCGAGTCGGCCCGCCGGCATGTGGGCCCCCTCCATTCGGAACGGATCGAAGCCAGCGCAGACACGTTCAAGTTGATCCTGGTGGACCTGGAGCTGCCCGACGGCAACGGCATGGAGTTGTTGACCGAGCTGGTGCGGTACCCGGCCACGAAGATCGTGACCACGCTGTACTCCGACGACGACCACTTGTTCCCGGCCCTGCAATGCGGTGCCGATGGCTACCTGCTGAAGGAAGACCGGTTCGAGGTGCTTGTCGAGGAACTGCAGAAGATCGTGCGTGGGCAGCCCCCGTTGTCGCCAGCGATCGCGCGGCGCCTGCTCAGCCACTTCCGCCAAGGACCTGGCGGCATGGGTGCGCTCGCAGGCCTCGGGGAACCCGCATTGGCGAGCGGCTCCGGTTTTCAGAGCAGCCGGCCCTTGCCGCTCGGCCGTGGGGCACCGCTCGATCACGAGCGCCTCACGCCAAGAGAAAGCGAAGTCCTCACCTACTTGAGCAAAGGCTTCACGATCAAGGAGATCGCCAACCTGATGGGCATCAAGTGGTTCACGGTGAACGACCACATCAAGTCGATCTACAAGAAGTTGAACGTCTCGAGCCGGGCTGAAGCCGCCGTGCTCGCGAGCAAGCACGGCCTGGTCTGAAACCGGGACCGATGGACCCCTCTGCCTCGCACCGCGGAACGCCAACCGATTCGCAGGAGGGCTCGCCGCTTTCCACATCGCGGCGCTCCCGGCCGGTCACCCACGATTCCCTGCTCGATTCACGCCTCATCGAGCAAACCCTCGGCCGCGTCGAGCACCTTGCACGCTGGATGGGCTGGCGGCTGCGGTTCCTCGTGGTCGCCGCACTCGCCGGCTGCCTCGGCGTGTTGCTGCTGGCCCGTTGGATGGCCGGCACCCCTCAGGTGGCCGCTGAATGGGTGACCACGGCGACGGGCCAACTCCAATTGGCCGCAAGCTCCGATCCCGGCCTCAATTTTCATGTGGGCAAGGTGCTTGCCAGCGTCGGCAGTTCGCAGCAGCGCGCGATCTCGCCCGACGTGCTTGCCATCACGCCATCGGCGCGCTGGATCATCGACGATCTCGACCGTGTCCGGCAGCAGGCCATGCATGCGCAGCTCGACAGCTTGCTGGCCCAGCAGACAGTGCGCCTGACGTTCGCCGATGGCATGGTGGCCGATGTGCAACCAGTGGCGCGCGGCATCGCGAGCCTCGGCGCACTGTTCTGGCTTCTGGCCGGGCTGGGCCTGGTCGTATACATGGTGGGCATGATCGTGGTGCTGGCCAGCCCGTCGGTGCGCACACTACTCTATGCGGCCATGTGCAGCAGCCAGGCGGGCAACCTGATCTTCCTCGCCGTCGAATCCACGGTCGCGCTGGGACTCCCTGAGCCGTTGTCACGGCTGGATTTCCCGTGCCGCCTCGCATTCGATCTCATCACCGGCGCGGCCATCGTGCACGCCACCTCGCTTCACCCGCGCAGGGTGCCCGGTTCCACCACCATCGCCTGGGCAGCTTGGGCGTCGATGATCGCCATCGGCTTGCCGGCAGCCGGGGGCATGCTGCAAGATGCCTGGTGGTGGCTCCAGGGGGGAGTTGCCGTGATGGGATCCGCCACGGTGGCCTTGCTCGTGTGGTCGTACCGCCTGCTGCGCCATCCGTTTGCCATCGTCATGCGGCGCTTCGGGCTGATGGCCGTGTCCACCTGGATCCTGTTGACCGTGGCGGTCGCGATCGCATCGGCCGACCGCGTGCCGTCGGTCCAGCAGCAGGTGGCCGAGGTCGGGCCGGTCATCTGGTACGTGTTCCTCTCCTCACTGCTGTTGCTGATGCCCTTCTTGTCGAAGTCTCAGCAGCTGATGCGCGAGTTCTCCCTCCTTGCGGCCATCAGCACGGTCGCCACCTCGCTCGACTTGCTGTTCGTCGCCGTCTTCTCGTTCGGTCAATTCACTTCGGTGACGCTTGCGTTGTTCTTGTCGTTGGGGCTGTATGCCGGCGCACGCGAATGGGTACTCAACCGCGTGCGCAGCCGCAACATGCTCACCACCGAGCGCACGTTCGAGAAGTTGTACCGCATCGCCCGCGAGGTGGAAGCCCACCCGGACCGCACGCCGATACTGCTCGTGCGCCTGCTCCAGGAACTCTTCGAGCCGCTGGAGGCGGTGGTCGTCGAGAAGCGCAGCCCGACCGTGCGCGTGGTGAGCGACGGCTCGACGCTGTTGCTGCCCGTCCCCGCCCTGACCGACAAGCAGGTCAGCGCCCCGACATCCATCGTAATGCGCTTCGCCAACCGCGGTCAACGTCTCTTCACGTCGGACGACGCCCGCCTCACGGACCGCATCGTCGAGCAGCTGTGCCGCGCGGTGGCGTTCGATCGCGCCGTCGAACAGGGGCGCAGCGAAGAGCGCCTGCGCATTGCGCAAGACCTTCATGACGACATCGGCGCCCGGCTGTTGACCTTGATGTACAAGGCCCAGTCGCCGGAGATGGAGGACTATGTGCGGCACACCCTGCAGGACCTGAAGACCCTGACGCGGGGGCTCGCGGCGCCAAACCACCCGCTCTCGCACGCAGCCGGCGAATGGAAGGCCGACTTGACGCAGCGGCTGAGCGCCGCGCAGGTACACCTCGGCTGGCACCTTGCGTTCGATCGCGATGTCTCATTGACCGTGGTGCAGTGGTCGGGCCTCACGCGGGTGATGCGCGAGCTGTGCACCAACGCGATCGCTCACGCGGGGGCCACCCGCGTCGACATCGACTTCCAGCTCATCGGCGATCGCCTGGACCTGTTCGTCACCGACAACGGCCAGGGCCGCAACCCGCAGGCGTGGGCACACGGGCTGGGACTGGGTGGCGTGCGCAAGCGGGTCAAACAACTCGGCGGCGAGGTGGAATGGCGCGAGGTCGAGCCGCATGGCATCCGCTGCCACGTAGTGATTCGCCGTTTGTCCTGATGGAGCCCCCCAGTCGGCTACCGCCTCCTGCCCCAAGGGGCGACGCCGGGTCGGCCGGCAAAGCCGGTCCTCGCGGGTGGCTTAATCTGCGGCTTCTCTGCGCTCGCCTGCATGTCATCTGGTGTCGAGCCAAGCGAGCTGAGACGGAGAGGCACGGAGGGGTAGCGTACGGTGATCGTGGCGCGGCCTCGCCAGAGAACAAGACCCACGCCTTTGCCCCCGTGGCCCCGTTGCAAATCCTCCCCGAGGTATCGCGAAACACTGCACTAGCGAGTGGGCGATTCGTCGATCTCCTCGTCTGAGACTTCTTCGTCCGCCATTTCGTCGAGGGTGGCTTCGTCGCCGTCAGCGAGGTCTTCGGTCACGTCGTTCGGCCCCTCGATGCGATCGGGCCGGATGTCCGCCCCTTCTTCGATTTCGGTTCCGAACGCGGCGCCGCGTTCCCCGGTGCCGGCTGCGTCGGTGTCACTGTCCAGTTCGACGGGCACGGCGCCAGCATCTTGAGGGTCGCTGGCGAGGTGGGTGTGTTCGCCTTGAACGTCGCTGCCGCTGTCTGAGCTGTCGCTCGGACCCAGCGCATCGGTGTCACGGCCTCGGGCTTGTGTGGGGGCCTTCTGGCCCCCGAGGATGCTGCTTTGAGACATGGGAACTCCTGTGCATGTCAGATCGTGGAGCTCGGAGGGACCGGTGCGTCTTCGCACGGTGCCCTTGACAACACGACCGGTGCGGTTTCAGGCGCATCGGCCAGGCGGCCCTTTGACAGGTCGGCCATCACGGATTGGAGCCAGGCCGACTCGGCGTCCGTGGCATACGCACGTTCCTCGCCGGTGGAACGGCGGCGCACGACGACCAATCCGCCTGTCAACTGGAAGAGAGCAGCCAGCGGCGAGGTTCGATCGGCCTCGATGTCGAAATCCCGGGGATCGTAGCCTGAGGCTCCCAGGGCGCGGCGAAGCGCCTGGGCCTTGTCCTGGAACGTGGAGCGCTTCGGTTCAAGCGGCATGAGAGCTCTCCTGAGGGCTGAGGACGATGCTTGCAAGCATCGATGGTCGCAGAGACGAAGCGCCTTGGCTGTAGGACACCATGCGTTCGACAGGTCGGGCGGCACTCGGATCGGCTTGACTCGCACTGATGTGAACGAGCGCACGCGAAAACTCACACAGCTGATGCATCCGGTCACCGGGCGCCCGTGCGTTTGGTGCATTGTTCGCGCGTCGCGGCGTCACGCGCCGAATGGCACCCCTTTGCCGATGCACCCGTCGCATCATGCGCATGCACCGAACCCGCAACGCACAACGATAAAGCGGACGTCGCGTGCAGATCGAACTCTCCAAATCTTCAGGGAAATCATGAATACTTTGACCCGTCACGAATATGAACAACTGCTGGCCAAGGCGCAGGAATTCGACCGTCTCCATGCGTTGGTGAACACGCCCGAACTCGTCGACTTCCCCGCGGCCGTGCACCTGGAAGCGGTTCACCAGGAAGAGCGTTGGGGCAAGAAAGAGCAGGAATCCAAAGCTGCGATCGACTGGTTCTGGCTGGTCGGTTATCTGTCGGGCCGAGCACTCGAGCATGACCGCGAAGCTGAGCGCCTTTCCGCACAGGCCACCGAAGCCGAGGCTGATCGGGCGTTCCATGACACGCAGATCGCACATCACCGCGAAAAGGCGGTGCACCACACCATCACGACCGCGGCCGCGCTGAATCACTGGCACGCCAGCATGTTGCGCAAGGCCCGAACGGCGGGGGCCGGGGGCCTCGCCGCCAACAGCGACATGGCACCGCTGCTCACCGAGCCAATGCGTTTCGCCGGCTGAACGTCCCCGGGTTCAGCACTCGATGATGTTGACGGCCAACCCACCCCGGGCGGTTTCCTTGTATTTGGTCATCATGTCGGCGCCCGTTTCGCGCATCGTCTTGATGACTTTGTCCAGGCTCACGTGGTGGACGCCGTCACCGCGCAGCGCCATGCGTGCAGCATTGATCGCCTTGACCGATGCCACCGCGTTGCGCTCGATGCACGGGATTTGCACGAGCCCGCCGACAGGGTCGCACGTGAGGCCGAGGTGGTGTTCCATGCCAATTTCCGCGGCGTTCTCGGCCTGGGCGGGCGAGCCGCCCATCACCGCGCACAGCGCGCCGGCCGCCATGGAACAAGCCACGCCGACTTCACCCTGGCATCCAACTTCGGCGCCCGAGATGGACGCGTTTTCCTTGTACAGGATGCCGATGGCCGCTGCGGTGAGCAGGAAGTCGCTGACGCCGGCTTCGTTGGCGCCGCTGACGAAGTTCACGTAGTAGTGCAGCACGGCGGGCACGATGCCCGCCGCGCCGTTGGTCGGGGCCGTCACCACCCTGCCTCCGGCGGCGTTTTCCTCGTTCACCGCAAGCGCGTACAAGTTGACCCAATCCATCACGACCAGCGGGTCCTCGGCCGGCGACTGAGCGCCGCGCAGCGCGCGCGCAAGCCCCGCCGCGCGACGCCGTACCTTGAATCCACCTGGCAGGACCCCCTCGGTGCGGCAGCCGCGCTCCACGCATGCCTGCATGGCGCGCCAGATCTTCAGGAGGCCGGCGTGGGTGGCCTCGTCAGGCCGCCAGTGGCGCTCATTGCGCCGCATGACCTCGGCGATGCTGCATCCATGCTTCGCGCACAGGGCCAGCAAGTCGTCACCACTGTGGAACGGCAACGGCAGCACGGTGGTGTCGGGGGCGATGACTTTCTGCCGCGTGCCGTCGCTCGCGACCTCGTCGCTGACGACGAACCCGCCCCCCACCGAGTAGTAGGTGCGCTCTTCCACCACCGCATCCGAGATGTCGAGCGCGGCGAACCTCATGCCGTTGGTGTGGAATGGCAGCACCGCCTTGCGGTGAAAGACCAGGTCGGTGCGTTCGTCGAACGGCACCCCGGCGCCACCGGCCAGGGGCAGCTGGCCGTGCGACAGGATGTCGGCCAACAGGGCGGGAATGGCCTCCACATCGACCGTCTCGGGGTCATGTCCCGACAGGCCAAGAAGCACCGCCTTGTCGCTGCCATGCCCCTTGCCGGTGGCTCCCAGCGAGCCATACAACTCGATCCTCAAGCGAGACACTTCAGCCCGGCGCGGGCCGGCGGCCAGTGCGTGAGAGAACATCTTCGCCGCGCGCATGGGGCCCACCGTGTGCGAGCTGGACGGCCCGATGCCGATCTTGAAGAGATCGAAAACGCTCACGGCCATTTGGGGCTCCCTGTCATGTCAGTGTGATTGAACCAATTGCAGAATGCTCGAAAAATCGAGGCTTCCCCGTCCGGCCAGGCTGTGCGCGGCATAGAGGCTGCGCGCGAGCGCACCAAGCGGCGTGGCCGCACCGGTGCTGACTGCGTTGTCCTGGGCCAGGCCGAGATCCTTGAGCATCAGGTCGGTGCTGAAACCGCCCAGGTAGTGGTTCGACGCGGGCGCCGCGTCCATCACGCCGGGGTACGGGTTGTACTTCTCGAGCGCCCAGTTGCCGCCCGAGCTGCGCCGCATGATCTCGGAGAGCACCGCCGGGTCGAGCCCGTTGGCCACGCCGAGCGCCAGCGCTTCCGATGTGCCGACCATCAGGATGCCGAGCAGCATGTTGTTGCAGATCTTCGCGGTCTGGCCGGCACCAGGGCCGCCCGCATGGAAGATGTTGGCCCCCATCTGAGCCAGTACGGGGCGGGCGCGCTCGACATGCTCGGCGGCTGCGCCGACCATGAAGGTCAACGTGCCTGCACGCGCGCCGGCCGTGCCGCCGGAGACGGGGGCATCGATGACGGCGAGCCCTCGCGCGGCACCGGCATGCGCCACTTTGCAGGCGGATGCCGCCGAAATGGTGCTGCTATCGATCACGAGTGCACCGGCGCCAATGTGGCCGAGCAGGCCCGGCGACTGTCCGTCCCCCAAGTACAGCGCCTCGACGTGCCGGCTCGCCGGCAGCATGCTGATGACCACTTCGGCGCCGGCCACGGCTTCGGCCGCCGAAGCGGCCGTCGGCACGCCCGCCTCGGCAAGCGTCTGCATCGCGGCCGGCGACAGATCGAATGCCCGCAGCGAACGGCCCGCCCGGTGCAGGTTCAGCGCCATGGGCCCGCCCATGTGGCCGAGACCGATGAATGCGATGTTCATGAGAAAAGCCCCTTCAGCGGAGGTCCGTGTCGCCATCGAGCAGCTTTCTGGCGACGATCACACGCATGATCTCGTTCGTGCCCTCGAGGATCTGGTGCACGCGCGTGTCGCGCACCAGGCGCTCGATCGGGAAGGCGTTGAGGTAGCCATAGCCGCCATGCAGCTGCAGCGCGTCGTTGCACACGCTGAACCCCACGTCGGTGGCAAAGCGCTTGGCCATGGCGCAGTATGCGGTGGCGTCGGGCGAACCCGCGTCTAGCTTCGCCGCGGCCAGCCGCACCATCTGGCGCGCGGCCACGAGGTCGGTGGCCATGTCGGCCAGCCGGAACTGCAGGGCCTGCAGCGCTGCAAGCGGCTGGCCGAACTGCTGCCGATCGTGCAGGTACTGCCGCGCGGCATCGAAGGCGCCCTGCGCCGCGCCCACGGAGCAGGTGGCGATGTTGATGCGGCCACCGTCGAGCCCTTTCATGGCAATCCGAAACCCCTCGCCTTCCTGCCCGAGCAGGTGGTCGGCGGGGATGCGCACGTTGTCGAATGCAACAGCGCGCGTGGGCTGGCTGTGCCAGCCCATCTTCGGTTCGTTGCGCCCGTAGCCCACACCCGGGGCATCGGCCGGCACGACGAACGCCGAGATGCCCCCCGCTCCCGCGCCGCCGGTACGGGCCATCACCACCAGCACGTCGGTGGCGCCGGCGCCCGAGATGAAGGCCTTGCCACCGTTGACCAGGTAGCCATCAGCGGTGCGCTCGGCTCGGGTGGCGAGCGCGGCGGCATCCGACCCGGCGCCCGGCTCGGTCAAACAGTAGGAGGCCAGCCGACGACCGCTGGTGAGGTCCTCGCCCCAGCGCTCGCACATGGCCGGGGTACCCCATGTGCCCACCATCCACGCGGCCATGTTGTGGATCGTGAAGAAGGCGGCGGTCGAGGGATCGGCTTCGGCCAAGGCCTCGAATACCAGCGTGGCATCGAGCCGTGGCAGCGCAAGCCCGCCGATGGATTCTGGCGCGTATAGCCCGCAAAAGCCGAGAGGCCCGGCCTTGGCGATCACGTCTTTCGGGAAAACCGATTCACGATCCCATTGCGCTGCGTGCGGCGCGAGCTCATTGGCGGCAAAGGCGCGCGCCGCTTGGGCGAAGGCCTGTTGTTCGGCGGAGAGTTCGAAATCCATGCGGGGGTCACTTCAGGCTGATGGTGGTGTTGAGGCCATGCGAGACGGCGCCATCTTCGAACCAGCGCGCCGTCACCGTCTTGGTCTGCGTGTAGAAAAGCACCACCTGCTTGCCGTACGGGCCGAGGTCGCCGAGCTTGGAGCCCCGCGAGCCGGTGAACGAAAAGACCGGCACGGGCACCGGGATGGGCACGTTGATGCCCACTTGGCCCACGTCGATGTCCTCCTGGAACCGCCGGGCCGCCGCGCCCGACTGGGTGAAGATGGCCGTGCCGTTGCCGTTCGGGTTCGCATTGACGAGTTGGATCGCCTCGTCGAGCGTGTCGACGTTCACGACGCAGAGCACCGGACCGAAGATCTCTTCGTCATAAACGGCCATTCCGGGTTTGACGTCCGAGAAGATCGTCGGGCCCACGAAGTTGCCCTGTTCGTACCCTGGTATCCGCGGCTTGCGGCCGTCGAGCGCCAGTGTGGCACCGTCGGCAACGCCGCGTTCGATCAGGCTGGTCACCCGGTCGAGGGCCGCGCGCGACACGAGCGGCCCCAGGTCGACGCCCGCGTCGGTGCCGGCGCCCACCTTCAGCGCCCTCGCCTTCGCAACCAGGTCTGCCACCCAGCCGCCGGCCTCGCCCACGAGCACTGCGACCGACACCGCCATGCAACGCTGCCCGGCGGCACCGAAGCTTGCGCCGACGACGGCGTTGAGGCTTTGTTCCTTGTGGGCGTCAGGCATCACGATGGCGTGATTCTTCGCACCCATCATGCACTGCACACGCTTTCCGGCCAAGGTGGCGCGGCGGTACACCTGGGTGCCGACCCGGGTGGATCCGACGAAGCTGACGGCCTTGATGTCGGCGTGATCGCAGATCGCGTTGACGACCGATTCACCGCCATGCACCACGTTCAAGACGCCCGCCGGGATGCCGGCTTCGAGCGCCAGCTCGCACAGGCGCATCGTCACCATTGGATCTTGCTCCGAAGGTTTGAGCACGAAGGTGTTTCCCGTGACGATGGCCATCGGGAACATCCAGAGCGGGATCATCGCGGGGAAGTTGAACGGCGTGATGCCGGCGCAGACGCCGAGCGGCTGCATCAGCGTGTAGGTATCGACTCCGCCTGCCACGTTGTGAGCCAGCTCGCCCAGCTGCAAGTTGCCGACCGCCGATGCGTGTTCCACCACTTCGAGGCCGCGGAAGATGTCACCTTCGGCGTCAGGCAGCGTCTTGCCCTGTTCGGCCGTCAGGATGGCCGCCAGCTCGCGCATGTGCTCGCGGATCAGTTGCTGGTACCTCAAGAACATGCGGGCACGCGCGCCGATGGGGGTCTTGCACCACGTTTTGAACGCATCCTTGGCGGACGCCACCGCCGCGTTCACTTCGGACGCCGTGGCGAACGGCACCCTGGCGAGCACCTGCTGCGTGGCGGGGTTGACCACGTCGCGCCATTCGGTGGTGATCGAATCGACAAAACGGCCGCCGATCAGCAGCTTGACGGTAGGGGT
>Ga0170475_110981599_pt1 | contig 12983 bp, 9 predicted proteins | sample Soicark_Litter_5_FD_111474 | JGI IMG/M metagenome (GOLD analysis project Ga0170475, IMG submission 111474) | Avena fatua rhizosphere microbial communities from Hopland, California, USA. Combined Assembly of 48 SPs | reverse complement strand
GATCGCCCTCGGCCGTCACCGCACCCGCCATTAGTTCGGTCCGCTTGCTATATTCTTCGGTAGCAACGTGATAAGTGAAGCAAACGAGATTAGCTCGCAGCGCAACCGACACGCCTTTTGGCGGTATGGACCAATTCGTAGCCAGCCATTACAATGGGCTGGGCGGCCATTAAACACGACCAATCTCGTTAGGCACTGCCGAGCTGAACCGGGCCGTTCGGTGCTCGGGGTACAGCGAGTTCCAGGGAACACAACCAGATGCGACGTCGAAGCCCCGACGCGTCCGTAGAACGTCGGGATAGCCGTCGAAGGCTTTGCTCATCGCGTCATGCCGAATGGGCCGCGCGAAAGGACGAGATGCTCGCGATGATGTGCCTCACGCCGTCCGCACGTCCGTGAGGACCCTCCTCGCGGCGCTCGGTATTGCTGGCGCGATCCCGATGGCGGCCCCGGTGCACGCGCAGGCTCCAGCGGCAGCTGCCTCCTCCGGCAGCGCAACGATGCTGAACCCCGGCGACGTCGTGCGAATCACCGTGTGGCGAAAACCCGAGCTCAGCGGCGACTTCGCGGTCGCGAGGGACGGCACGCTGTCTCACCCCCTCCTTCGTGAAGTGCGCGTAACAGGGATTCCCGTGGAGTTGGTCGACGCTCGAATCCGCGAGTTTCTGATGACGCTCGAGGCCAATCCGCAATTCGTCATCGAACCGCTGTTTCGTGTGGCGGTGAGCGGCGAAGTGCGTACGCCGAATCTGTACAACCTTCGGCCCGAGACCTCCATTTCGCAGGCGGTCGCGGTTGCCGGTGGCACCACTGAGCGCGGAAGACGAGATCGCGTCGTACTCGTTCGTCAGAATCGCCAACTGGTTGTGAATCTTCGTCACCCCGACCAAACCGGCGCGGGCATGCTGATTCGATCTGGCGACGAGATCATGGTGGAGCAGGGAACCTCGGTGTGGCGCGACGTCATCGGGCCTGTCGTAAGCGTTCTTGGCGCGACGGCAGCCATTGTCAGCGTAATTCTCTATAACGGGCACCGGTAGAAACCAGTCATGCCCATCATTCGCATGAACGACGACGACGCGTCACGCCTGCCGACGCGGACTTCCGGGACTCCACCCGTCGATCGGTCGAAAGAACCCAACGATGATGTGACCCTGGCCGGCATCCTGGCCTCGTTGCGGCGACATCTTCTTCTGATCCTCGGCGCGTCCGCCGTCGTTGGCCTCATCGCGGCCGCCATGGTGCTCCGTGAACCGCCGCTCTACCGCGCCATCGCTGTCGTTCGACTGACGGACGCCCGCAACGCGATGACGCGAGGCATCGACGACGACAACTCGGATCGGCTCCGCGAGGCCAACCGGGTGACGTCGCAGTTTCAGCTGCTGACGAGCCGCGCGCTCGTCGGGAGCGTGGTCGATTCCGAGGGGCTCAGGCTCCAGACTGTCGGGCGCGGCTTTCCCCAAACGCTGCTGACTCAGATCCACGTCGATTCCGCGGCACCGCGAGACACGTTCCGCCTTCGCTTCTCCAGCACTGGCTTCACAACTGAGAATGGAGACCGTGTCGACGAAGTGCCGTACAACGTGGCCTATCATGCCGCCGCCGGGCTGAGCTTCGCTGTGACATCGCGACCTCCGGTTGCGCAGGCGTCCGTTGTCGTTGCCGGCCGCGAACAGCTCATCGACGAGATCCTTCGAAACCTTCGTGTTTCGCAGCGCTACGAAACCAACGTGGTCGACGTCAGTTACACGGATGAAGTCCCGGAACTGTCGCAGCGCATCGTCAACCGTCTGGTGCAGACGTTTCAGAACGTCGACGTGAGGCTCGCGCAAGGACAATCACACCGGCGCCGGCTCTTCCTCGAGGAGCAGCTCCGCGAAGTGACGGCGGAGCTCGCGCGTTCCGAAGCGGCGCTCACAGACTTCCGCAGTCGCGAGCAGCTATTCAGCCCGCGGGAGAAGTTCCAGGCGCAGCAAGCCTCACTTGCCACCCTGGATATGCGGCTCGGTGAGCTGGACGCCGACCGGCGAATGTATCAGTCGCTGCTCGCCAACTTGCAGGACTCGACGGCTGCAAATTCAGACGACCTGCGAGCACTGATCACCGCCCCCGATATTACGTCGAACCCGATCGTCGCGCAGCTCTATACGCAGCTGACACAGTATCAGAACGCTCGCGATTCCCTGACCACCGGCAAGTGGCGGAGCACCGCGACCAATCCCGACGTCGCCCGACTCGACCAGCTCATCGCTGGGAGCCAGCAACGACTCGTCAGCGCAATCCGCGGCCACATTGTAACGATTGATGCGCGACGCGAGGCGCTCGCGGGCATTCGCAAGAACAACGCGGACGCCATCGCGCAACTCCCGCGTGCCGAGTCGGCTGAGGAGCAACTGAGCCTCCAGGTCGCCTCGAACCGCGCACTCGCCGATCGTTTGCGCGATGAGTACCACAACGCCCGGATGGCCGAGGCGGTGGAGGCTGGTCAGGTCGACATTATGGACCTCGCCTCCGTACCGTATCGTCCGGTCGGTCGTCTTCGCACGCTGCGTCTCTTGCTGGGTGTGCTGGTCGGCTTTGGTGCGGGATGCCTGATTGCGCTCGTAATCGACCGCAGGAATGCACCCGTCACGGGCCGCGTGGACCTCGAGGAGCAGATGCGGCTTCCGGTGCTCTCGGTGATCCCGCAGATCAGCGCCGATCCCCGCAGGACGCCGCCGCGTGCCACGTTGTCCTCGGTGCTTGGAGTGGGAAAACGGCCCGACGTCGAACGTGCGATCAACATTGTCGAGGCTCACGAAGAGTTCGCACGAGTCAATGGGAACGCCCTCCTCTCGCCCGCCGGGGCGGAGGCGTTTCGCCTGCTGCGTTCCAGCCTGAAATGGACACAGCGTGACGCGTCCAGCAGAACGCTCGCCATCACCAGCGCTCTGTCGAGCGAGGGAAAGACGACAACGTCCGCGAACCTGGCGGCGGCCTGCGCGCTGGAGGGCAAGCGAGTCTTGCTCATCGATTGCGATCTGCGACGTCCGCGGTTGCACCAGGTCTTCCGGCTGCCCAGGCAGCCCGGCATCGCCCAGGTGCTCTGGGCCGGTGTGAGTCCGTCGGCCGCGGTCCGTGAAACCTTCGTCGACGGGTTATTCGTGCTCCCGGCGGGTGCCTATACGGAGCGATTCGGAGACCTCGTCGGATCGGGTCGAATGCCGTCGGTGCTTGCGGAGGTTTCCGAGTGCTTCGATATGGTCATTCTCGACACACCACCGGTCCTCGCAGTGGCCGATGCCGCTGCCGTCGCACCGCTCGTGGATGGAGTACTTCTCGTTGTTGCCGGCGCTACGAACCGCCATGCGGTCGGGCAGGCACTCAGACAACTGGAGAGTGTCGGCGCGCGAGTGATTGGCGCCGTCCTCAATGACTCACGGGGTGAGGTGCAACGGTACGGCGGGTACCAGCACTACTATCAGCAGTACGAACGTGAACATGCGCGATCGTCGAATACAGCCTAGTCCGCGCAACCTCGGCAAAGTCTGGCCGCGACTATCGTGACGAGCGCTCGCATCCTCGACTTGCGTCAGGTGGGAGCCTGGCGTCGCGCGTCGACCAACCGGCGGATCTTCGCCGCGATGGTCATTGTTGGTGTTGGCACATTGGCGGCAAAACTCGTCGCGATGGCGAAGGACATGGTGGTGGCCGCGCATTTCGGCACCTCCGATGCGATGGATGCATTCCTCGTCGCGCTCGCGCTTCCCACGTTCATCACGAACGTCGTGGCCGGTTCACTCCCTTCCGCGCTGGTACCGGTATACATCCGCGTCAGGGAGCGTGAGGGGCGGGATGCCGCGCGGCGTCTGCTCTCGAGTGTGCTCGCCGGAGCCATTGCCGTAGTCGTCGTGGCGTCCGTGCTCCTTGTCGTGGTTTCGCCGCTGTTGCTTCGTGTCATTGGGTCGACGTTCTCGACCGAGAAGCTCGCGCTCGCCCAGCACCTGTTCGTATTCCTGGTCCCACTGATTCTCATTTCCGGCCTGTCGACGATCCTGTCTGCGGTGCTCAACGCGGACGAACGGTTCGTGTTGGGCGCGGCGACGCCGGTGCTCATCGGTCTCATGCCGATGTTGTTCGTGATCGCCGTGGGAGAGCGGTGGGGCATCCGTGCGTTGAGCACGGGGCTGATTGTCGGCTACGCGTGCGAGTTCCTCGTGCTCTCCACGACCGTGTACCGTCGTGGGTTCATCGCGATGCCCACCCTGCGCGCGTTGCATCCCGAGACGAAGCAGGTCGTGCGCGAGTATCTGCCGATGGTGCTGGGGATGGTCGTGATGAGCGCCACGCCGCTTGTCGATCAGTCCATGGCGGCAATGCTCGGCCCCGGAAGCGTCTCGGCCCTGACCTACGGAAGCAAGCTGGTGACGGCAGGCCTTGGCATTGGAGTGACGGCCCTTTCGACGGCCCTCTTTCCTCACTTCTCGACGATGGTCGCAGCCGGTAACTGGTCCTCCGTCCAACACACGCTCCGCACGTACGTGCGCCTGACGCTACTCGTGGCCATCCCGCTCGTCGTGGTGTTTTGGCTTTTCTCGGATGTACTGGTGCGAGCATTGTTCGAGCGGGGAGCGTTCTCGGGAGCCGACACGGAGATCGTCGCACGCATCCAGGCCCTGTTCGCGATCCAGATCCCATTCTACGTGCTTGGCATCATCGGTGTCCGGCTCCTGAGCGCGACTGGCGGAAACCGTCTCCTCATGTGGATCAGCATCGGCAATTTCGTCACCAACATCGTCGGGAACTACGTGTTCATGCAGTTCTGGGGCGTTGCGGGGATCGCTCTCTCCACTTCGCTCGTGTACGTCCTTTCGTCCGTGGTTATCTACCTAGGCGTTAGGCAACGGATCAACGTCCATAGCGGAGTGCGACTCACATGAATGCGCAGGTCGAAATCGAGTCTGGTGACCGGTTCACGTTTGGCGCGAATTGGGCGTCGTTTCTGAATACCTTGGATGACGACCGTATTGCCGCTGCCGAGGGTTCACTCCGCGAGTGGCTCGGCGTCACGGATTTGAAAGGGCTGCGATTCGTCGATGTCGGCTGCGGCAGCGGTCTGTTCAGCCTCGCGGCGCGGCGACTCGGTGCGCGTGTGCATTCCTTCGATTTCGATCCGCAGTCCGTCGGATGCGCGCGTGTACTCCGTGATCGATACTTCCGCGGTGACACTGACTGGATGATCGACGAGGGGTCGGTGCTCGATACGGCGTTCATTCAGTCGATGGGTACATTCGACGTCGTTTACTCGTGGGGGGTTCTGCACCACACAGGGGCCATGTGGCAGGCCATGGCCAACGTCACCGCGCTGGTTGCGGAGGGTGGGAAACTTTTCATCGCGATCTACAACGACGTTGGCATAGCGAGCCAACGCTGGACGACTGTCAAGCGAATCTACTGCAAATCGCCGTCGCCCGTTCAGGGCGTCATGCTCGTGACTGCGGGCGCCTACTTCCTCGGCAAACGGATCCTGCGCCGGGCATTCAACTTCGAGAATCCGCTGGTGCTCCCCGATTTTGCCGCGCGAAAGAAGACGCGTGGAATGACGGTATTCCATGACCTCAAAGACTGGGTCGGCGGATATCCGTACGAGGTGGCGAAGCCGGAGGGCGTGTTTGACTTCTACAAAACTCGAGGCTTCGTGCTTGATCGCCTTATGACCTGCGGCGCCAAGCACGCCTGTAATCAGTTCGTTTTTCGACGGCTTACGTCTGAAGCGAGATCAGCGGCAGACGAGCCGGCGTTCCGGGTTGCGGCGCCTTTCGAATTCGGTCGAGAAGACAAGCATCCCTCACGTCGCTGAACGCACGCAATTGACCGCGACACAGACCGCCCGCGAACTACCAAGCGAACGAGGGTTCGAGTGCAGTCCGTTGCGTCTAACCCTCGTTATTTCCTCGTTGTCGCTCGGCGGGGCGGAACGGGTGATGTCGATTATGGCCAACTACTGGGCCGAACGAGGTTGGCCGGTGTCGCTCGTCACGCTCGATGTAGCGGCGAACGATTTTTACTCGCTGCACCCAGGGGTCCAGCGCATCGCGCTCGGTGTAAGCGGGGTTTCAGCAACACCAGTCGACGCGATCCGCAGCAATGCTCGGCGCGTGGCCCGACTCCGCCAGGCGATCCGGACGCTGAGGCCGGACGCGATTATCAGTTTTCTGGCCCCGACGACCATGTTGACGGTGTTGGCCGCGCGGCCCGAGCGGGTGCCGGTGATCGTGTCGGATCGTACCGACCCAACTCAGCATCGGCTTGGCCGATTTTGGTCGTGGGTACGGCGGATGGTCTATCCACATGCAAGCGCCGTGGTCGTCCAGACGCCGGAAGTGAGGCGCTGGGCCGAACATGTCGTTCCTGCCGACATCGTGCACACGATACCCAACCCCGTGGTGGCCGTACGCCGGCGGGAGAGCGGGACGGCTCACGCGGCGCGCGAAGGCATCGCTCATCAGATCGTCGCCATGGGGCGGTTGCACTCCGACAAAGGGTTCGACGATCTGCTTCGGGCGTTCGCACGAGCGAACGGAGCTCAGCGGGGATGGCGCCTTGTCATTCTCGGTGAAGGCCCGGAACGTCAACCTCTCGAGACGCTCGCGGACACGCTCGGCGTCGCAGCGGCGGTCAGCCTTCCGGGGCGTGTGCAGGAGCCCGACATCATTCTTCGTCAATCCGATCTGTTCGTCCTGTCATCCCACTACGAAGGATTTCCGAACGCCCTCTTGGAAGCGATGGCAGTTGGACTCCCCGTGATTGCCGCAGACTGCCCGAGCGGGCCAAGGCACATCGTCCGTCACGACATTGATGGCTTGCTGGTTCCGCCGGGGGATATCGACGCCATGGCCAGCGCAATGGTTCATGTGTTAGGCAACGAGCAGGTCCGGACGGCGCTAGCGGCCCGTGCATCCGACGTTTTCGACCGGTTCGGAATCGACCGGGTCATGGCCGAATGGGACACACTGCTGCGGCGCGTGACACCTGTGCAGCGGGCGACCTACTCGTCATGACAGCAATGGATGTAGGAGTCGAACCGGTCCCACTGCCAGATCTGCCCGACCGAGGTCGTGACGAATCGAGGCGGCTGAAGATCGCATTCCTCGTTAGGAGCCTCAATTACGGAGGCGCCGAACGACAACTCCTCGTGCTCGCGAAGGGCCTTCGCGAGCGAGGGCACTCCGTCGCAGTCGTCGTTTTCTACCCTCATGGTGCTTTCCACAGTGAATTGCTCCACGCCGGCGTGCGAGTGAGAAGCTTGGCGAAGCTCGGCCGGTGGGATGTCGTGCGCTTCTCGTTGCAACTTAGCCGCGTTCTGCGTGACGAGCGTCCCGACGTCATACAGGGCTGCCACGGAGTCGCCAATCTCATGGCGATGGCCATGCGAACGGTCGTCCCAAGCGCGACCATCATTTGCGGCGTACGATCAACCAACCTCGAGCTGGCCAGGTATGGTTGGCTCACTCGGGCCTCGAACGTGCTCGCCGACGCCCTTCGAAATGTTCCGGACGTGTTCATTGCGAACTCGCAAGCCGCGCAGCGCGAGCTGGTCGCACGCGGGTATTCGAGGGACAAGATCGAGGTTATACCGAACGGCATCGACACTGACCGTTTCACGATCGATCGCGGTACCGGTAAGGCGCTCCGACGAGCATTGGGCGTGAGTGACGACGAGCTGCTCGTCGGGCGTGTCGGCAGGATTGATCCGATGAAGGATCATGCGACGTTCCTGAGGGCCGCCGCTGACGTTGTTAAGACTCGAACCAACGTGCGGTTCATCTGTGTCGGTGATGGTGACGCGGAGTATTGCACGCAGTTACAGACGCTCGGGGAAGCACTCGGCTTGGGGACAAAGGTCCTGTGGCTACAGGCGCAACGCGACATGCACGCCGTGTACAACGCCCTCGATATCGCGTGTTCCTCGTCGGCTTTCGGCGAGGGGTTTCCAAACGTCGTCGGCGAAGCAATGGCGTGCGGCGTCCCGTGTGTTGTGACGGACGTCGGCGATTCGGCGTGGGTCGTCGGCGAGTCTGCGGCGGTGGTTAAGCCGCGCGATGCAGCCGCACTCGCCCATCGGTTGGTGCAGTTGGTGGATTGTGGGAGCCATGAGCTCTCACGTCTCGGCACCGCATCGCGAGACCGGATCGTGAACCACTTCGCGATCGAACGTTTGGTTTCGACTACAGAGGCGGTGCTGAACGCCGCAGTGGCAGGTCCGGTCGCATGAAGTTTCGGACGCTCACGACGTTCCCTTCCATTGTGGCGATGGCCGCTTTCATCGGCGGCTTTTTCTCCTACTATGATTTTCACCTGGACTACATTCGCGTTCTGCCGTTTCCGGCGGCGAACGTGTTCTTGCTCGGGTTGATGGCGATGGTCAGCGTAACCCTGCTCCGCGCCGCCGCGTCGAATGCAGCGCGACAGCAGCTCGAGCGATTGTATTTAAGCCACATCTCGGTGATCCTCGCGTTATGCGGGATCGTCCTCTTCTCCTACGTCTCGTCGTTTGTCTCGACGGCGTTCGTGGAGATTGGGCCTCGGTACGTGATGTACCCGGCGTACGATGCGGTGATCGTGCTGCTAGCCATGCTCCTGCCGTTTCGGGACCACCACCGCGTACGGTTTCGCCGCTACGTGTTCGTCGCTCTCGTGGCGTTGATGGGTAGCGTTTTCTACGATGCGATCCACCCCGGAACCTTCTCGGTGGTGGATACGAGAGCGGCGGGGTTCCCGACGAACCCGAATGTCACTGCGTTCGTCCTGGTCGCGTTGTGCTGTGTGATCGTCGATTTTGAGCGCATCGACCCCATCGGCCTTATTGCGCTAGCGCTGACGAGCGTCGGGGTTCTCGCAACGCTCTCGCGCGGCGGCATGATCATGTTGGCCGTTCTAATTGTCTCTTATACGATCGCCGTTGCCCGACAAAAGGGACGTGGGCGCATTCGCTTCTTCGGTACGATCGCAGCCGTCGCCGGTCTCGGCGGACTAATCATGCTGGGATCGAGTCAGTTGCTGCAGCGGGCAAGCATCTTCTCGATGCAGTCGCAAAACCGCGGTGGTATGCTGACCGGTCAGGTTGCGATCGTGACGCCCCAGGAGTCGAGGATCACGCTGCTCCGCGAGTCGTGGCAACTCATTCACGAATCGCCGCTTTGGGGATACGGCGCCGGATACACGTACACGCTGGAACAGGGGCCACACAACATCTATATCCATCAGTGGCTCAACAACGGGATAGGCGGGCTAGTCTGCTATCTGTGGCTGCTCATCGCTGTCGCTCTGGTCTTTTGGCGACGCCGGAGTCGCGCAGGCTTGGTGTTCATCGGAATCGTGAGTCTCGAAGGGCTCTTCAGCCATAACCTTCTCGAAGAGCGAGCGTTTCTCGTCGTACTGGGTGTGCTGCTGACCCGATCCTATTTTAAGGTTGTGGATTCCGCACCTGTTCGCGCTGACCTTCCACTTCAAGGACGTCTCGACCGGCTGCCGACGGGCTCGGCGCTTACTGGCGACTAAACAAGCGCCGGCGACGTCCGCGCGTTAGCGCACGTGGTCGTCCTCACTACTGCTTCTCTGACATCTTACCCCGATGTGTGGCATCGCTGGTATCTGGTTGCACAAACAAGCGCATCTCGACGACCCGGACGGCGCACTTGGCGCGATGCTCGACTGCGTCGTGCACCGCGGTCCTGACGACGTAGGTGTCTGGGTCGATCGGCCCGCCGGAGTTTGGCTGGGCCACCGGCGCCTCGCGATCATCGATCTGTCGCCGCTTGGACACCAGCCAATGGTGTCCGCCGACGGTCGTTTGGTCATCGTGTTCAACGGAGAGATCTACAATTTCCCCGAGCTACGCCGAGAGCTCGAGGCGCACGGCATGCGCTTCTCGTCGAACTCGGATACGGAGGTGCTGCTCGCCGGATATCGCGTCTGGCGCGAACGCGTGGTCGACCATCTCGTCGGTATGTACGCGTTCGCCATCTGGGACACCACCACCGTAGAGCTTTTCCTGGCAAGGGATCGCGCGGGCGAGAAGCCCTTGTACTACGCCAGCGGTCCGTGGGGATTCGCGTTCGCCTCGGAGCTTCAGGCACTCGCTGAGCTGCCTAACGTGAGCGACGAGATCGACCCGGACGCGCTCGCGCTCTACCTGCGCTATCAGTACGTGCCGGCGCCGTACTCCATATATCAGGGCGCCCGAAAGCTTCCGCCGGGTCATGCCATGACGGTCACGCGGGAACGACTGACCACGTGGCGGTACTGGGACCCGGTGTCGGTGGCAGCAGAGCCTCTACTGCGCATCAGCGAAGAGGACGCGCTGACGGAGCTGGAAACCCGACTCCGCACCGCCGTGCGCGGTCAGATGATCTCCGATGTTCCGCTCGGCGCTTTCCTGTCGGGGGGCATCGATTCGACGGCGATCGTCAGCCTCATGACGGAGCTCAGCACCACACGCGTTCGGACATTCACCATTGGCTTTCACGTGCCGGGATTCGACGAGTCCGTCCACGCGGACACCGTCGCCCGCCATCTCGGCACCGACCACACGGCCGAATATCTCACCGAGCGGAACGTGCTCGACATCATCGCGCAGGTGCCGGCGATGTATGGCGAGCCGTTCGCCGACGCGTCCGCGCTGCCGACGCACCTCTTGTCCATAACGGCGCGACGCCAAGTCACGGTGAGCCTCTCGGGGGACGGCGGTGATGAGGCGTTCGGTGGATACACGCGCTACGACCACCTGGTCCTCGGCGACCGGCTGTCGCGGCTGGCGGGGCCGATCGGCGCACTCATGAAACCCGTCGTCGCTCGATTTCCTGGTAAGGTAGGCCGCGGCGCCGCGCTCCTGGGGCTGCCGCCGAGAGAGATCTACCAGCGACTCGTTAGGCTCGTGGACCCGGAGGATGTCCGTGCGCTGACGGGTCGCCTGCCCGTCCTCGAAGAGTTCGATCGAGCGTGGGCGTCGTCCCCCGGGCGCACGGTCCAGCAAAAAGCCATGTTGGCCGATCTGCTCACGTATCTGCCCGAAGCCATTCTGGTAAAGGTCGATCGCGCGGCGATGCGGACATCGCTCGAGACGCGCGCGCCATTACTGGATCACCGGGTGCTCGAGTTTGCGCTCCGACTCCCACCGGCGTTGCTTCGTCGAAAACATCTGCTGAAGCAGCTCGTCTATCGGCGGGTGCCGCGCAAGATGGTCGACCGTCCAAAGATGGGCTTTGGCGTGCCACTCGCGCGCTGGTTCCGCGGCGAGCTTCGCCCGCTGCTGCTCGATGTCCTGACACCCGCTCGCATGCATGCCGCCGGTGTCCAGAACTATGGCGTCATCCAGCGAATGCTGGACCAGCACATGTCGGACGCCGCGGGACATGGACCGCGGTTGTGGGCACTGCTCGTTCTTGGCCTGTGGTCTGACGGTCGGCGCGGGAGGAGGCAGGCGCGGCAGACCGAATCTGCTCAGATGGTGAGCCGATCGCTTTCCGTCACGCAATGACAAACGCGGCAGATCCGAGCGTTGGGTCCGCAGCAACAACGACCCGTATTCGTGACCGACCACCAACGACCGGGACGGTCAACGCCGGCGGCACGATAAGAGTCGCACATGTGATTACCGGGCTCGGGACCGGTGGCGCTGAGCGGATGTTGCTCAAGCTGCTCACGCATCTGGATCGGAAACGGTTCGACTCTCGAGTGTTTTCGCTTTTGCCGGCCTCGGGGTCAATCGCCGCCGGCATCGAGGCGTTGTCCATTCCCGTGACATCGCTCGGAATGAGGAGACGAAATCCCAGCCCCTCCGCGTTGTTTCGTCTCGGCAATGCGCTTCGCGCCTTTCGACCTCACGTCGTTCAGACGTGGATGTACCATGCGGACCTCGTTGGCGGACTCAGTGCAAAATTGACTGGCCTGCGAGTCCCGGTGGTGTGGAACATTCGGCACGGGCGCCTCGACCCGGTCGTGAGCAGACGCCGTACGTTCGCGGTCGTTCGCGTGTGTGCAATGGCGTCTCGCTGGCTTCCACACACGATCATCTGTTGCTCCAACGACGCGCGAGAGACCCACGCGTCGATTGGCTACATCGATTCCAAGTTGTGCGTGATACCGAACGGGTTCGACACGTCTCTTTTCCGACCCGATCCGATTGCGCGCGCTGCGGTTCGCGCCGAGCTAGGCGTGCCTAACGACGCATTCCTGATAGGTATGGTCGCTCGATTCGATCCGCAGAAGGATCATCGGAGCTTCATCCAGGCCGCCGCGCGACTTCATGAACAACGAACCGGCGTTCATTTTGTGCTTTGCGGGACGCGTGTCTCGCCCGGAAATCAGGAGCTCAACGGTTGGGTCGACGCGGCCGGATTGACCTCCGTCGTTCACCTTCTTGGGGAGCGGCCCGACGTCGAACGTATCAACGCTGCGCTAGACCTTGGTACGTTGTCGTCTCGCTCGGGCGAGGGGTTCCCGAACGTGCTCGGCGAGGCGATGGCTTGCGGCGTTCCGTGCGTCGCAACTGACCTGGGAGATTCATCGCTGATCATTGGCGACACCGGGCGCGTGATACCACCCCTCGCCCCAACGGTTCTCGCCGGTGCGTGGCGCGACTTCGTCGACATGGATCGCGCTGAGATGCAGGCACTCGGCGCACGAGCCCGGCAGCGCATCATTCAGCTCTTCTCCATAGAGGAAGTTGCCGGCTCCTACGCCCGGACCTATGAGCGGGTTGTCGCAGCATCCGCCTAGTTCCTCACCGTCGAAGTCAGTCGCAAGTCTGGCGATAACCCACTGATCCGTGACGACAGGTACTCAGCCCGCGCGCTTTGACAGCGAGACCGCAGCGTTCGACCCCGGACTGGCACCGGTGTCGAACGCGACGATTCGGATCGTTCACATCATCACGATTCCTGAGTCCTTCGGACTACTGCGGGGGCAACTCTCGTACATGGCTGCCCGGGGAGTCGCGATCT
>Ga0170475_124530927_pt1 | contig 12998 bp, 11 predicted proteins | sample Soicark_Litter_5_FD_111474 | JGI IMG/M metagenome (GOLD analysis project Ga0170475, IMG submission 111474) | Avena fatua rhizosphere microbial communities from Hopland, California, USA. Combined Assembly of 48 SPs | reverse complement strand
TTTGGCTATTTTGCGGGCTGCTTTGGCTGTCCGTCGCTCCGCCAGCCGCCGTCGCAGCCTCAGCAGCGAGCGTGAACGCGCCGTTTCCTCGCTTTCGTTTCGACGCGGGCGCCCCGCTCGCAGCGCCTGCCGGGGTCGCTCCCGATGGCAGCGTCTGCGTCGGTACGGTCGATGGCTATGTGCACGCGTTGGGCCCCGACGGCAGCTTTCGCTGGAGTCACAGCGTGCAGGGGGCCGTCACGCATCGTCCGCACTTTGCCGCTGAGCGCTGGTTCATCGCGACCAGCGCGCAGCGCTTGTATGCACTGAACCGCGATGGCAGCTTGTCCTGGGTTTTCAAATTGTACACCGCCGTGGACAGTGAACTCGTGTCGGACGCGAAGAGCTCGCTGTACTTCGTCGGCGCCGATCACTTCCTGTACGGCCTCACCCCGCACGGTGCGATTTCCCTGCGTGCGCGGTTTCGGCCCGGAATGAAGCCCGATATCCCATCCAGTGAACCAGGCGCGCTGCGTGATCCGGACGGCAATTCTTGGTTCGGACGAAGCGACGGAGTGCTCGAGTACCGCCCGGCAAGCGGCGAACGAGCGAGTTTGCTGCCGCTCACCAGTTCCGCGCTCCTGCCGCCAGCATGGGCGCGCGCCTCGCGTTTTGCGGTCGTCAGCGCACGCAGCGGGTTGGTTTTTGGGCTCGACCCCGCGCGCAGCCGCCAAAGTCATTAACGATGGATTTCAAGAGCAAGCTCGCCACGCTCGGCCGGCCCACTGCAGGTGGGGAAAGCCTACCGGCCGCGCTGGGCGCCCCGGGGCCTGCGGGAGCAGGGGACAAGGCCTCGACCTTGCTCGAGCTGCGCCAAAAAATGGCGCAAATCCTGGCCGTATCTACACCCCACCCGCAGCCATCGACCGCGCGCACGCGAGCGCTGCCCGAACTCGGCGAACTCTTGCCATTCCAACGCGAGGAACGAACTAGCGGGCCGCTCTTTCGTCGGCATCAACTCTTGCCGCCCTCTCATCACGTGGGACGCATGCCGGTCGACGCGGCAGCCAGTTCGCGCGCCGAGCTGCTCGGTTTGCTGGCGCTCGACCCCCGGATCTCGAGCGTCGACCCACGACGCGCTCTGTACTTCGATACCGAGACCACGGGGCTCGGCGGTGGCGCGGGAGTGCTCGCATTCTTGATCGGCATTGCCTGGTTCGACGACCAGCTGCGCCTGCACGCCGAGCAATTCTTGCTGCGCAGCCCGGCTGAAGAGGCTCCGCTGTTGGAGGTCTTTGCCGAGCGATTGGAGGCCTGCGAACTGCTCGTGTCGTACAACGGCAAGGCTTTCGATTTGCCGCTGCTCAACGGCCGGATGGTGATGAATCGCCGTGCCAAACTGCCCGACCGCGCGCATCTCGATCTGCTGCACATCGCGCGCCGTCTGCACAAAAGCAGGCTCGGCCCGTGCCGGCTGATTGGTCTAGAGGCCGACGTGCTGGGTTTCCAACGCGGTCCCGACATCGCAGGCATCGATATCGCGCCACGTTACGCGCATTTCTTGCGGTCCGGCGACGAGAGCGCGCTCGAAGACGTAGTGGAGCACAATGCGTGGGACGTGGTGTCCATGGCCGCATTGGTAGGGTTGTACGGCGAACCGTTCGACTTGCTCCACGAGCGGGATTTGGTGGGGCTCGCGCGCACACTCAAGCGCGCCCGCGCCTACGACGAAGCGGAACGCGCCGCGAGCGTCGCACTCGAGCGCGGCGCAGGGCCCGAAGCCCGCCGCGCGCACGGTGAAATCGCCAAGGCCCGCGGAGACCGCGCCCAAGCGCTGGCTCACTTCGAAGCCTTCGCCGCTGAAGTGCACGATCCGTTGATCCGTTTGGAGCTCGCCAAGCTGTACGAGCACCACGTGAAAGCACCGCTGAGCGCGCTGAGTTGGGCGGAGAACACGAGCGAGGGAGCCGAGCAAGCCGAACGACGGCGTGCACGGTTGGCCCAGAAAATCGCGAAAGCCGCCCAAAAGTCCGGCAAATAGCCGCCTCGTACCGGCTCTCCGTGCTAAACATCCGGGCCTCAGATGGCCTACGACCACAAGCAGATCGAGCCGCGCTGGCAAGCGTATTGGGCGGAACAGCAGACCTTCAAGGCGGAGCGCCGCCCCGGCCACCCGAAGTACTATGTGCTCGATATGTTTCCGTACCCGTCGGGTACGGGCCTCCACGTCGGTCACCCGGAGGGCTACACTGCGTCCGACATCGTCGCGCGCTACAAGCGCATGAACGGCTTCGACGTCATGCACCCGATGGGCTGGGATGCCTTCGGCTTGCCTGCGGAGCAATACGCCATCGAGACCGGCACACCTCCGGCGCAAACGACGGTGCGAAACATCGACACCTTCCGCCGACAGCTGAAGGCCCTCGGCTTTGCCTACGATTGGTCGCGTGAACTCAACACCACGGACCCGGGCTACTTCCGTTGGACGCAATGGATCTTCCTGCAGCTGTTCAAGCGCGGGCTCGCGTTTCAAGCGGAAATACCGGTCAATTGGTGCCAGGAGCTGGGCACTGTGTTGGCCAACGAAGAGGTCATCGACGGCCGCAGTGAACGCGGGAACTACCCGGTCGTGCGCACTCCGCTGCGCCAATGGCAACTGAAAATAACCGCCTACGCCGACCGCTTGTCGACGGAATTGGAAGATCTGGCGTGGCCGGAGACCAAGCAAAAGCAGCGCGATTGGATCGGTCGTAGTGAGGGCGCCGAGGTCGACTTTCCGCTCGTCGGTCGCGACGAAAAGCTGACCGTTTACACCACGCGCCCGGACACCCTGTTCGGCGCGACCTACATGGTGATCGCCCCGGATCACCCGCTCACGCTCAGCATCACCGGCTCCGAGCAACGCGCGTCGGTTGCGGCTTACGTGGAGGCCGCCGCGCGCAAAAGTGACATGGAGCGCACCGCACTCAATAAGGAAAAGTCCGGCATTTTCCTGGGCGCCTTCGCGAAGAACCCTCTCACGGGCAAGGCCATCCCGATCTACACGGCCGATTACGTGTTGGGCGCTTACGGCACCGGGGCGATCATGGCCGTGCCCGCGCACGACGAGCGTGATTTCGAGTTTGCACAGAAGTTCTCGCTGCCGATCGTGCAAGTCGTCAGCAAAGATGGCTCCCTCAGCGAGCACGTGGATCGAGTCTTCAGTGACGAAGGCATTGCCGTGCGCTCCGGCCAATTCGACGGCCAAGCGACCCCGCAAGTGAAGTCGAACGTGATCGCGTTTTTGGAGGCCGAGGGCATCGGCCGTCGGCGCGTGAACTACAAGCTGCGCGATTGGGTGTTCAGCCGCCAACGCTACTGGGGTGAGCCGATCCCGATCTATTTTCCCGTACATACCGCGGGCGACCCCCGCCGTGGGGACCCCTATCAAATCGACTACCAAACGCCGATTGCGATCGACGAGAGCGAGCTGCCACTGAGGCTGCCAGCGCTCGAGGATTACCGCCCAGGCGACCCGCAGGGGCCATTGGTACGAGCGACCGACTGGCGCTTCTTCCAGAAGGACGGCAAGTGGTTTGCGCGCGAGACCAACACCATGCCGCAGTGGGCCGGTTCGTGTTGGTACTATCTGCGCTTTCTGGATCCGACGAACGCGCAGGAGCTCGTTTCGAAAGCGGCCTACGACGCTTGGATGCCGGTCGACTTGTATGTGGGCGGCTCCGAGCACGCCGTGCTCCACCTGCTTTATGCGCGTTTTTGGCACAAAGTGCTGTTCGATGTTGGGGTCGTGACGGACCCCGAGCCATTCCTGAAGCTGGTACACCAAGGCATCATCTTGGGCATGGCCTACCGCTATTACGCGGTACTGACCGAGGGTGGGGAAGTCGTGCGCCTACTACCGGGTGACGAACCCGGGATCGCCCCAGATGCGGACGGGGAACTGCGCTTGTCTACTACCGGCGAGAAGGTCCAGGTCCGTTGGGCGAAGGAAACCGAGATCGAGGTTCGCGAGGGCAAGCCCGTTCACCGCGAGTTGGGCGTCCGCCTGCTCGGCATTGCCGAGAAAATGGCGAAATCTCGCGGCAATTCCGTGAGTCCGGACTTGGTGGTGGAGGAATTCGGCGCCGATAGCCTGCGCTTGTACGAGATGTTCATGGGGCCGCTCGAGCAAGCCAAGCCCTGGCAGTCGAGCGGCATCCAAGGCGTGCGCCGCTTTCTGGACCGCACCGACGCGATCGCGCGTCGACCGCTGAGCGATGCAGCTCTCGACCCGGAGACTGCGAAGCTCGTCCACCGCACGGTTCAGAAGGTTGGACGTGACATCGAGGTGCTCTCGCTCAACACAGCCGTGAGTACGATGATGATCCTGGCCAATCACCTGAACGGAATGGATCGCCCACCTCGAGAAGCGGTCGAGAAGCTCATTTTGTGTCTTTCGCCCTTCGCGCCTCACTTGGCCGAAGATCTGTGGGCGCACTTGGGCCATCCGCCTTCGATCGCCAACCATCCCTGGCCGCAGTTCGACGAGGCGCTGACGGTCGATGATGTCCTCGAAATTGCAGTGCAAGTGAACGGTAAAGTGCGCGGGCGCGCAGCTCTACCCCGCGATGCCGACGAGGCTGCTGCTCGCGAAGCGGGGCTCGCTGATCCAAACGTGAGCAAATTCCTCGAGGGCAAATCGCTCAAGAAGCTGGTCTATGTGCCTGGCAAAATCTTGAATTTCATCGTCGCGTAGGCGGCAATCGGGTCGAAAATTTGGCCAACGCGGCAGGCTCGCTTTACAAGGATCTCAGAGACAATCAACCCGCAGCGCTCGCTCTCGTCCTGCGCGGATGGCACCTAACACCTGTCATCCTCCTGAACGAGCGAAGCGTTGTGGATAGCCTGTTGTTTCCCGTGAAACTTGCGTCCTAAGTCTGGTAAGTCGCTCTGGTTTTGTGCGCTCGTGGGGCTGTGTGCAGCCTCGCTCTCGAGCTGTGGGTATCGTTCCGTTTATGGCCAGCCGGGTAGCCAACGCCTCTCAGTTCAGATCGGCCAGGTGCTGATCCCCGAATTCGTTGCTGCGCAGGCGACCGCCAGCGGCGCTCGCTCGGAGCTAGCGGCGGCCGGAGCACTCGTGAGCGGCGCGCCGTTTCCGCGCCTGGTTGTGGACGTGCTCCGGGTCGACGAGTTGTCACGCGGGATCCACGTCGAAGCAGGGCAGCCGCGTGCCGCCGGAATGAGCATCGCCGTGACGGCTCGCGGGCGGGTTTTTCAGGGCGAGAATCAAGAGCCAAGCCTAGATACGGGAGACCTCCGGCGCTCGGTGCAGGTGAGCGGCGACTCAAACCCGCGCGTGGACAGCGCAGCCTATGACGCGGCGCTCCGCTCCGCCGCTGAACGATGCGGCCGAGCCGTTGCTCGATTTGCGCTCGGCATCCCGGAACCCAGCGATGAGCCCCCATAGGCGAATGCCCTCCGGCGGCGAATGAGCGCCTTGTGCGCGCCGGCGTTTGCTCGCGACGGATCATGACGAACCGCACGTGAGCCATCGCGGCGAGCTGGGGCCGTGGCCCGACGGAGTCTCGAATTTACCTGTGACCTCGGCGTTAAACGCTCGAAGTCACGAGGGAATCAGACCACACCGACGGAGCGCTTGAAGCGCTTGGCATCAGCAAACATGTCGACGTTCGTAAAGACGTAGGTCGCATTCTGTTCGCCGCCGGCCAACGCAATCTCCGCCAGCTTTTCGATCGCCGGGTCTTCGTAGCGGGACTTGTGACCGGCTGGGCCGGGCAGACGATAGTAGGCGCTCTTGCGCTTGGAGAGGCCCTGAAGGAGGGGGTCCCGCGCGCACAGAGTCTGCGTTTCCTCCGCGAGGTCATCGGCCTCTTCCGGATTCCACGCGGGGCCGGGGTCGAAGACGATCGTCTCGAACTGCTTTTTCACGTTTTTGAGAAAATCCCGAAGGGCCGCGCGATTGGCGCGTGAACTAGGGAAATCCGGCGGCGCCAGGAACACCGCCGTTTTGGCGGCCAGCTCCTTCGCGACTTCACCCAGCGTTTTCAGGGCAGTTTCGATGACCTTGCCGTCGCGGAAGCCCTCTTGTCCGATCTCACGGGGACCGAGGAGTGCGAACTCGAAGCCCGGTGGCGCCTCACGGCGCCAGCGGCGCACGGTGCCCGGCCCGGGGACCGCCAAATGGGTCTCCTGCACTTCGACGAAAAGGTATTCCTTGAAATAGCGGGTCGCGGGTACCGCGAATCCAGCGCAACCAACGACCATCATGCGGCCGCAACCGTAACACAGCCCACTCGTCACCGCCCGCATCAGGCAAAAAAAAGCACTTTCAGTTGCGATTCCAGCCGCGGCGCCTGAAAAGCGTCACAAAACGAAAACGGCGCCTGGGATTTCTCCCGAGCGCCGTTCTTTGTGCATTGAGAAGAACGGCGTTAGGCGCCGAGGCAATCGACCGAGCAATTCTCGCGCAGGCAACCGACCACCTCGCTCGTTTGCACGCCGAGACTGACCCGCACTCCATCGTGGCGCCGTTGCTCTTGGTGGTGGCGCAGTTGTTGCCGCAGGTTTGCACCTGCGAATCGTCCGGCGCCGTACCGCTGTCGATCACTGCTTTTTGCAAACAGTTCTGGATGCAGAGGAGCTCGCCGCCCTCGTTCGCAATGTTCTTGCAGTTTTTGTTTTCACCGTCGCAGACCTCGATGGTGGCGGGCCCGCCCCAACCGCACTGATTGCCCGGCTCCGTCGCGTAACACGCTTCGAACAGGTCACAGCATTTGGCTTGGACGCACTTCTGACACTTGTCGCCCGCGTCGACGGGAGTGCAATCATTCGGCTTGCCGACTGCGCCGCCTTCGCCGGGGTCACATTGAAAGGGAACTGGGCCGGCGCCGCCTTGCGAGCCTCCCGCATTGCCCGCGCCGGCGTGCGAACCCGCCGTGCCAGCACCAGCAGCGGGTGACCCGGCCACGGACGAACCGGCGGTGGCACCAGAGCCACCAGAGCCCGCGTTGCTGTCGTCGTCGGTCGTCGTCGTGACGACACAGGCGGAGGCGATGAATGCACTCACGACACCCGTTACCGCTATCAACCGCCAATAAGACTTAGTCTGTTGCATCTTCATCTCCAGATAATGAGTGCCAGGACTCTTCATCCTTTGCCTGACACAGGAAAGCAAGCGGCCATCTGCGGCTGCTGGTTAGATATACGTTAGCCGAACGTTGGATATTCGCTCGCCGCGCGGCGCACCGGAATGTGCGCATTTGCCCACCCCGGTATGCGACTACATCATACTGAAATGCTTAGCTAAGTAGGCGTTCCGCGGACACTGGCAAAGCGGCCTCGGTTACTGCCTGCTCAGCCTCCAAGCGCCTTTTTGACGCGCATCACCAAGTCGTCAATCTTGAACGGCTTGGTGATGTAATGCCGTGCACCGGATTGGATGCCCTTGATCACTTCTGCCGGACCGGTCTTCGCGGTCAGGAAAATGATCGGGACCGACTTCAGGCCGGGCAACAGGCGCACGGCAGCCGCCACCGCGTGACCGTCCATCCCGGGCATCATCACGTCCAGCAAGAGCAAGTCCGGCGGTGGCTGCTTCGAAGCGGCAGCCACGGCCGAGGCACCGTCGGTGGTCACGACGACCTGGTAGAACTGCGAGAGGACCTTGAGCAGCATGGTACCGATCGCGGGATCATCTTCGGCGATCACGATGCGTTTGAGGGGCGTGTCCGGCACGGGCTACTCCGTTCGCTTGATGATGTGGAAGCCAAGGGCCGTTTCCACCGGATCCGGGGTGATCTCCTTCACCATCAGCGCGAAGGCTGCGTCGGTGAAGGGTTTTGGCAATTGGCTGCGCGAGATTTGACCGAGCCGACCCTGATTGGCCTTGGCCTGGGGGTCGTCAGAGTACTTGCCCACCAAAGTCTCGAAATCAGCTCCCGCGCGAGCTTCCAATGCCACGAAGCCCGCCAGCTTTTTCGCGGCCTCTTTGGTGCGTTTCACGCCTGGGGCAGCGTCGAGGGCGCCTTGGTAGGCGACCAAGATTTGCGAAGCCTTGATCACGGTCGCATTGTCGGACGGCGGCCGAGGCGGGGGCTGGTCCGGCATGTCGCGATCGTGGACCGAAGTGTGTTGTCCCGGAGCCGCTGCCGGCTCTTGCACGGCCACGGACGCGCTCGGCTGTGCCAACGACTTCCCGGCGCTGGGCCCCGGCGGCGGCTCAGTAGGCCGGCTGCACGCCACCAGCGGGAGCATGCACGAAAGCAATGAAGCGAGGCGAACGGACGACATGCGGAGCTGTTAGCTAATTGGGAAGCGTGCGCGAATTCAAGCGTCTTCCTCCGCTGGACTCGCACCGCGCAGCAACTTGCCATGGCCTGCAAGAAAAAGCCCACGCGACTGCTCGCTCGGCGGGCGTTTGCTTGCCGTCGGGCGCATAGCTGGCCCATAGTCCGGGTCGATGCCGAAAATCCTCCATATCGAGGACGACCCCGCAAACCGCTTGCTGGTCAGGAAGCTACTCGCGCCCGCCGGATTCGAGGTCACGGACGCAGCAGACGGGCTGGAGGGGATCCGCCTGGCGCTGCAGCAGCGACCGGATCTGGTGCTGGTCGACATCTCGATTCCGGGTCTAGACGGGTACGAGGTGACATTGCGCCTGCGCTCGGAGCCAAAACTGCGCGGCGTGCCGATTGTGGCGATCACCGCGGAGGGAGACCGTGACACGAGCCTCGCCGTCGGTTGCGACGGCTTTTTGCAGAAGCCGATCGACGCGCGTTCGTTCGCGGATAAGGTCCGGGGTTACCTCGACGGGCGGCGCGAAAGCACCTCGCCGGATGCGACCGGGCAGCACCTACGGCTGCAGAGTCAGCGCATCGTTTCGCACCTCGAGGAAAAGATCGCCGAGCTGTCGGCGGCCAATCAGCGTCTGCTTGGCGCAGATCAGGCGAAAAAGGAGTTTTATCGGAACATTTCGCATGAGCTTGCCACGCCGATGACGCCGATCGTCGGCTACCTGAAGCTTTTGATCGATGGTGAGCTGGGTGATCTGGCGACGCCGCAGGTCAAGGCATTGCGCGCGATGTCGGATTGCGTGCAGCGGTTGCGGCGCCTGATCGACAATCTGCTGGACGTCACCGCGCTGGAGACGGGGCGGATGCGCTTCGCGCAGCGTGAGTTCGATCTCGCCGAGCTCGTCCGGCAGGCCATCACTCGCCACGATGGCTTGAACGATGGGCGCTTGCGCCTAGTGACTGACTTACCCAAGCGCGGGACACTCGTCAGCTACGGCGACGTCGAGCGTTTGGGGCGCGCGATCGACCAAATGCTGGATAATGCCGCCAAGTTCACGCCCGCGGGCGGCACCGTGGGCGTGCGTGCGCGTCAGCTCACTTCGGGGCACTTGGAGCTTTGCATCGCGGACACGGGTCCGGGGGTGCCCCCGGAAAAAGCTTCCCGCCTGTTCGAGCCCTTTTACCAGGTCGACGGTTCGCCGACTCGCTCGTTTGGAGGGACGGGGGTCGGGCTGGCGGTCGTGCGCGGGGTCGCGCTGGGCCACGGCGGGGACGTACGCCTGGCTGCGCCAGGCATCGAGGAAATCGTGGGCGTGCCCATGAGCGGTGCAGCCTTTTACTTCGTATTGCCACCGGGCAGGCGTTCGATGAGCGAGCCGCCCTCCCGTCCCTGGAGTGAGCCGCCGTCTCGCCCGACATGAGTCAATCCTGCATTTATCTCGACTGGAACGCGACGACGCCGCCGCACCCCGCGGTGCTCGAAGCCATGGCTCTGGCGGCGAAAGAATCTTGGGGCAACCCCGCAAGCACCCATCGGGTCGGCCGCAAGGCACGCGCGGGCGTCGAAGATGCGCGCGAAAAATTGGCTGAAATTTGCGCCGTTCACGCGCGCGATGTGCTCTTCACTTCGGGCGGAACCGAAGCCAACAACTTGGCCTTGTCGGCGGCTACCGGGCTCGCTTTGAGTCGCATCGAGCATCCCTCGGTCACGCGCGTGGCCGAGCAACTCGAGCAGCGCGGCGTGCCAGTGGTTTGGCTGCCGGTGCCAGCCAGCGGGCGGATGGAACCGGAGGCGTATCGGGAAGGACTAGAACGCTTACCCCCTGGTTCGGTGGCCGTTTTGATGGCGGCGAATCACGAAACGGGCGTGCTGCAGCCGCTCGAGCAAGTGGCGCTGATTGCACACGCCCTCGGCGCGACGCTGCATGTGGATGCCGTTCAAGCCCTCGGCAAGCTGCCGCCCGAGGTTTGGCGGTTTGCGGATAGCCTGGCCGTGGCAGCCCACAAGATCCGGGGTCCCAAGGGCATCGGCGCCTTGGCATTTCGCGGCAGCAAGACGCCCAAGCCCGTCCTGCTCGGAGGAAGCCAGGAGCGTGGCTTGCGCCCAGGTACCGTCGATCCGATCGCCGCTGCAGGGTTCTTGGCGGCGCTCGAACACGCGGCCCAGGGTCCTGCGCGTTACGCCGAACTCGCCCTGCTCCGGGACGAGTTCGAGCGCGGCTTCCTACCATTCGCGGCGCTGAATGGCGGGTCAACAGCCCGGCTACCCCACGTCTCGAACCTGTCTTTTCCAGAGTTGTCCGGCGACGAGCTCGTGGCTGCGCTCGACCTTCTCGGGGTGTGCGTGTCGAGTGGAAGCGCCTGCAGTGCGGGTACGACCGAGCCTTCCACCGTGATCAGCAGCATGTTGGGCCGAGATCGCGCCCGCGCCGCGGTACGGGTAAGCCTGGGGGAAACGACCACGATGAGCGAGATTCGCGCCGCTCAGCAAGCGTTTCAGCGCGTGCTCGGTATGCCGCTGGTCAACCCTTGAAGTGATGGCTGATCCAAGTGCCCGATCGTTCGCGCATGGACTGCAGGGCCGATACGTAAGTGCTTAACATACCGAGCCATTCGCCTTGGCCTCCTGACGCCGACCTACGATCCATTGAATGGATTGCCGGGGCGATTGTACGCCTCGCGCGTTCAGTGCCACGGGCGCAGCTTGATGCAGTGCTTGAGATTTGCTTCTCAACTGTTCGTTTTTAAACGGCAAATAGCAGCTTCGTGCAGTGCCAAAGCGGCTGCCACCGAGGCATTGAGCGAGTCGATTCGGCCGCTGGCGGTCAACCGACCGACGGCGCTGCAGGCACGGCGCACGCCCCGACCCATGCCCTCGTGCTCGTTACCGACCACCAGGATCGTTGGGCCAGACAGGTCGAGCTCACCGACGCGCTGCGGCGCGTGGGCGTCCAGACCGACGACAGCGACTCCGCGTTCACGGGCCACCGTGAGCGCACCGACCAGCGACGGCACCCGGCACAGCCGCGCATGCTCGATCGCGCCCGCGGACGCGCGACCAGTTGCCGGCGTGAGTGGGGCAGAGGAATGCTCGCCCCAAATGACGGCTGCATCTGCGACGCCGACCGCGGAGCGGATCACCGCACCGAAATTCTGCGGGTCTTGAATGCCGTCGAGCGCCAGTGCGAGCAGCTGCGGATCATCGAGCAGGGGCTCGAAAGGCAGCAACGTGAGCTCTGGGCCCCAGGCGACGACGCCTTGGTGCTGACCGCCCTCGGTCCAACGCTCGAGCTCGCTACGCGGGACTCGAACCACCTCGCTCACGCCTTGATCGGTCGCGAAGCGCGCAAGTGCATCGAGCGTTGGGCTAGGCTTTTCCTCGAGCGCGACGCGCCGGAGCCCGAAGCGCCGAACACGAATTGCTTCGCGCACGGGCTGCAGACCCGTGATTAGGCGGAGGCCCTCCATTCCCGGGGCCGTGGGTGCCCCGCGCGGGGCGCGCTCAGGCCAGCGTCGACGCACGTTGGATCTCGTCGCAAATGGCGGAGGCGGCTGTCGCGGGATCGGCGGCATCGCGGATTGGGCGCCCGACAACGAGCAGGCTCGAGCCCGCGCGAATCGCGCTCTCGGGCGTACCGGTTCGCTTCTGATCGTCCAGACCGCTGCCGTTGGCGGGGCGAATGCCCGGAGTCACTAGTACCGCTGCCGGGCCGAGGGCCCGCCGTAGCGTCGACACCTCCGCCGCGGAGCACACCATGCCCGCAATGCCCTGGTCCTGCGCGAGCTGAGCTAGGCGCAGGGCGTGCGCCGCCGGATCGGTTGGGACGCCAATTGCCGACAGATCAGCTGCGTCGAGCGAAGTGAGCACGGTGATGGCCAGCAAGATGAGGCCGCTGTTCTCCAGCTGCGCGCGGCGTGCTGCGGCGGCCAACATTTTCGGCCCGCCAGCGGCGTGCAGTGTGAGGTAGCGAACGCCGTGCCCGGCGGCAGCGGCAACGGCACGCTCGACGGTTTCGGGGATGTCGTGCAGCTTGAGGTCGAGGAAGACCTCACAGCCCAGCTTTTGCCCCAGCGCTATCGCGCGCGGCCCTTCGCTGACGAATAGCTCCAGGCCCACCTTCAGCACGCCCGCGGCGTGGGCGACGCGCATCGCGCCTTCCTCCGCCTGAGCCAAGGAAGGAAAATCTAGGGCATAAGCCAGCTTTTGGCGGCTGGGGTGTGGTGCTCGCGGAGGGCTTACAGACACGAGCACAACGGATCGCCGGGCGGGCAACTGCACGGTTTTGCTGCGCCGCCGGAGGGCTTGCTCCCGCCGCCACCCGCGCGCTGCACCGCCGCGCCCACGACAGCGCTGGCTTTCGCGGTGTCCTGCTTGGCTTTCGAGAGCTCGGCTTCCAGACGCGCGCGTGTGGCCTCGTCCTTGGCGCTGTCGCGCTGTCGCTCGAGCTCCTCTTGGTGCTTCTGGGCGTCTTCGAATTGAGACTTCAGAGCTTGGAGCTGCTTCTCGGTCTCCGCTTTTTCGGCGGCGGCGATGCGGTCTTTCTCTTGTTGCTCTTTCGCGTTGCTCGACATCTTGAGGCCGATGCCGATGCCGCCGATCACGAGCACGGCAGAGATGACCCCGACCATCAGTTTGAGGCGCTTTTTACCTTGATCGCTGTTGAGCGCGGCAATTTGTTGCTCGTGCGCTTGCTGCGCCGCGAGAGCCTCCATTCTCGCGCGATGCTC
>Ga0170475_119059691_pt1 | contig 13001 bp, 22 predicted proteins | sample Soicark_Litter_5_FD_111474 | JGI IMG/M metagenome (GOLD analysis project Ga0170475, IMG submission 111474) | Avena fatua rhizosphere microbial communities from Hopland, California, USA. Combined Assembly of 48 SPs | reverse complement strand
GTTTAAAGTGTCTAACACACAATACCATGGATCCTACTTCGAACATAAATATTCCGGTTAATAAAAAAGGGGATCTGACTAACTTTAAATTATGTCAAATCCCCGTAGATAGTTATGAATGATTTTTCTATTTTACTAAATTGTCTGCTGCATATGTAATCATTGGGCTACGTTCACTTTTTTTCCATCTTGGTTCATAACCCATACCTCTTACCCATCCTAATGCTTCTGTGAGTGCTGTGTTTGAAGCATATTTTTTGTCTGGGTTAATATCAATATCAATGTATTTGGCTTTTAAATTTATCTCTGTTTTTAACAGTTCAGCTATTTCAATTGAGTAACCTACTTCCGCTAATAAACGAGTTTTTTCCGCTTCACCTGGTTTACCATAAACATATCTTTGTTCATCCCATCTACAATACAGAGCATGTGCACCTTTACCTGGACGGTATAAAGCGATTACAATCGCGTAAGTTGTATTTCTTCTGTGGTTTTGAGAATCCGTACCAATTAACAGTTCAACCTCTGGATGAGCTTTAATGTAGTCTTTAACGTAATCTAATAAGTTAATCTTTTCATGATTGTTTAATTTTTTAAATTGCCTTTCCATAAAACATGGTTTTTTTTACTATTGATAAATAAGAAAAGGTCTGAGCTGAGATAACCGATAGTCAGGTTTTCACCTAGCCGGTGTGGCAGTAACACTTTTATACTCGGGGCAGGTACTTTCGTACTTTTTTAGCGCCGTCCTCAGTATTTACCATCAAGAGGGAATTTTGTTTTTATCAGATTTTAAAGTGTATTTTTTTGGGAATGATCCCGTTTTTTTGCGATGTATCTGACTAATCACTACAGCGACCTTTATATCAAAGAGCTTATTTGTATATACGTATAAATATTTGAAAGGGGCTGTTCCCCGACTTGAACGGTTCAACACTTAGAGCGAATTTTACGATCACCCCTTCAAAATATTATATTTCGATTGATTCGATTTCCTTTAGGATAGCCTTAGGATCGAGTTCGGCCTTCTTAACCATTTCGTAAATATCTGGACCGTATCCAAATAATTGAATTAGCTTATTACCTGGTTTAAACATTGTTGTTCCGTAACCAACTATATCTATTGTGTAGATGTATGGTTCACCAAATGCGTTTTTGTAAGTTTGGAAACTTGATCCTCTTGAAATGTTATCTCCACCTTGCATATCTGAAATGATAAAAATACGGTCGTACTTACCATTCTTATGTAATGTTGAGAAAATTGAACTAAAATCAGTTCCGTGACCTACTCTACCGTTAAGGCTTTGTCCAGCTTTCTTGATAGTATTAACATCTGAACCTGGGTTAAATTGAATTTTTTCACAATATGAAGCGAAATGGAATAAATCAGCACCAATACCCTTTGCTAATGTAGCTCCGATTAGAGCAGCCTTATCAGCAGGAGTCTTATTGAATGTCTTTCTTTCCTTTGAACCACCTCTTGTTACTTGATTAGATTCCATTGAACCTGATGTGTCAAATACAACTGCTGTTCTTCCGTGTTGGAATAATTCAGTTAAGTTTGGAATAGCTAACTCATACGCCTTGTTAAGGGCAATAGCAAACTTATTCATTTGCGAGTTGTTAAACTCTGAAAGCATAATTTCAAGCGCTAAGTCAATTTGGTGTGGAAACACTAATGATTGCTTAATTAACTTTTCATCAGTTAATAATGCACATGCATCGTTAATTAAACCAGTATCACTTGAATTCTTTAGGATGTTACGTAGATTACGTAGTAATGCTAAATAACCAATCTTACGAGTTCTAATAAGTTCTGCGTAGTTATCTTCCTTTGCTTCCTTTAACTCAACTTCAGCTTCTGCTTGTGTAATCTTTCCCGATTTAACCTTTTCAGCTACTTCTTGGCCTGCCTTAGTGTTCTTGTCTTCAACAGTGTTAAATTGTTTTAATTCACCCTTCATCAGTTGTTCGAAGACTGGTTTCATTTTTGCTGATGGCTTTGGGTGAACTAAGTTAATTAAATCCACTAATGAGACAGCCTTACCCTTTGCTTGGTACTTAGCTAATTCGTATGTATCAGCATCTTCTAATGCTGCTTTAAATCCCTTCTTAATAGCATTTGATAATGCTTTACCTGGATTCTTAGCCATGTAGCATGCAGCTATTTCTAGCATGTCATCTAAACGGAATACAATACCACCATGGTTTTCCTTTCTAGCTCTCTTTGAGAAGAAACGTCTACCAAGATCATTACCTGATAAAAACTTTGCAAGGTTAACAGCACCAACGTGTGTTACAGTTCTTTGACCCATTTTTGTACGTGCATAGACTAATGCCTTAGCAACAAATGTTGGATCCTTCTTAGCAATGTCATTAATTAATGAGGCTAAACGCTTTTCACGATCACCTTCTTTTTCGTAATAGGTATTGTCTAAACCAGTAGCTAAAAGGCCTATTAATTCAATTTTAGGTTCGCTTGCGTAACCTGTACCACCTTGATGGTTTGTAATTGTTGGCGTAACAGTTGGAGTCTTTGTCTTGTTGTACTTCATAATAACTATTAATTTTTAAAATTAAAGAATATCGTAACCTATTTATTTTGTTGTTGTAGGTGAACCAGGATTATTAAATCCCATATCTCCTTTCTTTTCATCTTTTTTCAACTCATCATTATATGTGTTTAACATATCTGTAGTTGCACTGTATGAAGCGTATGCTTGAGTATCCATGCTTCTCATTTTCTTCATCACTGAGCTATTAGATATATAAGCTGAACGTACACCCTTTTCATCTGCACTAAAGTTAAGCGTACTTCCAATGCCTCTTGAGTTTCCTTCTTGGAAAGCATCTTGATTAGCTCCGATGTAGATAAATTTCCATCCGTAATCTTTTTCCTGACGTTCAATCATTCTACGAACAGACTCTGCTGTATGCGTTTTGGATGTATTTTCTTCTCCGTCTGTCATGATTGTAACAATCACTTTTTCAGGACGGTGTGCTTCAGGCATTGCGGCTAAACGCTTACCAGTTTCTTCGATAAAACGAGCAACTGCATCATTTAATGGAGTACCCCCATCTGGAGTATAATTTTCATTATTTAGAAGCTTAACCTCATTTAACAATGAAAAATCATTAATTTGGTTGTATCTTAAAATACTACTTCTTCCGAAAGGACTTCCATTTTCATATCCAGAATCAAACTGAACCAATGATACTGTTAGTTCTCCAGATTCTGTTTTTTGGTCTTCAATTGATTTATTGAAACCCTCAATAATAGCTGATTTAATTAAACCCATCGAACCAGAACGATCGATGATAATACCCCAATGGGTGTAGCCTTTTTTCATAAAATATTTTAGTTTTAAATGTGCGGAGTCATGGAGTCGAACCATTAAACATTCTCAGTAACAACACTGCGCTGTGCTACTTTAGTGAGAATTCGCGTTGCCAGTTAGCGTACCCCCGCAGGTAAAAATAAGTGCCCAAGTTCAATATCCTTCGTTTGGGCACTTTTTGTGTAGTACTTGTGCTCAAGTTGTTTATTATTAATTGACTGACGCTTATGCCGCATAAGCTTCTCGGCCTTGTAAATGTAATTAAAATTGGAGGCCGAGACAAGATTCGAACTTGCTATCTTCAGTTTTTTAGAGAGACCTGACGTTCCTACCAATAAAGGTAATAACAAAGCTTTGGTTCAACACTAAAATTCGCAGTCTGTGATGTTAATGTTAAAGTTTAAAGCTAATGCTAGAACCAATGTATTTATAATTAAATTTTTCCGTTATGTAAATAACCAAATAGTTTCTTTGCTGTCATTGGTGATTCAACTGCTTCAACATCGTTAGCTACTTTTAACGCTTCAATAACAGCAGTTAATAGCTTTGTTCTACGTTTCAATATATCCGCTCTTTCACGATGAGTAGATTCACCAGAGAATTTCTGATAAGTATAATCACCCAAATCAATGATTGTATCTTTCGAAGCAACCGTTGGTTTGTATGATGGTGAATCAGGATTAACGTTTGGATCCTGTAAGATATATTGTTCTTTAGTTGTACTTTTTTTAGTACCTTTAACTAATTCTGATTCGAATATATCACGATCCTTGTACATTTCATTTGATGACTTACCCCATATTTCTGAATCAGAACGTACTGGCATGTTTGCGTAAACATTTTCAAAATCGCCTGCTTCTAACAAACTTTTTAAACGTAACAATTCCAATGCTGTAAAGTCACCAAAGTTAATACCATCTACTGTTAGGTTAGCTTTAGCCAAACCGGAAGCGTTAGTACGCTCTTGTGAAAACAATGCATCGATGTATTCAGATGATGATTCAACTAAATAATCCAACTTCTCAGATACTGTAGTAGTGACTAATTCATTTTTTCTTTCTGTTGGTAAATCGATTGTACCGTCTTTAGGTGAGTAAGTTTTCTTCTCGCCTCTAAATGCGCCTTGCTTGTCTTTGAAAAACCTGATGTACTCAACTAATCCCTTTTTGAACGATGATCCTAAGTGATCAGTTTTAGCTAATAAAACGTTTAATTTTGCCTTTGACATAACTGTTAATTTAAAAAACTTAATTTTAATTATTAAGATTCATTTGATAAAATCCTTCTTTGCTTAAAACAACTGTATTTGTAATAGGTGTTAATAATGAATCTATTACCAATTTTTTAATTAAAGGTTGATCAGGTTCATTATGCCATGCTTCTATTTTCATTAAAGCACGTTGACTTGCTTTATTTACATGTCTATCCAACCACTCATTTCTTTCAGCCAGGTATAACTGGTGATTACGAAAGTAATTGTGCATACAGTTAGTTTTGTAGCTCTGAGGAGAATCGAACTCCTACGCCCGTTGGGGCACGAAATTTTAAGTTTCGCATGTACTACCTATTTCATCACAGAGCCTTGTGTACTCCTGGTCAGATTCGAACTAACACTATGTAGATCCTAAGTCTACTTCCTCTGCCGTTGGGATACAGGAGCAAATGCGATATTTGATTACACTAGGATAAATATCGCAAAATTCCTGTTTTTTAACGCCGCGAGGTTACGTTTATTGTGTGTCGAAATTTACCAATATCTAATTGATCCACCAGCAATATGTACGAATGAAGCTGAATCACCAGTTGCTTGTATTTTTTCACCTGGTTTTCCTAATTTACCATACTGTGTCAAAGATACTGCTGATCTACGTGCTGCTCTTCTGTGTTTACGAGAAGATAACTCTAGACTTTTAAATCCTCTATTGGCACGTCTTTTACTGCGCTTACTGTTTTGTGTTGGTGATGCAATTGTTGCTCTTTTTGCCATTTTTACTTGTTGAATAAGTTTTTGATTTCATTGAGTACTTTTCCACTGTTGAATTTGTAATCAATGAACCATAAAGCTGCTACGACCAATATAATTGTAAACATAACTTGTTGGTTTTAATTGTTAATAATAGGATTTGCTATTTTACTTTTTAAGATTTTAATTTCGGATTTGATGCGATCTTTATCTCCATCTGTTAATGGAACTTCAAATTGTTCTGAAACGGGTTGATAATGAACTAAATCAGTAACCTTTGTTAATTTGGTTCCCTTTTCTAATTGTTCTTCAAGACGTGACAAGGCATTTTTTCTTCTACCATTTAATCCATTATGCATAACTTTTAAATTTGAATAAAGCTAATAAAAAAACAAACGACCTAAAAACTTATATCTTTTTGTTCCCCCGCACAGTATTGAGCTGTGTTCCACTGGTTAAAAGCCAGTTACTTCACCTTAAAGCTTCGAGGGAATTTATTTCGTTTAGTTCCCTCAGAAGGCTTCGAACCTTCAACCTCACCCTTAAGAGGGGCGAGCTCTACCAATTGAGCTATGAGGGATTATATGTTTTCGTTTTCGTTTCATTAATAAAAATCTTTTGTATCTTTTATTTTTTTATCTTTTCGATCTAAATGGTCTGAGTAAAGTCCTAAACCAATTTGGCCAATTATTCCTATGACAAATATTGTTATTAAAATTGTCATCATTTTTTAACATTTTTGGTAGATTAGAAATCAATTTTCTAGCTGTTTCAGTAGGTTCTAAAGCTACTGCTGTTAATTGATTTTCAAGATCCGGTTCATAGAATGGGATTACTTTGATTCCCTTTTCTATAGCTTTTTTACAATATTTTTTTAGTTCAGTTTCATTTTTACAACTTACCTGAACCAGGTACTCGCTCAAAGCAAGCCATTCTGATGTTATTGTCGGATATGAACTTGCGAATCTTAGCAAAGCATGACTCGATTGTACTGCTTGATAACCCGGAGTTAGATCCTGTCTGGTTATCGATATTAGTTTCTACTGTTTCATTTTTTATTAAATTAATGTAATCAATTATTACTATTGGTAATCCTTGTTTGGTGTAGTGTATCATTTTTTTCTTTATTACACATTAATGGTAAACTTGTTAATAACGTAATAACTATAATAAAAACTAAAAATGCATTTTCATTTAACACATCCCAACCATTTGTTTGTCTATTTGACATAAGGTATTTTTAATTTTTCAGCTAATGATCTATTGCTAAATTCCACTTCACCTGTTACTTCCTTTATTATTTGAGAAGCTATATTTGCTGGCATTGTAAATTTATGATCAATACTTGGTAACTCTACTTCTAATGTTAGAAGTCTATGAGGCCAATAATCATCCATTTCAAATTTCAAATCCCACGCATAAACGTATCGATATGTTGTTCGTTTCTTAGAAATAATTGGATTATCTAATCTATTATTATCATATTCACTTCCTTTTATTTCTTCAATATCAACTTCGTTATAAATACCTTCGTCTAATTTTATCTTTTTTAATTTATAAAATACATGTCTACCGTTACAAGATTCCCATCTGTATCTAAAACCATCTGAAGCATAATATTGCTCAATACTAACTTGACTAATCTGTTTTAGAGTATGACTGGTTTGTGGATAATTAAGTAATATCCACTTTCTTTCGATTTCAATTTGGTTCATTACAATCAATTATATGATATCTAAAATCTTGTTTCGGTGAACCATCAGCTAAATAAATAGCATCTAAATATATTTCATCAGATTTAAGACCTCCGAAGTCGTTATCTCTGATATTATTACTGATCTCTGCAAACATACCTTTATGTTCATTATCTAAGGTATGCTTAATATTCTTGGCAATTATTGCTAATTGGCCGTATGGATTTTCACCAGAATATCTTTTACCACTTAACAACTCATTAGTTACTTGACAAAATGTACTTGCATGGTAACCAATCAACGTATCATCACTTTTTCTAAAATATGCAACTACATATTGATTAGGCCTATTTTGGTTTTCTTCAAATGCTTTTTTTAAACCCTCCTGAATCAAAAAGAGTATTTCTTTTTTTATCATAACTTAGTTTTGGTGTGCACTTGATGGGAATTGAACCCACGACCGTTGGTTTTAGAGACCACTGCTCTACCACTGAGCTACGAGTGCATGGTAATTGAACTGGTGTTCCAGTGTAACTTCGGGAGAAACCCGTACTAACCAATTCAATTGAGGCCAATAACGGATTCGAACCGTTCACTCATCTTTACAAGAGACGCGTTTTGTTATCCAAATAAACTAATCGGCCAATTTTAGATCGGAACCGCTAAAAGGTGTCGAACCTTCCTAGATTCGGATATGAGCCAAATCTCTTCGCCGGAAGAAGCGGCATTAGAGGCGCTGAGCTGATTCGAACAGCTGTTCTCGAACTTATGAGGATCGCGAGATAGTCCACTTCTCCACAGCGCAATATAATATTTTAAAATAAACCGAGAAAGCAGGCGTACTGTGTTTGTGTTTGTGACAAATTACAAGTTTGTTGCCTTTACCATTTGGCTACAACGCCGGAGCGCTGATCAGAGTCGAACTGACATTTTACGAAGTAAGTACATCCTTTACTACGGTTAATTATTTTATCAAAGATCTGTAGGAATGACGAGACTCGAACTCGTAGCCTTGTGTGTATAAGACACCTGCGCTCACCATTGCGCCACATTCCCATAACTTATACCCACCTTAAAATGTCACCTATCCACGTCATGCGCTGGTTGTACCAGCGGGTATAAAAACTTAAATGCGGTTTATCACGGATTCGAACCGAGAATACCACTTAGACAGAGTGGCGTGCTAGCCATTACACTAATAAACCGTGGTGCCGGACTCCTTGTTACAGGAAAATCAATTGAATATGAGTCAATTTGCGATGTAACATTATCTATTACTATCGTATCCGAAGAATTCGTGACAATGTATTTGTTTTGCATTGTCCGGCGTGTGTGGGAATGGACTGTATCGCTCAATCAACATCTCTAATGATGCATTCCCTTATATCAAAGATCTTATCTTCCTCTTTTTGTTACCCTTAAAGGTAAGGCTTTTGCTACTGCCCAAGCTTTCTTATTTTTATCGTCAGACATTGGTAAACAATGTTTCTGATAATAATCACTTTTTAACCAATCTGGGTATAGCATATTACCTCTTGTTTTATTACACTTTCTACAAGCTGTAATTAAATTATCTTCTACACTTGCACCCATGTGTTCCCATAATACAATATGGTCTACAGTTAGAGGTGTTTTATCATTTCCACAATATCTACAAGTATAACGATCGCGTCTAAAAACATTCCAGTTTACTTGTTGTTCAATTTCACGTTGTGATTTACGAATAATAATTTTTTGATTTTTATTCGTTGGATCTAACACTTCAGTTTCTACTACATCAAGTTGAAATAATAGTTCTTTCCATTCTTCATGCTCTAACCTAATCGTGCGATCAGGAAATTTAGGATTAGATTCTGGAAACATTACTATCCATCCATTATTATCATTTCCTTCTAATACCATACCTGCAATTTTGATTGTATTACCAAATTCAGTATACGGTATTCCGAATATTTTCTTTTGTTCCATAACTTATTTTAAAAAATGAGGGAAAATTTAATTGACTGTTTTTGGTAGTTTAATTTTGACAGAATTATTACGAAGTAAGTCAATTATTACCACTCTTAGTTTTTTCTTTCCAATGTAATTTTCTATGACAATTTGAGCATAAAACAATACATTTATCTATTTCATTTAATACTTCTTCTTTAGTTTTATTAAGTTTAACTAAATTTGAAACTCCAAACTCTTTTTCGGATGGATCAAGGTGATGAAATTCTAAACATGATATATGATTTTCTCCACATTTTTTACATCTTAATGTTGACTTAAAATCACTATACCAGCTATGAAGCTTTTGTTTTGATTTCCTTACACTAAGTTTAACTTTCTCACTATTTTTGAGATAATACTTTCTTGCAGATTCTCTTATACATATTTTACAATGAGCACTTAATTTATCTGCTGAACTTTCATGTTTATTAAACTCTTTTTCTTCCTTCTCCTTTTTACATTTACTACATATTTTCATAGCAATAAATATATAGAACCGGATAGAAGACTGTACTCTCGAACGGATTCGAACCGTCAATACGAAATAGAAAGTTTCGTGTGCTGAACCCTTACACTACGAGAGCAAATAAAACTGAGAAAATTGGTGGAGTGATTTTTGGTTGCAAGTGTGGTTTTGACACCACGGCCTTTTTCTTGATAGGAAAATGCTCTACACTGAGCTAATTTGCGATGAAACTCCGTTCCATTACTACAGTTTATTTTAATTTATTTTTATTTTTACCTTTAAATGTATCTGTTTGAGAATGGCAATTTGGGCACAATATTTTTAGATTAGACAAAATATTATTATTCCGATTACCATCAATATGATCTAATTCAAGAACTATAGGTTTATTATTCCATTCACTTATTCCACATTCTTCACATTCATATTTCTTTATACCAAAATCAAACATCCATTTTTTAATTCTCATTGTATGGGAATTATAATACTGATTATCTATTGATATCTTACCCTCTAAGACATCATCATAATTAAATCTATAGGGATTAATATATCCCTCTTGATTTCTCTTTTTAATTCTTTCCACGTGCCTGTAAAAGGACTCGAACCTCTGGACCCCGAAGGGAGAGCATTTACAGTGCTCAGCAATTGCCGCTATGCGATACAGGCTTCAAAGATCTGCGCTTGAGGGGAATTTCGAAATCCCGACCTTGAACTTAACAGGTTCCCGCTCTGCCTCTGAGCTACACAAGCATTTATAAAAATTGGGGAATGACAGTCTGAGTGTTTTTTGTTATAACCAACGAAGTAACTCAAACATTACCACCAATAAATTTATTCTTCTTCCGGTTCGTCCGGTTCATTTGCTTTACGAATATTTTCAGCACTTAGATTATAAAATATATCACCAAATGAATCTTGTTTTTCTAAATACTTTCTAATTTCTTTAATCGTAAAAACTTCTTCCATTTTTCAATTATTACCTTATAAAGGTACAAAAGAATAGATGACTAAAATAAAAAAGCTTCTGAGTTTTTTAGGTTCAGAAGCTTCTAATATTTATGATTTTTAATCTTTAAATTCTACGCTCCTGAATTGTACATATCTTTATCCTCACCTAATATATTTAGGCTTGAATTTGTAAGCGTATATGTATAATTTAAGAACACTGAATGTATTGATATTTGCTATAAATATATATAACTCTTAAACCCATTGATATTTTTGACATTCATCTAAAAAGATTTTAGACAACCTAACTTGATCAGCATGAAATTTAGCTGATCTCATTATCTTACGAAAATTTTGATCTGTTTTTAGAACTCTTATCCAACCTTTATACCATTTTAAAGATACAAATATATCTGGAGCCCATTTAACTTTGTCCTTCTTAATGTTTAGCATAGTTGCCAAGGTCGGACTCGAACCGACAACCTACCGCGTATCAGGCGGGCACTCTCACCATTGAGCTACAAGGCATTAAAAAATATATGCTAAGGCTATATCGTAATGTAGGGTATTAGTACATTAGCTTACTACATCCACCTTATTTGGGGTGCGACTCGTCTTACCGAGTCATCATATATTTCAGCGGAGGGCAGAGTAATCGAAACCCGCCCGAATTAACGAGCGCCGGTTTAGCAAACCGGCTGCAGCACCCGCTGCTTACCCTCCATTTACCATTTTATTTCAACCGTATTAAAATGTCTATTCTTTTTGTTAATAATTTTAATAGGTTTTTTCATCCATTGTTTAGAATTTTTAGATACTAGTTTCCAATTAGGTCGTCTTATTTTTCCCCATTTTTTAGGACAATTAACTACTGTTTCGCTGGTTATTTTGCCATACCATTTTCTATAGTCATTTTCACCTCTATGATAAGAACAGCGGGAACATCTAATATCGCCATCTTTCTCCAGAATATATTTATGTAATTTTCTAAATACAGATGAATTTGTTGTTTTTTTGTACTCTTGTCTAGGTCTCATTTTGTTGTAAGTTTGTTACTTACAACGCATCAAGTGCTTTTTTCATTTCTTTAATATTTAAGAGTAATTTACATTTTTTCTTCCAACCCTTCTTCACTAACACAAAATTGGTTTTTCCTTTTATATCGTATTCTTCCTGATAATTATCATCTAAATGAAATATAAAATCTTTAAAATCAAATGCTAATCCTTTCCATTCGTAACACGTGAAGAATATATTTTCTCGCTTTATCCCAATTTTATCTGCTTTTTCAAATACTTCTTCCCAACAATGTGGAGCATGTAATTTAAAATAATTTGGATTTAAACTTTCACAACGTTGATCATAACGAGTTGTTACAATCCATACCTCAATACCTTCATTTATTAACTCCTTAGCAAACTCCGTTACATTGGGTAAGGCTAACGTTCCATCAAAATCAAAACTTACTTTCATAATTTTTTCTTAAATAATATTACTATATTTGGCATGGTTGGAGTTGTATCCACTTCATGTTTTAATAATTTTACTGATTGGTATGTTATCTTTCTTTCTATTTCACGACCATTTTCGTATTTAGTTTTAATAATTACTGGTGGTCGATCTGGACAACCTTCATACACTTTATCAGATTCAATCTGAATTAGTTTTTGGTTGCAACTAAAAAGAGCTAATAATAAAATTAGTATGAATTTCATTTATCAATTTTTTGAAAGATTCTCTATTAATCCATACAACGGTATCATCTTCTTTAATGAATCCAAAATTTTCAATCTTTGAGTTAGACATTTTTTCAAAAATCTCCAATGTACCTGGGTATTTTAAAAATATCTTAATCAAACTAAAATTATCCATAACTAATTAATCTGGGGTACTTAACGGGTTTCGAACCCGTAACCTCTAGACTCACAATCTAGCGCTCTGAACCAGTTGAGCTATAAGCACCATATTATATCTCTGTTCTTAATACCCGTAACCTTCCTCCATCATTACATGTCGAGTGATTAGGTCCTTCCACGGAAATATGTCGAACAGATTTATTGATTTATATACTCATTCACATGAACCGCATGTTCTATTCTATGGCAATTAGCGCATAAAATAATACATTTTTTTATTTCATTGAGTATTTTTTCTTTATGTTTAATATTAATCCTACCTGAAATTTGGAAATCTTTTTCATTAGGATTAGTGTGATGAAAATCCAACGCTGCTGGATGACTAAATCCACACTTAGAACATTTTAATCCTTTCTTAAGATCAATTAACCATCTTGTAGTATTGAAAGCATTTTTTATGTATCTTTCTCTATTATTTTGGTAATCTTTCTTTTTATCTAATTTCTGACATTCTTTACAATAACCGCCAACTCCATATTTTTTATTGATTTTATGTTTATAGAATTCAGATAATTCTTTTTCTTGTTTACATTTAGAACAAACCTTCATATACTAATTTCTAATAAATATATGAAGGAGTTCGAAGGCAATCATTTCGCCCATGAGGTAGGTGTGAGATTCGAACTCACGCTGGATTCATCACCGCAGTCCAATTTTCAAGATTGGTGCAATCGACCGGAC
>Ga0170475_134754403_pt1 | contig 13002 bp, 13 predicted proteins | sample Soicark_Litter_5_FD_111474 | JGI IMG/M metagenome (GOLD analysis project Ga0170475, IMG submission 111474) | Avena fatua rhizosphere microbial communities from Hopland, California, USA. Combined Assembly of 48 SPs | reverse complement strand
CCTCATTTGGCATGATTCTGTCATTAATGTATTCATTATTTTTATATAATCGTATATTTTTTGGAGCTTTGCAGGAATTATTTATACGGTATTATTCAGATTGTTCTCGCTTAGAATTTTCAATATTGAGTATATTTGCTTCATTGGTTGTAATCTTTGGCTTTTGTCCGCAAATTATATTAATGTTTTGTAATAATTTTCTGCATATTCATAATATTCTAATTTTGTTTTTAAATTAAGTTTAATAATATGTTTTTGCTACCCATAATTTTTTTTAAATGATTTATCATAAAAGTTTTATTATTTTTTTCTAAATTTATTTATTTAAAAATATTGTTTATATTTGTTCCAATTATTTTAGCCGTTGCATTTTTTACAGTTTTTGAGCGTAAAGTATTAGCTGCAATGCAACGAAGACGAGGACCTAATGTTGTGGGGCTTTATGGATTATTGCAAGCATTTGCAGATGGGCTTAAATTATTGGCAAAGGAAACTATATTACCGAGTTCTGCAAATGCTTTTATATTTATTATGGCCCCTCTTTTACATTTGCTTTAAGTTTGGCGAGTTGATGTGTTATGCCTTTGAGTAATAATATTGTAATTGCAGATTTATCTTTAGGGGTTTTAGTTATATTTGCAATTTCTTCATTAAGTGTGTATGGAATTATTATGTCAGGATGAGCTAGTAATTCTAAGTATGCGTTTTTGGGTAGTTTACGAGCTGCAGCGCAGATGATTAGTTATGAAGTTTCAATGGGTCTTTTAATAATGCCTGTTTTATTATTAGCAGGGAGTGCCAATTTAACTAATATTGTTATGGAACAACAGATTATTTATTATTTTTTTCCATTATTTCCATCCTGTATTTTATTTTTTATAAGTATTTTGGCTGAGACTAATAGATTGCCGTTTGATTTACCAGAAGCAGAGTCTGAATTGGTTTCTGGTTTTAATGTTGAGTATTCAAGTGTGATATTTACATTATTTTTTTTAGCTGAATATTCGAATATAATATTAATGTCTGCTTTATTTGTAATATTATTTATGGGTGGGTGGTTACCATTTTTAAATTCTTTTTTTAATAAATTATTTTGACCTTTAAGTGATTTATCAATGTGATCGTTGCCGAAGACTAAATTTTTATATTTATTTGATAATAATATGTCAGGAATAGGTTTAACCAAACAATATGGTCGCACTGTGCCTGGTTTTGCGGCAGGTGTTAATAATTTTACTATAATAAATTCGGATTTTGATAGTGATATGTGTCCATATAAAAAAGATGAATGATATAGAGGCTGGTATGAATCGTCATATGGATATGAATATAATCAACGCTATTTGCCAAATTTATTATATTGGATTCCAGCATGAGTATGATTTTCATTTAAAACACTTTTTTTTATGTTTTTATTTGTTTGAATAAGAGCAACTTTACCGCGATATAGATTTGATCAGTTAATGGGTTTGGGTTGAAAAATTATATTACCATTATCTTTGGTTTTTTTTCTTTTGACTTTAAGTATTTATGGTTTTATAATATGTTGATGTACATCTGTATCTGAAAGCATGCATCTTGTTTTGGGTTCTAAAAATACTTATGTTTTTTCTAAATATGGTTGTTTAGAATGATATAATGAGTTTGCCCCTGTTTTTATTACGCAATCTTGTTTTAATTATAGTTATATGGATTATTTTGGACAAGCTAATGATGATATAGATTTTTGGTATTATTTAGAGTTTACTGATTTGGAACCTTGAATTGATTATGCAATGATTAAGTGTCCTGTCCATTATATAAGGATATTTGAAGCGCGTGGGTGAGAATATGATAGAAATATCCATAATTGACGACATCCGATAATTCGTGACGAGAATAAAGAAGCTTGGGTATTAACTAGATTAGCAAAAAATCTGGTAATGGGAACTTGTGATGATCCTGCTCTGTTTGAGAAATTCTCTACAACAAATGTGCCATATTTTAATAGAGATAGAGTTTCTCCATCTCTATTTGATCTTTTTTGTAAAGCACAACAATCAGATTAATATTAAATTTGGTTTAGAAAAACAACAATTGTAAGCAAGAAAGTGCAATTTATTATTGGATAATTTATCGTTGTTATTATTGGCTGAATATAGTAATCTTTTAAAAGGTTTTTTAATAGGGCTTTTAATTAGTGCAGCGTTAATATTTCTTTCAATTTTTTTTGTGTATCAGAAGCCTGAAAAAGAAAAGATGTCAGCTTATGAATGTGGTTTTAATCCATATGGGGATGCTCGTAATACATTTGAAGTTCAATATTTTTTAGTAGGTATTTTATTTATTATTTTTGATTTAGAAATTGGATATATTTTCCCCTGAGTTCTTAGCTTTTTGTCTATTAATTTGGAGGGGAATTTAGTTATGATTTTTTTTTTATTTGTTTTATTTATAGGTTTTCTTTATGAATATTTTCTGGGGGCCATCGATTTGAAAATGATAATAGATCTGAAAGTAAGTGATAAAATTAAGTATTTATGGTTATTTTTATCAAATTTTTTATTGCGGTATATTTATGGTTTTCTTTTGAAGCAGAATAGAATGGTTTGTTTTGCAAAGAATACCTATTTATTAACAGTTATTAGTATAATGAAAAAAAATGAAATTGTTTCTTTACAAACTTTGTTAGATATTGTAGTTGTTGATAATATTACAAATAAATTTAGTGGAAGGTTTTTAATTAATTATGTTTTTTTTAAATATTTGAAAGGAGGTTAGGGTAATTGTGAAAATATTTAATAATGGTGTAATGGTGTTTGTTCTATAAATAGTTTATTTAAGTCTTGTTTATGATTGGAGCGTGAAGTTTGGGATATGTTTGGTATAAAATTTCTATTTCATCCAGATTTACGTAGAATTCTTACTGATTATGGCTTTAAAGGGCATCCATTGCGAAAAGATTTTCCTTTAATTGGTTATGTTGATATATATTATATGATATTAAACAAGCTATTTCAATATCTGCAGTTGAATGGCCCAGGCATTGAGGTTCTATGAATTTGAAAATCCTTGGAATAAATGACATAGTTAATTATGAAGGATCAATTTTTTACTAAGATAAAAAATTTAACATTAAACTTTGGTCCGCAACATCCGGCTGCGCATGGTGTTTTGAGATTGGTTATTCATTTAAAAGGTGAAACTGTTGCGGCAGTAGATCCACATATTGGATTATTACATAGGGGTACTGAGAAGCTGGCTGAATATAAGACTTTTTTACAGGCTTTGCCTTATTTTGATAGATTAGATTATGTATATGATGGCTTATGAACATGCATATTCTATATGTATTGAATCATTGTTAGATCGTATTATTCCTGAAAGAGCTCGTGCAATTAGAATGTTATTTTTGGAAATAACACGTATTTTAAATCATTTATTAGCTTTAACAACTCATGCCTTAGATGTTGGTGCTATGACGCCCTTTTTTTGAGGGTTTGAAGAAAGAGAGAAATTGATGGAATTTTATGAACGTGTTAGTGGTGCAAGATTTCATGCTAATTATATACGTCCAGGTGGCGTAGCGCAGGATTTACCTAAAGGTTTGATAGAGGATATTTATTTATTTATAGAATCCTTTTATTTACGAATTGATGAGATACATGAATTGTTAACTTATAATCGTATTTGATGTCAACGTTTAATTGATATTGGTATAGTTCCTCTTAAAGATGCGCTTGAATGAGGATTTTCAGGTGTAATGCTTCGTGGCTCTGGGTTAGCTTGAGATCTTAGACTAATTGAGGCATATGAGGATTATAGTTATTTGCAGTTTTCTATTCCAGTGGGACAGAAGGGTGATTGTTTTGATAGGTATTTAATTCGGTTAGAAGAGATGCGTGAAAGTTTGAATATTATGCAACAATGTTTAGATTTTTTAACATATTGTGTCCATGAGGATAATCATGATTTTATTATATCTGATTTTAAGATAGCCCCTCCTATGCGTGGGTATATGAAAAATTCTATGGAATCTTTAATTCATCATTTTAAATTATATACGGAAGGGTTTATAATTCCTATGGAAGAAGCTTATACTGCCGTAGAGGCACCAAAAGGTGAGCTTGGTGTTTATTTATTATCGGATATGACTAATAGACCTATCGATGTCGTATAAAAGCTCCGGGGTTTTGCATTTACAAGGTTTAGATTTCATGGTAAAAAAATTCGTATCTTGCTGATCTTGTAACTATTATAGGAACACAGGATCTAGTTTTTGGTGAAATTGATAGGTAGCAGATTCATTCATAAAGGGTGGTAGGGTGGGTGTGGTTTTATTATGGCGAAATTAATTGTTAAGTTGTTATTTGCAAGGTTTGAATAGACGTCTGGCGACAATACAAAGTTTTAAAGCTAAAAAAAAATTTTATTAATATGGCAAAGTTAATTAGATATTCTGAAAAAAGTTCTTTTACTATTACAGTACGAACTACTGGTCTTTCTTATCCAGCACCTCCAAATTTTAATTATATGTATAATTATGGTTTTGTAGCTTTAGTTTTTTTTTTTGCACAAATTGCTACTGGAATTGTTTTAGCAATGTTTTATGTTCCTAATTGTTATATGGCGCATAATATAATTGTTGATTTGACAAATGAAGTATATTATGGTTGATGGTTACGCTTAATTCATGCAAATGGTGCTTCATTTTTTTTTTTTAATATTTATATTCATATGGGTCGTGGTCTTTATTATAAGTCGTTTGTGTATCCAAGGCAATTGTTATGGTTTTCTGGTCTTATACTTTGACTTGCAATGATAGTAACTGCATTTTTAGGTTATATTTTACCATGAGGACAAATGAGTTTTTGAGGTGCAATGGTTATTACTAGTTTATTAGGTTCTATACCAGGCATTGGCGGTGATATATTATTTTTATTGTGGGGTAGTTATTCTATAGATGGTGTAACTTTACAACGTTTTTATAGTTTACATTATTTAATACCCTTTGCTATTGTCTTTCTTGTTTTAATTCATGTTGTTGGATTACATGAGTATGGATCAAATAATGTTCTTGGAATCTCGCCTAAAGCAGATGGTATTCCTTTTACTCCATATTATGGAGTAAAAGATATGTATACGGCAGTTTTATTTTTGATTCTATTTTTTTCGTTTGTTATAATAACACCAGATAAATTACTTCACTTTGATAATTTTGTTTTAGCAAATCCTTTGGTAACGCCACCTCATATTGTTCCGGAATGGTATTTTTTGCCTTTGTATGGAATTTTGAGATCAGTTACGAATAAATTGTTAGGAATTTTCTTATTGGCAATGGCTATTATTGGTTTATTTCTTGTGCCATTTTTGTGTAAAGGTAAGTTTGTTAGGAGTGCGTATTTTGAGCCAACATATACTTTTTTTTGTTGGGTTTTTATAGCAGATTGATTGTTGTTGGGGTATATAGGTAGTTTGCCAGTAATGTCACCTTATTTTGAAATAGGCCAGGTTTTGACGTTTTATTATTTCTTTTATATTTTTATTATTTTACCATCGGTTGTTAGAATAGAAACTATGTGTTATCATATGTATGAGAAGGATAAAAATGTATTTAAAGGAAAGCCACCTTTGCGTTCTGTTTATTGACATTTTTTTACTATTTATTTACGAGATCCGAAAACTGAAGATAGTTTTAAAGTATTTATAAGAATTTATGATACAATTATAGCATTTAGTAAAAAAGATCATATAGCAGCGTTTTGAAATTTTATCGAAAAAATAAAATCAAAAATATTTAAAAACAAGAAAAAATAAAATGTTTAAATATTTACTACTCTCGACTTCTTTGTTGACGATAAGTTTGTTTGGTTTGTTTATTGCAAGGAGACATTTAATAATTATGTTAATGTCTCTTGAAATTATGTTATTAGCATCTAGTGTGAATTTTGTTGTTTTTTCCGTTTATTTTGATGATATTTTAGGGCAAATTTATTGTTTATTGGTTTTGACTGTAGGTGGTGCTGAATCTGCAATTGGATTAGCTATTATCATATCGTTTTATCGTTTACGTGGTTCAATTTCTGTTAAGTCTATTCATCATTTAAAAGGTTAATTATTTTTTAAAAGGTTAATTATTTTTTAAAGTTAGTTTGTGCTAAAACAATGTTAGTTGGAATGCCTTTTTATGGATCAGTTACTGAAATTCAATGTAAAATTTAAAAAAAATTAAAAAAATGAAATTAGCTTTAACAAACGAAAAAAAATTATTTATATCTTATGTATTATATAGTTTATTGGGTTTTTTTATATTCGCAGCGTCGTTATGTTTTGTAGCAGCTTGTGTAAATCGTCATTCTTGAATTGAACTATATTTGCAAAATTTGCAGTGATTTGAATATCCATTAAGTTTTAAAGATCCAGCATCGGTTTATGCTTATCATTTGTTTAGTACGCATCATAGTACAATGTGGTTTATTATAATTATTTTGGTTTTTGTTTATTGAGGTTTATATAAAATTATCAAAGATTTTTGGTTTGTAAGGAAAGGTCGTTTAATGTTGCCTAGGATAAGTGGTATTATTTATTATTTTTATGTTTTTATATTTTATAAAATTATGTTTTCTTTAGTTAATGTTTATGAAAATTGTTTAGTAAATACAAATTATTTAAAATATGGTGGTGTTAATAGTTATTTAGCATTTTTTGTTTATATTCCTTATAGAATTTATTTATATTTATTCAATTGATTATTAGGTTTACAATTTAAAATGTATTTAGATAATGTTCATATTTTTGATACAACTGGAAAATTAATTTTAAATGACGAAAGATTTTTATTTGGTATGGATGTTTTAAATTTTTGTATATCATGGTTTTATAGCTTTAATCGGAAAATAAAATTGGATTTATTGGTATCACGATCATATATTTGTGAGGAAAAGCCTTTTTTAACGCATGTTGTTCCTGCGTATTTTTTTTATGGGCATATTAATGCGTTTAAATTTTATTCTAAGCGAATTCGACCATTTTATAATATGTCGAATTTTGCATTATTTGATGTTCTTAATATGAAAGAAAAATCAACATTAGAAAATCCAAAAGCAAGTTATGTATTTCGGACTGATGCATTTTTACGTGATACTGTTTTTGAAGCACAAGAATTTGTTCATAGTTTTACATTTGAAATGGTTTGAGTAATATTTCCTACAAGTATTATTATAAGTATTTTGATGCCATCTTTGTATTTATTATATTCATTAGATGATGATTTAGATCCAATAATTTCTTTGAAAGTTATAGGTCATCAATGATTTTGGTCTTATGAGTTTGATAATTGAATTGAGATTGATAATAAATTGGTTGACGTTTCTTTTGAAAAATCTGAAGGTAATGGTGATATAGAGAATAAAGAGATATTAGTAGATGCAGAATGTAGTGATGTTGAGAATAAGGAAATAATAGCGACGAATGTTGATGTATGACCTGAAAAAGAAAGGGAGAGATTTTTTAATAACGTAGGATGTGCTGGTATGGCTATAACAGGTACTATTTTTGCTGCAACTATCCTTATGGGTTGCAACCCGCTTGTGCCACTCCTAGTGACAAAATTGGGTGCCCTGGAGTTCGCTGTATGTTATACTCTTATAGTAGTGACTGGGACGGAAATTGCGGAGATGACAGCTAGGATAGTCGTAGATAATCTTTATCCAATGTCTGATAGTGATATAGAGAATAAAGAGTCTGAAAAATCTGAAGGTAATGGTGATATAGAGAATAAAGAGATATTAGTAGGTGAGAATGGGAAATTATTTGATAGTGATAGTGATATGGAATTTGGTGATCTTAGTCGAATTTCATATAAATTTGACAGTAATATTATTCCTACTGAAATGTTAGATTTTGGTACAAAAAGATTATTAGAGGTTGATCGTCGTATAATTGTTCCTATGAATATGCCGTTACGTTTTGTGATTACGTCAGGTGATGTATTGCATGCATGAGCTGTTCCTGAATTAGGGGTTAAGGTTGATTCAGTACCAGGTCGCTTAAATCAGTCGGTTGTGTATGTTACTTGTCCTGGTATTTATTATGGTCAGTGTTCTGAATTATGTGGCCCCGGTCATGGGTTTATGCCTATTACTGTTCATGCTATGCCTATAGATTCTTATCGTGCTTTACATAGTAAAATTGTTAAATAATGTATGTTTTTTTAGGTTTGCGAAAAAATTGTATTAAATTTTAGTTTAGAAATTTTTATTTCATATGAGAAAGTTTTTATAAGTTTCGTATAGTTGGAAATTGAAGGAAAAAAAATAATAATATAAAATAATGTTACCAACAGGACCCCAATTGAGTAATGGAATCCGTAAACGCAAAACGCGCCGTAATACTGTTGCAGTTTTTGATGGTGCACCTTTGCGTAAAGGAATTATATATAAAATTGCAGTATGACACCCAGAAAACCTAATTCAGCAAAGAGGACGTTTGCTAAGGTACGTATAGGATTAAAACAACGAAGATTATTTGCCAAAATTCCTGGAATCGGTGATCATTTTTTACAAGCTCATTCAGTTGTTCTTGTTAGAGGGCATGGACCTAAGGATTCGCCTGGTATTAATTATCATTTAATCCGTGGCGTTTATGATTTCAATCGTGTTGAGGTTTATGGACGTAAGAATAGACGCTCTAAATTTGGTGTAAAAAAAGTCGAAAAAAATAGATAAATATGTGTAAATTTAATTTGTTTTTAGATAGTAAAGAATGTAAATATATACGTAGATTTGAATATCATTCTTATTTATGATATAGATATCATAAATTGTTTTTTGGAGCAATAATTTTTCGTGGACGTAAACTTTGAGCATTTAATTTCTTTTTAAAGTTGAAGTCAGAATTGAAAAAACGTGAGTTAGTTGATCCTTTTTGGATTTTCCTAATAGGCTTAATGAAGATAACGCCTGAAGTTTTATTAATACCTCGTAAAATTGGTGGCAAAATCCAAGGTGTTCCTTTACCTATTAGTGAGCGTAAACAGTATACTTTTGCTGTAAAATGAGTTGTAAAATTAATACGTGATAAGTATAAGATAATTACTGTAAATAATATTGCTGAAACTATTGTTCAGGCAATTTATGATAAGGGTGATTCATATGAAAACAAAATGGCTATGTATGTAACAAGTAATATGAATAGGCATTTGATACGTTTTTTTAAGAGGTAATATAATATGTTTTTGATATTTTGTTTATAAAAGTTAATGAGGGCACTGTTAATTTTTTATTTTTTGTTCGTAGTATATTTAATAAATTCAGGTGCGCTATTTATAAATGAAGAAATAGTTATTGCCATTAGTTTGGTTTTATTTTATGGGATGTTGATATGTTTTTTAAAAGTGACTTTGGTGATATTTTTTTTTAATGAAGCAAAATGAATTTTTATTTTATTTTTTTTTTTATTTAGTTTAATTGGATCTTTAAGTAATTTCATTTTAAATGATTTTTTATATTTTAGGAAATATAAGAAGTTTTTGTTTGTTAAAGAATGTTGTTATATAGGCAAATTATTATATAAGTTATCTGATCTTAAATATAAGGTTTGAATGAAATTGAAGCCTTTATTTTTTTTTACTGTACAAATTAGGAGTTGAATTAATTTTCTTAATAGAAATTTTTTATATAATAATAAATTAAAGAGGAAACATTGTAATATTGTTAATAAAAAAAACGATTATTTAAAAAAAAAACTTATAAATTATGTTGGCTAAGAAAGTTGTTAAATTTGAAAGAACGAAACCGCATTGTAATATTGGCACTATTGGCCATGTTGATCATGGGAAAACGACATTAACTGCAGCTATAACTAAGTGTTTAGCTGGTATAGGTAATACTTCAGTTAAATCATATTCTGATATAGATAATTGTACTGAAGAAAGAGAAAGAGGTATTACCATTAATGCTTCTCATATAGAGTATGAAACAGAATATCGTCATTATTCACATATCGATTGTCCCGGTCATCAGCAATATGTTAAAAATATGTTAACAGGTGCAGCGCAAATGGAAGGTGCCATTTTGGTAGTGGCTGTTAATGATGGCCCACAAGTTCAAACAAGAGAGCATGTAATTTTGGCAAAGGAAGTTGGTATACCCTATATGGTTGTGTATATAAATAAGTTAGATATGCGTGTTGGGTCTGAAATGAGAGATTTAGTTGAGCTTGAGGTACGTGAATTATTAGAATCTTATGGTTTTCCTTCTGATTTGCCTGTCGAAGGTGGTTCAGCGCGTGCAGCATTAGAAGAAATGGAGGCAACAGAATTAGGTACTGTTTCTGTTAAAAAATTGATGGATACTGTTGATAAATATGTTCAGCAGCCTGCTAGATTAATGGATGCACCTTTTTTATTATCTGTTGAAGGTTCTTTGGTTGCTAAGGGCCGTGGTACAGTAGTAACTGGAAAAGTTGATCAAGGGAAAGTAACTATAGGTGATGAATTAGAGGTTGTTGGCTCGGATATTAAAGCAACTACTTGTTTAGGATTAGAAATGTTTCGCAAGTCTTTGGACTATGCAGTTGTTGGCGATAATGTAGGTGTTTTAATACGCGGTATTCATAAGAATGATGTTTCCCGTGGTTATATTTTATCAGCCCCTAATACTATAAAGCCATATTCTACTTTTGAAGCAAAAGTTTATGTTTTACTAAAAAAGAGGGTGGTAGACATACTGGGTTTGCTTCGAATTATAAACCTCAATTTTTTTTTCGTACAATGAATGTTACAGGGGCATTAGTTTTGCCGGCCCAGCATGCTTTTGTAATGCCAGGAGATTCGCTAACTTTGACAGTTAATTTGAATAATAAGGTGCCGCTTTCACCTGGATTGAAATTTGTTATGAGGGAAGGTAATTTGACAATAGGCGCTGGTGTTATAATTAATTTAAATCCTTAAAAAACCCATTAAATTAATATGTTAGCATTAAAGTTAGAACCAAAATATACGAAAAAATTATTCATACAATCACAAGGCGCTGATCCAGCACCTCCGTTGGGAACGGTATTAGGTAATTTAGGTGTTATACTGTAACATTTTGTACAGGTTTAATCATTTTACTAAGAATCTGCCTACTTATTTTTTATTAAAAGCAGTTATTTTTATTTTTGATAACCGCTCAGCAACTTTTAAAGTTGCGTTGCCGAGTACAAGTTTTATTTTAAATTTATTGAAATTCGAGAAAATTGTTAGGGGAAGTGAAAAGAATAAGTTAAATGAAAAAGTAATTAGTTGTGTTTTATTAAGTGAGGTTATCGCGTTGTCCAAGTTTAAGTTCCCTTATTTGTCATTGGATAAATCATTTAAAATGATTTATGGAAATTTAAAATCAATGAATATTGTTATAAAAAAAAATTTATAATAGCTATGATAAAAAGTTTAAATAATATTAATATTAATTTAATGCGGAAAAGGTTGCATACTAAATATTTATTTAAATATTATCCTTATTATTATCTTATAATGTTAGGTTCTGGTTATGAGAATTTGCGTAAAGTATTGTTGGAAGACATGAAGTATTTGTTAATGCATTATGAGCAGGCTTTAATTTCTAATATTTATGGAAAGTATTTAGTAATATTTGAGGATAATTTTCAAACATTACGCCGAAGTGATTTTGGCTGTCTTGTGTATGTAAATTTTAGAGGTTTTTTTGTAAATCCTTTGTTTACAAATATTTTAAAAGTAATGAATAATTTTTTTGTTTGTAATTATTTGAATATTTTGTGTTTTTTATTATTTTATACTAATATTTTTTTGCCTTTGTTGTTCTGAATTCGTATGAATTTAATAATGCAAGTAAAAAATCTTATAATATATAACTAAATATGGAAAGTGGATATATAACAATGTTAATTATATTTGTAATTGGTCATTCATTTTTTGTAGTTGTTTCGCGTAATCCTATAAGTGCGTTGTTAAATTTATTATGAGTTTATGTTGATATAAGTATAATGTTTTTATTATTAGGAGCTGAATATTTATCGATTTGGCTTATAATAATATATGTTGGTGCAATTGTTGTTTTATTTCTTTTTTGTATTATGATGCTTAATTTTAGGGTTGTTGAAGTCTTTGATAGTTTTGATAAATGGTGATATTCACCAGTGCTGTGTTTGATTCTTTTTATATTTTTTTTTTTGAATGTCTATATGATAAATGGCAATCCGCCAGAATGGATAGAATTTGGATCACAGTCGGATTGGAAGGATTTAGTATCAGAAATGCAACCTTTGATGAAACAGGATATTGGTAATGTAAATATAATTGCAGTATCTTTATTAAATTATCAAAATCATTTTGTTTTTGTTTGTAGCATTATTCTTTTATTAGCTATGGTAGGTATAATAATACTTCTTATACCTTCTGTTGTTAATAAACGTAATATTGTTAGGAGGGGTAAAGTTGGTTTGCTTTTATATTTTTTAGATAAAGTCTTTTTCATTCCATTTTATCCAATTTTGGTTATTTGTTTGTTACTTATATTTGCTTTTGAGTTAGTTTTATTGTTTGTTAAATTTATAATTTATTTTGTCAAGAAGGATACAAGAGATATTAACGATATTAAAGAAGATTGAATACTATTGAAATTTGAAAATTCACTTCAATATACAATAAAAATTTGAGATCTAAAAAAAAAAATTTGGGGCGTGAAAGAAAAAATTTATCAAAAAAGAATAAGCGATTATGACTAATTTAGAGATGTTTTTATTTTTTAATTATTCGGAAATTCAACCTACCTTGCTCTGGGGTAGCGTTGAAACTTGTTCTTATTTTTCAGTTTTAAATATTTCATTAACACGTGAAGTTATTTTAAATTTCTTGTTATTAGATTTACATTATACAGAGCAAATTGAATTTAAAGATATACTAATAATAGGATTAAATTTTATTATGGAAGATTATCAAGATTATGAGTTTATAGCAGGTTTAGAAATGAATTTAGAGTGGTTTTGATATGATCGTCAGGT
>Ga0170475_120932215_pt1 | contig 13003 bp, 13 predicted proteins | sample Soicark_Litter_5_FD_111474 | JGI IMG/M metagenome (GOLD analysis project Ga0170475, IMG submission 111474) | Avena fatua rhizosphere microbial communities from Hopland, California, USA. Combined Assembly of 48 SPs | reverse complement strand
TGCCTGTGTCGGTTTGAGTACGGTTTATTTAACTTATTAGAGCTTTTTCCTGGTAGTCTGCGACTACGTCACTTGTTTTTTATAATACATATTTTGTTAAATACTAAGAAAAAATTATTAATTTTTAAACCCATCGAGTAAAGCTGTCGCCTTTAAACATTAAACTCTTAGGGACCGCATAACCTTCAGCGGATTATCCTTGCTGAAGAACCCTCATTAGATTTTCGGCGACAATAATTCTCATATTGTTTATCGTTACTCCTGCTAGCATTTGCAATCCCGGTATGTTCAGAACAACTCACGTCAAAAAAGTTCCTTTATATAAATTTACGGGACGTTCCACTACCCAGTTTTTAAAACTGTCGCAACTTCGGTTGATTTATAAATATAAATTTAGTTAAGCCTCGATAAATTGTCAAACCAATTGGGCCTATTCCAGTGAGCTGTTACGCTTTCTTTAAAGGATGGCTGCTTCCAAGCCCACCTCCTGGTTGTCTGCACCCAAGGGGTAATTTCTTGCAACTTCACTAGGAAAATATAAAAATTAGAGACCTTAGTTGGCGATCTGGGCTATTGCCCTCTCAAATGTAGACCTTTGCACCTACATTTTCACTGCCATATATATTATGTATAAAGGAATTCGTAGTTATGATGACGCCAGTAAGGCTATGAGACCCCCCGAACGGCAAGCTACTCTACCTCCTTTTAACGAATATGACGCTTTACCTAAATAAATTTCGTGGAAAACCAGCTATCTCCAAATTTGATAAGCCTTTCACCCCTAACCACAGCTCATCCCCGTATATTTCCACAGACGTGGGTTCAGTCCTCAAAAGTGAAACATTATTCACCCCTCAACTTGGCCATGGTTAGCTCATTTGGTTTCGGGTCTAATTCCTATAACTTAAAACGCCCTTTTCAGACTCGATTTCTCTATGCCTACTGTTTACAAAAAATTAATACATTAAGCTTGCTATAAAAATTAAGTCGCTAGCCCATTATGCAAAAGGTACGCTGAACATTTAATCTCAAACACAGCTGTTAGTAAACACGCGCTTAATAGCGCGGGAGATAACACGATTTCAGGGCTTTTCACTCTCAGTTAAGAGTTCTTTTCACCTTTCCTTCACAGTACTCTACACTATCGATAGGGAATGCATATTTAGGCTTAAATAGTGGTCTACTTGTAATTCAAACAGAATTTCACGAGTTCCGTTTTACTCAAATTAAGTTTTAGTTTACTTGAATTGAATTTAACGGGAATTTGCACCCTTTATAGTTTTCAATCAACGAAATTTATCAATTCATGTTTTGGAAAAACTTATGGCCTATTTGGTATTCGCTCACCACTACTAACCAAATCATTTATTATTTTCTTTTCCTTTAGCTACATTAAGATGTTTCAGTTCGCTAAGTTTTATATTAGTTATGTTTGGTTTAAAGGTTACCCTTTGTTTATTATTTAAATTACCAAACTATTCACTCTAGTACAGATTTTCATCTTAAGAACAATAAACAAAATAGAAATCTATTCACTACTTTAAGTGCTAGAATATTCCCTTCTAGGCATCCATCATGCATTCATGTTCGAATTCATTTTAAAATACAAAAATTTAGTTTAAATAATAGCTATTATTTCTTTTAATTATTTGTCCACCCGCCCCAGATATATATCATCATATATACAAATAACCAAACGACATCAACAAAGTGCCAATACCATGCACTAAATTCAAAGCCAAGATGATGTCCTCTTGTAAAATGTAATCGTTGGAATCTTATAAAACAAACAATTATAAACAATGTCCCAATAATTACATGAAAACCATGTAATCCAGTAATCAGGTAAAATACTGAACCAAAAATGCCGTCCGAGATGGCAAATGGCGCATGGCGATACTCATGGAGTTGTAAATATGTGAATATTAATGCATAAAATGTTGTTTCCGCAAAACCAACAAAGGTTTTGCCGTAATCACCATTAACTAATGCGTGATGTGTATACGTGATGGTAGCACCTGAAAGTAATAAAACACAGGTATTAACAAGGGGTGTACTCATAGGGTTAAAGGGAGTAATCCCAGCTGGTGGCCATATACAGCCGATAGCAATTGACGGTGATAATGCAGAATGAAAGAAGGCCCAAAAAAAAGCCAAAAAAAAACATAATCTCGCTAACGATAAATAATATAAAACCAAGTTTTAAACCAGCTTGCACACGTTTAGTATGCATACCCTCGAATGTGCCTTCGCGCACAACGTCTCTCCACCATAGTGACATTATAATCAATACATGAATTAATCCAAAACACAAAGTAAAGCCACCCTTCGTGTAAGAGTGCATATACATTGTAGCCCCGATAGCCGTAACAAATGCTGCCATAGATATTAAGAAAGGCCATGGCGATGGCGTCACAAGATGAAAAGGGTGAAATTTTTTAGTCATACCACTATTAGGATATACCAGATAGCGGCGCGCCCGAAAACGCTTCCAACGCCCTTCGATCTTATTTATAATATAAGCTAAGACTAACTTCCAAAGTGGTATATAAAATCCATCCATAGTATACTTTTAATCTCGTTTTCTGTTAGGGGGGCCTGCATCGTCAGTAGACAAATACACCATATTTACCATCACTTTAGAAAGATAGTAATATAGGCTCGCATTTACAGGAATTAAATCGAGTTCGGAAAGGTTTCGTCACCGTAAATCGATAGAATCTACTGACACTCTTGATGGGAATTGAACCCATATCTTAGAATCCGCAATACTACGCTCTATCCAGTTAAGCTACAAGCAGATATCAAAGCCCCCAGTTGGGATTGAACCAACATAAACAGCTTAACAGGCTGCTGCTTTAACCATTAAGCTATGGGGATCGTTACTTAAACGCTATATATCATTAGTTAGTCTATTCCACGACGATCTCCCTCTATTAGGCTTTTATCACCATTTTTAGGTTCGCTTAGAGCATCATAAAGAAGATAAATAAATATGATTAGTCCAGTGACTGTTAATAAAGAACCATATGATGCAACTGAATTCCATAATCGGAAGCTATCTGCATAATCTGGAATACGCCGAGGCATACCAGCTAATCCCAAAAAGTGCATAGGAAAGAAAGTTAAGTTAACACCTATAAAGGTTACCACAAAATGCATATGTGCTAATTGTTCCCGATACTGTAAGCCAGTCATTTTTGTAAACCAATAATAGAAAGCAGCAAATAAAGCAAATACTGCACCCATTGATAAAACGTAATGGAAATGAGCAACAACGTAATAAGTATCGTGAAGAGCATTATCTAAACCTGCGTTTGCAAGTAGGATACCAGTTAATCCACCAATAGTGAAAAGTACAATAAAACCACATGCCCATAGAACTGGAGTAGTAACACGGATATAACCACCCCAAAGAGTAGCTAACCAACTAAAAACTTTAATACCAGTAGGTATTGCAATAATCATAGTTGCAGCTGTAAAATACGCCCGCGTATCAACATCCATACCTACTGTATACATATGATGTGCCCAGACAATAAAACCTAAAATACCAATAGATATCATTGCATATACCATTCCTAAATACCCAAATACCGGGCGACTAGACCCACTAGCAACAATATGACTAACAATACCAAAACCAGGCAAAATTAAAATATAAACTTCAGGATGTCCAAAAAACCAAAATAAATGTTGATATAAAATTGGGTCTCCTCCACCAGTAGGATCAAAGAAAGATGTGTTAAAGTTACGGTCTGTTAATAACATAGTAATAGCAGCTGCTAGTACAGGTAATGAAAGTAACAATAAAACCGCTGTAATAAGAACGGCCCAGACGAATAAGGGTGTTCGGTCCCAAGTCATTCCTTCACACCGCATGTTTTTAACGGTTGCAATAAAGTTAATCGCACCTAATAAAGAAGAAATACCAGCTATATGTAAACTAAAGATTGCTAAATCAACAGCGGCACCAGAATGTGCTTCATTACCAGACAATGGAGGATATACTGTCCATCCAGTTCCAACACCAACTTCAACTAACGTTGAAATAACCAAAAGTGCTAAAGATGCTGGAAGTAACCAAAAGCTTACATTATTTAGTCGCGGAAATGCCATATCAGGTGCACCGATCAATAAAGGAACAAACCAGTTACCAAAACCGCCGATCATTGCTGGCATAACCATGAAGAAAATCATTAAAAATGCATGTGCAGTAACAATGACATTATATAACTGAAAATTACCACCCAATATTTGATTTCCTGGATGTGATAATTCCAATCGGATTAAAATAGAAAAAACTGTTCCCATAATACCTGATAAGAAGCCAAAAATCAAGTATAATGTTCCTATATCCTTATGGTTAGTCGAAAACAACCACCGAACAACAAAACGACCTAGTGCATCCATTAGGGCCAAAGCAACGCCGACCAGGTCGGCACCACTTTACTAGCTTACATGCTTGTTGGTAAACCATCAAAAACATAAAGAATGCTAGATGTTAGGAAAACATATCCTAGTGATATTGGTAAGAAGACTTTCCAACCTAATCGCATTAATTGATCATAGCGATATCTTGGTAAACCAGCTCGAACCCAGATGAATATAAACAACATCATCATTATTTTAATTGTTAAAATAACAGAACTTGATAATAATACAACATATTTAGCCAGATACCCAATAAACTGAAGACACATATCATAACTAATATAAGGGGGCGTTAAAATAAACATTAGCTTCACACATATATCAGGTGATGGTAATAACCAACCACCTAAAAACAAAATTACTGACAATGTTGACATTAAAAGAATATTCGCATATTCCCCAATAAAGAATAGAGCAAAGCTAATTGAAGAATATTCAACATTATAGCCTAGCAACTAATTCACCTTCTGCTTCAGGTAAATCAAATGGTGGCCGGTTTGTCTCGGCTAATGCTGAAATTACAAATAAGAAGAACAGTGGTGCGAACGGTACTATAAACCAAACATGTTGCTGGAATAAAACAATTTCACGCAAATTTAAGGAACCAACGCATATCAAAATATTAATTAATATTAATCCGATAGAAACTTCATAAGAAACCATCTGTGCGGCAGACCGCAAAGCTCCAAGAAAAGCATATCGTGAATTACTTGCCCATCCCGCAATAATAATCCCATAAACACCTAATGAAGATATTGCAAAAATATATAGAATGCCTAAATTAATATCGGATAATGCGCCATTTGGAACCATCGGAATAACAGCCCATCCAGCTAAACTTAATAAAAATGTCGCAAGTGGTGCAAAAATAAATAAACCAAGATTAGATGACGAGGGTAACACGGTTTCCTTAAAAATAAGTTTAGCAGCATCCGCGATAGGTTGTAACAACCCAATAAACCCGACTTTATTCGGACCTACGCGGCGTTGAATAGATGCAAGTACTTTTCGTTCAACAAGAGTAAGGAACGCCACGGCGAGTAATAAAGGAAGCACTAATAATAACAATTTAACTAGTTGAAAGAAAATGTCAAAAATTGTCATTTTTTTTAGTTGAATATTTTATTGCTGTTTAATTCAAAGCGCAATCCTGCTAAAGATAGGTTTTTTGATGCACGTGCAATAATATCACTTTGAAAAATTCCATGCATTGATAAAGAATTAATTGGTTTAAGACTTGAAATAACATTTTCATTATTAGTTAGAAAAGGAAAATACATTATATGTCCTTTAATTAATTCTTTGATATTTAACTCTATTGTTGACTTACCGTTATGTCGTGGAAAAAGGAACTTTAAATAATTAGTCAAAATTTCAGTTAAACTCTTAACATTAAATGATGCAGAAAAAACCATTGAACTTGAGTTCACAGTTCCAAGATTGTTAATTGTACTAAATGCTTTTTGTTCGAAAAGCATTTGTGTAGGCATTATTACATTACGATTTATCAATTTTTCACTACGGTGACCACTAAATGCAACACAAGTGTCTTCTATCTCAAATTGGTCTTTAATTCCTTCGGCTTCATGTAAAAAGATAAATTTGTTTACATTAAAGTTATTAATTCGTGTATTAAAACCATAAATTTGAGCATTTGTAGTAGTTATAGACGTTGTAATTAAAGAGATTAAAAACTGCAGACCCAAGTTAAAACTAAAGGATGTTGCAATATGGTTAATTAATTTAGATACTATAGGATGTGTGGCATTTGTAGCATGTTGTCCAACGAGTGCTACCACACGTTGTTTAGTAAGCTTAGACCACTTTTTCCATACAGGATGAAAACCATTTAAAAATTTAACTAATGAAACATTAGTACCAAGATTTATTGTAGGGAAATTGACGCTATTAGTAGGACCTAATATATACACATCCTTATAATTTTTAAGGTGTTGTTGTCGGATAGCTTGAAATAGAATAGGATTTTCAAAACGTAAGTTAGTATTTATTAATATTACACTATTTGCGGTCTTTAAAGCTACTGGATTAACAACTAAAGTAATAGGATTTTCCATTACTTCATTTAAGTGATCAAAAGTTATAATAGATGTTTTAGTAGTTTCTTGAAATTGTTTAATTGTATTAATACTTTTAATATCCATAAATTTACCTCCTATAAACTCATACAAAGTCAAATTGTTAATAGATTGATTCGATAAAAACTGCAAAGTTTGCAACCAGTTGGCAGTTTGGAACATATTAGTTATATTATTAATTGTTTTAGTAGGAATATGAATTAAAGGAGTAGCTAATCGTTGTAATTGAAATGAATCATAGGAAAATCGTATTTTATCAGTAATCCATTCATAATTACCGCTAATACGTGGTAGTATTCGCATAACTTGACTGCCACGTAAATCTAACCAAATAGGTGCACAATTCGTATCTAAAATATCGTACGAAGCAATCGATTTAAGCTCCCAAGGACGACCATGAAATGCATATGGCTTTGATGTAAGTGCACCCATCGTTATTAGAGTAATTTGCAGTAGGTATTATCGGACTTGAACCGATATTCCATTAGGAATTAGTTTTTGAAACTAACGCGTCTACCAATTCCGCCAAATACCCGATCTAAATTTATGGATATTAACTAATGTGAAGGATGGAATGCATCATTTAAATAAATACATAATAAAATAACAAAGACATAAGCCTGGATAAATGCAATTCCTAATTCCAATACCATAACCGCTAAAACTAAGACAAATGGGAAAAAGGCAAAGCCAAGATACCCTGCTTTTATAAAAGCAGTAACAAAGGATGAAAGAATATGTAAAAGTGTATGACCAGCCATCATATTAGCAAAAAGTCTTATTGATAAACTAAATGTACGTAATAAATAAGATACAAATTCAATAATAGTAATGATTGGAAACAACCAAACTGGACCACCTTTTGGAACAAATAAGTTTAAGAATGAAATACCATTTTCTCGGAAGCCAATAATAATGAATGCTATGTTACAAGTTAATGCGAATGTAAATGTAAATACCAAGTGGCTAGTAGGCGTAAAGGCATATGGTAATAAACCAATTAGATTAGAAAATAAAACAATAAAAAATATTACAAAGAAAATAGGAAAGTATCTTAAACCACGAACACCAGCTTGCTGCTTAATTATCGATACAATAAATGAATAGCTTTGTTCAACCACTAATTGTAATCGAGTGGGCACAAATGTTGCTTTAATTAAACCCAAATAAAAAAAACTGACATAAATTACCAATGCAAGAAAAAGATATAGACTTGCATTAGTGAACGAAATATCAGTTAAGAATATTCGTGTTATATCATTAAAATGGTAAAGTAGACTCGGTGATAATATGATTGGTAGCAAAATACCTATATCAAATTGTTCTAACGGAGAAAACATTGTAATCTAAAAATTGTTAAATACTGATATTCCTAACGGTCAACTTCACCAAAAACAATATCTTGTGTACCAATGATAGTAACAAGATCGGCAATTAGGTGTCCTCGTGACATAAAATCAAGTCCTTGAAGATGCATGAAACCGGGCGCCTTAATCCGGCATCGATAAGGCCGATTAGTCCCATTACTAGCAATATAAACGTTAAACTCTCCCTTAGGTGCTTCAACAGCAGCATATGTATCTCCAGCAGGTACAATGAAACCCTCAGTATACAATTTAAAATGATGAATTAATGATTCCATTGAAAATTTCATTAAACCGCGTGCTGGAGGCGAAAATTTATGATCATCGATTTTCCAATGTCCACTAGGTATTTTATTGATTCCCTGTTTAATAATTAATAATGACTCCCGCATCTCTGCAATCCGAATTAAATAGCGGTCATAACAATCACCATTCATACCAGTTGGCGTTGAAAACGCAAGTTGATCATAAACTTCATATGATTGAGTTCGTCGTAAGTCCCAAGCTAAGCCAGAACCACGTGCCATAACTCCACTAAAACCCCATTGTAATACTTCCCCAAGACCAACACGACCTATATCAACTAATCGTTGTTTCCAAATCCGATTGCCAGACAAAAGTTCTTCAATTTCATCAATGCGTTTACTAAAGCTATCACAAAATATTGCAATATCATTTAGTAAACCAATTGGCAAATCTTGGGAAACGCCACCAGGTCTAATATAAGCTGCATGCATCCGTGCACCAGATACACGTTCATAAAATTCCATCAATTTTTCACGTTCTTCAAAACCCCAGAGAAAAGGTGTTAATGCTCCTACATCAAGTGCATGCGTGGTTATTGCGAGAATATGATTCAACAAACGCGTTAACTCAAGGAAAATAACACGAATAAATTTAGCACGTAGTGGGATTGCAAGATTCAACAAACGCTCAGTAGCTAAGGCAAACCCATGTTCTTGAGCCATCATAGAAACATAATCTAACCGATCAAAATAAGGTAATGCTTGCATATATGTCCGATATTCAATCAATTTTTCTGTCCCGCGATGTAATAATCCTATATGAGGATCTGACCGTACAATCATTTCCCCATTCAGTTCCACAACTAAACGCAACACACCATGTGCAGCAGGATGTTGGGGACCGAAATTCATGGTAAAGTTTTTAATTTTCTTTTCGTTTTCTAGATCTTTGGTAGAGCCGTAGGATGCGTTTAATAGAACGCTTGGGTGGTTTTTCTTTGCGTAATGCGTCAAGAACATGTCCGTGTATATTTACATTTTTATTGAATATGCCGTGTGGATAATGACGGCTAGGTGTCGGTATTAACAGAGTTATCAGTAATATCACCATTATGCAAACAAGTTCACGTAATGATTGTAAAATAAGCTTAATTACATTCATTACAATGATATTAAGCTTATTTAAAACTACAGTACTTTGCTGGAATCGCTTAGCATGATGGAAGCGATTCAATGAAAATCTTGGCACGCGGCCCCAAGGTTTTCTAAACCAAGAAATCCGATCTCGGTAGCGTGGTCTATAGCGTCGTGGTCTGTACCAGCGTCGATGTCGCTTAAAAAATGATCTGCGGTAAGGGACAAGAGCATCTACTAATCCATCATTAGTAGAATGATAAGCATATGACATAACTGGCCGAAGCTGATAATCTTTGCTTAGTTCCTTATACCGCCCTCGTTTGTTAAAGGCTCGGTTAATATAACGATAATAATAACGAATATAAAATCGACTAACTTCAAATGCATCCGGTTCGCCAATAAAGAACCAATATTTATAATAAATATAATAATATGTATTTCGTTTAATAGTTGGTGTAAATGGCATTAAATTATGATAAATTGTAAGAGATGGTTCACTTTGTAAGTTTGTTGTATTTGAGAACATCGAAATTATCTTATTTTGGAGGGGTTTAAATAAACGTCGAATATACTGATTAAGCAAGTGTGGTATAAAACTAATATGAATACGTCTATTTCCCCAATAACGTAAAGCAGTTGAAGATGAAAAATAACGAGTACGTTTAATTCGAAATGTACCATATTTGATCTTCCGTCTTGTTCTCTTATAGGATTCATTAAATGTGCGTCGTCGTATTAAATATGGATTAACCGAGGCTTTAAAATTACGTTTATCAAACCGCCGCATACTTGTTACATGATTTATACCAAGATCATCTTTTAAAATAGGGTTATTAAAAGGAATCGCTTTTAAGAATGTATCAATTTTCTTAGTAATTCTAAACCAAGTAAAAGGCGACTGTTGATAAACTTTATGTTTAAAATGACGTAGAGGAGGTACTCTTTTCCACTTAGCAAATGCTCGCAAATACAATCTTCGCATAATACGGCGTTTACGCTTTTTCAATCGACCAAAATTTTTACGTGACTTGGGATGTCGAAAGATGGACCGCAGATCATTCAATAGGATAAATCTTTGCATCTGCTGACGGAACCGCAACGAATAATTATTGAGTGTCCAGGCAAGTTTAGGGTATTCTGTAACACGTTTTGGTGGTAATCTAAAATAAACATACGATAATAATTTTTTATTTGCTTTGTATTTCCGTAACCACCGAATATACTTACGGCGATTCTCGGGACGTAACGTTCGACTCCATAAGCGACGACGACTAATATGAAATTTAAATTTACCTCTCTTGAAATAGCTAAAGTCATCAACAGCCGCACTTAATCCATTAGGTACGAAAGTCTCATTAAATATAGGGATTTTTGGAATACGTACAAATGGAAACGGGGATATTTTAGTTAAGAACAAGGCAATTACAAAACCCATTAAAATGTAAAATGCAAAGAGATCAAACTTCGTCAAGGCATGACGTACATTTATGAATGTTTTATGAGGTGAGACGCCTGAGTATACCTCGTAATTTAAGAAAATCATCACGTTCAATAACTTTCAAGAGCCAAGTAATTATTGAGCGTACACGAAGGAAAATAAATATTACAAATAAAAATGTAATGGCGGGAAATAACATTGTAATCAAGGCTATAAAGCTATCCTCATTTTCAACAAAAGCTGTATCATCACGTAAACCGTTCAATGTTGGTAAAGACATCGAAAAAGGTTGAAACCATAATTTCTTTTTAAAAATCTTAAAATCAGGTACCTGAAACCATGCATTTACATGTTTATACTGCCAAATTTGGTCTGATAGAAAGTCAAAATGTCGAGACTTAATAAAATCTGCCTTTTTGCCGGGTTCCCATTTGCCTGTAACCTCGGAAGGAGACAAAAGATCACCTAAAACTTGTACAAGTGTACGATTCGACTTACTAGCTGGCGTAAAGTAAACACGTTGAAAATGAGGGATTCTCCAACCACTTAATGTATCTAAATTTATATCATAAGAAGTAAAAAAATAATATTCCTGAAATTCATCTGCATCTTGCAAATAAACGAATGACCGCACTGCAGTTTCATCATAAGGTTGAGTATGTGTATATTTGAGCCAATATTTCGTAAATCGCATTCGGCGTCTCTCGGGTGTGTTTTTAAGCATAAACTTACGGCCTTTCTTGGTTCGTGGAAAATCCATGTTATTACGTTTTATTTTTATACCATGGATTTATAAAGTCAAAGTATCTGAATTCCTGAATTACATTAAGTGGTTCTAAATTAACCTTTTTAACTTCATCATCATAACGTACTTCAGTATAGCCAGAAAGTGGAAAATCTTTTCTTAAAGGATGGCCTTCGAAACCATAATCTGTTAAGATACGGCGTAAATCAGAATGATCAACAAAGAAAATTCCAAACATATCCCAAATTTCTCTTTCTAACCAGTTTGCACCCTTGAATAAAGATGTAATTGATGGAACTAAAGCAACTTCTGAAACAAGCATTGTTAAACGAAATAAAGTATTGTAGTCATAAGCTCGGAAAAGATAATTTAAGTGAAAGCGTTGATTACGTTTATTTCCAGTAAAGTCCGTTGCGAAAATATCAACTAAACCATTAGCATACAAGTATTTTGATTGCGAAAGAAATAGAATGACTTTAGGAAGATTTTCTAAAGTTAAGGCAATTTCAATTAATTGATTCCCACGGCATGCAAGCGCATTAATATATCGTCCAAAGTGCATATCTATAAAATTAATACTATTAAGGATATTTAACATATTTTTATTCCCAATCAAGTGCTCCATTAAGCCATTCATAAGCAAATCCTATTATTAATATAAATAGGAAAAAATACATAACTAAAAGACCAAAAAGGTCAAGATGCCCCAATGCAACAGACCATGGAAATAAGAACACTACTTCTAAGTCAAAAATGATAAATAAGATTGCTACTAAATAAAAACGTACATCAATTCGGCTACGCGTGTCTTGAAACGGGTCAAACCCACACTCATAGCTAGACAGCTTTTCGATATCGTAATTCTTTAACACAGTTATAAATGAGACCAAAAATAGTGTAATTGCCAAAACAAACGCGAAAGAAATAATTAGAAGAATAGGTATATAATCAAGCATATTTCTTGTTTATTTTATAGAAGAATAAGGACGAGGCGGGATTCGAACCCACACTCCAAAAGGAGACAGCGGTTTTCAAAACCGTTACTTTAGCCGTTCAGTCACTCGTTATAGTCGGCGCGAACAGAGGGACTTGAACCCACATCCCACAGCGCGACAAGCTGGTACTCTACCAATTAAGCTATGCTCGCTTTTTTTTAAAGATTATTTAATAAGACTTGAAAAAATGCGCATTGTATATTCCTTTTCTAAATTCGTTTTATTTAAATTAATTGGTTGAACAATTAACCCAGTTGAGCTAAATTGTTCAGAATATGTTTTAACAATAACACTAGTTAAGATATCAATATTCGATAATTCAGCTTTAATTTCTGGCACTGATAGTTTATCAACCGAATGTCCAACAGAAAAACGAGTTGTATCAAGCAACTCTGAAACATGTCGAGAAAGCGATATATATGCAACCAATGCAAATAAGAAAAATGCTAGAACTAAAATAAAGTCATCACTTGGTTGAAGAAATATAAACCAAAACTGACGCCGTGTTAACGATGCAATAAGACGTAAACGGATATCCCTATGTAGATC
>Ga0170475_111835512_pt1 | contig 13003 bp, 9 predicted proteins | sample Soicark_Litter_5_FD_111474 | JGI IMG/M metagenome (GOLD analysis project Ga0170475, IMG submission 111474) | Avena fatua rhizosphere microbial communities from Hopland, California, USA. Combined Assembly of 48 SPs | reverse complement strand
CACGGACATAAAGCAAGCACAGCACCATCAATCGACGGCGCTGGCCGGGATTGCCTCCCAGCCTGCCTGCCTAAATCTTTTTACGAGGCGAGAGCATCATGATCATTTGACGCCCTTCAAGCTTCGGATATTGCTCGACCACCGCCAGTTCCAGCAAATCGTTCTCGATCCGCTTCAACTGAGCCATACCGATTTCCTGGTGGGCCATTTCACGGCCGCGAAAACGCAGCGTGATCTTGGCCTTGTCACCTTCTTCGATAAACCGGACGACATTGCGCAGCTTGACCTGGTAGTCATTTTCATCAGTGCCGGGCCGGAATTTGACTTCCTTGATCTGCACCTGCTTTTGCTTAAGCTTCTGCTCGTGCCGTTTCTTGCTCTCACGGTATTTGAACTTACCGTAATCCATGAGACGGCACACTGGCGGCTGTGCGTTCGGCGCAATCTCAACGAGATCGACTTCGCGCTCTTCCGCCATCTGAATGGCTTGCGCAAGACTCACCACACCTAACTGCTCGCCTTCGTCACCAACCAAGCGGATCTCACGTGCGGTGATTTCCCCGTTGATCCTTGGCTCTTTTTCCTGGGCTATAGCCGTAACTCCTTAAAATTCTCTATCGGTAGGCGGAAAATGAAAACCGCGCGTCCCGTCTGCTCAGACAGTGGGGATTTCGCCCTGCCAGCGCTCAAGAAGCGCATCCAGCGTCATCTGCCCCAAGTCTTCACCACTGCGGGTACGCACGGCAACCAATCCGCCTGCTCTTTCCTTCTCGCCAACTACAAGCTGGTAAGGAAGCTTTTGCAAGCTATGCTCGCGTATTTTAAAGCTTATCTTGTCACTTCTCAAGTCCGCTTCGACGCGAAGACCTTTTTCTCTCAGCTTCTGCGTCACTTCCGTTGCGTATTCGGCGTAATTCTCGCCTATGCTGAGCACCACTGCCTGCACGGGCGCCAGCCAGAACGGGAAGGCACCAGCATGGTTTTCGATCAAGATGCCAAGGAAGCGCTCCAGCGAGCCCAGAATGGCGCGATGCAGCATCACGGGACGATGGCGGGCATTGTCATCCGCAACATACTCGGCACCCAGCCGCTCCGGCAAGACGAAGTCCAGTTGCAGCGTACCACACTGCCAGGAACGGCCCAGCGCGTCTTTGATATGGTATTCCACCTTGGGGCCATAAAAGGCGCCCTCGCCTGGCAGCTCTACCCATTCCACGCCACAGGCACGCAGCGCGTCACGCAGGCCGTTTTCAGCACGATCCCAGGTCTCATCCGTTCCAGCGCGCTTCTCGGGGCGCAGACTAAGCTTGACGGCCACCGATTCAAAACCGAACGTATCGTAGATCGACATCGCCAGGCGGTGGAAATCTTCCGCCTCACTGTTGATTTGCGCTTCCGTGCAGAAAATATGCGCATCATCCTGCACGAAGCCACGCACGCGCATCAGGCCATGCAAAGCACCGGACGGCTCATTCCGGTGACAGGCGCCGAACTCGGCGAGGCGCAAGGGCAGTTCACGGTAGGAGCGCAGACCATGATTGAAAATCTGCACGTGCGCAGGGCAATTCATCGGCTTCACCGCGTAATCGCGCTTTTCCGATTCCGTCGTGAACATATTCTCGCGGTAGTTCTCCCAGTGGCCTGATTTCTCCCACAGGCTGCGATCCATGACCATGGGCGTGCGCACTTCCTGGTAGCCGGCCTTGTCCAGACGCTTACGCATATACTGCTCAACCGTCTGCCACAAGCTCCAGCCCTTGGGGTGCCAGAACACCATCCCCGGCGCCTCGTCCTGCAGGTGGAACAGATCCAGTTGTTTGGCGAGCTTGCGGTGATCGCGCTTCTCCGCTTCTTCCAACTGGTGCAGATAGCTGTCGAGGTCTTCCTTCTTGGCCCAGGCGGTGCCGTAGATGCGCTGCAGCATCTCGTTGCGCGAATCGCCGCGCCAGTAGGCACCAGCCAGCTTCATCAGCTTGAATACCTTCAGCTTGCCCGTAGACGGCACGTGCGGGCCGCGGCACAGGTCAGTGAAGTCGCCTTCGCGGTACAGGGACAGCGTCTCGCCCGGCGGGATGCTTTCAATGATCTCGGCCTTGTAATGCTCGCCGATACCCTTGAAATATGCCACCGCATCGTCACGCGACATTTCGCTACGCTCAACGGGGACATCCTTGCGCGCCAGCTCCGTCATCTTCGCCTCGATCGCCGCCAGGTCTTCCGGTGTAAACGGGCGCTTGTAGCTGAAGTCGTAGAAGAAGCCGTTTTCGATGACCGGACCGATGGTGACCTGCGCCTCGGGGAACAGCGTCTTCACCGCATAGGCCAGCAAATGGGCTGCCGAATGCCGGATGACGTCCAGACCCTCCGCATCCTTGTCCGTGACGATGGCAAGCTTTGCATCCTTGTCGATGACAAAGGAGGTGTCGACAAGGACGCCATCCACTTTGCCGGCCAGCGCTGCGCGCGCAAGACCGGCACCGATGCTGGCAGCCACGCCGGCGACACTGATCGCCTGGTCGTAGCTGCGCTGTGAGCCGTCAGGAAGCGTGATGATGGGCATAGCAATTCCGCCTTTTCAGTCCAGATAGTACTAGGGGTTGTGAAGCGAACCTGAAACACAAAAAAAAAAGTGCGGCCAGGCCGCACTTTTCTTTGAATCAATAAGCTTAAGAAGCCACAAGAAAGAACGACTCACATCCTGAGATTTGTGTCGGTGCTTGTAGTTCGAAAGGACATTCTCATTGACTCCGATGTTGGTAGGCGCGATTGGACTCGAACCAACGACCCCCACCATGTCAAGGTGGTGCTCTAACCAGCTGAGCTACGCGCCTGAAGAGCTGCGCATATTATAGAGATATGCCCCTGGTGGCAAGCCCTATCATCAACATTTTTTGGCAGCATGCTGATGGTTTTCATTAAAAAAATGGCAAGCCATTGAATAAAATGGAATTTTTCACAAAACAAAAACTGCAAGGCATGCAGAAAAATTTTGGCTGGCCACCTAAACCCCGCGTATCCGCCACCATGTATTGCAGTCGAAAATAACCGTCAACGCCGGGTAAATCGCAGAGTAGGCTGGGATGCAATCCCAGCTTTACCCCCGGGACACAACGCACGCTGGGATTTCATTCCAGCCTACAGATGCGTTTTAACCACCCCTTCCCGCATACCAAGCCCACAAATGCAAATGGCGGCCCAGGGGCCGCCATTCTTTGCCTTGCACGCGCAACTACTACATCAAGCCAACCGACAAGCGCACCGAGTCAACGCAGAGCTGCAACAGGCGCTCTGGCATCAAGCCCAACAACAATATGCCGACGCAATTGACGGACAAGATCAGCTTCATATCAACATTGACCTGGATAGGTGTGGTATCCAGCGGCTCATCCATAAACATCAGCTTCACGACGCGCAGGTAGTAGAACGCCCCGATCAGGGAGAACAGCACAGCGATCACCGCCAGCCAGGTCAGGTTGACGTCGACGATGGATTTGAGCACGGCAAACTTGGCAAAGAAGCCGGAGAACACAGGGATACCCGCCATGGAAAACATGACGAACAGCATCATGAAGGCAAACCATGGGCTGCGATGGGCAAGTCCCTTGAAGTCCGCCAATCGATCCGACTCGAAGCCTTCACGGGACAGCAGCAGGATCATGCCGAAGCTGGCAGTAGCCGTAAAGGCATAGACGATGGCATAAAACATGGACGCCGCATAGCCATTGGTCGTGCCGGACAAGATGCCCAGCAGCAGGAAACCCATATGCGAAATGGTCGAGTAGGCCAGCATGCGCTTGAGATTGGATTGCGCAATCGCCACCACATTGCCGATACCGATGGACAGGATCGCCAGCACGATCAACATGCCCTGCCAGTCCACATGCAGGCCATGCAGGCCCACTACCAGAATGCGCATCACGAAGGCGAAGGCAGCCAGCTTGGGTACGGAACCGATCAGCAGGGTAATCGCAGTGGGCGAACCATCGTAAACGTCCGGCAACCACATATGGAAGGGCACATTACCCAGCTTGAAGCCGATGCCGGTGATGATAAAGACCAGGCCAAACACCAGCAGCGTGTGATTGGCGCCATTGGCCACCTTACGGGCCACCGTCACCAGGTCAAGGCTACCCGTTGCGCCATAGATCATGGAGATGCCATACAGCAGCATACCGGAAGCCAGGGCGCCGAGGATGAAATACTTCATGGCCGCCTCCGTAGAGGAGCGGGAACCACGCTGCAAAGCTACCAGGGCATACAGAGACAGCGACAACAACTCCAGGCCTATATACAAAGTCACGAAATTGCTGCTGGACGCCATCACCATCATGCCGATCAAGGCAAACAGGGACAGCGTAAACAGCTCGCCCTTGTAGATGCCGCGCACGGCGGCATAAGCACGGCTGTAAACAAACATCAGCGCGACACCTACGTACATGCCGACTTTCAGCACGTCAGACATGGGGTCAGCCACGAACATATTGGTGAAGGCATGGCGCGGGGCGTTGGAGAAGCCGTACATGGTGAGAACGGCCGTCACCAACAGTGCCAGCAAGGACAATATATAGGTCACGTCACGGCGCTTGTCGCTCACGAAGAGATCGACCAGCATGATGGCGCAGGTTGCACAAAGCAACCATAGTTCCGGCAAAACTGGCATCAGATTCATACTTGCCCAAGTCATATTCAGTAATCCTTATCGCGTCTGTGGGCTGGGCTAATCACGGCAACTTGCTTTGGCCGACATGCGTAATCAGCGTATCGACGCTGGCATGCAGGCGAGCGCTGAAGGCTTCCGGATACAGGCCCATGCCCAGCACGCAGACGGCAAGCACCGCCAATACAGCGAATTCGCGTGCATTCACATCCTTCAAATCAGCCACATGGTGATTGGCCACCGCCCCAAAAATCACCCGCTTGTACATCCACAAGGTGTAAGCAGCACCAAAAATCAAGGTACTGGCCGCCGCAAACGCATACCAGAAGTTCACTTTGACGGCACCGACGATGACCATGAATTCGCCGACAAAGCCCGAAGTGGCCGGCAAGCCGGAGTTGGCCATCGAGAACAGCAGGAAGAAGGCAGCAAACTTGGGCATGGTATTCGCCACACCGCCGTAGTCGGCAATCTTGCGCGAGTGTACGCGGTCATACATGACGCCGATGCAGAAAAACATCGCGGCAGACACGAAGCCGTGCGAAATCATCTGTATCAACGCACCTTCCACACCCATCATGGTAGGGGCGCCCTTGGTAAACATATAGAAACCCAGCGTGGCAAAGCCCATATGCGAAATGGACGAGTAAGCCACCAGCTTTTTCATATCCTTCTGCACCAAGGCAACCAAACCGATATACACCACCGCCACCAGCGATAAGGCAATGATGATCCAGCCCCACTCACGGGCACCGTCTGGTGCAATCGGCAAGGCGAACCGCAGAAAGCCATAAGCACCCAGCTTCAGCGTGATGGCCGCCAGCACCATGGAGCCGCCCGTCGGCGCTTCCACGTGCGCATCCGGCAACCAGGTATGCACCGGAAACATCGGCACCTTGACGGCAAACGCGAAGAAGAACGCGATCATCAAATAGCCCTGCACCGCCAGCGGCAAGGCCAGATGTTGAAAATCACTGATCTCGAAGCTCTTGCCGGACTTGAAGTACAGATAAATAAACGACACCAGCAGCAACAACGAGCCCATCAACGTATACAGAAAGAGCTTGATGGCCGCATACACACGATTCTGGCCGCCCCAGATACCGACAATCAGGTACAGCGGGATCAGCATCGCCTCAAAGAATACGTAGAACAGCATCGCATCCATGGACGCAAACGCGCCATTGATGAGACCGGACATGATCAGGAAGGCCGCCATGTATTGCGCGACACGCTCCTTGATCACTTCCCAACCGGCTATCACCACCAGCAAGGTAGTGAAGGCATTCAGGATCACGAAGAACATGGATAGACCGTCAACACCGATGTGGTAGTTGATATTGAACGCCTCTATCCATGGCTGCATTTCGACGAACTGCGCACCGCCATGCAATACGGAAAACTGGGTATACAGGGGCAAGGTCACCAGCAAACCCAGGCCCGCGCCTACCAACGCCAGTATGCGGGCCAGACCGGCATTGCGGTCGCCCCCCGTGGCCAGCACCAGGAGGCCGGCTACGATAGGCACCCATATCGCCAGACTCAACAGATGTTCAGACATATCTACCCTTATCTAATTATTTACAGACAGGCCGGGACCTGAAGTGTGACTAGCTCGTAAATCCAAGTTCCACGCGCCAGATCCACCAGCCGAGCAGTAAAGCTACGCCGATTATCATTGCGAATGCGTAGTGATAGATGTAACCCGTCTGCAGGCGGCGCATCAGCCTGGAGAACGCCCCAACCAGCCGGGCGGCGCCATTCACCACGATGCCGTCGATCAGTACCGTATCACCCAGCTTCCAGAAGACCTTGCCGATAACCCGGCCTGCAGCCGCGAAACCTTCGATATACAGGACATCCATGTAATATTTATTTTCCAACAGCTTGGGGATGCCGAACTGCGCCAGGATCTTTTCAATGCTGGCCGGAATATCGGGACGCTTCATATAGAAGAACCAGGAGACGACGACCCCGGCCAAGGCCAGAGCGAAAGGCAGGCTAAAGAAGGCATGCGCACCCATTGCGGCAGCACTGCTAAATTCCTTGGCCAACTCTTCCATCGCCGGATGCGCTTCAGAAACGGTGATCACACCCTTGAAGAAGTCGCCGAACAACATGGACTTGATAGTCATGAAGCCGATCAGCACGGAAGGAATCGCCAGCAAGACCAGTGGCAAGGTCACCACCCACGGCGACTCATGCGGTTTCTGGCCGGGCGCCAGACCATGATGCTCTTCGTGATCATCTGCTGCATGCGCATCATCGTGATGATCATCAGCTTTGTGATGGGCTACCGCCTTGGCGTCTGCCTTGGCATCCGCTGCCTGATGATGGCCATCGTGTGCCTTGCCGAAGCGCTCTGCGCCGTGGAACACCAGGAAATACATGCGGAAGGAATAGAAAGCCGTCACGAATACACCGATCACCACCGCCGCGTAGGCAAAGCCGGCGCCGGGAAGATGCGAAGCATGCACCGCCTCGATGATGGAATCCTTGGAATAGAAACCGGAGAAGAACGGCGTACCGATCAGCGCCAGCGAACCCAGCAAAGAAGTAATCCAGGTGATGGGCATGTACTTCCTCAGGCCGCCCATATTGCGGATGTCCTGATCATGGTGCATGCCCATGATCACGGAACCAGCGCCCAGGAACAGCAGCGCCTTGAAGAAGGCATGCGTCATCAGGTGGAATACCGCGACCGAATAAGCGGACGCACCCAGGGCGACCGTCATATAGCCCAACTGCGACAGCGTGGAATAAGCCACCACGCGCTTGATGTCGTTCTGGATGATGCCGAGGAAACCCATGAACAGGGCGGTAATCGCACCGATCACCATCACGAAGTTCAAGGCTGTGTCCGACAGCTCGAACAGCGGCGACATGCGTGTCACCATGAAGATGCCGGCCGTCACCATCGTTGCGGCGTGGATCAGCGCAGAAATCGGCGTCGGGCCTTCCATGGAGTCGGGCAGCCATACATGCAGAGGGAACTGTGCCGACTTACCCATAGCGCCCACGAACAGCAGGATGCAGGTAACGCTCAGCAAAGACCAGTCATGACCTGGGAACAAGGTAATCAACTCTTTCGCCATGGCCGGGGCTTTATGAAACACCTCGGCGTAATCAAAAGAGCCAAAATAAGACAGCACCAAACCTATTCCCAGCAGGAAACCGAAGTCACCAACACGATTGACCAGGAATGCCTTGAGATTGGCGAAAATCGCCGTCGGCTTCTTGAACCAGAAACCGATCAGGAGATAGGACACGAGGCCCACCGCTTCCCAGCCGAAGAACAACTGTACGAAGTTGTTGCTCATCACCAGCATCAGCATCGAGAAAGTAAACAGCGAGATATAGCTGAAAAAGCGCTGGTAGCCGGGATCTTCATGCATGTAACCGATCGTGTAGATATGCACCATCAGCGACACAAAGGTCACCACGCACATCATCATCGCCGTCAGATTGTCGATCAGGAAACCCACCGACACATTCATGCCGTCTATGGTCAGCCAGGTATAGACATTGCCGTTGTACGGCGCTGCGCCGCCCAGCAGATCAATCAGGACATGGAATGAGCAGACACAGGCCAGCGCCACCCCCAGTATGGTGACCACATGCGCCCCCACGCGACCAATGGCGCGGCCGAACAGGCCGGCGACTATCGCACCCAGCAGCGGGAAAAGCGGAATCAGCAGATACAGCGTCGGTTTATCCATGAGCAATTCTTATGTTGTTTAGCCGATAGCCCTTGCACTCAACCCTTCAGGGTGCCAAGGTCTTCAACGTTGATGGAACGCAGATTGCGGAACAGCACAACCAGGATGGCCAGACCAATTGCCGACTCAGCGGCTGCAACCGTCAGTATGAAAAATACGAAAATCTGTCCGGCCGGGTCGCCCAGGTATTTGGAAAAGGCTACGAAATTGATGTTGACGGCGAGCAGCATCAGCTCGACGGCCATCAGCAGCACGATCACGTTCTTGCGGTTCATGAAGATGCCGAACACCGAGATCGCGAACAATATGGCGGCAAGCACGAGGTAATGGTTAAGCGTCAATTTGGTTTCCTTATTCCAGTATGCTTGTTCCTGTATGCCCAGACGTACAGGTCATGGGCATGGCTTGTCGTCAAGCTGCCGGTTTCTGCTCTTCGGACGGTGCTTCCACAACCGCCTTCATCTTTACGACACGTACTCGATCAGCAGCCTTGACCTTGATCTGGTCAGCCGGATTGATGTACTTGGTATTCTTGCGGCGGCGCAGCGTCAGAGAGATGGCGGCGATAATCGCCACCACCAGCACCACGGCAGCCAGCTCGAAGGGCAGCAGGTAATCCGTATAGATCAGCACGCCCAACTGCTTGATATTGGATACGCCTTGCGGCAGCGCAACCACCTGCGTGGCAGCCTTCGTTCCCGTATCCTTGATGACAAAAACCATGGCCATTTCTGCAGCCATCACCACCGCAACTACGGCAGCAACAGGAAAATAGTTCCAGAAGCCTTCACGCAGGGCTTCAAAATTCACATCCAGCATCATCACCACGAACAGGAACAGCACCATCACGGCGCCGACATAAACTAGCACCAGCGAGATGGATAGAAACTCCGCCTCAATCAACATCCACAGCACGGCGGCCGTGAAAAAGGACAATACGAGGCTAAGCGCCGCATGCACCGGGTTTTTGGCCGTGATCACCCGCAAGGCGGAAAGTATCAGGATGGCGGCAAAGATATAAAAAACGACAGTCGTCATAGGTGCCCGCAGGATATAACTTGTTTGCTATTCGGATGAAGGCTGGGTCATAGGCCCGGCCTGTGTCAAAGCCTGTGTCATACGGCGGCGCACCGCTCAGCGATACTTGGCATCCGCCTCGCGTGCCTTGGCGATATCAGCTTCGTAACGGTCGCCCACCGCCAGCAGCATGGGCTTGGTGTAGTAGAGATCGCCGCGCTTCTCGCCGTGATATTCCAGCACATGTGTTTCAACAATTGCATCAACCGGGCAGGCTTCTTCGCAGAAACCGCAGAAGATGCACTTGGTCAGATCGATATCGTAGCGCGAGGTACGCCGCGTGCCGTCGTCGCGTACTTCCGATTCGATGGTGATGGCCAGCGCCGGGCACACCGCTTCACACAGCTTGCAGGCAATGCAGCGCTCTTCGCCGTTCGCATAGCGGCGCTGCGCATGCAGACCGCGGAAACGGGGGCTGTAGGGCGTTTTCTCTTCCGGGAACTGCACGGTGATCTTGCGCTGGAAGAAATGTCTTCCCGTCAGCGCCATCCCCTTGACCAGTTCCACCAGCAGGAAGGTCTTGAAAAAATTCTGTATCTTATCCATGTTCGATTCTCTCCTTTGGGCTAGCCAATCTGTTAGCCAAGTGGCTAGCCAGCCGTGTTGCGCATCCCCTCAATACAGGCAGGCAACTACCACAGCGAGTAAGGCGTTTGCATCCAGGTACCCACCACCACGATCCACACCAGTGTGACCGGGATAAATATCTTCCAGCCCAAGCGCATCAACTGGTCATAGCGGTAACGCGGGAAGGTCGCGCGGAACCACAGGAAACAGAACATGACGAAGGACATCTTCAGGAATAGCCACAAGAAACCGGGCGTGCCCAAGAAACCCCAGCTTTGCGGGAATGGCGACAGCCAGCCCCCCAGGAACATTATGGAAGTCATGGCGCCGATCAGCCACATATTCGCGTATTCGGCCAGGAAGAACAGCGCGAAGGACATGCCCGAATATTCGATCATATGGCCGGCGACGATTTCCGACTCACCTTCCGTCACGTCAAAGGGTGCACGGTTGGTTTCTGCAACACCGGAAATCAGGTAGACCAGGAACAGCGGAAACAGCGGGATGAAATTCCAGGACAGCACGGAGCCGCCCGCCAGGCCTTTGCCCTGACCGAGGATGATGTCGTTGAGGTTAAGGCTGCCGGACACCATCAACACGCCTACCAGCGCAAAGCCCATCGCCAGTTCGTAGGAAATCACCTGTGCCGAAGCCCGCAGCGCGCCTAGGAAGGCATACTTGGAATTCGATGCCCAGCCGGCGACGATGATGCCGTACACGCCCAGCGAGGTAATCGCCATCACGTATAGCAAACCGGCATTCACATCGGCCAGCACCAAGTGTTCCGAAAACGGCACCACTGCCCAGGCGGCCAGCGACGGCGCCAGCACCATGATGGGCGCCAGGAAGAACAGGCCGGTCGAGGCTGCGCTCGGGGAAATGATTTCCTTGAGCAGCAGCTTCACGCCGTCGGCAATCGGCTGCAGCAGGCCATGGAAACCGACGCGGTTCGGCCCGATGCGGATCTGCATGTAGCCGATCACCTTGCGCTCGGCCAGCGTCAGGTAGGCGACGGCGCCGAACAGGGGGCCGACGATGATGACGATCTTGAGCAGCGTCCACACCAGGAGGCCCAAGGTCGGGCCCAGCAACGACACAAACATATTATGCAAGGCATCTATCATGGTGTGCTCCTCAGGCTCTGACCAGCTCTATGGCGTCGAACATCCCGCCAAGGCCGCAAGTGACAGGATGTGCTGCGCTGACGCGCACCACGCCTTCGGGCAAACCCGCATCGAGCGACACGGGGAGCTGTACGGAAACACCGCCTTGCCTGACGGAAGCCTTGCCGCCCTCTTCCAGCCCCAAAGCGGCCAGCGTGGCAGCGGAGACGCGTATTACGGGTGCCGCCGCATCCTTGGTCTTCTGCAAAGACGTGGCGCGGCGCACCAAGGCATCGCTCTGATAGATGGGCACTTCGCCGAGGCGCACCAGGCCATTAGCCTTGTCGCGCAAGTTGAGCGCCACCTCGCCGACGGCATTGTTCAAACGGCCGGCCAGCGATGCTTCGCCCTGCGGCAGCAAATCGAGGCGCACCTGCTCGGCGGTATCCAGATCGAAACCCGCCAGCCCCAGCAGATTGCCGAGCACGCGCAGCACCTTCCAGCCCGGCCGGGTATCGCCCTTGGGCTTCACTACGCCGTTGAAGCTATGCACCTTGCCTTCCATGCTGACGAAGGTGCCAGCCGTTTCCGTAAACGGTGCGATAGGCAGCAGCACATCCGCGTAATCCGTCGCTGCATGCTTGAAGGCGGAGAACGCCACCACCATATCCGCACTCTTCACGGCGGCCAGCGCCGTCTGTGGGTTATGGCTGTCGAACTCGGGCTCGGTGTTGAACAGCAGGAACGCCTTGCGCTGCTTGGCAAAGGCTTCGCTGGACGCGGCAAGCCCAGCCAGTTGCGCACCCACCGTATTCGCCGCTTCGGACATCCAGCCCAAGGTAGCACCGGTAATGCTGGCCAACTGATTGGCCAGCAAGGCCAATTCCGCAGCGCGTGGGTGATGTGCGGACAGATTGCCAAGCAGGATGGCTGCCTTCGCGCCCTCCCCTGCCGTGCCGTCTATCAGCAACTGGGCAATGGCTTGCGCTTCGTCCGTAATCTGTGCATCGCCAGCAAGGCCTGCATCGACGCCCTCGATAGTCGCCGCCGCCTTGACGATGCCGGCCAGCGATTCGACCAGGTAATCCGGGCGCACGATCAGCTTGGCCGCCACCTTGCACAGCAGGTTGTCATCATGCGGATTCAACATCGCCAGTTTCATTTTACGTTTGCTGGCCTGGCGCAGGCGTTGCGCAAGTAGCGGCTGCTCCTTGCGCAAGGTGGAACCGACGACCAACACGGCATTCGAGGCCAGCAGGTCAGTGATGGACTGGCCCAGCCAGGTCACACCCTTGTTGGCGCCAGACGAGCTGCTGGCATAGCGGCCACCGAATTCCGGGGTATGGATGCCGAGGCCGCTGGCCAGCTTCTTCAAGAGATGCAGCTCTTCCAGCGTCGAATGCGGCGTGGCGACCACAGCCACGCTATCCTTGCCATGATCGCGCACGATGGACTTCAGTCCGTTCGCCACATACTCAAGGGCCGTTTGCCAATCCGTTTCCAGCCATTGCCCGCCTTGGCGCAGCATGGGCTTGGTCAGGCGCTGTTCGCTGTTGACGGCTTCATAGGAGAAGCGGTCACGGTCAGCAATCCAGCATTCATTGATGGATTCATCTTCCAGGGGCAGCGCGCGCATCACACGGTCCTGCTTGACTTGTATTACCAGACTGGTGCCGAGGCCATCATGGGGGCTCACGCTCTTGCGGCGTGACAACTCCCAGGTGCGCGCCGAATAGCGGAACGGCTTGGAGGTCAGCGCGCCGACCGGGCACAGGTCGATGACGTTGCCGGAAATTTCCGAATCGACGGTCATGCCGATAAAGGACATGATTTCCGAATGTTCGCCACGACCGGCCATGCCCATTTCCTGCAGGCCGGCT
>Ga0170475_108672237_pt1 | contig 13017 bp, 14 predicted proteins | sample Soicark_Litter_5_FD_111474 | JGI IMG/M metagenome (GOLD analysis project Ga0170475, IMG submission 111474) | Avena fatua rhizosphere microbial communities from Hopland, California, USA. Combined Assembly of 48 SPs | reverse complement strand
GATCAGGCCGGCCGCCGCCGGTGAGGAGATCTGCACGGCCGTCCAGGCGACGGCGATGGTCCACACCGCATCGCCCGCGTCGGACAGCGCCTTGACCACCAGCCAGGCCTGCACCATGACGTCGCGCCGGAACGGCGGCGGAGTGCGCAGCAGCACCGTGCCAGCGGTCGCCACGTCACACCTCCGTGGGAAAACCATGCGCGAAGAAGAAGACCGGAATCCGGTGCCGACCGTCCGTGCGATCGATGCGCGCACGCCATTCGTCGACGGCTGCGGTGATCCGGTGCTGCAGGTCCACGAGCTCCTGCGGGGTCGCCCAGGTGAGGGCATCCGTGCTGAACGCCTCGACGTCGCTGCGCTCGCTCACCCGATTCCAGGCCTGCAGACGCTCGAGCTGATGGCGCAGGTTCAGACGCTGCGCCTCCCGCGCCAGGTATGCATCCGCGGGGGAGTCGATGTAGTCCCTGCTCGACCAGCTGAGGGACCTTCTGGCGAGCCGCCACCAGCTGGTGCGTCTGTCGCCGGTGGGGTCGTCGACCTGCTCGACGACGCCTGCCCGCTGCAGCATGCGCAGGTGATGGCTGATGCTGCCCACCTGGGCGTCCAGCGCGCGGGCCAGAGCGCCCACCTGGGCGTTCTCGTGCAGCTGCAGATGGTCGACGATGCGCCGGCGCAGCGGGTGGTGCACGGCGGTGATGACGGAGATCTCTTCCACGCCGGCAACGCTACGGCGGGCGCGCAGAGCTCACAAGACTTCTTGTATACCCCGCGAAATCAAGGCGCCCGGCCGCTCGGCACGCGATCGGGCTGGACTCTCGACGCACTCAGGACGCGCACGGCGACCACACCGGCGATCGCAGGAGACAGGAAGCCCGACGCCACGAGCGCCGGCCACAGGGGGACGAGGGCGGCGACGGCGACCGCCCCGGCGAGCAGCAGTCGTGGCAGCGCGGCGACTCTCGACACCACCCACACCAGGAGCCCCACTCCCGTGGCGACCGGTGCGAGCGCCGCCCAGGGCGGCTCGCCGCCCGAGGCGGCACCGCTGAGGGTGTCGACGGCGTGCATGAGGACACCCGCTGTCAGCAGCGCGATGGCGCCCCCGACGGGCAGGCGGTGCGCCGGGAACCGGGCGGCCAGCCGCACTCCGGCGATCCACAGCAGCGGGATGCCGGTGAGGGCGCCCGCAGCCAGCCCGAGCTGCATCGCACGGGTCGAGTCGATCATCGGGGCGAGCGCGCCGCCTGCGATGGCGAATGCTGCGGATCCCGCACCGAGGACAGCGCATGCCAGCGCGACGAGGCCCACGCGGCGACTGAGCGACGTTGCCATCGCCGGAGTGGGCGATGCGGCGGGCACGCGAGCGGACGACGCGTCGACCGCGTGAGACCGCTGCGCCCCGGTGGGCACGACGCTCATCGTGACGCAGGCGACGACGAGCGCCAGGCTCGAGAGCGCTGCGACCAACGGGACGACCGCGGTCATCCCGATCACAGGCGGGAAGACGAGCGCGGCCGCGCCGGCCGCCGCATATCCCGCCGCGCGGGGGAGCGGGTGGGTGAGCTCGAGGACGAGTGATGTGATGACCGCCCCGCCGAGAGCCCAGCCGGCGCCGAGCAGAGCAGTGAACGCGCCCGAGAACGCGGTGTCGGCGAGCCCGGCTTCCGCCCGGTCGAAGCCGACCGACCACGACCAGGCCGTCAGGAACGCGAGAGCCCAGGCGGCGGATGCCGTGAGCATGATCGGCACCAGTCGGCCGGGGCGCATCCGGCCCGTGCACGTCAGCAGCGCGAGCAGCGACAGGGTCTGCAGAATCCCCGACAGCGCGCCGAGCGCGAGCGGCAGCCATCCGGCGCCCCACTGCGCCACGATCCCGATCGACGTGATCAGCACGACCTGTGTCGCGGACGCGCACAGCAGGGCCACGATGGCGGTGACCAGGGCGACACGCACGGTGGCGCGCTCGGCGATGCCGTGCAGCGCCATCTGCAGGATCTCCACCGCGGCGGGCCGGGTGCGGCCCTCGGCCTCTGCCGCATCGAGTGCCGTGCCGATCAGCACCTCGCCGTTCTGCTCGCGCCACGGGCGCGGGTACCACTGCAGCAGACGACGGTACCGGGCTTCGAGGGTGCTCATGCGATGGCCCCAGACGCACGGACCGGCCGCATGCGACTCGCCAGCCGAGCCGTCGCGACACGCGCCCTGGCCTGCAGGGCCTCAGCCTCCGCGCGCAGCACGGATGAACCGTCGTCGGTGAGGGTGTAATAGCGACGCGCCCTGCCGTCGACCACCTCTTCGCCGTCCTGATCGATCAGCCCCGCCGCCTCCAGGCGATCCAGCGTCGCGTACAGGGTGGGCACCTTCAGCGTCGTCCGGCCCCGGCTGAGCTCCGACACCTCCCGCATGATGCCGTAGCCGTGGCGTCGCCCGCCCGCGAGGGCGCTGAGGATCCAGAACGACGGCTCGGTGATGGCGATGCTCATATCGCCACCATATATCGGAGGAGAGAGTATTCCTAGGTCTCGTCGGTGGACGGCCCTCGACGACCGCGACGGCGGATCAGCCAGATCACCAGCAGCACGACGGCGAGGACGCCGAGCCAGGGGAGCACGAAGCCGATGACCACCACGAGTCCGTTCAGGGCGCCGATCAGGCCGTTCCAGCCGGCGAGCAGACCGTCGCCGAAGCCCGCCGGGTCGGCCCCGCTCGCCGTCGTCTGCTCGGTCAGCTGGACCGTCAGGGTCGACAGCGCCCCCTGCTCGTCGAGCCGCTTCAGCTGCTGCTCGTAGCTCTCGAGCAGGGCCTGACGCTCACTCAGCGCAGACTCCGCCTCGATCAGATCTCCCACCGAACCCGACTTGCCCATGAGCTCGGTCAGACGCTGCACCGACGCGCGCGCCGCATCGATCCGGGCCCGCAGGTCGACGGCCGCAGCGGTCACGTCATCGCGCGAGATCGACGAGCGCACGATCTCCGCATCGTCTCCGACCGTCGCCATCACCTCGTCGAGATCGGCGGCGGGGACTCGGATGCTGATCCACCCCGTACCCGGTTCGCGAGGCTGCTCGGGGGCGGTGTCGCCGGCATCCGGATCCAGGCCGAGCGAGGCGGACTCCACGAAGCCGCCGTGCTCCACGGCCAGCGCCGCGATGTCGTCCGCCGTCTTCTCGGCATCGCGCACGCGGAGCGTCATCTCCGCCGTGACGATGATCTCGCGTGTCTCATCGAGGTGGGCGAACGGCAGATCGGCGCCCTTGCTCCCGGGGTCGTCACGGGGGGCGACGACGCCGCCGCCGGCGGAGTCGGTGCCGCCGTCCCCGGATCCGTCGGAGGAGTCCTCGACGGCGGTGGGCGGAACCTCGCCGACGGCGTCGCCCTCCGGTGACAGCGTCGACGAGTCGCCGCTCGAGGCGCTCAGGCCCGTACCGATGCCGTCGAGCAGCGGGGGCGCGATCAGAGCGCCCGCTGCGAACGCTGCGGCGACGCCGAGCGCGGTGACCCACCCGCGCCTGCGTCGATCTCGAGCGGACCGCACTCCGCCCGGTGCACGCGGCTCCCGCGCGATGCGATCGAAGACCGCCCGTTCCATGCCGGCGATGCTCTCGTCGCTCAGCGGCGGCAGTCCGTTCGTCTCGCTCATGCGTCTCTCACTTCCTTCACTGCGTCGCGCAACCGCGAACGCACCCGGGAGAGACGATTGCGAACCGCCGCGTGGCTGACACCCAGCCGGGCGGCGGCGGCCTCGTAGGCGTATCCGTCCACCGCGCACAGCCGGAAGATCCTCCGATCGATGTCGTCGAGCCGATCCACCTCCGCCGCGATGCGGTCCGCCAGCGCCGAGGTGATCACCTGATCCTCGACGCTCACCGTCGCGGGCAGTGACTCGTCCAGAGCATCCGCCGTGTTGGCCTGGTCGCGGCGCATCCGCCGCAGCCGGTTCGCGGCCTGCAAGCGGCAGATGGTCGCGAGCCACGGCAGCAGGGACTCGCCCAGCAGGTCGAGTCCGGGCAGCTTCCGCCAGGCGACCACGAAGGTCTCCTGCACCACGTCCTCGGCATCCGAGGGCGAGCCGAGGATGCCGTAGGCGATCCAGTACACCGAGCGCACGTACTCGCGGTAGATCGCGCGGAACGCGTCCGGTTCACCGGACGCGGCCCTGGCGGCCCACTCGCGGTCCTGCGTGCTCGCCGGCATCCCTTCTCCGATCGTCGTCGCTTCTCAGAGTGTCTCTCACCGAAGGGTGTCGCGAAACAGTCGACCGTCTCAGGATCGGGTACGATCGATCCAGCGAGAGGGAGTATCCCGACATCGCGCGGATCGTCATCACGAGCACCATCAAAGCTGCTCCGGCCGCGCGGCGCATGACACATGCGGGGAGAGACTTTCGGTTCTCACCGCACCCTCGAAAGGCGTCAGTCCTTGATTCCCGTCTGGTTCGAAGTCACGTCCCTCATCGTGCTCACCGTGATCCTCATCGCGGACCTCCTGCTCATCCTCAAGCGGCCGCACATCCCCTCCACCAAGGAATCGGCCCTGTGGGGGGGCTTCTACGTCACGCTCGCACTGATCTTCGCAGCCACACTGGCGTTCTTCGGCGACACGCAGTCGTCGCTCGACTTCCTCACCGGATGGGCGATGGAGTACAGCCTCTCCATCGACAATCTCTTCGTGTTCGTGCTGATCATGACGCAGTTCTCCGTGCCGCGTCGTTACCAGCAGGAGGCGCTGATGGTCGGCATCATCATCGCTCTCGTGCTGCGCGCGATCTTCATCCTCATCGTCGGCGCGGCCGTCGAGCACCTCAGCCCGATCTTCTACATCTTCCGCGCCTTCCTCGTCTTCACCGCCGTCCGTCAGGCGATGCCCGACAAGGAGGAGGACGACGTGAAGACCGAGAACTTCATCGTCCGCCAGATCCGCCGGGTCATCCCGATCAGCGACGAGTACGACGGGCCCAAGGGGCGCACCGTCGTCAACGGCAAGAAGATCTGGACTCCGATGCTCATCGTGTTCGTGTCGCTCGGCGTGACCGACCTGATGTTCGCCGTCGACTCGATCCCCGCGATCTTCGGCGTGACCACCAACCCGTTCATCGTGTTCACCGCCAACCTGTTCGCCCTCATGGGACTTCGCCAGCTCTACTTCCTGCTCGGCGACCTGCTCGACCGGCTGCGGTACCTGCACTACGGCGTCGCGTTCATCCTCGGCTTCATCGGCGTGAAGCTGATCCTGCACGCGATGCACGAGAACGAGCTGGCGTTCATCAACGGCGGGCAGCCGATCGAATGGGCGCCGGACATCAACAACTGGGTGTCGCTCGGCGTCATCTTCGCGTCGATGGCCGTCGCCACGATCGCCAGCCTGGTCGCCTCGCGTCGGGAGAAGCGGGCCGTCGTCGAGCGCTGAGCCGATTTCGCAGTGTGAAACACAGCGCGGAACCACCCGTCGTCGCCATGTAAACTGACCGGCATGCGGCGGGTGGTTCTTCTTCTTAGCAGCCGCGACGGGACCTCGATCTAAGGCCTTCCTCGTCGCGGAGTCCATCATGGGCCGACTCTTCGAGCCATCTAAGGAACACACCGCATGACCAGCAGCACCGCGCCGCGCACTCTGGCCGAGAAGGTCTGGGACGACCATCTCGTCGTCAAGGGCGAGAACGGCGAGCCCGACCTCATCTACATCGACCTGCACCTCGTGCACGAGGTCACCAGCCCCCAGGCGTTCGACGGTCTGCGCGCCGAAGGGCGTCCGCTGCGGCGGCTCGACCTCACGATCGCGACCGAGGACCACAACACGCCCACGCTGGCGATCGACAAGCCGATCGCCGATCTGACCAGCCGCACGCAGATCGAGACCCTGCGTCGCAACGCCGCCTAGTTCGGTGTGCGGCTGCACTCGCTGGGGGACGCCGAGCAGGGCATCGTGCACGTGGTCGGCCCGCAGCTCGGCCTCACGATGCCCGGCATCACGGTGGTGTGCGGCGACTCGCACACCTCGACGCACGGCGCCTTCGGCGCGATGGCGTTCGGAATCGGCACCAGCGAGGTCGAGCACGTCATGGCGACCCAGACGCTGCCGCTGAAGCCCTTCAAGACCATGGCCATCAACGTCGAGGGCACTCTGCGCCCCGGTGTCACGGCGAAGGACATCATCCTCGCGGTCATCGCGAAGATCGGCACCGGCGGGGGACAGGGCTACGTGCTCGAGTACCGTGGCAGCGCCATCCGCGCCCTCTCGATGGAGGGCCGCATGACCATCTGCAACATGTCGATCGAGGCCGGCGCTCGCGCCGGCATGGTCGCCCCCGATGAGACGACCTTCGCGTACGTCAAGGACAAGCCGCACGCCCCGCAGGGCAAGGACTGGGACGATGCGGTCGCGTACTGGCGCACGCTTCCCACCGACGAGGGTGCTGTCTTCGACGCCGAGGTGTTCATCGACGCCGACGAGCTCGAGCCGTTCGTCACGTGGGGCACGAACCCCGGTCAGGGCAGCTCGCTGTCGGCTGCCGTGCCCGACCCCGCCGCCTTCGCGGACCCGAACGAGCGCGCAGCCGCCGAGCGGGCGCTCGAGTACATGGATCTCGCGCCGGGGACCCCGCTGAAGGACGTGCGCGTCGACGCCGTCTTCATGGGATCCTGCACGAACAGCCGCATCGAGGACCTGCGCGCCTTCGCGTCGATCATCGACGGCAAGAAGAAGGCGGACGGCGTGCGCGTCATGGTCGTCCCCGGATCCGCGCGGGTGCGGCTCGAGGCCGAAGCGGAGGGCATCGACAAGATCGTCGAGGCGTTCGGAGCGGAGTGGCGCTTCGCCGGATGCTCGATGTGCCTCGGCATGAACCCCGACCAGCTCGCTCCGGGCGAGCGGTGCGCCTCGACGTCCAACCGCAACTTCGAGGGCCGTCAGGGCAAGGGCGGTCGCACGCACCTCGTCTCGCCGCTGGTCGCCGCGGCGACCGCCATCCGTGGCACCCTGTCCAGCCCCGCAGACCTGGAGGCGAGCAACTGATGGAGAAGTTCACCACCCACACCGGCATCGCCGCACCGCTGAAGCGCTCGAACGTCGACACCGATCAGATCATCCCCGCTGTCTTCCTCAAGCGCGTCACCAAGACCGGCTTCGAGGACGCCCTGTTCCACGGCTGGCGTCAGGACGCGGGTTTCGTGCTCAACCAGCCGGAGTTCCGGGGGGCGTCGGTGCTCGTCGCGGGCCCCGACTTAGGCACCGGATCCAGTCGCGAGCACGCTGTCTGGGCGCTGCGCGACTTCGGCTTCAAGGTCGTGCTCTCATCGCGTTTCGCCGACATCTTCCGGGGCAACTCGGGCAAGCAGGGCCTGCTCGCAGCGACCGTCGACGACGCCGACATCGAGCGCATCTGGCAGCTGATCGACGAGCGGCCGGGGCGTGAGATCGTCGTCGATCTCGAGGCTCGCACCGTGACCGTGCCCGGCGACGGCGGCGACGCCGAACCCGCCTTCCAGGCCCCCATCGGGATCGACGATTACACTAGATGGCGGCTCCTCGAAGGGCTCGACGACATCGGGCTCACTCTGCGCAACGAAGAGAAGATCGCGCAGTTCGAGGCCCGTCGCGAATCGTGGCGGCCACGCACCCTCCCCATCCGATAGGACGGGATACCGTGGGCCGGGGGCCACAAGCCCTGCGGCACCAGCCGTGACAGACACAGAGATCGCGGCGAACGCCGCGATGTCCCGAAGAAGATGAGGCCCGAATGACGACATCGCCGCGAGTTGCTGTAGACGACCGGCTTCCGGCTCCCGCCGGATCCGTCCTCGCGATCCGCGGCGGCAGGCCGCTGCGCGGGCGCGTCGACGTGAAGGGTGCCAAGAACCTCGCCACCAAGGCGATGGTCTCCACCCTCCTCGGCGAGACTGCGAGCACGCTGCGGGATGTGCCCGACCTCAGCGACGTCGCCGTCGTGCGGTCCCTGCTCGAGGTGCACGGCGTCACGGTCACCGAGGTCGATGAGCCCGGTTCTCTCGTGCTCGACCCGAGCCTGGTCGAGTCGGCACACTACGAGGAGATCGACGCGCATGCCGGTGCATCGCGCATCCCGATCCTGTTCTGCGGGCCGCTGCTGCATCGTCTCGGCCAGGCGTTCATCCCCGACCTCGGCGGATGCCGGATCGGCGACCGCCCCATCGACTTCCACCTCGACGCGCTGCGCAAGTTCGGCGCGGTGGTCGAGAAGCAGCCCAGCGGCATCCGCCTCTCCGCGCCCACCGGGCTCAAGGGCGCGAAGATCCACCTGCCCTACCCGAGCGTCGGAGCCACCGAGCAGGTGCTGCTGACCGCCGTGCGCGCCGCAGGGGTCACCGAGCTTCGCAACGCGGCCATCGAACCCGAGATCATGGACCTCATCGCGGTTCTGCAGAAGATGGGCGCGATCATCTCGTACGAGCCCAACCGGGTGATCCTCATCGAGGGCGTCGACGAGCTGCGCGGCTACGACCATCGCGCCATCTTCGACCGCAACGAAGCCGCGTCGTGGGCGTGCGCTGCGCTGGCCACCGACGGCGAGATCTTCGTCGGCGGTGCGAAGCAGCAGGAGATGCTGACCTTCCTCAACGTGTTCCGCAAGGCCGGCGGCTGGTTCGACGTGCAGGAGGACGGCATCCTCTTCCGCCGTGCCGGCGCGCTCAAGCCCGTCGTGGTCGAGACCGACGTGCACCCCGGATTCATGACCGACTGGCAGCAGCCGCTCATCGTGGCGCTGACGCAGGCGAGCGGCCGCTCCGTCGTGCACGAGACCGTCTACGAGAACCGCTTCGGCTTCACCCAGGCGCTGGTGAAGATGGGCGCCGACATCGAGGTGCACCCGCACGGGCTGCAGCACGGTCCGCGCCGCGTGCCGCGTCGTGAGCTCGAGCAGGCGGCCGTCATCACGGGACCCACTCCGCTGCACGCGGCCGACATCGTCGTGCCCGACCTGCGCGGCGGCTACAGCCACGTGATCGCGGCACTGACCGCCGAGGGCGAGTCGCAGGTGTCGGGTGTCGACATCCTCAGCCGCGGCTACGAGAAGTTCCTCGACAAGCTTCGCGCTCTGGGCGCGGACTTCGACGTCGTCCGGTGACCTGATGGCCGCCTCTGAACGGAGCCGTCCGAGCCTCTTCTGGCCGCTCGCGGTGATCGTCATCCCGCTGGTGTCCCTGCTGGCGAAGATCACCGTCACCCACTCCGAGAAACTGCCGCGCACGGGGTCGTTCGTGCTGGCGCCGAACCACTACTCGGAGTTCGACCCGCTGATCGTCGCGATCGCCGTGTTCCGCACCGGACGACTGCCGCGGTTCATGGCGAAGGACAGCCTGTTCCGGGTGCCCGTGCTCGGCTGGATCCTGCGCAGGACGGGGATGATCCCCGTCGCGCGGGCGTCGTCAGCATCCGCCGCGAAGCAGACGCTCACGCAGTCGCGAGAGCTGGTCGAGAACGGCCGCGGGGTGATCGTGTACCCCGAGGGCACCCTGACCCGGGACCCCGGCATGTGGCCCATGCGCGGAAAGTCCGGTGCGGTGCGACTCGCGCTCACCGGCGACATCCCGCTCATCCCGATGGCGCAGTGGGGCACCCAGCAGATCATGGGGCGCTACCAGAAGGGGCTCAGCCTCTGGCCGCTTCGCAAGCCCGTCCGTGTGCTGATCGGCGACCCGGTGGATCTGTCCGATCTGCGTGGCCGCGCGGGCGAGCCCGGCGTGTTGAACATCGCGACCGAACGACTGATGGCGGCCATCACCGAGCTGCTCGAAGAGCTGCGCGGCGAGGAGGCGCCCGAGAAGCGCTGGAACCCGGGCGACCACGGGCAGAAGGAGACGGGCCGTCTTGATCCATAAGCGCACACTGCAGCCCTCCGGTGTCCGCGCTGCCGTCGTCGGCGCGGGCAGCTGGGGCACCACCTTCGGCAAGATCCTCTCCGACGGCGGCGCCCAGGTCACCATGTGGGCGCGGCGTCCCGAGCTCGCCCACGAGATCGACGAGGCGAAGCGCAATTCGAAGTACCTGCCCGGCATCAACCTGCCGCGCACCATGCGGGCGACGCACGAGCTCGCCCACGCTCTCGACGGCGCCGAGCAGCTGTACCTGTCGGTGCCGAGCCAGACCCTGCGTGAGAACCTCAAGGCGCTCCGCCCGCTGCTCGACGGTCGCGACATCCCGATCGTCAGCCTGATGAAGGGCGTCGAGCGCTCATCGGGGCTGCGGATGAGCCAGGTCATCGAGCAGGAGCTGCGCTGCGATCCGGATCGGATCGCCGTGGCATCCGGACCCAATCTCGCGCTCGAGATCGCGCGTGAGCAGCCGACCGCGGCCGTCATCGCCTCCGGCAGCCAGGAGACGGCGGATGCGGTGGCGCGCACCGCCCGCAACCGCTACTTCCGCTCGTTCGTGAACACCGACGTGATCGGCACCGAGTTCGGCGGCGTGCTGAAGAATCTCATCGCCGTCGCGATCGGGATCGTCGACGGCGTCGGGGACGGCGAGAACACCAAGGCGTCGATCATCACCCGCGGCCTGGTCGAGATGACCGACTTCGCCGTGGCGAACGGCGCGCGTCCCGAGACGCTGCAGGGCCTGGCGGGTCTCGGCGACCTCATCGCGACGTGCCAGTCGCCGCTCAGCCGCAACAACACCGCCGGCCGGCTGCTCGGTCAGGGATACGATTTCCACGACGTCGTGAAGCAGATGAACCAGACCGCGGAGGGCCTGGCGTCGGTCGCCCCGATCCTTCAGCTCGCGCACGAGTCCGAAGTGCACATGCCCATCGTGGAGCAGGTGAAGATGGTGCTGGACGGGCGCATGGACCCGCGCGACATCGCACCGCACCTCACCACCGACGACGACACTCCCCAGGAGGAGACGACCAAACATGGACAAGCAGACGGTGGTGGTGCTCTTCGGCGGGCGTTCCAGCGAGCATTCGATCAGCTCCGCAACGGCGGGCGGAGTGCTCGCGGCGATTGACCGCGATCGCTACGACGTGATCCCGGTCGGGATCACCCGCGACGGCGCTTTCGTGCTCGAGCAGGACGACCCGGCGAAGTTCGCCCTCGACGCCGCCCGCATGCCCGAGGTGCTCGACAACGGCACACGGATCCGCTGGCCGGAGGCCGGCGGCGACCGTCGGCTGCGCGTCGTCGCGCCCGATGACTCGCTGGTCGATCTGGGCGCCGTCGACGTGGTGCTGCCGATCCTGCACGGCACGCACGGCGAGGACGGCACCATCCAGGGATTCCTCGACATCCTCGAGATCCCCTACGCCGGCGGCGGCGTGCTCGATTCCGCCATGTGCATGGACAAGCACTTCATGAAGGTGGCACTCGAGTCCGACGGCATCGCCGTCGCCCCGTGGGTCACGGTGCGACAGCGCGCCTGGCAGCAGGGCTCGGCATCCCTGCGGACGGCGATCGCCGAGCTGGGACTGCCGCTGTTCGTGAAACCCGCCCGGGCGGGATCCAGCGTGGGCGTGTCGAAGGTCGAGAGCCTCGGTGAGCTCGACGCGGCTCTCGAGATCGCCTTCGCGGAGGACGAGAAGGTGCTCGTCGAGACGGGGATCGTCGGCCGGGAGATCGAGGTTGCGATCCTCGAGAGCGCCGACGGCGTGCGCGCATCGCTGCCGGGGGAGATCGTGCTCACCTCGCGCGGCTTCTACGACTTCGAGGGCAAGTACCTGGGCGGCGACGGGGTCGACGTCGTCTGCCCGGCTGAGATGTCGGATGCCCAGATCGCGGCCGTGCAGCAGATCGGCGTCCGCGCCTTCGACGCGGTCGACGGGAAGGGCCTGGCCCGCGTCGACGTGTTCCTCACCGCGGACGGCGAGATCGTCGTCAACGAGCTGAACACGATGCCCGGATTCACTCCGATCTCGATGTTCCCCAAGTGCTGGATCGCCTCGGGCCTGAGCTACGGCGAGCTGATCACCGAGCTGATCGAAGGCGGTCTGCGCCGCTGACCCCGGAACCCCGCTCCTGCGCCGCCGGGTTCACCGGGCGGTGCGGGGCGGAGCGCAGGTCACTCGGGCAGCTCGTCCGGCGCCGTGCAGCGGCTGTCGGCGTCGATCTCCCTCACTCCGGAGACGATCCCGGCGCTGGTGAGCACGTCGTTCGCGCTGACGATCTCGGTGTCGACGAAGACCTGCACGGCCGGGTTGCGCCCGTAGGTCGTCATCCGCATCCGCGGCGCGTCGGACTCGTCGACCAGCCCGTCGATGCCCTCCAGGGTGACGCACTGCAGATCCGCGGTCGGTCCCGGCACGGTCACACCGCAGGTCAGGATGATGCTGGTCTTGCCGTCCGCCCCGTATGCGCCGGTGGCCTGCGCATCGGTCCAACGACGGTCCTGCCCGGCGACGCTCTGCGGCAGACGCACGGTCACCTCGGCGCACTGCGGGTTGTTCGCATCCTCAGCCGGGGTGAGCGCGACCGTGGTCGAGCATCCGGTCAGAGCGAGCATCGCCGCTGCGCAGGTGATCAGGGCGAGACGGCGGAGCATGATTCCAGGCTACCGTTGTCGGCATGGCATCCGGTTCCGACGACGACCCGCGCATCGGCGACATCTCGGAGGGAAGGGTGCTGCGCGCGATCCTGGCGCGCACCGCGCCGGCGTCGCACACCGTGCTCGGGCCAGGCGACGATGCGGCCGTGATCGCCGCGCCGTCCGCGTCGGTCGTCGCCAGCGCCGACACCCTCATCGAGGGTCCCGACTTCCGGTTGGCCTGGTCGACTGGGTACGACCTCGGCTGGAAGTCCGCTGCGGTGAACCTCTCCGACATCGCTGCGATGGGCGCCGTCCCCACGGCGCTCCTCGTCTCGCTGGCCGTGCCGTCGGATACGCGGCTGTCGTTCGTCGAGGCGATGGCCGACGGATTCCGTGAGTGCTGTGCAGAGCTGGCGCCCGGATGCTCGGTGGTCGGCGGCGACCTCACGGTCTCGGAGCTGCTGGTCATCGCCGTCACAGCCCTGGGCGATCTCGACGGCCGCACGGCGGTCACCCGGGCGGGCG
>Ga0170475_122801444_pt1 | contig 13019 bp, 1 predicted proteins | sample Soicark_Litter_5_FD_111474 | JGI IMG/M metagenome (GOLD analysis project Ga0170475, IMG submission 111474) | Avena fatua rhizosphere microbial communities from Hopland, California, USA. Combined Assembly of 48 SPs | reverse complement strand
GTCTGTAGTTATTGAAGAAGACACGCAGAAGGATGAGTCTATAACAATTTCTTTTCACATCATATTGCCGACTAGTAGGATATCAGATGGTGGTTTGGTGTATGTTTGTGGTGATATTGAAGAATTAGGTTCTTGGAAATCACCTTTACAACTAGAGTTATTGGAAGGTAGTAAAAGGCATTTTATTGGAAGAGTCAATATTCTGCCTTCTAAAGAACTAGATAAAAGACATGGAAAATCTTATAAAAATGTTTCTCACAGAAAATTTGAATACAGATATTTAGTTATTGATCCTAGAGGAGGATGGATATGGGAAGACGGTAAAGCTCGATCAGGAACCAGTAAAGAGCTTGAGTATTATGATCAGTTTCGAGATAAACAAAATCATTGGGACAGATGGACTTTAAGATCTCAAGAAGATCATTCATTTATTGTAATTTTAAAAGAATTCTTAGAGGAATTGGCGAATGAAGATCTGGACATACAATATTGGCTTTACAGATATGATCTTTTAGAAAAAGGATTAGGGAAGAAAAATTTAACTTCAAAATCAGTTTATGAAGTGGTCTTGAATAGATATGTCCATAATAAAAATATTAGTCCGAAAGAGATTCTTTGCTTATTAGCAGTTATTTCTACTGCAGATAACTTACCTAGAGATATTTGGAGTAATTGGTCTTATACCACTGGAGGAGTAACTACGATAACCACTTCTGGATGGGGAGATTGGAATAGATTAGACATAGAGAGAGTTTTAGAGATAACTATTAAAGTCCTTTCAAATCAGCAGCTATTAGATGGTGAAATAGTAAAAACTTTATCTGTACCTAGTATAACAATGATTCTTCGTGGTATCAGATTTCTATTTAAAAAAGCTCAATGGTATGATGACTATATTTGGGTAAGATTAGTCCCATTTGTTCAAGTCCTCTGTGCTCAGACTGGAGGAGCCAGAAATATCAGTTATGTTGAACCGGAAAAAAATAGATATCATATGGCTGAAAGGAACTTCCTAAGTAGTTTAGATACTTTTGTTAAAGAAAATTTTGTATTTATAGATCCCACTCTTAGTGTTGATCGTTATCCGGTTCTTCAAATTTTGTGTTCTCAAGCACCAAATCTTGCAAGCCTTGTTGCTTTTTCTCCGTTAGAGAACTTATTGGGTAAACAATATACAGAAGAAACTACCAAAACTTTTAAATTAGGTTTAAGAAAACAATTAAGAACTTATACTTGGCCGCGCTATAGACCTGAAGGAGAAATCGAATATCTTTTAAAATTACTCAACCTTTGTGCACCTTTTGATATACTTGAACTTGTTGATATTTTATTACAGAATGATAAAGTAGACGACTTAGAACCTAATCATCTAATTCCTTTATTAAGTTTATGTTGTAATGCTGTAAAATCAATTTCTGATATGGATGAAGAAACCTTGAAAAAGAATAATGAACTATTTTCCTCTGTAGGACGTGCTTCTACTAACTGGCTAGTTCGTAAATATGGTTCTGAAGTTTCTTCACAAAAGAAAACTCCTACAGTTATAGTAAATACAGTGGCCTCTTTTTATTGGTCCACATCAATGTCTTCAAAACAGTCACTTTCTGATATTATTTCAAGATTAAATGATTTAATCAAAGAAAGTACTATTTCTCAATTTAAAACGTATTTCGTCGAAGCACTACAAAAACTACTAGCTATACCAGAAGATAAAGATATTCTTATAGACGAATTAAAGCACCCTAAACTAGATCACTGGGAACAGCCTGTAGTTGAAGCCTTCACTAATCGTGCTATTAAATCCGTAGAATCTCTGGCAGTCACCGAAAAACAACAACTTAAAGTCTTTAAAATTTTAAGTAATTTATCTGCCCGAAATGTTAAGACTATGAAATATATGTTAATTGATAGACTTTTGATATTTAGTGTCGGACCAGAAGGAAAACCCTCTTTAGATAATATACTTACTCATAGTCATTTATGGATCAGTTATTTTAAGCTTCTCGAAGAAATTGGAATAAATATTGAGGGTAAAGTTGATAATGAATTACAAAATTCTGTAAAAATTGCGTTAGAAGTTCGCAATATTATTATTACACTCGTGGAATCAGTAATTTCTGGCCGTGTTAAACTTTTACATCTGCAATTATTTTTGTCTCATAGAGATCGAATCCATGAAGTATTATCCGTACTCCATCGCGAAGACTTACAAAAGCAAGTTAATTCAATTCAAGATCTTCGCGCTGCACAATTAACTGTATTTGAAAAGAAAGTTACACAATTACAATGTTTTATTAATATTTATTGCAGTTATATAATTGTAGATGCAGGAACACTTCCCGGAGAACTTATCAAAATACGTAAAGATTGGAATGATTTAGTATTATATGATGTGCAAGATCAATTCGATAATTTAACTGTATTACCTCATCTAGATTGGTTATATGAATTGAGAGGAAGTGAACTATTTTTGTTACAATGGAAATCTCTTGGTACAAGTGAAGAATTAAAAGGGTTATTATCTTATGATACAGATGTTTTACAGAAAGCAGTTTTAGAAAATGATGTATCTACTATGAGTTCCAATCAAAATCTCTTTGTTAATTTGAAGGCAATAAACTTACCTCGGGTTATGATTCCTGTACCTCCTCCTTTACCAGGTCAGATTCCACCTCCTCCTCCCCGCCCTCAAGTTCCAATACCTCAAGGTCCAATTCCACTTGTCCCTAGAGTTGAAGCGTCTCAAGAAGATTTACCTCTCAATATTGATACTATTGTTATACTTTTAATCAAAGCTGCCCAAATTGAATGGACAAAATTCTTTAGACTTATAGATCGTTGTGAAATATCATTTCCTCAGTTAGAGAGGACATTTTCGATCTTGAAGAGTAAACAGGTCGGCAGAGAAGTAGAATCACTATACAAAACTGGACACGGTAATAGTAGGAAAGTAGTTCAAGCTGATGAGAATTGGATACGTGCCAGACATGATCTGATTACAAGTTATAGATTATTAGATGGCCACAGGAGAAGAATTGCAGGCCTTTTAAATATTTTGGCTATATTTCAACAACATTTTGCCAATTCATTAGAAAAAGAGGATGAACTCTATCATTCTTTAAGAGAGACTCATGAAATGCTTTCTAAAGCATGGGCTACTCAAAAACTGAGTCATGTAAGACAATATTCTGATCCTGTGAGAAAAATATTTGCCAAATTTTCAAAATTACACTTGCTATATTTAGATGAATTATGTAAAAGTGAAGATTTGATAAAGTGGTATTTAAATAACGCTTCTACTGAAGAATTCTCCCAATTATTAAGTATTACTAAATCTAACACTGACGATGCAATTGTACTGAGAGCTATTGCCTCTTTACAGTCTTCTCGAGATAGACTCTCTAATATACTTTACCCTAGCCAACAATTCGCATCTCTCTCGGCTTTTCTAAAAGAATTTGCATCGATTCAAATCGATGATAAAGATATTGTCATTCAACTCAGTACAGCTAATGAAAAGTTTGATTTCCTCATGAAAATCTTTGCCGAAAAAACTCGTAGTCCGGGTATGCAAGCTTGTTATGATTTAAAAGACATTATGGATGATGGAACCTATGTCTGGTCCTCTACGGATACAATTTCGGCATCTGGTTTATCTTTAGTTTATACTAAAATATCTAAATCCTCTCAATCTCTAGATGATTTGATAGATCTTCGGAATCGGTTAATGTTAACTAAGATACCAGATGAATTAGATATACCGAATGTTCCTGCTCTAATTCAAAAATTTATTGATCAACTAAAAATATTATTTGACATCAGTCGATCTTTAACTGCTATGCAAAATGCCGGACATTTTGCTTATATCCGCAAAGAAGAAACATTTCCCTCCTCCACACCTATGTCTGTATTATTAGAAAAGGCACATGTGTTTAAAAATCAACTTGAAGAATGGGGATCTATGATGCAAGAGATGAGAAAAAATTATTATTTTTTAAATTTCTTCAGTGTGACTCAATTAGTACAATTACTAGAATACTTAGATGAGGGGGTACAGGCTATTCCTGCAATTCATTCTATTTTAAGAATTATATCGACTAGATTACCCATGAATAAAATAGTTATAGCAAATTGGAAACCTTCTGCTGCTAATGGTCCGAGAGAACGTTTAGAAGCATTAGGACAATTTCTAGGTAGTATTTTTAATGATTTACCTCCGCTTTCTCGTGCTACAAAAAATATTGTTACTGGTGGTTCAGCCTATCTATTTGATGAAGGATCTCAAGGACTTTATGTGATTACTACTCCCCCTGATAAGGTCATAGACTTAACCTTTACATTATATGTTCAACAAGGACGTGTACCCGAACCCGACGAAGTCCTTTTTTTGTAATAAGAATACTAAGATTGATGATATTGCTTTATTTTTATATCGTTGGGCATATGCTAGAACTCATAAACGGAAGGATAGATTATATACTCTTGTTAATATAGAATCATTATGGTATACTACTCAAGCGAAAATAGTAGAAATGATTCATTCATTTAAACTGGATAATTGTTCTTTTCTTGCCTTTATAACTTGCCAAGCAGAGGGCCAACATCTGGTTTCTGCTTTCCAAAGTAGAAAAGTTCAGGTAGTACCACTAGAAGCCGACATATTAAGAAGCTTATATGAGAATCTCCTAACCTCCGGAGGAACCACGGAAACCCGGGCTCTTATTTTCACTTCTCAATTCTCCGGAGCCGGAAAAACTCATGCTATAAAGGGTTACGTTGCTAATTCTAAATTGAATATCAATTATCGTCATGTACCTATAGTAGGCCCTACTACTAATACTGAACTAGTAACCCTCTTGCAAAGAAATCCAGAAACTTGTCTTATAAACGACGAAGCCAAAGCTTTCCATATAGATATTGGACCGACTCATACAAATGAATTAAATGATCAGTTATTCCAGCTGCTGGTAATGGGTGAATTACAAGATGAAAATGGCCGTGTTTATCATCGTAATGATCAAGATGTTTTCCTTATTGAAATTCCCAATGCTTTTATGAAACCAAAAAAAGATGCTTCAAAAGATTCATTTTTATATTTACTACCCTCAACTACTGTAGAGGTTTCTCCTGATACCTTAGACCTCATTAAATTTGAACTAACACAACTGGAAACGGGAGATCTTACTTGGAAAATTGTTCCTAATTATGAAATTCAATTTGTTTGCAAGTACTTACAAGCTTTCCAAAATGAAAAATTTTTGAGATTTACTGCTACTGAGGAAGATTTTCATCCAGATATGGTTATTGACCTAGATCCTTCCACTTGCTTTAAATTGCTCTGTTCTTATGTTAAAAGCGATGGTCCTATATCCTATGTTCTATTTATGAATTTTATCAAGTTTGCCTATCAACAATTTATCAATGTAACTTATTATGATCTCCTATCAAATCATGTTGTAGCAGGTGTACTCGATTGTGCTCCATTTAAAAACTTTATCATCGATTTTCTTATAAAAACAGCGGTAGATTTTTCAACTCGAGCTATTAATACCGAAGCTCCTGCTGTTAATGAATTAAAACTCAGTCAGGGGGGTACACTTAAATTAAGTCATAATGAAGCTTTTGCTACTCGTTTTGATCGTATGAGACATTGGGAAGACAGTGAACATCCTTTCGTAGTGTTAAATCAAGCAGATGTACAACTATCAAATATTCTTCCTGGTGGTATTGGGATTATTAGTTTAAATCCAAAATTAATAGATGAGACTATGGATAGAAATTTAAAAACTCTCCTGAATCTAAATGGGTTCAAGTTTGATGTTGATTACTCAAAAATAACTAAAGATGAGGCAAAAGCATTACTAAGGGTTATTCTTGGTGTTCTATATGAAGATGATCCAGATCTTAACTATGTGTTAACCTTTGATAATCTTATGAAAATGATATCTATTCAATTAAGAGTTAAGTGTAATATTCCTGTAGTTATTATGGGTGAAACCGGCTGCGGAAAAACCTCTCTAGTCCGTTATCTGGCAGACTTTATTGGAATGCCGCTTCATAAGTTAGATATTCATGGAGGTATTACTGATGATTATGTATTAGAATGGATGCAAAAACCAATTACTGATGCCATAATTACCCCTGATAGAGATATTTATGTATTCTTCGATGAGATTAATACTTGTAATTGTATGTCATTGTTTAAGAATATAATTTGTGATAATTTTATCAATGGGCTTAAATTACCTTCTAATCTGAAATTCATTGCTGCTTGTAATCCATATCGCCTGTTGAGTGAACAAGACGTAGAAAGAGAAAGAATAGGATTAGTTTTTGAACACCGTAATGCTTTAGAGGTAATTCCTGATCCTCTAGCTAAATTAGTCTACCGTGTACACCCTCTTCCGGAGACTTTAATTGAATACGTTTGGGATTTCGGTTCATTACCTGGCTCTATAGAAAAATTATATATTCATTCTATATTACAACAAAAATATACCAATCAACTAGAGCATCCACACAAATTTCTGGAACAGTTTTTAGAATTCTTTTCTGATATGATTTCCGAATCTCATTCCTGGATGAGGAAACGTAAATATACATGCAGCTTACGAGATGTAGCCCGGTGTATTAAACTCTTAAATTGGTTTATAGACAGTTTACTTAAACGAGTCCGAATGAAGGAAAGTAATGCCTCAAAAGAATATATATTAAAACAATCTTGTGTTCTAACTCTCACACATTGTTATTTATCTCGTTTGAATGAATTGAGGGCTGATTATCGCTCGAGTATGGAAACTTCATGGAATATTTATCAATTTGGGCCTCTGAGGCTTTTACCTGGAGAATTCCAAAGGTTAGCTCTTGAGGAACAAAGGTATTATGCAAAACAAATGATATCCAGTACATCCGGTATAGCACTAAATGAGGCACTATGTGAGAATATCTTCATGATCCTAGTTTGTATTCTTAATATGATCCCTATTTTTGTCGTCGGAAAACCAGGTAGTTCTAAATCTCTATCTGTAGAACTTATTGGTTCTCACCTAAATGGTAAAATGTCCGATATATCCTTTTTTCAGGAATACCCAGCAGTAGAAGTTTTTTCGTACCAGTGTAGCCCATTAAGTACATCTCAAGCAATTGAACAAACATTTAAACATGCACAACGTTATCAATCTAATGCTTCCAATACTATTGTAGTCGTTTTATTAGATGAAGTAGGTTTAGCTGAACAATCAGCACACCTTCCATTAAAAGTATTACATAAATTACTCGAACATCCAGAAGTAGCAGTAGTAGGCATATCCAACTGGACTTTAGATAGAGCAAAAATGAATCGAGCTATTCATTTAACTAGACCTGAACCTTCTGTTGAAGATCTTAAAGATACAGCAATGGGTATTATTACCAATCAGCATCTTAGTGCTAGTTTGAGATCTCTCGCAGAGGCTTACTATCATGTATATCATAATCAAAGTAACTCTGATTTTTTTGGTTTGAGAGATTATTATCATCTTATCAAGCATTTGCATCGTAATTTAGAAGATACAATGACTCCTGATCTTTTGGAATTTTCGGTTTCAAGAAATTTTGGCGGGAAACCCACAGAATTACTGAAAATCCTTGATGAATTTTTCTCTCGTGTAGGTCTACCTCGACCAAAGTCTAGAGAAAAAGGATCAAAACCTCACGTGATCACAATGCTCGAATCTAATCTTGTTGATAAACACGCTCGCCATCTAATGTTATTAACACACAATGATGCTGCTTTACAATTACTGTTCGATCAAGATATTTTACTGCATGAAAAAACGGTAGTTCTCTTTGGCTCTGATTTCCCTGCAGACCAGTCAGATTTATACATCTGTTTAAATATTCAATCCATTAAGTCGTGTATGGCTAAAGGTGAAACAGTAGTTCTTATCCATTCTGAGAATTTATATGAAAGTTTATATGATATGCTTAATCAACACTATACCGAATATCAGGGACAAAGATATGTACGTCTGGCTATTGGAACCACCAGTAAATTATGCCCTATACATAATGACTTTAGAGTTATTGTTATTGTTGATATAAATGAAGCTTACACCAAGCTGGCACCTCCTCTCCTAAATCGTTTCGAAAAGCAAGTATTACTCAGACAAAACCTTCTACAAGAAGAACAATTATCAGTTTGTAGTCAATTGACTAAATTTATTGCAAATTTTGTTGATGCCACAAATATGCAATTAGGTGCAGATAATCAACGATATACCCATGATGAGGTTTTCGCAGGATATCATTCAGATACCACTAGTTCTCTGGTATTATCTCTAATGGGCAAACTAAATGACAAAAATACTCCTGATGTAGTATTTGATATGGCAGTATCAAGACTATTATGGTTAGCTCTACCGGAATGTGTTCTATTGGCTTCCAAATCAAACGTATTGGGTTATGATTGGTCAAAAATATATTTTTATGAACAGCACCATGAAAATCTTCTGGATTTTCTAGATTTTTCGTTTCATCAAAATATATCAGAAAACAAATGGGGTGATCATCTTGGAGTACAAACAGTAATAATTACTTTTTCTCCCTTGTCGGATTACACTAATGAATTATTCGATTATTATCCTATCCGAAAGGAAGTAACAGAAGAAGAGAAACTTAAACAAGAACATGAAGAATTAAGTCTAAAAATTGATGATCTACAACGCCAATTATACCGTGAAAAGGAAATTCAAGGAGAAAAAAACTAAACCGGAAGAAACTAATCCTCAAGAAGAACAACTAATTAAACAAATTGCAGATACAAAAAATCAACTCGAAGATTGTATTAACAAACAAATCAAAGTATCTCAACAAAAAGAAAAAGAATTAGGAACTAGTGCTGAAATTAAAAAAGAGAAAAAAATTGATAAATATAAAATCCCTATTTGTCTCAAATTACATGATTTTAGTAGCGAGAGTGAACTTCTCCATGCTGTACAAAATTTCTTTTCTTTAAAAGAAGATGCTACTCTACTTATCCAATGTGATCCAGTAGCAGTATCTTATCAAAGAATCGTACATGCTCGTTACATATGCGAAAAAGAACGATCAGAATTTGGAAAAACTGGAAAATTTAAGAAACATATTGTATTCTTAGTTCATCTCCGAAGGTCAGAATCTCACTTTACTTTTGATTTTGATACCCGATGGCACTATGCTTTAGTAGATGACATCAAACCCGATGGTATTTCTCATATCCCCCCTACAGTTGAATTACTACATGGTTCTGAACTTGAATTATTACAAAGTGAATTAAATACGACCTTAATGAGGACTTTTAGAACTTGTCTTGCACGGTTGATTTATCCCTATGAACGTAATTCTACTGATATACAAGAACAGATAGAAATGATGATAGAATTATTTGATGATGAAGATTTTATGAATGTATTAAAGGATAGAATGATTTTACTTATTGACTTTGCTGTAAGAAATAAAAGAACTATGGGAAGTTCATGGCAGATAAACGTAGCTACTAGAAAAAATGAGATAGTTGCAGCTGGGACTTTCCGTGCTGCTCTTTTTACAAGGTTATCAGATACTGTTACTAGAGTATTTATGCATATTTTATGTTTCCTTGATAGAAACTCTAATCTGTCTCTATACTTTAAAAATCATGATAATAAGGCACTGAAAGAACTATGGATTAGAATATTCCAAGATCCAGCTATATTTTCCTTAAGTATGCCGGTTACTACCAGTGATATCGTTGATTATGAACCCAGATATGATGTATATAGTGATGGATTAAAAGGCCCCTTTACGGCTAGTTTTCCTTTCAGTTTTGTGTTTTGCAATTCCATTGAATCAATGCGACTGGAAGCGGGGAAGATAGCAGAGAATATTGATGATGCAGTTGAGAGGCTTGTTCACGCAACCTTTGGCAATTTCTTTGAAACTTCTGTCCAACCACAGCAAATAGAACTCTATATAAGAGATTATGTCCATATGTATGGACATTTAGCTAATGTGTCTGAAGAAGCACATTTTCGTATTACCCGCGATATTATACTCAAAGAAATATCAGGACACCTTACTGTAGCTCGTATCCATGCAAATCACTGGAAAAATGAGTCCCGATTACATAATATCTTTAGATTATTGGATATTTTCCCTAAAATGGAGTTTGATATTATGGAAAGATTACAAGAACTTAAACAACCTAAGATTACACTATCTGATTTTGATCTTTCCGTTTCTGCTTTAGTATTATCTCAACTAATACCTAAAGGAGACCATTGGAATTCTTTAAATTTACAAAAGGATTGGGTTTCTAAAGTTTCAATTGCTCAACCGAGTCTTCAAACTTTATTAAAGGGTAAAAGTGGAAAGTTATGGGATGATTGGGAAAAGATCTTATTCTTAAGATATTTTATCAGAGACGTTTCAATACCACTCCAAATTAAGCACGATTTGTGCACCCAGTTCTCTAAAATTATATTTTCTGGAAATTTTCAACAAAAAGAAACTTTTGATGGAGTTCTAAAATTACTGAAATCTATATATGATAGTGGAAAAACAGATAATCACTCTGCACGTTGTAGTTTAATTGTTGAGCTCTATATCTCTGAATTTTGTTTGGGAGATTCTAACAAAACGGTCGATCCAAAATTGATTCCGGAGTTATTTGTAGATATCTTATCTGATACCCATCCTGCTTTTAAACCACAATCAGGAATGGTTACTACAATACCGTTGAAGAATTTCCTATTTACCTATCTTTTATCTACTACTGATCTGGCAATTCAAAAACATATTCAACCCTTAGAACTTAAATTGATTTCGTATATCGAAGGCCCTAATAATGTCCTCCTAGTACAATGTTCTGAGGATTTATTGTTGTTAAAGCATTTCCTTTTACCTCCTGCAGAACAACAGAGTCTTATTCTGGATATCATACAGAAGATAGACAAACCCCTATTAAATGAAAGATTTTGGAATAAATTAATTGATATCGGAAATTTAAGATATTTCATTACACAACTATCCGATAAATGTATTAAATGGATAGAGGATGGTGAACCTCTTTCAAAAGCTATTATAAAAGAAACCAATCGGATATTGAGTAAAAGAAATGATGCTAAAGATGAACAGTCTATATTTTCAGCAAGATTATTCTTTTTAAAACTAATTACCCGCCAGAAAGGTACTCTTTTTGCGCAATCTTTTCTAAATTCTTCTATGGTACATCATGAAATGCCTTGGATAATAGATTGGATAAAAAATACTAAACTTCAACAATTTTTGAGGAAAAAACATTTACTCCAACAAGATCCTTTCTTCCGTGAAGAAGGCTATTCGCAAGTCCGCAAATTAGTACAAACTTATATAGACGGAAATATAAAACCACTTCAAGATTTCATTAATTCAAATAAGACACCGAAAACCAAGAGCCTCTTACTAATGTCTCTATTCATGGAGATCATGCTCATGTATACTGTTGATAAGAGTATCATGCAAAAAGATTTTTTCAACTTCCTGGCTAAAACTGGATTATTTGGTACTGGAGAACTTAAGATTATAGAATTCTTAATACTAAACTCCTTCCCTGGACACAAAGATATTTTTGTACTTAATTCTTCATCTTCACTCTCTCAAGTATTATTATTATCAGTTATCGTCCATATCCTCGCAGTAACATTTTCTGGCCAGCATGAGCTACTATTAACATTACTATTTTCTCCTGTAACACTAGGAAAAGTATTTTTACCTACTATGCCCAACGATGAACGTCTCGCTTTAATGCAAGTTATGGGAGGTGGTTGGTACGAATGCCCTAATGGTCATACTTATTATGTATCTGAATGTGGTAGACCTACTCAAGAATATATCTGTCCCACTTGTAAAGCTAAGATTGGTGGTTTAGATCATATTCTGGATACTTCCAATAAACTCTCAATAAAGACTGATCAAACTCTCCCTGGATATTTATTAACTGTAGCTGATAGTGATATAGATGTGTTTGCTTCAGAAAGAAATTTACCCCCAATGGCATTTCGAGTATTACGTCTTATTATACATGTATTACTTGGCTTCAGTATTAAAATTTCTACTGATTTGGAAGCTCAAGTTAAATTACTTACTGGTTCACAACAAGAAGATATCAGTGACTTTGTTATGTCTCATTTAAAAACTGATTGGAATATGATAAAGAAATTAGTGGGTCGTAATGAAGAAGAAGTTGCTGCCTTTATTCATCTTATTTGTACATCTTTATTAAAACATCCTACTGGAAAATTGACTTTATGTGCCACAAAAGAGGATCGAGTATTAATGGAAGATGGATTTTTACAAACTCATATGGCCCCCATTATATCAGGTGTAGAAGAGGCGATAGTTTCTTATTTTAAAAATTACGAAGAAGATAATAGTCTAATGGCTAATTTACGAGAGAGTTTAAACATTGGTACAATATCTCCTGCTGAGCAAAGTATAAGCTTACCTACTTTATGGAGATTCCGCCAACCCATGACCATGGATCACCTTAAAATGCAATTTAATCTTCTAGCTTCTAATAGAGTAGATTATCCCTTCCTTCATATGTTTTTGATGGATGAAGAGAAAGTTCGTGCCTTGCGATATTTGTACCATGCTTTGGAGTGGCAAACTCTCTTATCTAAAAGATTCGATAAGAGAATAGATAAAAAATTTGCATCTCAAACCACTATTGGAGAAGTACTTCAAGATCTTCCTGTAGATGAAGCACGAAGATGGACAAGCGCATTTAATGGATTCAAAGAAGCTTGGAATACCTTGTGGAAACATGTAGATCGTTATACCTGTATGCCTATTCCTCAAGATTGGAAAACCATCGTAATGGATGAAAAAGTAGCCATATGTTTCTGCCTGATGGATGAAAAAGATGAAGGTATTTGTTCCTTGGCCTTATTAAATTATATGGTGGATAAACATAATCAATTTTATGAAAAATTGAATGAAAAAGATGAAGGTATTTGTTCCTTGGCCTTATTAAATTATAT
>Ga0170475_119605039_pt1 | contig 13019 bp, 15 predicted proteins | sample Soicark_Litter_5_FD_111474 | JGI IMG/M metagenome (GOLD analysis project Ga0170475, IMG submission 111474) | Avena fatua rhizosphere microbial communities from Hopland, California, USA. Combined Assembly of 48 SPs | reverse complement strand
CTGGCGCGCCCGAGAAGATTCGAACTCCTAACCCCCAGATCCGTAGTCTGGTGCTCTATCCAATTGAGCTACGGGCGCTTGCCAGAGGCGCGGGATGTAGCGGATGGCCCCGCTGGCATCAAGTGGTCAGGCCGCCAGCTTATCCAACTCGCGCAGGATCGATTCGCCCATTACGTTGGTGCCAACCTTGGCCGTACCCGGCGCCATGATATCGGCGGTCCTCAGGCCTGACGCCAGCACGTTGGTTGCGGCTTGCTCGATCAGCGCTGCGTCGTCCTCCATCCCAAAGGAATAGCGCAGCAGCATCGCAAAGCTGAACAACTGCGCCAGCGGGTTGGCGATGCCCTTGCCCGCGATGTCCGGCGCCGAGCCGTGGATGGGCTCATACAGCGCCAGCCGCTTGCCCGACGCATCCGGCGCACCGAGTGTCGCCGACGGCAGCATCCCAAGGCTCCCGGTCAGCATCGATGCCAGGTCGGACAGCAGGTCGCCGAAGATGTTGGAGGTCACAATGACGTCGAACTGTCGCGGATTGCGCACCAACTGCATGGCGCAGTTGTCGGCGTACATGTGCTCCAGTTGGAGGTCGGCAAACTCCCGCTCGTGCAACGCCGTGACCGTCTGACGCCAGAACAGTCCCGACTGCATCACGTTCGCCTTCTCCACGCTGGTAACGCGACCCTTGCGTTTGCGCGCCAGCTCGAAACCCACTCGAGCCACGCGCTCGATCTCACTCGTGGTGTAGCTCTCAGTATCGAAGCCGCGCTTTTCGCCGGATGGCAGTGTTTCTATACCACGCGGCTCGCCGAAATAGATGCCGCCCGTGCTCTCGCGCACGATCATCAGGTCAAGCCCGCGCACCACCTCAGGCTTCAGCGTCGAAGCGTTCACCAACGGGTTCAGCACCGTTGCCGGCCGCAGGTTGGCGAACAGGTCCAGTTCCTTGCGCAGCCGCAGAATCGCCAGCTCCGGGCGTAGCTGGAACCCGAGCCTCTCCCATTTCGGGCCTCCGACAGCACCGAACAGGATGGCATCGGCCTGCCGCGCCCGCTGCAGCGTATCATCATTGATCGGTGTGCCGCGCGCATCGATAGAGGCACCGCCCACCAAGTCTTCGGCAATCTCGAATGACACCATGCGGCGCCGGGACATCCAGTCGATGACGCGCCGCACCTCGCGCATCACCTCCGGCCCGATGCCATCGCCCGCCAGGACCAGCAGCTTCTTGTTGGCAGCCATGGTCAGGCCGTTGTGGGCAGCCAGGGCTGCTGTTCACGGCGCAGCGCCTAATGCTGACCGATCATGCGCTCGTGCTGCAGCGTCTGGCCAATATCGTCCAGTCCGTTGAGCAGCGAGTGCTTGCGGAACGGCTCGACATCGAAGTGGATTTCCTCGCCGCTCGGCCGTACCACGACCTGACGCTCCAGATCGATCGTGATCCGCGCATTGCCGCCCAGCTTCGCATCCTCGATCAGCGCATCGCAAACCGCACGTGGCAGCCGGATTGGCAGCAATCCGTTCTTGAAGCTGTTGTTGAAGAAGATGTCGCCGAACGATGGCGCGATGATGCAGCGAATGCCGAAATCCTGCAGCGCCCACGGCGCATGCTCGCGGGATGAACCGCAGCCGAAATTGTCGTGCGTAATAATGATCTGCGCGGTGCGGTAGCCGTCCCGGTTCAGGATAAAGTCCGGTCGCTCTTTTCCGTCGCTGTCGAACCGCAGCGGATCGAACAAGTGTTTGCCCAGGCCGGAACGCCGGATGGTCTTCAGAAACCGAGCCGGAATGATCTTGTCGGTGTCGATGTTCTGCATAGGCATCGGCGCGGCCACGCCGGTCAGTGTGGTGAACTTCTCCATGGAACTTCCTTAACCATCATCCAGCACCATGCCGAATGCGACGTGCGGCAACTCCACACCTATGTCACACCATTTGTCTCACATCCGCTAGTCGGCCCGTCACTGCAGCCGCAGCCGCCATGGACGGCGAAACCAGATGCGTCCGTCCACCCGGCCCCTGTCGCCCCTCGAAATTACGGTTCGAGGTGGACGCGCAGCGTTGGCCAGGCTTCAGCCGGTCTGGGTTCATACCAAGGCACATCGAGCAGCACGGGTCGCGCCACTCGAACCCTGCCTCCAGCAGGATGCGATCGAGCCCTTCGGCTTCCGCCTGCTGTTTCACCTGGCCTGATCCTGGCACAACCAGCGCCTGTACGCCCGAGGCCACGTGTCGCCCTTTGGCGACAGCAGCAGCAGCACGAATGTCCTCGATTCGGCCGTTGGTGCACGACCCGATGAACACCACGTCGATCGGCACGTCGGCAAGCTTCTGCCCAGGCTTCAGTGCCATGTACTCCAGCATGCGCTGCATCTGATTGCGCTGGCCTTCGTCCGCCACCTGCGCCGGGTCCGGCACCGCTCCGGTCACCGGTGCGACGGCGCCGGGGTTGGTGCCCCACGTCACCATCGGCGCGATGTCGGCCGTGTTCAGCACAACCCGCGTGTCGTAATGCGCGCCACGGTCGCTTGGCAGCGTCCGCCAGTACGCCACTGCTTGTTCCCACCCTGCACCCTTCGGCGCAAACTCGCGACCCTTCAGATAGGCGAAAGTCGTGTCGTCCGGTGCGATCAGGCCAGCGCGTGCCCCCGCCTCGATCGACATGTTCGACACCGTCATCCGCCCCGCCATGTCCAACCCGCGGATTGCCTCTCCGGTGTATTCGATCACGTGGCCCGTGCCACCGGCCGTGCCGACCTTGCCGATGATCGCCAGCACGACGTCCTTGCCCGAACAGCCGAACCCCAGCGTGCCGTCGACGCGGATCTCCATATTCTTCGCCGGCCGCTGCAGCAACGTCTGCGTTGCCATGACGTGCTCGACCTCGGACGTGCCGATGCCGAACGCCAGAGCGCCCAGTGCACCATGCGTGGAGGTGTGAGAGTCACCGCAGACGATCGTCGTTCCGGGCAGGCTGATGCCCAGTTCGGGTCCGATGATGTGTACGATCCCCTGTCGGACGTCGAGGATCGGTATGTACGGCACGCCAAACTCAACGACATTCTTCTCCAGGGTCTGCACCTGAATACGACTGTCCTCTTCCTCGATATCAGCCGGCGTGCGCGGACCAACGGTCGGTATGTTGTGGTCCGCAACCGCAATCGTCAGGTCGGGTCGGCGGAGCTTGCGCCTTGCCACCCGAAGCCCTTCGAAGGCTTGCGGGCTGGTCACCTCATGCAGCAGGTGGCGGTCGATGTAGAGGATGCATGTGCCGTCCGGCAGCTTCTCCACAACGTGGCTGTCCCAGATCTTGTCGAACAGCGTGCGTGGCTTCGCTTCGGACATTGTCAGGTGTCTCCTCTCAATCGGCCGCTTCGTTCTCGTTGTTGACCGGGGCCTCGGTTGCAGATGCAGTGCTCGTGCTACGTGCGCGCTCGGCGATGCGCGCCCGCTTGCTCGAGCGGCCGCGCAGATAATACAACTTGGCCCGCCGCACGTCGCCGCGCCGCACGACCGCAATCTCAGCAATCAGTGGCGAATAGAGTGGAAATACCCGCTCTACTCCCTCGCCATAGCTGATCTTGCGCACGGTGAAGTTGCTGTTGAGCCCTTTATTGGAGCGTGCGATGCACACACCCTCGAATGCCTGGGTCCGGGTGCGCTCACCCTCCACCACCTTCACGGCGACGCGCACCGTATCGCCAGGCGCGAAGTCCGGCACACCGCGGCTCGCCGTCAGGCGGGCTACCTGCTCGGCTTCATAACGCTGGATGATGTTCATCGCTCGGATCCTTCCTGCAAGCGTCCTTAAGGCGCGGCCGTCGGACTGGCAACCGTGTGTGCCGCCCACAGATCAGGACGGCGCTCCCGCGTGACGCGCTCGGCTTCGGCGCGTCGCCACGCAGCCACTGCCTGATGGTGCCCAGATAGCAGAACGTCCGGTACTCGCCGCCCCTGCCACTCGGCTGGTCTGGTATAGTGCGGATATTCCAACAGGTGCTGCGCGAACGATTCGTCGACCGCGCTGTCCGCAGCGCCCATCACCCCCGGCAGCAGGCGCACGGTCGCGTCCAGCAGCACCAGCGCCGCGAGCTCGCCACCCGACAGCACGTAGTCGCCAATGCAGACCTCCTCCATGCCGTGCGCGTCGATAACCCGCTGATCTACGCCCTCGTACCGGCCACACAACAGAATTGCGCCGGGTGCCTCAGCATAGCGCTCGACGTCACGCTGCGTCATCGTCCGGCCACGCGGCGTGAGAAATACGATCGGCCGCCGGTCGGCCACCGACGCGATCGCGGCATCCACCACATCCGGTCGCAGCACCATGCCGGCGCCACCACCGAACGGTGTGTCGTCCACAGTGCGATGGCGATCGCGCGCGAAGTCGCGGATATTCACCGCGTCGAGCGACCATACGCCGGCCTGCAGCGCCCGCCCGGCGAGCGATTGCACCAGCGGTCCCGGAAACATTTCGGGAAACAGCGTCAGCACGGATGTCCGCCAGGTCACCGGTCAATCCGGGCGTGGGGCCGGCCTTCTCTGACTGCCACCGTGGTGGACCTGGTGGTCACGCCTAGAGGCGACCAGGCCATCATGCGGGCACATCCGCTGGCAACGCCACCGTGACGCGGCCGCCGACAATATCGACGTCCGGCACACAGGCGCGCGTGAACGGCACGATGGCTGGCGTCTCGCCAGAAATCTCAAGGCTGGCGCCGGCGCCATAGTCATGCACCGCTATGATCCGCCCGAGCCCTGTTCCGCTCGTATCGAATGCCGCCAGCCCGATCAGATCCGCCAGGTAGAATTCGTCCTCTTCCGGCTCCGGCAATTGCGCCCGATCAACATACAGGCGGACGTTGACCAGTTTTTCGGCCGACGTCCGGTCGGTAACCTTCACTTCGCCGCCATCAACCTGCTGGGCGATCTCGGCAATCGCTTCACCTCGCCACCGCAGTACGAAGTCACGGCCCTTGTCGTCCGACAGCGGTCGGTATCGTGTAAGGTCATCGGCGTACGATGTGACCCGCACCAAGCCCCGAATACCATGCGGCCGGCCGATAACGCCCATAAGGATCCGGCTCTCCGGCACGTTATCCCGCCGCCGCCTTGGCGCGCTCCTGCGCTTTCTTCTTCGGCGCCGACTTGATCGGCTGCTCGCCCAACGCGGGCATCGGGCCTACACCCTTCTGTCCGAGGAACTTCGCCACCCGGTCGGTCGCCAGTGCACCGTGCGACAACCAGTGCTGGATGCGCTCCGGCTGCAGCCGTACGCGACCATCATGCTCGGCCGGCAGCATCGGATTGTAGCTGCCCAGCTTCTCGATGAAGCGCCCGTCCCGTGGACTGCGACTGTCGGCCACCACGATGTGGTAGTACGGACGCTTCTTCGCGCCGGCACGTGCAAGCCGGATCTTCAAACCCATCGATCAGTGTCTCCTGCTATGGTCATTCCTGCATCAGAACGGGCGTCGCTGACCGGGCGCCATCCCCTTCGGCATCAGCGCGGACAACCCTTGCCGCATAAGCCCTTTCTGCCCGAGCTTGCCCATCCGCTTCATCATCGTCGTCATGTCGTCGAACTGCTTGAGCAGCCGATTGACCTCCTGCACTGATGTCCCGGAGCCGGTGGCGATCCGCTTCTTGCGGCTTGCCTTGATGATCTCGGGCGCCCGCCGCTCCTTGACCGTCATCGACGAGATGATCGCCGCCTGCCGCTTCAGGATCGCGGTATCGAGATTGGCATCCTCGATCTGCGCCTTGATCTTGCCGACGCCAGGCAGCATCCCGAGAATGCCTGACAGACTGCCCATCTTGCCGATCTGCTTCAGCTGACTGGGGTAGTCTTCCAGGTTGAACTTGCCCCGCATCATCTTGGATGCGAGCTTCTCTGCCTCTTCCTGGTCGATCGTTTCGGCTGCGCGCTCCACCAGCCCGACGATGTCGCCCTGCCCCAGAATGCGGCCGGTAACCCGCTCCGGATGGAAGTCGTCGAGGGCGTCCTGCTTCTCGCCGATGCCGATCAGCTTGATCGGAGCCCCCGTGATCGCGCGCATCGAGAGCGCCGCGCCGCCGCGCGCATCGCCGTCCATCCGGGTCATCACGATGCCGGTTACGCCGACCGCATCGTTGAACGCCTTGGCGGTGTTCACCGCGTCCTGGCCGGTCATCGCATCGACGACCAGCAGCGTCTCGACCGGCGAGGTGGCGGCGCGGACCTGGCGCACCTCCTCCATCAGCGCTTCATCGATTGCGAGCCGGCCGGCGGTATCAAGGATGACGACGTCGTAGCCCTCGCGCCGTCCGGCTTCCATGGCCCTCTCAGCGATCTGCACGGGCGTCTGCCCAGCCACGATCGGCAGGCTGGGCACCTGCGCCTGCTCGGCCAGTTGCGCCAGCTGGAGCTGCGCCGCCGGGCGCTGCGTGTCCAGGCTCGCCAGCAGCACGCGCCGCCGCTGTCGTTCGCGCAGCCGCAACGCCAGCTTGCCTGCGGTGGTGGTCTTGCCGGAACCCTGCAATCCCACCAGCAACATCGGGATCGGTGCCGGTGCATTCAGGTTCAGCGGTACGGCGCCTTCGCCGCCCAGCGCCTCCACCATCACGTCGTTGACGATCTTCACCACCTGCTGGCCCGGCGTGACCGAAGCCAGCACCTCCGCGCCAACCGCCCGCTCGCGCACCTTGGCAATGAAATCACGCACCACCGGCAGCGCCACATCCGCATCCAGCAGCGCCAGGCGGACCTCGCGCAGGGCCTCGGTGACATCCGCCTCGGACAGCGCGCCGCGGCCCCGAAGCCGGTCGAATACCCCGGTGAGCTTGTCTGACAGCGCTTCGAACACGGCATCACTCCAACGGCCAAAGCGCCGCTGCGCGAAGCCTCGCGGGGCGGCGGAGTCCTCGCCTCAGGCGGGGACCGGGCCAGTCACGTTACCCGGATGCCCGGGGTTATGGGAGCGGGGGGTTAGGTAAGTCAATGGGCCGGTGAGCCACGTGAAGTGGCCCACCGGTCGCCGTTCAGGTGGACATGCGGGCGAGCGCGCACAGCTTGTTGCCGTCGGGATCGCGCAGGTAGGCAAGATACATCTGGCCGGCAGCCCCTTGGCGGATGCCGGGCGGGTCCTCGATAGAGGAGCCGCCATTCGCCGCGCCGGCCTTGTGCCATGCGTCTACCTGTTCCTGGGTCATCGCGAAGCCGACCGTGCCGCCGTTGGCGTGGGAGGCCGGCTTGCCATCGATCGGTTTGCTCACCATAAGGCGCCCGCCATTGTGCGCGTAGATCAATCGACCTTTGGCATCCTCGGTGCCGGGCTTGCCGCCCATCGCACCAAATACGGCGTCGTAGAACTTCTTCGAGCGTGCGATGTCGTTGCTACCGAGCATGACATGGCTGAACATTCAGGTCCCTCCTCACCAAAGACGCCCGTACCGTGCACTGAACCGACGGAATAGGAAAGACCGTATGACACAGAACACTTGGCGCGCCGATCCGCTTGTCTGGGGCCAGGGGCTTCGCGTATGCGAGGTGTTCCTCGAACCAACCTCCCGTTTTCCGTGCGCGCGTTTGGCAAGCTTGATGATCTGCTTGCTCAGGCGGGAGAAGATCGCATCACCCTCAAGATCCGTCTGCAGTCACAGCCTTGGCACATGTATTCGGGCGTGGTCGTGCGTTGCATTCTGGCTGCTTCGACACTGCAAGGCGGTAAGGAAACGGCGAAATCTGTTATGGCGGCGGTCGCGGCCCATCGCGAGGAGTTCGAGTTCGAGCGCCATTGCCGGGGAGCCAATATGGATGCCACTCCCACTGACATCATCGCACGCATTGCAGGCTATAGCGGCGTGGAGATTGCCGAGGCATTCGCGATCCCGGACCTCGACCGAGAGATCAAATGGCACTGCAAATATGCCCGCCAGAACGGCATCCACGTGTCGCCGACATTCATGATCGACGGACTGGTGGAGCCAGGAATGAGCAGCGGGGACGCGGTTGCCGATTGGGTGTCTCGTCTGCTGAAGCGCTGAACAAGCCTTAGTTTTCGCCGGCATCGCTGGATTTTACCTGGTTTATCGTCTCCCTGATCCTGGCATAGAGACTTGCGCGGAACGCGAGACCATCCTCCCAATGCTGACCCCCCAGCGTCAGGCCTCCATCGACCAGCAGTTCATGGCCATGGACAAAAGAGGCCCTGTCGCTGGCCAGGAACACCGCAGCGTTGGCGATGTCGTCTGGCACACCAGATCTGGAGACAGGCTGCAGCTTCATGAAGATCTGCTGCACGACATCCAGAATCCGGTCTGCCTGTGAACCCTCGACCCCGGCATTCTTGCCAAAGATCCCTGTGGCGATGCCCCCAGGTGAGATGCTGTTCACTCTGATCCCGTGGTGCCCGACCTCCGCTGCAACGGAGCGCGTGAGATGGCTTACAACTGCCTTAGACGCGGCGTAGGTGTGGGCCGTGTAAGATACCCGTATGGCCGAACCGCTCGAGATGTTGATGATGCTGCCGAAGCCTTGTCTGATCATGTGCGGGATCACCAGTTTCATCCCGAGCATCACCCCGCGCACATTGATCGCCATGACGCGGTCAAAGTCATCCATATCGACGTCAACAATGCTCACCATGGGCGAAGGCGATCCCGCATTATTCACCAGGCAATCGATCCTCTCGAAGTTGGTCACTGCGCATTCGATCATGGCATTGACCTGGCCAGCATCGGAGACGTCCGTCCGGACGAACCGAGCGGAGCCGCCAAGCTCGCGTTCCAATAGCCGTCCCTCATCCGCGCGGCGCGCGCCGACGACGATGCGAGCGCCTTCTGCGACGAAAACTTCGGCGATCCGTTTGCCGATTCCACTCGTGCCGCCTGTGATGATGGCGACCTTTCCATCCAGCATCCCCATTGCTTGTCCCCTTGCGCGATGAACCGAGCGGAGTTCAGGCTTGCTTCAACAGGGCGGATCTTGCCATTAGTGACAAGAACAGACCCACGCCGATGCCCCAGCAGCCGTTGATCAGGAACGAGCGCGCGAATGACATGGCAGCCCAGCCGCCCGCCACCGGCAGGCCCTTGATCAGCGGGACGATGAACAGACCGACCAATGCCGCAGCGATGCCAAGTCCGAGCCCGCGGAGCCACATCGGGTACGATGCGGGCAGCCTCGGCAGGACCAGTCCGAATACGGCACCCCACACGCCACCCCAGAAGCACAGGCTGATGATCAGTGGCACACCGAATGGAGGCACGCCCCTTGTCGGATACGGCGGCGGCATCCAACCGACGAGGTGCAGCACTGCCCACATGCCCTGATGGAACGTGAGCACCGATATCACGGCGGCGATAAATCCGAGGCTTGCTCGGTTCAATGCTGGTGACATTTCATGTTTCCCTTTGAGCCGTCCGCCTTTTTGGCAACAACCTGTTCCGTTATGCCGCTCAGATGCAGAACGCCGCCTGATTAAGCACCGCGACGGCCGCCTGCACCATGTCGGCCGCCTTCTCGCCGATCATGATCGATGGGGCATTGGTGTGCCCGACGTCAGCGTCGGCATGATCGATGCATCGGCGATGCGAAGACCGGCAATCCCGTGCACTCGCAGCTGCGCATCCACTACCGCCATCGGATTGGTACCCATCTTGCAGGATTGGCAATCAATTTCGCATAGCCGATGGGGATGCGTGACCACGGGTGGCTGGCACGGCCGGCTCCAGCAGCAGCACCTTGATGCGCGCATGTGCTGAGAGCCGGTTGGCAACGACGGCACCAGCCGAACCGGCGCCAACCACGATGTAATCATAGGTCTGCATGCGTGACGGAGCCCCTGGAGAGGTTGCAGCCCGAAACACTGCTCGAGGTCAAGGCAAGCACAGGCAGCTACCCTGACAGTCGCCATCGGTGCCTATACCATGGGTGCACCTGGAGGAGCGATCTGGATGCCCTGCCCGACCCATCTGCTGCCGACCACCGTCGTCGGCAGCTATCCGCAGCCGGACTGGCTGGTCGATCGCGCCGGACTGCACGCGCACGGTGTGCCGCGGGTGCATGCGCACGACATCTGGCGTATCCCCCAACCGGTGCTGGAACAGGCACAGGACGATGCAACGATCCTGGCGATCCGCGACATGGAGCGCGCTGGCATCGACATTATCACTGACGGCGAAATTCGCCGCGAAAGCTACTCCAACCGCTTTGCCCTCGCCCTGGACGGCATCGATGCCAACACCCCGGGCGAAGTCACCGCACAATTCAACCGCGCCACGCCAGTGCCGCGCGTTGTCGGCAAGATACGTCGCCGCGCGCCGGTCGAACTGCGCGACGTGCAGTTCCTGCTGCGCCAGACGGACCACCCGAGCAAGATCACCCTGCCCGGCCCGTTCACCCTCTCGCGCCAGGCAAAGAACGAGCACTATAAGGACGAAGCCGAGCTGACGATGGACTATGCCATCGCAGTGAACGAGGAACTGCGCGACTTGAAGGCGTCAGGGGTCGATGTGATCCAGCTCGATGAACCCTGGGTGCGCACCGATCCCGACAAAGCGCTCCGCTACGGCATTCCGGCGATCAATCGCGCGCTGGAGGGCATCGACGGCCCGACCGTGGTGCACATCTGCTTCGGCTACGCCGCCGTGGTGAAGCAGCAGAAGCCCACGGGCTACAGCTTCCTGCCACAACTGGCCGATACCGTCGCGCAGCAGATCTCCATCGAGGCCGCACAACCAAAACTTGACCTCGGTGTGCTGCGCGACCTGTCGGATAAGCAGATCATGCTGGGCGTGCTCGATCTTGGTGACACGAATGTAGAGACGCCCGAGCTCGTCGCCGATCGCATCCGTGCCGGCCTGAAGTATGTCGCGCCGGACCGGCTGATCCCCGCGCCCGATTGCGGCATGAAGTACCTGCCGCGCGACGTCGCCTTCGGCAAGCTTCGTTCGCTCGCCGAAGGCGCCGCCATTGTTCGTCGCGAACTGGCCGGATAGCGCCGACTATTCGACCAGTCGCAGTTCAGCCGCCCGTCTGGCGGACAATGGCCGCAGCACGAACGCCTCCACGGGCTGCGGCACGTTCTTCAGCATCAGCGGGCCGAGTGATTCGAACGACAGGCCCAGCCGATTGCCCCCTCGCTCATGCGCGGCGCGCGAAATGCAGACACCACCAGGCGGGCACATCTCCTGCAAGCGCACGGCGATGATGATCCCGCTGCCGTGGAAGTCGCGCCCGTCGCGGATGACATCGCCCAGATCGACACCGACGCGCAGGCGCAGGGTGTTGTCGTCCGGCCACCCGTCATTCTGGCGCGCCAGTTCGTATTGCATGGCGACGGCGCATCTCACCGCGCCGCTGACGCTGTCGAACGTGACCAGCATTGAATCGCCCGCTGTCTGCACCACGCGACCACCATGCCAACGGATCGCCGGCCTGATCAGCCTATGCATGCTGCGCAGCCGTGCGACGGTTCCGGTGTCGTCGCGATGAAACAGCCGGCTGTAGCCAACAAGGTCGGCATACAGAGCGGCCATCAGCCGACCAGCGGGCCGGCTCCGCCACGCCAGCCGACGTGTCGGCTCAGCCGAGACACGCTGGGTTGGCGCAGACCTGTCATCGCCGGGACGGGGGTCCCGGAACGATAACGCAGGCGCAGATTTCGATTGGTACACATCCAGGAATCGCCGCAGCATGACACGTCTCGGCACTTTCGGTGCGAAGCAGAAGAAAGCTGATTGGGATGAAAAAGCCCCGGCCGGTGGCTGGCGGGGCTTCGCGCTGCTAGCTGATGTACAAAGCTAGAGCGTGTGCGACCCCGAACCCGCAGCCATGCGGATCAGACGCGGAAGACAACCAGTAATGAAACGCAGGGCGTCCATGCGGTCCGGTTAGCATGATCTCCGTCGAATACCGACGCGAAATTGCGACTTCGAGATCACAGAGTTGCGAGGTTTAGTATCGTTCTCATTTCCTCGGATCAACGAAGCAATATTGCTTCGTAACGGCGTGCGTCATGCCAATCCTACTACCTCGGCCAGGGCCTGCACCTGCTCCTCATAGCGCGACACGGGATTGAGCAGCAGGTGGTTCGCACCCATAGCAACAACTTCCTCGATTTTTGCGCGCACCTGCTCCGGCGTTCCATGAATGCCGGACGCATCGGTCCCAGGCGGATTGTGATACACGTCGGAGAACCAGCGGTGCAGTTCGGCGCGCGCGACCTCTGGCTTCTCATCAACCGCCATGAAGATCCGCTTGGAGATCGGATACGTCGCAGGATCGCGCCCCGCCTGCTGCAGCGCCTCGCGCAACAGCGGCACCGACCGCCCGAACTCGGCGATGCTTGACCCGCCGGATCCCATCCAACCGTCGGCGATGGATGCGGCGCGCCGCACGGCGTTTGGATGTCCAACACCCATCCAGATCGGCAGCGGGTTCTGGACCGGTTTGGGCCACATCGTGTCGCCCCCCAAGTGGTAGAATCGCCCCCGATGCTCCACTTTCTGCTGTGTCCACAGTGCGCGGATCAGCGCCACCTCTTCGCGGAACCGGGCAATCCGGCCTTCCTCAGGCACCTCGAATTGCCGATAGTGATGCTCGCGCCCCAGCCCCACGCCAAGAATTGCCCGACCACCACTCAAGTGATCCAGTGTTGCCCACTGATGCGCCACCATCAGCGGACTATGGATCGCCAGGACGACCACCGATGCACCGAGCCGGATGCGCGTCGTCACCGCCGCCGCGTAGGTCAGCGCTACGACCGGATCGAAACACGTTACATGATCGAGTGTATTCTCCGTGACCCACAGATCGCGAAAGCCCAAGGCCTCTGCCCGCTGCGCCACGGCACGCACCGATGCGACGCCGATTGCATCCGGCGAGCGGTGCGGCAGCGACATGCCAAATGATATCCGATCCTTCAGCGCCATCGCGAAATCCCCTCAGTGCCCTGCCGCCGCCCCCTTGGGCATCCGCGGCAGGAACAGCGCCAGCGGCCAGATGCAAAGCGCCACAATGCCCAACAACCAGAATATGT